>JACCDP011575985.1_pt1 | contig 28138 bp, 24 predicted proteins | sample 7445841 | NCBI WGS metagenome assembly JACCDP01 (sample SAMN15323441, study PRJNA562643) | freshwater metagenome | isolation source: river surface water | place: USA:Blue River Watershed | collected 2017-08-17 | reverse complement strand
CTATATCTGATTTTTGTAAGGTGTAATCTAAATTATAACATTTACATTGAATGGCACAATAATCCCCAGTATCTCTAATTATTCCTACTAAGTCAATTCCTGTATCTGGCATATTTCCCCGTTTAGGGAAATCCATCCATAACCAAACTTGACTAAAATACTCTTTGTAAATGGGATCAGTTTTCAGAAAATTTAACATTAATCGTTCAAACTTATCACCTAAATCACGGGGAGAAGTGGAAGTTTGTTGAAATTCATTTAATATTTTTTGAATAGTCATTTTTAGATTAATCCTATTTTTTTGATTTTATTTGTCTGAATCAGGATGTCCAGGATGAAAGGATTTTCAGGATTGTTATTGATTAATTTTGTCTGAATCAGGATGTCCAGGATTTAAGGATTTTCAGGATGTTGTTGATTAACTTTCTGTTGGTATCAAAATTGAAAGAGATTAAATAATGATTTAATCCATGTTTCTCATCTTTTCTTAAACAAAATCAATCATCCTGTACATCCTATAATCCTGGTTATCCTGATTCAGATAATATAATAACTACACTTACGTATATCTGTAAAGACTTTACTAAGTTAATTTGTATTAACTTTGTATCGAAAGTTATAGAATTGTATCAATTAGATAATATCCCCAACTTCTTAAAGAAATCGGGGATATTTTTAGATTATTTCGCCTATTTTCTTCTTTCCTGTAACTTGCGATAAACTGCCTTCAAATCAACCTGATGATGTGCTAAAGCTACAAGAGTATGATAAAATAAGTCTGCCACTTCACCGGCGATCGCATCGGCATCATTATCTTTACAGGCCATTACCACCTCGGCGCTTTCTTCACCAATCTTTTTCAAAATCTTATTATCACCACCAGCCAATAATTTACAGGTATAAGAATCTTCATTAGGATGATCACGGCGATCGCAAATTACCGCAAACAATTGTGATAAACTGTCCCCTGGTGGTGCTGTCACCGTCCCATCAACCTGGTGAAAACAACTACGTTCTCCAGTATGACAAGCTATATCTCCCAATTGTTCCACCCCGATTAACAGAGCATCACTATCACAATCATAACGAATACTTTGCACCTTCTGAATATGTCCAGAAGTCGCACCTTTATGCCAAAACTCCTGACGGGAACGACTCCAAAACCAAGTTTCCCCAGATTCCAAAGTCTTTTGTAACGATTCCTGATTCATCCAAGCCATCATTAACACAGTTCCATCCAAATAATCTTGGACAATTGCCGGTACTAAACCCTGATCATCATAACGAATTTTATTCACAGGGATAGCAGATTGGAGAGATAGCAGTTGGGAAGAAGACATACCAGTTAATTTACAATAATTCTTTGACTCAACATACCATTTTCAACTAATTCTATACCATAGAAATTTACAAGTAGCTTTTCACCCTATCCTAAGATAGAAGCTCAATTTTCATCACCACAGGAGATACCCTTGGTCAATACCTCAATTAAAACCACAAAATCACAAGAAATCTTTGGTGCTGCTCAAAACCTCATGCCCGGAGGAGTCAGTTCTCCCGTTCGCGCTTTTAAATCCGTTGGTGGACAACCCATAGTATTTGACCGTGTTAATGGTGCATATATTTGGGATGTAGACGGCAATAAATACATTGACTATGTTGGTACTTGGGGTCCAGCTATTTGTGGTCATGCTCATCCAGAAGTAATTTCCGCACTACACACAGCCCTAGAAAAAGGTACAAGCTTTGGCGCTCCCTCCGCCCTCGAAAACGTTTTAGCCGAAATGGTCATTGATGCTGTTCCTAGCGTCGAAATGGTCAGATTTGTTAACTCTGGAACAGAAGCTTGTATGGCGGTATTACGTCTGATGCGAGCCTTTACAAATCGAGAAAAAATCATCAAATTTGAAGGCTGCTATCACGGACACGCGGATATGTTCCTGGTAAAAGCTGGTTCAGGTGTCGCTACCTTGGGCTTACCGGACTCCCCAGGAGTACCCAAATCTGCCACAGCCAGCACTTTAACCGCGCCTTTCAATGATTTGGAAGCTGTAAAAGCCTTATTTGAACAAAACCCCAAGGAAATCGCCGGTGTCATTCTCGAACCCGTAGTTGGTAACGCTGGTTTTATTACTCCTGATGCCGGTTTCCTAGAAGGACTACGGGAACTTACCCAAGAACACGGTGCATTATTAGTATTTGATGAAGTAATGACGGGCTTCCGTATTGCCTATGGTGGCGCACAAGCCAAATTTGGTGTTACCCCGGACTTAACCACTATGGGTAAAGTCATTGGTGGTGGTTTACCAGTTGGCGCCTATGGTGGCCGCCGTGAAATCATGTCTATGGTTGCCCCTGCTGGTCCAGTCTACCAAGCTGGGACTCTTTCTGGTAATCCCTTAGCGATGACAGCCGGAATTAAAACCCTAGAACTACTTAGTAAACCCGGTACTTATGAGTATTTAGAAAAAATTACTCAAAAATTAGCCGATGGTTTACTAAAAATTGCCCAAGATACTGGTCATGCAGCCTGTGGTGGTCATATCAGCGCCATGTTTGGAATGTTCTTCACTGCCGGGCCAGTGCATAACTATGAAGATGCCAAAAAATCCGATACCGCTAAATTTGGTCGTTTCCATCGCGGAATGTTAGAACATGGTATTTACTTAGCACCATCTCAATTTGAAGCTGGATTTACTTCCTTGGCACATACCGAGGAAGATATTGAACAAACATTAGCCGCAGCTAAAGCAGTATTGTCTAGTCTATAAAGAGGCGGAGGGCAGGGGAGCAGGGGAGGTATGAGAGAATGTATGTACACTCTTGCCTCTTGGCCCGGTTGATGAGCGTAGCCCTTTGCAAAGCGTGGTGTTAGCCATACCACTGCCTCCTGCCTCTTGATAAAGTTTAAGGTGTAAATCTACTTGCTGGGTAGTTCAACCAACGTTTCCGCCATTGTGAAGTTGATTCCAGATTGGATACATTGACCTCCTGTTGTCGCCTTCTGAGTATCTCTTCAGTATTATCACTTAAATTAGAATCTCGATAAGGAATAGCAGCGCGAGTTTGTAAATGTTCTATTTCAGCTTGAGAAAGGGGTAAAAATTCCGATGTGCTTAATGTTTGAGTATGTTCGGGATATCCTGCTATAGTTCCGGGAGTCCGTCTTCCTACTGGTGGAGTAGAACCTATAACCAAGCCAGCGGATAAAAGCGCAGTTCGTACAGCAGCAGCACAGGAATAAGTTGCAAGTAACCCATTTGTGTGTAAACATTTCGATACTTTATCAATAAATTCAACTGTCCATAGTTGCGGACAACGGGGCGGGGAAAAAGGATCAAGAAAAATTGCGTCTGCTTGAAAACCCGATTTTTGTAGTTGTAAAATTAAGCTTCTAGCATCACCAATGAGTAAATTGGCTTGAAGATAATCGCTTTGGATTTGATATTCAAAAGCTATTGCGGATAAAATCTTGATATACTTGTTATCCCAATTAGCAAATAACTGATGGCTAATGGCCGCTTGGGGTACAATCGGATTTAATTCCAAACCTATCACTTCCAGATGACAACTAGGATTAACTTCCCAAATTGTCTGTAAAGCGGCGGCGGTATTGTATCCTAGACCATAACAAACATCTAATAATCGGATAAATCCCGTCTTTGCTAATATTGGTAATCGAGTCGGAACGGCAAACTTGAGTAAACTTTCTTGTTTTGCACCATAGTGACTGTGAAAAGCTTCGTTAAATTCTGTTGAGAAAAAAGTAAAAGAACCATCTTGTGTGGGTTGCGGTGTAAAATTCTCTAGGTTTGACATTTTTTCAGGAGTTCAGAAATCAGAAGTTAGAGGGTTCTGCCTTCAATCATAGTAGAGACAGAACCTCTGTCATAGCATTCCCAGTCTTCGACTGGGAACGAGATAAATTTACCAATTACCAATTAATTACCTATGAATCAATTTATTGTTTCTCCACAATGGCTATTGGAAAATCTGAATCATCCTCAAGTTGTGATTGTTGATTGTCGCTTTTCTTTAGCTGATACAAAATTAGGAAAAAAACAATATCAAACTAATCATATCCCAGGTGCTTACTATTTAGACTTAAATGAAGATTTATCTAGTCCTGTAGGAGAACATGGGGGAAGACATCCCTTACCAAATATCACAGAGTTAGCAGAAAAGTTATCAGCCATGGGGGTAAATTCTCAGCAAACTTTAGTAGTAGCCTATGATGATTCTCGCTTTGCTTTTGCCTCTCGTTTATGGTGGTTATTGCGTTATTTAGGACATGAACGAGTAGCTGTTTTAAATGGTGGTTTTGACTGTTGGCAAAAAGCAGGTTATGCTATTACAGATATAATTCCTGCTGCTGCAAGAGGTCTTTTTATTCCGCAAATTCAAGCGGATAAAGTTGTAGACTTTAATTATGTCAAAAATCATAAAGATAATGCAGATGTGGTTTTAGTAGACTCTAGAGAACCAGAACGTTATCGTGGAGAAAAAGAACCAATTGATAAAATTGCTGGACATATTCCCGGCGCTGTTAACTATCCTTGGCAAGAAGTAACTGATGCTTCTGGGTGCGTACTTCCTCAGTCTGCACAATCTCAACGTTGGCAAAATATAGACATAACTAAGGAAATTTTAGTTTATTGTGGTTCTGGTGTTACGGCTTGTGTAAATTTACTTTCCTTAGAATTAGCTGGGATTACAACAGGTAAACTTTATGCTGGGAGTTGGAGTGATTGGATTAGTTATTAGGTTTTGACTTTTGACTTCCGCCCTGCGGTACTAGTCTTTTTATATTAATGTGAGTAAGACAGATAAAAAACCAGTTTTCATTACTGGTATTGGTTTAATTTCCGCTTTAGGCAAAAGTTTGAAACAGAGTTGGCAAAATTTACTAATTGGTAACACTGGAATTCAATTACATCAACCTTTTCCTGAATTGGGAATAATTCCTTTAGGATTAATTGGTGAACAACCTGCCGCCTTAAGTAACTTGACAGAAATAATTATTGCTTCAGCTTTGCAGGATGCCCAATTAATACCACCTTTATGTGATTGTGCAGTAGTAATTGGTTCTAGCCGCAGTTATCAAGCATCCTATGAGATAATGGCGCGTAATATACACTATCAAGTGCCAGAATTAAATTTAGACAATTGGTTAAATACTTTACCACAGATGAATGCGATCGCTGTAGCCAGACAAATTGAATCAACGGCGGCAGTTTTAGCACCCATGGCCGCCTGTGCAACGGGAATTTGGGCAATTTCCCAAGCTACCATGTTAATTCAATCAGGGCAATATCAACGAGTTATTACAGGTGCAGTAGAAGCACCCATTACACCCCTCACTATAGCTGGATTTAAGCAAATGGGAGCTTTAGCTAAAACAGGTGCTTATCCCTTTGATTTACACAGAGAAGGGTTGGTACTAGGTGAGGGTGGTGCTGTGTTTATTCTCGAATCTGCGGAGTTAGCAACCCAACGCCAAGCTAAAATTTATGGAGAAATATTAGGTTTTGGCTTGACAGCAGACGCATATCATGGAACTTCACCACAACCTGAAGGGAAAAGCGCTATCACCGCAATTAAGCAATGTTTAGAACGTAGTTACCTTAAACCTACAGATATAGACTACATTCATACTCATGGTACAGCCACCCAAATAAATGACAGCACAGAAAGCAAAATTATCCAACAGTTATTCCCCCAAACCTTGGCATTGAGTTCAACCAAAGGTAGCACAGGCCACACATTAGGCGCATCCGGTGCTTTAGGTGTCGCCTTTTCTCTCATGGCATTACAGCAACAAATTTTACCCCCCTGCGTAGGACTGCAACAACCAGAGTTTGATTTAAACTTCATCACATCAGCACAACAGAGCAAAATTCAACAAGTATTATGTTGTAGTTTTGGGTTTGGTGGACAAAATGCTGTCATAGCTTTAAAAGCATATTAAAACTCTACTTTGATGGCAAGGAAAAATAAAAAATTGCCCCTTTATTTATCTCTCCCTTTGCCCAAACTTTACCGTCATGACGCTGAATTACTCGCCTTACAGTTGCTAAACCAATTCCATGTCCTGGAAAACATTCTCCAGCATGAAGACGTTGAAAAGGCTGAAACAATTTTTGAGCATTTGTAGGTTCAAAACCTACCCCATTATCTCGAACAAAGAAAATACTGTAATTATCTGAAAATTCCAGATTCATCATCAATGATAAGTCTTTTATTTCTAAATCATTAACTTGACCAAATTCAATCATGGCCTCTGGAGAAATTTCTGTATATTTCCAAGCATTTTCCAGTAAATTATCTAAAGCAATTCTGACTAATCGGGGATCTCCATAAGCTTGGATATTCTGATTTATTAATATTTTTACAGAACGATAAACATTAACCAATTGGATTTGATTAATTACATCTTGAGCTAAATTACTTAAATTAAAAACTTGTTTATTTACCTTAGTATAACTTACCCATTTTCCCATTCAATATCCACAATTCGCATTTCTGCAATTAAATTTTTGCCATTAATTGATATAATATTAACCTCAGTCTTATCAACCATTACTACTGGAAATCCCAAGGAATTTCCTATCAATTCCGACCGAGAGCGGTTAAGCATAAATTCTACCGCAGGATTGACAAATCTTACCACACCAGTAAGATCAACAACCATAATACCATCAGCATTTTGAGAAATTAGCATTTTTAATTGATTATTATTATCAAGTTCGGAGGCAGAAGACATAAATCATTTTTGTGCTTAACCATAAATAATCACAACGGAAATCATCGAAGTGTCTCAGATTAGACCAATCCATATTTTGATTCTCAGTTTATACATTATTTCATGATAAGTTGTTGTGTTTTTTGCGATATAATAGTAAAAAAATTTCATTCCTGGGTCTGAAATTTTGACAAACCCATACATTTTATTAATATTGCAAAATTACTGAACAAATATCATACAATCAGAGTATTATCACCCATGAGTATGTCATTGAATTGTAAGTCTTCAGCTATAGCAATCTTTGACACCCAGATCCCCGACTTCTTTTATTGATTGTGTCCATAAATCATCAATTAATCACAACAAGTCGAAGATATTATCGCCTGATCTGAATTCTTACGAATTTAATTCTTGATGATTACCACAAATCCGGATCTTTAATTATACAAAAATTATTTACTGCTATGGAACTATATTTAATTCGTCATGGTATTGCCCAAGAACATCATCCAGAATTAGCAGATGAAAAACGTCAACTTACTCCCCAAGGACGACAAAAAACCGAGAAAGTAGCTCAGAGATTGGTAGAACTAGGTTTACACTTCGATTTAATTCTCACCAGTCCCTTAATTCGGGCTTACCAAACAGCAGAAATACTTATTGCCACTGGTCTAAGTTCTCAGTTAGAACAATCTCATCATCTGAGTTCTGAGAGTAATATTTATAGTTGGCTAGAAGAATGGCTTAAACCCAGAAAATATGGCCATCAAACTCAATTAGCATTGGTAGGCCATGAACCTAATTTAAGTCATTGGGCAGAAATTCTCCTATGGGGAGAAGCAAAAGACAGCCTTATCCTCAAAAAAGCAGGTATGATTGGAATAAAACTACCAGATGATGGTTCTCCTGTGGGTCGTAGTCAAATGTTTTGGTTGACACCACCCAAGTACCTGCTGTAATAGTTGACCGATATAACTGCATAGAATAGTTGTAATATCAGCAAATATTATGGTGAAAATAATCTCTGGTAAGTTAGCGTGAGCAGATATTTTACAAAGTAATGGTGTTGCCATGACGGTATGCGAATACAAGCCTGGTTTAGAAGGTATTCCCGCCGCCCAGTCGAGTATTAGTCATGTAGACGGGCAGAAAGGAATTCTAGAATATCGTGGTATCAGGATTGAGGAATTAGCTCAAAAAAGCACATTCCTGGAAACTGCATATCTATTAATTTGGGGTGAGTTACCAAATAAGGAAGAACTGAAAGCATTTGAGGAAGAAGTTCTTACTCACAGACGCATCAAATACCGCATTCGGGACATGATGAAATCCTTTCCTGAAAGTGGTCATCCTATGGATGCGCTACAAGCTTCTGCGGCTGCTTTGGGTTTATTCTATTCTCGTCGTGACTTACATAATCCAGTCTATATCCGCAATGCGGCTGTTCGGTTAATAGCCACTATTCCCACGATGGTAGCAGCCTTCCAGTTAATGCGGCAGGGGAACGATCCGGTTAAACCTAGAGATGATTTAGGTTATGCGGCTAACTTCTTGTATATGCTCAATGAGAAAGAACCTGATCCTTTAGCTGCGAAAATCTTTGATGTGTGCTTAATACTTCACGTTGAGCATACAATGAACGCTTCTACCTTTAGTGCCAGAATCACAGCCTCTACCTTAACTGATCCTTATGCTGTGGTTGCCAGTGCAGTAGGGACTTTAGGCGGTCCATTGCATGGCGGCGCAAACGAAGAAGTAATCCAGATGTTAGAACAAATTGGTTCTGTGGATAATGTTCGTCCTTACGTAGAGGATTTACTGCAACGCAAAGCCAAAATTATGGGTTTTGGGCATCGTGTCTACAAAGTTAAAGATCCTCGCGCCACTATCTTACAAAATCTAGTAGAACAGTTGTTCGAGAAATTTGGCTACGATGAATACTATGAAATTGCCCAAGAAATGGAACGGGTAGTTTCCGAAAAATTGGGTAGCAAGGGCATCTATCCTAATGTTGACTTTTATTCCGGTTTGGTGTACAGGAAAATGGGAATTCCTACAGACTTGTTCACTCCAGTATTTGCGATCGCTCGCGTCGCTGGTTGGTTAGCCCACTGGAAAGAACAACTGGTAGAAAACCGCATTTTCCGTCCGACCCAAATTTATAACGGTCGCCATGAAGTCTCCTACACTCCCATTGACGAACGCTAACAAACAAACAACATAACTCTGGATTCTAGATTTTGGATCTGCAATTCAAGTCCTCCAGTGGACAGATTGATAACTGTCATATCTGCCCTTGAGGCAATGAATATCAATGAAAGAACCGTTTCCATATCGGTAACGGTGATTCTTTCTTGGTTTTGTTTTGTGCAACTACATTAATTGGTAAAATTTATAGCAGAAGACAAGAGGCAAGAGTGAAACCCTTGGTATAATTAGGTTTTAAGGATAAATAATGTCTTAATGGCATTATCTAAGGCTATAAAACCTGGCCTTTTAAGGCGAAAAGTTTTCGAAGTGGTGCATAAATCCTCTTCCTGCCTCCTGCCTCCTTCAACTCATTTACCTACTTATCAATCATTAATTCCTAATCCCAACCATAAGTAGAAGTTGTCTCTAGGGTTTTATGGCAAAAACCATCCAACGATATACTAAACATGGGAATTGTCAATAAATCTACAATTGGACATCATCTCACCAGAGATCATTACAAAAGATGAACATTGGGAATTTTCGGTACAAGCCCCTTCAGGGCGGAATTAATCCAAAATCCCCAATCTCTACCCTAAAGTGTGGAGTAAATCCAAAATCCAAAATCGTAAATCCAAAATCTATTGACCTTTCATAGCAGCAAACATGAATCCAGGAATTGACCTCCAAGGAACTTTTATTCAATCTGTCAAGGACTTAGGCCTACCCCCAGGAGCAGCCAAAGCCCTATGGATGCCATTGCCCATGGTATTGATGTTAATTGGGGCAACAGTTGGCGTATTAGTTGCCACATGGCTAGAACGGAAAATTTCTGCGGCGGCACAGCAACGAATTGGACCCGAATATCAAGGGCCATTTGGATTGTTAGTACCTGTAGCCGATGGTCTGAAGCTGGTATTCAAAGAAGATATAGTACCCGCTAAAGCAGATCCTTGGCTATTTACCCTCGGTCCAATTATTGTCGTTTTACCAGTATTTCTGTCTTATTTAATTGTGCCATTTGGACAGAATATCATCATAACTGACGTAAGCATGGGAGTGTTCTTATGGATTGCATTATCCAGTATTCAGCCCATCGGCTTATTAATGGCAGGTTACGCCTCCAATAATAAATACTCTCTGTTGGGTGGTTTACGGGCAGCAGCCCAGTCCATCAGTTATGAAATTCCCTTGGCATTGAGTGTACTGGCGATCGCCATGATGTCCAACAGTCTCAGTACCGTTGACATCGTGAATCAACAATCCAACTTTGGCATTTTGGGCTGGAATATTTGGCGACAACCACTAGGATTCATGATCTTTTGGATCGCCGCCCTAGCAGAATGCGAACGTTTACCCTTTGACTTACCAGAAGCAGAGGAAGAACTAGTAGCAGGGTATCAAACCGAATATTCGGGCATGAAATTCGCCCTTTTCTACCTCAGTTCCTACGTTAACCTGGTACTTTCTGCCCTATTAGTAGCTATTTTATACCTTGGTGGTTGGCATTGTCCCATCCCCCTGAATCTGATCAGCAACTGGTTAGGAGTCAGTGAAGGCGACCCTGCCATCCAGGTAGTAACAGCCGGAATAGGCATCACCATGACCGTAATCAAAGCCTACCTCCTCGTATTTCTTGCCATCCTCATCCGTTGGACAGTACCACGGGTAAGGATTGACCAATTATTAGACTTAGGATGGAAATTTCTATTACCAGTCGGTTTGGTCAATCTCCTCCTAACCGCAGCCTTCAAACTAGCCTTTCCTTTCGCCTTCGGTGGATAAAAAAATTTTAGATTTTAGATTTTAGATTGTGGATTACATCTAAAATCTAAAATCCAAAATCCAAAATTGACAAAGAGAGAGACACACAATGTTAAAATTCCTCAAACAAGTTGGTGATTACGCCAAAGAAGCCGTTCAAGCAGGTCGTTATATAGGTCAGGGTTTAGCCGTTACCTTTGACCACATGAGACGGCGACCGGTTACAGTCCAATATCCCTACGAAAAATTAATTCCCGGCGAAAGATTTCGCGGTCGGATTCACTATGAATTTGACAAGTGTATTGCTTGTGAAGTCTGTGTGCGTGTTTGTCCTATTAACCTCCCTGTAGTTGATTGGGAAATGGACAAAGCCACCAAAAAGAAAAAACTTAAACACTACAGTATTGATTTTGGAGTTTGTATCTTCTGTGGTAACTGTGTGGAATATTGTCCTACCAACTGTCTATCCATGACAGAAGAATATGAACTAGCCACCTATGATCGCCATGAACTAAATTATGATAGCGTCGCCCTGGGACGTTTACCCTACAAAGTCACAAACGATCCCATGGTGACACCACTACGTGAGCTTGTTTACCTACCTAAAGGCGTAATGGATCCCCACGGAGTCCCCGCTGATGCCCCCCGTGCTGGTTCGCGTCCCGAAGACTTAGTAGAAAGTGGTAATGGGTAATGGGTAATGGGTAATCAAAAATTTTCCAATTACCAATCACCAATTACCAATTTCTACGCAGTATTTATTAAACATCAATAAGGATAGAAAACCGTGAATCTAGCAGAAGGAGTACAGTCTGTATCATTTGGCATCCTCGGTGTGATGATGATTGGGGCCGCACTAGGTGTGGTGTTATTCTCTAACATTGTCTATTCCGCCTTTTTGCTGGGAGGAGTATTCATCAGCATGGCAGGAATATATCTGTTGCTAAATGGTGATTTTGTAGCAGCAGCACAAATACTAATTTATGTTGGTGCAATTAACGTCTTAATTTTATTTGCCATCATGTTGGTAAACAAAAGAGAAGATTTTTTACCATTGCCTAGCGCTGGATTACGAAAAGTATTTACAGCTTTAGTCAGTTTTGGACTATTTGCTCTTTTAAGTACAATGGTATTAGCTACTCCTTGGGTTTATTCTACCAATCCCACGGTTAGCCAAAATTCCATCGTTTTAATTGGTCAGCATTTCTTTAGCGACTTTCTGCTCCCCTTTGAGTTAGCTTCCGTTCTCTTGCTGATGGCAATGGTAGGGGCAATTATTCTGGCGCGTCGTGAATATATCCCCGATCAAGTACCAACATCTGACCTACAACAAACAATTTTAACCCTACCAGAACGTCCCAAAGAACTCATCTCCACTGGTAGCGGTACTAACAACTAACAACAGACAACGGATCATCATGCAACTCCAATACTTTTTATTACTAGCCGCAGCATTGTTCTGCATTGGCATCTATGGTCTAATTACCAGTCGTAATGCTGTCCGTGTACTGATGTCAATTGAATTATTGCTTAATGCCGTTAATCTAAATTTAATGGCATTTTCCAATTTTCTTGATTCAACATTAATTAAAGGTCAGGTTTTCACGGTTTTCGTGATCACCGTGGCAGCGGCAGAAGCGGCGGTAGGTTTAGCAATCGTTCTGACGATTTATCGCAACCGTGATACCGTTGACATGGAGCAGTTTAATCTCCTGAAGTGGTAATATTTCGTGCAACTAAAGCAGGTAATCATTGCTTATAAAGCAAGAGATCCCCAGAGTAAACGCTGGGCCGAACTCTGTGCTAAACAACTAGAAAATCGTCAATGTCAAGTATTGGTGGGACCTAGTGGGCCAAAAGATAACCCCTATCCGGTTTTTTTGGCCTCTGCTAATCAACCAATAGATTTAGCTTTGGTACTCGGTGGTGATGGTACCGTTTTAACTGGCGCTAGACATTTAGCCCCTCTCGGTATCCCCATTCTCGGTGTGAATGTAGGCGGCCATTTAGGATTTTTAACTGAGTCCGTAGATGAGTTTCAAAATCCAGAAATTGTGTGGGACAGACTGTTAGAAGATCATTATGCCATCCAACGGCGGATGATGTTACAAGCAGCGGTATATGAGGGAACTGGCTCAAATTTAGAACCGGTAACAGAGAGTTACTTGGCTTTAAATGAATTTTGTGTCAAACCCGCTTCTGCTGACAGAATGATTACCTCAATTCTGGAAATGGAAATTGATGGTGAAATAGTAGATCAATATGTGGGAGATGGATTAATTATCTCTACTCCCACAGGTTCAACTGGTTATACTGTTTCTGCCAGTGGACCAATTATCCATGATGGCATGGAAGCTATTACCATCACTCCCATTTGCCCGATGAGTCTTTCTAGTCGTCCTCTGGTTTTACCACCCGGTTCTGTGGTCAGTATTTGGCCTTTGGGCGATTATGATTTAAGTACAAAACTCTGGATGGATGGCGTGTTATCTACTTCCATTTGGCCTGGACACCGTGTTGATGTGCGAATGGCTAATTGTCGCGCTAAGTTTATTGTCCTACGGGCAAATAATTCCTATTATCAAACACTGCGGGAAAAATTACTTTGGGCTGGTACAAGGGTTCGCTACAGCAATAATCACCGTAATTGATTTTCATGTATCTTTTCTAAACTTTTTCCCTAGTGCGCCCGTGATGGTAAATTTATTTTCACCCCCAATTTTAATATATTTGGGGTTTCTAATATCTACTTTTACTGCCCACCTTCCGCACCCTAAACTGTCACACAACGAAAAATGGTCATTTGGGGATTTGAGATTGGCGAACTGCTTGCAGCAGCGCTTCGCTATCGCCACCTAAGATTTTGACGATTTTGTATCAAAAGTATCATTAAAGGTATTCAAAAATCCGATAGCGGAGCGTGGCGTTAGCCATAATTACCGATTGTGACACTGGGGAGTGCGGAAGGTGGGTTTAATTTGTATAAATGAGACAGGCAAGATGCCTGTGCCACAAGAGTTTAGAAATTTATGATTATACAATTTAGCCGACTAACAGCTTATGGTCTCGGTCTTCAACTCTTTGCTTTTCACCAGACACACTCCAAGAATCACCATTCTAATCACCATAAACATAGACATAGCCAACCACAACATATGGTTATTGTGATAAAACCATGTTGATATGGCTAGAGGGATAAATCCCGCCAAGGTACTGACTAAGAAAGTATTGCGGAGAACAACGCCTTCGGCTAGACCCGTAAAGTATCCCTCCAGAACTAAACAAATTGAGGCGCATCCGAGAACCACTAATAACCAAGGGACATAGGTTTTAATTAGCTCTATGATTTCGCTGTGGTTGGTCAACAACCCAAATATGGTTTGTGGAGAAAGCACACAAAGACCAGCACAGGTAAGTCCTATTGAAAGACTAGTTCCTATTGCTATTTGCAATAAAGGCAAATACTTATGAGTTGCCTGTTCACCTTTAAATGTTCCAGTTAAAGCAGCTGTAGAAAGTCCTACACCATGAAAAATATCTATAGTCAGCAGTAACACCTGTAAAAGTAAGGCATTGCAGGCAAATGTTATTGTATCCATTGTTGCGCTCAGAGTGGAAAAAATGACGTAGGTGAATGCAATAGTTAAAGACCTCACAAACAGATTTCCATTCAACCGAACAATGGATTTGAAACCTGACGATTCCAAAATCTGCCCCTTTAATGCCGCTACCTCTTTTAAAGGGATATCATTGAGTATGAAAATTAACCCCGTCAACAACATTAAATATTGGCTAATTCCAGCAGACATTCCTGCCCCGGTACTTGCCCAGTGCCATCGGTTAATATAGAGGTAGTCTTGCAGTATATTAACCACATTGTAAACAATGGTCATTAGCAAGACCCTACCACTTTTTTCCTGTCCAATAAACCAGCCAACTAGTACATAGTTGAGTAAAACTGCTGGTGCGCCCCAAACACGGGCATTAAAGTAGGCAAGACCAGCATCCTTGACTTCTGGAGAAGTAGTAAACAGTGCAAACCCCAGTTTCCCTAAGGGTTCATGTAGAACCAGAATGAGTATCCCTAAACCTAAAGCGACCGCACTATTCCGTATTCCTACTAATAACATAGCCTCTCGGTCATCTTCACCAACAGCTATTGCTGTCATGCCTGTAGTTACTAAACGTAAAAAATTTAAACTAAAGTATATATAGTCAAAAAGAATTGCACCCAGAGAAGCACCTGCAAAATAGCGGATATCTGTCAAATGACCTAAAAAAACTGTACTGGTAAAACCAGCTAACGGTATAATAGTACAAGATAAAATATTAGTAAGGGTAATTAGATAAAAGCGAGAGATAAATTGATATTTACCTGACAAGGGGAATAATAGCATCATATAAAAAGACCTATTTGAAGAGGTTTTGCCATACAGAAAATTTCATAAATAACCACTATGAAATTACATGATTACGATTCTTTGACTACAGCAGAATTTTGAAGTAAAACCCTATTTGAGCATAGCCTACCGGTAAACCGAAATCTTTATCTCATGTTATATGCAATATGCTGTATTCATTGCTACTGCAACTAACTTAATAAGCCGCTTTTTCTAAATCCCTCAGCAGTATATGCTTCTTCAAAAATACCACTGTTCTCCAGGCATTTTAAAGTGGCACTTGCTCCTTTTTTAATACCAAGCATCAGTCTTGTTTGAGGATATGATTCCTCTACTAATGTTTCTATTTCTTTATTTTCCAAACCCAATACCTCCAAATAATATTTTATTGCCGTGATATCAGGTTCCAAAAAAGCGAAAATAACTTCTGGCAAAACCGAACCAATAATAGATCGATCTTTAGGTTTAAGTTGGAACCACAATATACTTAACAAACTAGCAAAGTACGCATGGTGACGACTTTCATCCCTAGCGTGATCAAGAATAATTTCACGGACTGGAGTTACTACGTTTTTGTTTTTTGGTACATCTGTAAGAATTGATGTAATCAATGTTTCCGATATAATAGTCCAGAATAGCTTAATTATTTCTCGCAAATTACTATCAACAGATGACTGTATATAGTTAAGACGTTTTAAGAAGTTCGGAGTTCCTAAATAAAGAGAAGTTATTCCAGTTGCTTTTTCCACTTGTCTTTTCATGTCAACAGAGAATAAAGCATGATAACCCTCATCAATGTAGATTTTATAGGCATCAAGTCTCCTTTCCTCAGAAATTTCCATACCCGTCTGATCATGAGCTATTCTAGAAACTACCGGATTGACTATTTGATGTTCTAAAACTTCGGTGAAGTCTAAGTAACTATATAAACGATGAACAAGTAGTTTTTCTACAAAAGCTTCACCTCGTTTTTGAACAAGAGGATGTGAAACTACAGGAAACAAATCCGGAGGGAAAAATACTTTCCCCTCAAGTTGATCTTTTTGGATGGTTCTGTGAGGTTTAACCCTTATAGAGGAAGATTCATACCAACTGTCAAATGCACTATGATAATTATCAGTCTTCTTGTTAACACATTCTGGAAGAAGCATATATTTATTACAAGTAACTTACCATTAATTTGTTTCAATTCGTACTAAATAAGCTAGTTCTTCTAAAACCTTTTCAATGTCTCCCTCAGATCCACACTCAGCGATTACATAACCGACTGCGTATTCATTAGTTTTATCTATGGGAAGAAATACTTCATCGTTAACTTTCTTTAGTTGTATCACAGTTTTTGTATTAGGATGACTCCTAACTTTCTCAAAACCTTCTATACTGGTTAAGCGGCCAGGCTTGGGTGGTAAAAATGCCCGAATCCCAGACTGCCTAGAACCATTATTGATGAAATCCCTTTGTGTAAAAGGATTACGTCCCTGAACAACCTGTAGCAACAAGTCATAAGGATGCAGTTGAGATGATGAAGATAATGGAATTAGATGTGAATTAATACATTCTCCTCCTAGCCGTCCGCCGATTTCTAAAATTCTCAGACCATGATCAGTTACCATTAAATCTATATGAAACCCGCACCAGTTTATTCCCATTAGTTGTACTGCTAAATGAGATATTTCTAAAATCTGATTTTGTATATTTTGCGAGAGTTTACTGGGGACTATATTCTCATATTGAAAGGGAATTTCTCGATGAATTTTTTTATCGGTAATCCCTAACACGTATACCTGATTATCTGCTACGATACCAGCTACAGAATGTTCAGTTCCGTTTAAATATTCTTCTAAGAGAAATTCATTTGAAAAATAAGAATAAATTTCGTCTCTACTAGGAGTACAATATTCGATGAACTGTTGAAATATTTTTTCTGCTTCTTCATAGGCAGAGATTTTAAATATTCCCCTACCAAAAGACGCTCCTGAAGGTTTAAGCAGACAAGGTATGCCAACCGTCTTCAAACTTTTACTGAAGCTTTCATAGTCATGAATAATAGCGTGTTTTGGGTTAACAGAACCTAACTGGTTGAGAAGTCGTCTTGTGTTTGCCTTATTACGGACATTGAGAACGGCTTCAGGTGTAGTTGATGCTAAACCAAGAGTTTTTCCTATCCTAGAAGCTAGTTCGACTGATATATCTCCCCAAGCAACTACTCCTCTTACTTGAATATTATTAGAACGAAGATTATTAATTATGATCTCTTCTGCGATGTCAAATTTTCCAAGAGGTACTTCTATAAGATGGTCTATATTGTAGCTTTCGTATGGTTTTAAGGAAGGTGCCGCTATAACTATCTTAAGTCCTGCATTTCTAGCAGATTTTATTTCCTCCTCTCTTTCTGGAGGGAAAGAACGTGTGTCCAGATATAAAATAAAATTATTTTCTCGGTTTTCCATAGTTTACCGTCACTATTTAGCTAATTGTTTTGTGATGGAGATTACTTACTATGGGAATTTCCTAATCTTCATTTTGATTAGGATTCCCAGGGTTCAAAAGTATTTGTAAACTAGTACAGCACAGAGTAAATGAACTAAAGACTTCAAATTTATTAGAGGATCACGCTGTATTCATTTTATTTGCGTACTGTGCTGTATCCTCTATTTTGAATTCTGCTTTGTTGTACTAGCTTTTATAACTTCTAGTCTTTATTTAGTGTTAGGATCTTTTGTCGCAAAAATCATCCTTTCACGCTTAATTTGATCTTCTGTCCATTTATCAAAATTAATGAAATCTTCGTAAACAGAACCGACAATTGGCACTAGAACAGGTGAAGTAGTGTCCCTGAACTTGTCCATTTCAAATAGTTTGAAGCCTGAATCCAAAAGAATATCCAATATTTCTTTATAGGAATAGTCCACTAACAAATGAGCAGCATGAATTTCAATGAAAAGATATTTAACAGCTTCTTTGAGTGCAGTCTTCATCCCATATAGAACTTTTCCTTCAGCCCCGTGGACATCAATTTTGACTATTTCTGGTCTAATATCTTCTTGATTATTCAATTCATCGAAGGTTATAGCCTTAATTGTTTCAGTCTCCAGTTGTCCTGCAAATTTCATCGTTCTGTTGTGGAAGAGAACTTCTTTTGTTTCATCAGAAAGAGCTACATCGTAGATTTCAGCTTTAACGTCGTTAATTTGAATATTTTCCCTTAATACCTTCAGGTGTTTAACCCCAGGTTCAAAGGAATATACTCGACTATCAGGACTTATCTTACTAACATAAACTGTGTAGTAACCATAATGCGCTCCCACATCCAGAAAAGAGAGGGTTTCCTTTTCTAGGATTTGTTTTAGATACTGGGTAACACCAGGTTCATAGTCCAGTCCCTCAGTAGTTTCTTTTGATACGCTACTATCAGGGTCTAAAAGTTGAAATCTAGCTCCATTAACTGTGTAGGAATCCAGACGTTTATTTTCGACATTAACCATTTGATTGGTTCTCCTTTTTGATTTTCTTTGTTTAATTCTCTTTAATTGCCACTAAACCCACAAAATTATACCATCTAAAGAATATTTCCATATTGGAAAATCCTGCTTCGCGAAGCAAATCCATATTTTGTTGTAAGGTTAACGGATTTAAAACTCCTCTGAGACTTTTAGATTTCTGTCTAATCATAGAGTCGGTTAATCCCTGTCTTTCCTTAAAGTCCCAGTAAAGCTCTAACCAGGGAACTTCAAAAAATGAACTCTCGCATCTGGTTTTTTCTACTAGGACGAAAGCACCGCCCCCTATGATACCATCATAGATTCTTTGCAGTACCTTGAGCCTGTAATTGAAGGGTACAAATTGCATTGTTAAAATACTAGTTACAAAACTAGCATTTTCAAAACATATATTACTACTGATTACATCTTGAAGAAGAAAATTCACATTTGGAGAAGTACATCTAGATCTCGCATTCTCTATCATAGATGGGCTTTCTTCTATCCCAAATAGGTTAATATTCTTTTTCAAATTATGCTGTTGAGATAGTAGTGACAAAGTTGTACCTGTCGAAGAACCTATATCATATATAACACTATTATCCTTGATGAAATACTCGCTAATTTCAACTACCATTCTTTGAATCTCTTCATAAAAAGGCACGCTTTTTACAACATGACTGTCAAAACTCTCACTAACTTGCTGATCAAATCTCCAGCTACCATGACTAGCTAGAATTAAATCGTCGACAGGCTCGACTGAACTACTCATATTTCATTTTCGCTGTTTACAATTTTACATTGGCATTTCATGTCTAATGTATTACCATTTACCACAAAGAGTCAAGTCTTCTAAAAGGAATTTAAGGAATTTGACGGATCTTAGTAAAAAATAGTACAACTTAAATACGAATATGTAGACGTATCGTATAAATAACCAAAATGTGTAACAATATGTAAATTCACTTCAGTGCGTTATTGTGGTTGAGTTTTAGCCATTTCAAAAAACGAAATATATTTTGATTTTCCCCCGCACACCTACTTATATCGTTTTACTTTGAAGATGCACATAATATGAAGACTCCCAAATCTTGATATATCTTGATTTTAAGATTTGCGATTCTGTGCAAGCTCAATGAAAATTGATATTACTGCTCTGATAAGAGATACACTAACTAATATAAATAGGCCTAAAACCTATTCCTTATTGAATAATTGCCATTTATCCTGTCATAACGCCAGATTTTGACGCTAATCTACTTATATAACTAAATTTGTATCTTATTACCAGATTTTTCGAGCAGTTAAGCTCATAATGAGAAAAAGATAATAACCAAATCCCCGACTTCTCAAAGCAGCCGAGGATATATCTTATATGTTGGTAAAATCTTTCACAAATCTATTTAGGAAAACAGATGGAAATTTCTTATCACTACAATAATTATCAACTCCATCCTCCTGATTTTCCCACTTTGCAAACTGATAAATATATTCTGCGTCTAGCTACCAATGCCCAAGAACTAGAATCTATTTTTAGATTGCGGTTTGAGGTATTTAATCTAGAACTGGGTTTGGGATTATCTAGTGCTAATTCTAACCAAATGGATCAAGATAAATTTGATGAAGTTTGTCATCATTTGTTACTTATTGCTAAAAATACAGGTGAAACTATTGGGACTTATAGGATGCAAACTTATACTATGGCTGCCCAATGCTTAGGCTTTGATGCTGCTGATATATTTAATCTCCATGGTATTCCTGATTCTGTGCTTCAATCTTCTGTTGAGGTTGGACGTGCTTGTATTGCTAAAAAGTATCGCAATAGTCATACTCTGTTATTATTGTGGAAAGGATTAGCTAATTATTTAATTTGGACAAGAAAACAATATTTTTTCGGTTGTGCATCTTTACTGACACAATCCCATTGGGAAGCAGCTTGTACTTTTAATTATTTACGGCAGCATAATTTTATTCATCCTCATATTTTGGTTGCGCCCCATTCACAATATTTGATAGAAGTAGTTCAAAATTATCCAGAAAATTATCATTTATCAATTCCTAATATTTTTCAGGCATATCTAAATATTGGTGCTAAGGTATGCAGTTTACCAGCTATTGATAAACAATTTAAAACTATTGATTTTTTAATTATTGCTAATATTGGTGATTTTGCTAGATGGCATTATTCACATTATAAAAACTGAATCTACATAAAGACTATAATTGGCTTTTAGCATACCTCACATTGACTAATACATTCTATGGGTAAAATAACTATGAATGTTGTTCTCACTCCTATAACGCTTTCCATTTCAATTTTTACACGGTGGATATCTACACATTTTTTCACAATAGCTAGGCCTAATCCTGTACCTTGAATATTTTCGTCTTATTAGATACAATTTACTCACATTATAAGAGTTAAGGAGAATTACATGGCTTTATTAAAAGGCTTTGAAATTGAAATGTATACTGGTACGCCTCAAGGTGAAATTGTGGGATTATCTGACAAAATTACCAGGGATTTAGATGGTTTTATGCGTGAGCCAGACAGCCGTAATGTAGAATATGTTACGCAGCCATCTAGTAGTTATGAAAATTTGCTCTGTGGGTTGCTGCGTCCGAGAAGGGAATTACGAAATTATCTCCACAGACTCAATAATTATACTTTAATACCGGGGAGTACCTTGTCTTTAGAAGGCAGCGATCACTTTTTTCGTTCTGACCCCACTAATCCCTATCATGACTACATTGAACAAAATTATGGAACAAAGGTAGTCACTGCCAGCGTACATATTAATATTGGTATCAGTGATCCAGAAGTATTAATGCGTGCTTGTCGGGTAATCCGCATGGAAGCACCTTTATTTCTAGCGATGAGTGCTTCATCTCCTTTCCTGCATGGGAACACCACTGGTTATCATTCTACGCGCTGGGGAATTTTTCCTCAAACTCCCGATCATGTACCTTTATTTGCTAGTCATGATCATCATATTCAATGGGTCAACGAACAGTTAGGCGCGGGAAAAATGCAAAATATCCGCCATTTGTGGGCTTCAGTTCGTCCCAATGGCGATCGCCGTCCTTATGATCTCAATCGTCTAGAATTGCGAATTTGTGATTTAGTCACCGATCCTATTGCATTATTAGCAATGACAGCCTTATTAGAAGCGCGATTAATCCAAATTATTGAAGACCCAACCATAGATCCTTTAATTCATAGTCCGTTCTCACCTGAAGAACTAATTACCTTGACTATGAAAAATGAAATAGCCTCTGCTACCGATAGCCTAGATGCTAAATTACAGAGATGGCAAGATGGTAGCACTATTGTAGCCAGAGATTGGATAGCCCAAATTTACCAACAAGTATGGAGTATTGCCAAACAAGAAGGTTTTAGTTGTTTCCTCTCACCCGTGAACAAAATTCTCCGGGAAGGTAATGAAGCTCAACAATGGTTACAACTACATAAAGTTGGTGTTGATATTCAGCGTGTAATTGCTCAAGCTATAGTGGCAACCCAGGAACGGGAAACTGAACTAGAAAACAAAATATGTTTATCTTTGAGGGAATAGGCAGGGGCGCAGGGGCGAACGGCCGTTCGTCCGCACAACTGTCAACCATCAGGATTAAAAAAACTAATCAATAGAAAATTGTCTCCGTATATAAAAAAAAACTATATATAGCGGCGAGATTTTGGTAGATTTTTAGACCACAATAATTTCTTGCATCCATCACAAAGATTCAGAAACAATGCCCCAAGTAGTTTTAGTTCATCCACAAATTCCTCCCAATACCGGTAACATAGCTCGCACTTGTGCCGCTACAGGCACGGAATTACATCTGGTCGGTCCATTAGGATTTGAAATTAGCGATCGCTATCTTAAACGGGCAGGTTTAGATTATTGGCCTTACGTCAAACTTCATTATCATGAATCAATTGAAGCATTTCAAAACGTACATCAACAGCGTGGTGGCAGATGTTTAGGTTTTAGTGTTCGTGGTAATTTTAATTACATTGATTTTGAATTTCAACCAGACGATTGGCTGTTGTTTGGCAGTGAAACAGCCGGACTACCAGCCAATGTTCTTTCTCACTGCGACTCTACCTTATATATTCCCATGTACGAGCCGGGAGTTCGTAGTTTAAACCTATCAGTCAGCGTGGCCATTAGTTTATTTGAGAGTCGTCGTCAGCTAGGATATTTACAATAATTTATATTCACCAATAAAAATTTCTCATTAAGTATGATAGAAACATATTTATCAGATTAATCACAGGCTGATTTGTATAGCAAAAGTCATTGAATATACAGAAATAACAAAAGCATAGTGATAAATACTGATAAATGACCCTAAGATGACATAAGAAATTTGTATAGGTATTTTCAGGGTGATTTGGCTACAAAAGATAGATTTTAGTGAATTCTCATTACTAGACAACAACAGAATAAAACTAGTCAAAACCTTATCATGTAAATGATCCGCGTCACGGTGTATTCTGGTATACAATAAATTAATGCAAAACAGCAGGTATTGTGTACGGTTGTCTTTTAGGGAAGAATCAACGTAAAGTCTGCTGTTGATAAGACGGATTAGCTCAAAAAATCTTGAAAATGTCTACAGTCAGGATTATCGCTGTTTCCGCAAACGTTGCCACTCAAATGCTAAGAAAAAACAATAGAGTTAGTCAAGCTATGATATTGGTTTAATTCTAGGATTTCTCAGTCAAATGAGTATCAACAAATGACAACAGAAAACATTCCTGGGTTGTGAGGAGTGACTTAGATTAAGACAACACCAAAAAAATTATAAATTTTGCTAAGGTGTGTGAACTTGTCTAAATTACCAGAAGCAGGTTAATCTTACGTAAGTGTCTCTGGTGAATGTGATCTTGATCCATGGGTTTAAGTGATATTAATCATAAATTAATATCCATCCTCGAAAATCAAGATCAATTAAACGCTAGTGATCATAGGAGGTCGTCTTTGAAACGAGCATTGAAAAAAAGAGAGAAGGCTGTGTTGAACAATACCCCCAGCAGGGATGATGCCCCGGTCGAGCAAACAAATTCACAGATCAATCCCAAAATGACCCGCCGGGCGCGGACTCATAGAGCCGCCATGATTGGCTTGGCAATATCCATGGGAGCAACCAGCCTTTTGGTGACTCGACAAAGCGATCAAGCCCAAGCAGCGGCTCCTGTTGGCAGTCAAAAAGCAACTTCAATCATTCCGTCCGTTGCCGAGACTGAAATGAAATTTACCGCTACCAAAATGGATTCCCAAACCGTCCCAGCAACAGGCGCGTTTGCTAATCCCGTGGTTTTGGAACCAACAGTAGTTTCACAAGTACCTGGGCTTGAAGCTAAATGGCAAGTTGCAACTAATAGCACAACTGTCGAAGGCACTACATCCAATGTTATTATTCCAACGAACGTAGTTGATACAAACTCTGTTCACTCACAACCCGAGTTAGGACAAGGAGTGAGCAATAGTCCGGTTCAGTCTACATTACCAGCAAATACCCAACTACCTGAAACAACACAACAGTTGTCTCCATCAGAAGGTATTCCTGGCGGCGTGATTGCCCACCAAAAGCTATCAGCAGAAGAATTAGGAACTAATAATGTTGATGCTCAGTTAAAAGCACAGCAAGAATTTGCCCTGTATCGCCTACAGGAAAAATCAAATCGTTTAAGAAATAGCTTAGGACAGTTGAGATCTGAGCAATCTCAAGATCTATTAAAAACTGGTATTAATAAAGCACAGCCGACTACTGTAGCTAAAACATCCATACCAGAATCAACAGATAATATCACTGAGTCCAGCCAGTCCGAGCTTATTTCTAAGTTGAAGCAGAACAGACAATCTGGTGCGACCATACAGCAACAAACGTTGTCTATCCCAGCTTCACCAAAATCTGTCGCCCAATTGCCTGTATCAACCTATGAAGTTAAGCAGGGGGATACATTAGCAGAGATCGCTAACAATCATGGTACTTCAGTCTCAGAATTAGTCAAAGCTAATAATCTGAGTGATCCTAATGAACTCCAAATTAATCAAAGGCTTGTTATTCCTACGGACAAACTGGATAGTTCTAGCACCGCAGATAATTCATCTTTAAAGACTCCCACTTTAAGAACAGAGTCATTTATTGCTAATTATCCCAGTATTACAGTTCCTTCTCCTAGAGTAACACAGCAGACAGAACTGAGTGCTACTCCTGAGATTAATAGTGTTACTATCCCCATTCCAGCAGTAACAGGAGAGCCAGAACGAAATTCCGCGCCTAGCATCACTCAACCTATTGCTAAACCTCTGAATGTACCTGCACCAATAGCTCCCGATAAGCAAGCACAGGCTACTATTCCTATTGCTGTACCTCAAGCCTTACCTGCTCCTAATGAATCCTATGGTTTAGGTGGGGAAACTCCACTAGCAAGACCTGTATCACCAAAGCATGGGTTAGAAAAACCGATGCAAACTGGGTCAAAAGTCAAAGGTAATGAGCGTATTCGCAGCTTACAGGCAGAAATTGAGAGATTGCGTCATAAATACCGCAATCAACAAGCTGGTGTAGCTACTACAGATGATGAAAATAATAGTCAGTCTGTACCTGTTGCTATTGACTCAAGCAAGGATGCAACTGTAGGTCAAGCAAATGCACTACAGATTCCTGTACCTCAAGCAATATTGCCAGGTTACAGTAATAAACCATCTCAAACTCTAGCTACAGCCTCTCTTCCTAACAGAGAGCCAATTAATCCAGAATTCCTACCTTCTAAAACAGGTGCTGGTTGGAACAATTCCCCTAATTCATCCAGTATTAAGCTAAATGTGCCTCAAGTGCGGATGAATGCTTCTGAGTCTTTGGGCAAAATGCGAGGAAGTGCGGTTTCTCCATCTTTACCACCGATAGCAGCAGTGGATATTAACTTGCCTAAAACCACTGAGGACAATTTTAATTTCCCATCTAATTCTACTACCGGCTACATTTGGCCAGCAAAAGGAGTTCTTACTTCTGGTTATGGCTGGCGCTGGGGAAGAATGCACAGAGGGATTGATATTGCTAACTCAACTGGCACACCCATTTATGCTGCATCTGCCGGTGTAGTAGAGAAGGCTGGCTGGAATAGTGGTGGTTACGGTAATGTTGTGGATATTCGCCATTCTGATGGTAGCTTAACTCGCTATGGACACAACAGCCGAATTTTAGTGCAACCTGGTCAGCAAGTACAGCAAGGTCAGCAAATTGCCGCTATGGGTAGTACCGGTTTCAGCACTGGTCCTCACAGCCATTTTGAAGTTCATCCATCTGGTAAGGGTGCTGTTAACCCTATCGCTTTCTTACCAAATCGTTAATAGCTTCTGAGTGTCTGCTGCAAAGAGGGGGTAAGCTCCCTCTTTTTATTTGGGGTTAAAAAAATTTGGAATTTGGGAGTTGTCAGATCCAAATTGTTATGCTACATTAGTAAGAGTTGATAAAGCAACGCGGCTCAGTAGCTCAGTTGGTTAGAGTACGGGACTCATAAGCCTGGGGTCGTCAGTTCAAATCTGACCTGAGCCATTTAATAAAGCTTACTATATAAGGGTTTCAGCTCCTAGTCATCAGTAGTTCTAGAGGGCTGAATATCTATTTTCACACCCTTTTGACTATCAAATGACTATCAAGCTAAGTCTAGAATAGTCAGGAAATTACCATGAAAGTTGGTATTGAGGTCTTTAGAGGTAAACTTAGATTAAGATTTCCTAGAGCTTTATTTGGTGGTAATCAGAAATACTTATCTCTGAATCTAGCTGACACTGCTGAAAATAAAGTGCTTGCTGAAATGAAAGCAAGGCAGATAGAGTTAGATATCCTAGCTGGTTATTTTGACCCTACTTTAAGTAAATACAAGCCTCACTATGAATCTGCCAAGAAGGAAAAGACATACACCTTACTGTACCTATGGTTTGAGTATGTTCAGTTTAAAAGCAGTCAAGTGGAACAGTCTACTGTTATAACCCACATTCCGCACTTCAAAAAGTAGCATAAACAAACTACATTGACGGTCAATTAAAACTTATGGTTTTAACAATTACGCATCAATGTAAAACAAAATTATGGATACACAAAGTAAAGCCTTTATTGGTGTTTAAAAGCTATTGCAACAACAATATTTAATTCAAGTTGTGGAATCAGTTATCAAAAAGATAACCGATGCAATGGTAAAAATAGAGAGAAAAACTAAGATAATAAATAATATTTTTGACAAGTAGTAGGTAGGAATTGCAAGATATGACAATGGGACTCCGTTAAGTTAAGAATTCGTTGAAATCCTTGTGCCATTAAAAGATGAATCCCTTGAAAACATTGAAATATCCATCTTAATGTAGGAGACTCTGTGGGTTTATTCAGTTGATTTTTAACTCTGGCTTTTTGTGCCTTCAATGACATTCTTAATTGTCTTTGTCCTAAATTATAAACCAAAAGACATAATGCCATTAACATCATCATTGTCTCTACTCTTTCGGGATTTTTCACAAACAAACTATCCGCGAAAAACAATGGGTCTTTGATAAATCTAAATCCTCTTTCTGTAGATTGTTGTTCTTTATATATTTTGAGGATTTCTTCTGACTCTAACTCAATAGTATCCAAAATATTGGTGGCTAAAATAAATCTGCCACAAGAGTTTTGCTGTTGTGTAATTAACTCCTGATTTTCTCTTAATTTACATTTCACTCTATAAACTGTTGTTTTCCCTTTATTGGTTTCAGTAATTTCCCACTCGCATATTTGATGATATTTTAATTTGGTTGTTATTTCTTTGACTTTTAATTCGGCTAAAGATTTATCGGACAATTCTTCCTGTTCTAATTTCGCTACTTGTTTGTTCGCTTTTAATAACTCTTCTTGGATTTTTTTGTCTAGTTTATTTAAGTCTGCTTTTTTTCTCTCTGCACTTTCTACTAATAACCATCTTTGCTCTATTCCTCCATAAGATACTTTCTCTTCGAGATAGCTATACCCCTTGATTTTAGAGGCTTTTAGGTCATTATTTATGAAGGCTTTTACTAGATTTTTGGCTTTTTTAATGGATAATGGTACTCGACTTATCCATTTCATGTTTGACATTAATTTTAAATTACTTTCGCTATATAATGCACTGTCCGCCACCATGATACTTTCAAAATCTATTTGTTTAGAATATTCTACTAAGATGTGAGCAAATACTGCTTTATCTGATTCGTTTCCTGATGCTCCTCTGAAAAATAATGGGATATCTCCATCACTACTTACTATTAAATCTAATATACATTGTTTTAGGTCTGGGCGATGGTCACGAGAATACCCTTGTGTAATCATAATTGGATGTTCTCGATTTATTCCTAATTCTTTGTCTTGATTATTGAAGTAATTATCATATTTTCCATGTAAATGTAATGAGCTTGAGTCTAAGTCCATTGAGAATAATTGCTTTGACTACTTCTCCTGTGTTTACTTTCTCTCTACTATCTATTAAAAATATCTCGTTGATTTTTTCTACTATTCCTATTTCATCTATTATTCCTGCG
>JACCDP010557765.1_pt1 | contig 28146 bp, 24 predicted proteins | sample 7445841 | NCBI WGS metagenome assembly JACCDP01 (sample SAMN15323441, study PRJNA562643) | freshwater metagenome | isolation source: river surface water | place: USA:Blue River Watershed | collected 2017-08-17 | reverse complement strand
ATTCACGCATCAAATGGCAATAACGTGATCCTTGTAGCACGTAGAACGGAACAATTAAATAAATTGGCTGAAGAAATTGAAGCCAAGTACAAAGTAAAAACACTGGTGTTTTCAGTAGATCTCGGAAATAAAGAAGCAGTTAATTCCTTAATTTCAGCAATAAAATCAAAAGATGTTTTTGTGAACTATTTATTCAATAATGCCGGATTCGGTGGTTGGGGTAAATTCGCGGATCGTTCTGCATCAGATGACCATCAAATGATCGCTGTAAATGTACAAGCCTTAACTGCGCTTACCCATGGTTTCCTTCCTGAAATGATTGAAAAAAATGAAGGAAAAATACTTCACACGGCAAGTACCGCTGGATTTATTCCTGGTCCCTTGCAAGCGACCTATTTTGCAACTAAGGCCTTTGTAGTATCGCTCACGAAAGCAACCAACTACGAATTACGCAACACGAACATTAGTGTTACCGCACTTTGTCCGGGTCCGGTAAAAACGGAATTCGAATTTGCAGCAGGCATGGGTAATGCAAAAATGTTCGAAAAAGGAGCAGATGCCTACTCCACTGCACTGAAAGGTTACAAGGCGATGATGAAAGGCAAAACAATCATAATTAGTGATTTCGGATTTCGAATCCTTATCAACTATCTGTCACCGTTTATTCCTCAATCCTTTGTTCTAAAAGTGGTAGAAAAAATACAAACGAAGTAAAATGTCGTAACTTTGCATTCAATGCATACCTTGCCGTTACTTTTTAATGATGTTGATGGGTACGAAGTACTTGTAATCATTTTAGTGGTGCTGATTTTTTTTGGACCGAAAAGTATTCCTGGCATTGCTAAAACACTAGGTAGAGCCTTGTTTTCAATTCGTACCGCCTCGGAAGAATTAAAGAATGAAATCCGCAAATCCGGGGTTGACATTAAGAAGGATTTAAATATCAATGAAATCCTAAAGCAACAAGAGGAGCAAATTCTGCAACCGATGGATCAAGTATTTACTGACATTGGGAATACCATACACTACGAAGGAAATAAGGTGAATACGGTTATTGAGCAAAATCAGGAGCCCGTCACCAACTTACCCGTAACTGAAGAAGTAGATCAAACGGAAGCAAGTAAACCAATTCAAGACAAAACTCCTAGCGATGACGTATAAAGTAGCAATAATTATGGGCAGCGCCTCCGATTATCCGATAATGAAGGAAGCAGAGGAAATGTTGAAAGGATTTGAAATTCCAACGCATGTTGAAGTCGTTTCTGCACACAGAACCCCTGAAAAAATGGTAGCATTTGCAAAGGCAGCTAAAACGAGTGGAATTAATGTAATCATCGCAGGCGCCGGCGGAGCAGCACATTTACCAGGAATGGTCGCATCACTTACTTCGCTTCCTGTAATTGGTGTTCCCATAAAATCCAGTAATTCCATCGATGGGTGGGACAGCATATTAAGCATACTTCAAATGCCTAATGGAATTCCTGTTGCTACGGTAGCTTTGAATGCTGCAAAAAATGCAGGAATCTTAGCGGCTCGAATTTTGAGTGCCAATGACAAGGAATTGGGTGCAAAGCTTGATGCCTATGCCTTAAGTATGGAACAAGCAGTTGAGGAAAGTCAAGCGAAGTTAACTCAACGATAAATCAAATACTTTTTGCGAATATTGAGGAATTGATCAATTCCCGGTTTCCAAGATGCTCTTATTTCTTTTGAGCCCCATCCTTTATATAATTGTTCTTTTAAACTACCATTTCCTGCGAGTCGATTGAAGAAGGCATTCTGATCGATAAAAACAGCTGAATCTCCGAGTAAATCGCGTGCATTTGTAAGGTAAAATAAATTCAGTTCATAGGTTCTTGTTTGAGCCGTTTTAGATAAATCATACCCATTACAAATGCGATCCACGTGCGGTGGGTTTTTCGCCCCAGGTTGAGGTTTGGGTATAAAAGAATATCCAGTAAAAGGAAATCGCGGATGTCCGTATTGTTCGAAAGGACGTGAAGTTCCTCTACCAACACTAATGGTTGTGGCTTCAAAAAGACACAAACTGGGATACAAGGAAATGGCTAAATCTGATTTCAAATTTGGTGAGGGTGGAATCGTGAGACTGTATTTTGATTTGTGCGTATAATTCTTGCAGGGTATTACTTGAAATTGACATTGTAAAGAATCTTTTAACCAAAATTCACCATTAATCATTTTAGCATATTCACCAATGGTCATTCCGTAAACGATTGGCACGGGGTGCATTCCAACAAAAGACTTGTACTCTGGCTCGAGGATAGGACCATCTACATAATGAGCGTTTGGATTGGGACGATCAAGAATAATCAATTGTTTATTATGTTCAGCGCAAGCCTCCATTACATAATGTAGCGTAGATAAATAGGTATAGAATCGAACGCCAACATCCTGAATATCAAAAACTACTACATCTACATCCATTAAATCAAATGCCGTAGGTTTCTTATGATTCCCATACAAAGAAACAACTGGAATTCCGGTACGCACATCGTTTGAGCTATTTATGTGTTCACCGGCATCTCCCTCTCCCCGAAACCCATGCTCTGGGGCAAAAATCTTAACTAAATTAATCTCTTCACAAAGTAAGGTATCAACAATATGTACCCCTTTGATCACTGAGGTTTGATTGGCCACTACAGCTACGCGTTTTCCTTTTAAACTATCCAAATAAAGCGACATACGTTCAGCACCGGGGTATACCGTTTTAGCATCAGATGGATCAGCGAATCCAGAAGCATTCAACACCCAAACAAGCAAAAAAACACCAGTCATTCGAAATAAAGCCGGATAATTTTCATGACCTTGTAAAAGGCGCACTAGATTCCCGTATTTTTGGGAAACAAAATAAAACAACGTGTCAGTAGAAATTTTCATTGCAAAACGGATTCTCCCGAATCGCTCGCAAGGTATAAAAGTTTCACGACCCATATTGCGTATAGCAGTGATAAGTATTTCACTATCCATTGTTGTAAACCTCTTAACCCTTGCTGTTGTTAATGGATTTCAAAATGAAATCCGACGAAAAGTAACTGGTTTTTCAGCTCCACTTTTTATTCAAAACGAAAACAACGCTGAATTTTATGAATCCGACCCGATTCATTCCTCCAAAATGATAGAAGACATCCTATCATCGATTGATGATGTCCAAGGATTCAATCGCGTAGCATATAAACCGGGATTAATTCAAGCGATTGGAAAGCGCACGGATGTGATAGGTTTGGTTTTTAAAGGCATTGACAGTGCCTACAATTTCACTTTTCTTAAGGAACACCTAAAAGAAGGAAAAATACCTGACTACACGAAGGAAGCATCCTCTTCAGACATTTTAATTTCCAAAAGAATCTGCAAACAATTAAACCTAAAACTAAACGATGAGGTTTCTGCATTTTTCGTAAAGGATTCACCAATCTCCAGAACATTCAACATCGTTGGAATTTACGATACAGGGTTCGAAGACTATGATGAAAAATTAGTAATATGTGATATTCGCGTAACACAGAAATTAAACGATTGGGGAATCAGCGGGCAACTGGACCTATGGGATTCGCTAGTGAATAATAAATTCGTTGTTTCGTTCAGCCTGCAAGGAAATCCATCCAATCTAAGTTATGACTGGGGAAAAGGATTAACACAATTCCGTGGACAATATCTACCGACGGAATTAAAGGATACCACCTTGTATTTAAAACTCTATGAAACCTCAAGCAAACACAATACTCAACTAATTGACTCACATCGCATTAATATCCGTTATTTAAACACAGCAAGAACATCTGAGGGCTCATCCGGTGAGCCCTACAAAGAAATACTTGATGAAGCTGGTCTTCATTATCGATTCCATTATCCTGTAAGAAACCAAGAAACGCGGATTTATGAGGTGAAGATAACAGCCGGCAATGGCACTTCGGATGATTTTATATCAGGATATGAAATCCACACCAAGGATTGGTATCAAATGAATAATACCCATAAAAACATCACTAAATCCATTAAACTTATACCAACGGAGCATGGTGAAATGGTTAAAGTGGTAAGTATTTTTGACCTAGAGCAGGATCTTTTCAACTGGTTGGCCTTCCTTGACATCAACGTGGTAATTATCTTAGTCCTGATGATGCTTATCGGAATAATCAATATGGGTTCAGCCCTCTTGGTACTCATCATAATTCGGTCCAATTTTATTGGATTAATGAAAGCAATGGGCAGCAGCGATGGTCAACTTCGCCGAATTTTCATGATTCAAGCAGCTTATTTAGTAGGAAGCGGAATGCTCATTGGAAATCTGGTTGGCTTAGGAATTTATTGGATCCAAGGGTATACAGGAATTATAAAACTAAATCCGGAAGTATATTATTTGGATAAAGTACCCATGGAATTAACATTCAATACGTTCTTATTGCTAAACGCAGGTAGCTTTGCTGTTTGCATGCTTGCATTGTTGCTCCCAAGCGCATTAATCGCCAGAGTTAATCCAGTAAAAACGATTAAGTTTAATTAATCTCGGGAAAGGCGACGACGATCTGCTTCTTTCAAAAATATCTTACGAATACGCAAACTGTTTGGGGTAACCTCCGCATACTCATCGCTTTGAATATATTCTAAGACCTCCTCTAAGCTCATGATTTTGGCAGGGATAATTTTCACCTTATCATCAGATCCCGAAGCACGCATGTTCGTTAATTTCTTCGTTTTGGTAATATTCACTGTCATATCTCCAGCACGAGCATTCTCCCCGACCACCTGTCCTTCATAGATATCCTCATTCGGATTGATAAAGAATCGTCCGCGTTCTTGTAAGTTATTAATGGAATAAGGAATTGCTGTACCTTGCTCTAAGGAGATTAGGGAACCGTTTTGACGTCCAGGAATTTCACCTTTATATGGCTGATATTCTAAGAATCGGTGTGTAACGATTGCTTCCCCAGCGGTTTGAGTTAGCAAGTAGCTTCGCAACCCAATTATACCACGTGAAGGGATTAAAAACTGAATAATCATTCGACCTCCTCTCGGTTCCATGGACGTTAACTCACCTTTTCGTTTAGATACAGCTTCTACGGCTGTACCGCCATATTCTTCTGGTAAATCGATTGTTAACTCTTCAATTGGCTCGCAACGCTGTCCATCGATTTCTTTAAAAATAACTTGTGGTTGTCCTACTTGAAGCTCATACCCTTCTCTACGCATGGTCTCAATAAGTACGGATAAATGCAGTACTCCTCTACCGTGTACCATCCAACGATCGGCTTTGTCGGTATCAATAACACGTAAAGCTAAATTCTTCTCTAATTCTTTATGTAGACGTTCCTGTATATGCCGTGATGTCACAAACTTACCTTCTTTTCCAAAAAATGGAGAGTCATTAATGGTAAACAACATGGACATCGTAGGCTCATCCAATTCAATGGTTGGAAGCGGATCTGGATTTTCAGCATCACACACCGAATCACCGATATCAAATCCTTCCAATCCCGTAATGGCGCAAATATCTCCAGCTTGAACTTCCGTTACTTTGCGGCGCTCAAGTCCATCAAATACATAAACCTCTTTGATTTTATGTTTTTGCAAGGTTCCATCACGTTTTGCTAAAACCACCGGTTGATTTTCCACAATTTTACCTCGGCTTAATCGTCCAATTGCAATTCTACCGACATAGGAAGAATAATCTAACGAGGTGATTAATAATTGCGTATTCCCTTCAGGAATTTCTCTTGGCTTGAAATAATCCAATATTTTATCTAAAAGCGGAGTAATGTTTGTGGTTGGATTTTTCCAATCTTCTGACATCCAGCCATTTTTAGCTGAACCGTAAATTGTAGGGAAATCCAACTGTTCTTCAGACGCATCCAATTCAAACATCAAATCAAACACCTTTTCATGCACTTCGTCTGGCGTACAATTCTCTTTATCGACCTTATTAATCACAAGCAGTGGATTGATTCCCATTGCTAGTGCTTTACCCAATACAAAACGTGTTTGGGGCATGGGGCCTTCGAATGCATCTACAAGGATACATACACCATCCGCCATGTTTAATACCCGTTCCACTTCACCACCAAAGTCGGAGTGACCTGGGGTGTCGATGATGTTGATTTTCGTGCCTTTGTAGGTAACTGATACGTTTTTAGAAACGATCGTAATTCCGCGTTCACGCTCCAAGTCATTGTTATCTAAGATCAATTCTCCTGTTGGACGATCTCGTTCATTCAACACAGAACCTGCTTCGATTAATTTATCAACTAATGTTGTTTTGCCGTGGTCAACGTGAGCAATAATGGCAATATTCCTGATTTCCATACCTTAAATCCTATCTTCGTTTTTTTGTAAAATCATTTGATGCTGAGGGCTTGCGGTCTCCGCCGCCTCCAAATTTGCGATCTCCACCAGAACTTCTGGATCCACCACCTCCGGACTTGCGATCTCCACCGCCACCGAATTTTCGGGCGCCGCCACCGGAATTTCTTGCACCACCACCTCCGAATTTACGGTCTCCACCGCCTCCGAATTTGCGATCCCCTCCTCCACTACTGCGTCTTCCAGAAGAAGAACTCCCGCCCTTTCCTCCTGCAGAAACTTCCACACTGATGGAATGTCCTTCGAATTCCGCTCCGTTTAATTTCTTGAGTACCTTATCAACATGCTCATTGTCTGTATCAAAGAAGGAAAAAGAAGCCATGATGTCAATGCGACCTACATTCCCTGATTTCAACCCTGTGGCATCACAAACAACACGAAGTAAGCCTCCAACATTCAACCCATCTCTTTTTCCTAGATTAACAAAGAATCTAGTTTTATTCTCATCTCTTCGGCGTTCACCTGTAGCACGTTCGCCAAAACGATCAGCTTTTGATCCTTTCTCCGCACGTTCCGAAGCATTTAAATCTCCTGCGCGCTCATAATATTCTATGAAACGGTTGAATTCTGCTGAAACGAATAATTTAATCACCTCTTCTTTGCTCAAGTCTTGAAAATGACTAAACATATCCGGAAGGAATGGTTGAATCTCCTTTTCTCGAATAGCGGTTGAGGTCACTTTTTCAACTAATTTTTTAAGTTGAACTTGACAAATTTCTTGTGCATTTGGTATTACCCCTTTGGTGAAATCCGTGCGCATTTGACGTTCAATTCCTCGAACCTTAAATAATTCCTTTTGCGTTAAAAGACAAAGGGATTCTCCTTTTTTACCTGCGCGTGCTGTTCGTCCACTTCGGTGCGTATAGTTTTCTATGTCATCCGGTAAATTATAGTGGATAACATGTGAAATAGAATCTACATCAATTCCACGTGCCGCAACATCTGTAGCCACCAATAACTGAACTTCTTTACTTCTAAATCGAGCCATGACCATATCACGCATTCCTTGAGAAAGGTCTCCATGCAAGGGTTCAGCATTATATCCGTCTCGACTTAATTTCTGAGCAACATTAGCCGTTTCATTTTTAGTCCGACAGAAAATTAAGCCATAGATTTCCGGATTAAAATCGATCAAACGCTTTAAGGCAGGATAACGATCTTTCTCATACACCATATAATAGATGTGATGAATGTTCTCGTTTCCTTGATTTTTGTGACCGATTGAAACTTCAAGCGGTTCAGACATATAGTTCGCTGCAATGGCGGCTACTTCTTTGGGCATCGTTGCCGAAAACAACCACACACTTTTTGTATCGGGAGTATATTTCAAGATATCGTCGATATCTTCTTTGAATCCCATATTTAACATTTCGTCAGCCTCATCCAGTACAACAAATTCAATCTCGTTTAATTTAATCACCTTACGGTTCATTAAATCCATAAGACGTCCTGGTGTTGCCACGATAATATCGACTCCTTTACGAATGTCTGTAATCTGCTTTTTAATGTCTACTCCACCGTACACCGAGACTACGCTGGCATTTAAGTATTTTCCAAAGATTTTTAAATCGTTGGAAATTTGCAAACAGAGTTCACGGGTTGGACAAATAATTACCGCGGTTGGATAAAGTTGTCCAGGTTCGATACGACTAAGCAAGGGCAAGCCAAAAGCTGCCGTTTTACCAGTTCCTGTTTGTGCTAGTCCTACAAAATCGCTTTCTTCTTGGAGTAGATGTGGAATCGCTTGTTCCTGGATGGGTGTTGGTTCGGTGTACCCGAGCTCTTTGATAGACTGCAGCACCTCATTCCGCAATCCCAACGCTTCAAATGTCATTGATTTCTTCTAAAATTAGGTGCAAAGGTAGGCATAATATAATGGAACTTACTATTATTTTAAAATGAAGCCAAAAATGATAGAGTCAAATCCGAAAGAATTTCTAATTTTGGCCAAAATAAAATATATGGACTTACAAGGAATCATTTCCATCTCTGGTCGCCCAGGATTATTCAAAATCGTTACGCAAGGTAAAAGCAATGTGATTGTAGAATCGTTGATTGACAAAAAAAGATTTCCTGCGTTTGCATCGGAAAAGATAAGTTCCATAGAAGACATAAGCATATTCACGTATGAGGAAGATGTTAAATTAACGGATGTCTTTTCGACAATGCTAGGTCAAAATGATGGAAAAGAGGCTATTAACCATAAAGTTGAAGAAGCTATTTTAAGAAAAACATTTGAGGGTATTCTACCAAATTATGATATTGATCGAGTCTACCTTTCAGACATACGCAAGGTATTTCAATGGTATAATTTACTATTGAAGGAGGGGTTGATGAAAAAAGAAGAGGCAGTTACTGAAGCGGCTGATAAACCAGTCAAAGAGGAAAAAGAGCCTAAGAAAGCGAAGGCAGAAACAACTAAGAAACCTGCAAAAACTGCTGGAATTAAGGAACCTAAAGCGGCAAAACCCGCAGCGACAAAAAAGGCACCTGTAGTTAAGACAGGGAGTTCTAGAGGGAAATAAACCGAAGGCTGGTCCTACTATTTTTATACCGTGGACTATCTTTATATTCAGCAATATTCAACTAGTCCTTTTTAAAGATACTACCAACTTCCTTACCTATCTTGGTTAATGTATCCACTCCGATACCGATGGCATTTCCTGAAATATCCTCGTATTCTTTAAATAAGTTCTCTTTCTCTTGACCAGGAATAACAAGCACCCAATCATTATCCTCATAGACTTTCTGTACTTTCGCAACGAATGAATCCACTTCCGTGAAATAAGAAACAGAACCGGTTCTTGCGCCTACAACCAAAACAAAATCATTATCATTTCTTTTGGCATAAAGAAAGAAATCATCCACTTCTTCAAGTTCTTTGAAGGAATAACTTGCATCAATTTTGTTCGCTACAGCCACTTTCACAAAACGCTCGTACGTTTGAGCATGCATATATGCAACAATGGGAATTTTAAGTTCATGCGCTAATCGAAGTACACGTTCAACCCATGACACAAAAGCAGGCTCCAATTCTGCCAACAATGGTGCTACAACAACAATTTTCTCATAATTAACTGAAGGTCGTTCTACTTGACAGAAAAAAATGGTTTTGTCGCATGAATCCATGAGGTGGGCGCGATCATCTCCTACAATTCGTTTAATTAAATTGATCTTATTGCTATCATTTACCATAACTACATCAGCAAACAGTTCTTTTGACACCCTTGAAATTCCGGATGAAATGTTCAAATCGATGGTTGCAATGGTATTTAATTTAGTTTCGTACCCTGAAAAATGCTTAACAATTTCTTCTAAATTTTTACGCGATTTATGAATGATTCGTTCAGCAAAGCTAGAGGTTGGCAACACACTGACAATTGAAATTGGATTTATAACTTTAGGATCAGAAACTTGTAAGGCAAATTCAAGTAATTTTTCATTTCCGGAAAGTTCATTCATCGCAACAACTAAATGCTTGTTACGAAGTTTACTTTCATAAATTTCATCTTCTCCCTGATCAGCAATTTGAATCAACAGTTCTTTTCCTGCGTGTTCGGTAACAAAAGACGCCGTCATACAGGTAAATAATATGAGTAAAATGGTTCCGTTGACTATATTTATACTTAGAATATTATCCTGATATCCAACCATAATAATGGCTAAGGTAGCCGCTGCGTGAGATGTACTTAAACCAAAAATAACTTTTCTCTCTACCTTGGACATCTTAAATAAAAGCTGCGTAGCCAGGGCAGCCAACCATTTACTGAAAATGGCAAACGTTGTCAATACAGCGGCTATTATTAAGGGCCAAGATCCTTGAAAAAGTGCGCGGTAATCAACCACCATTCCAACAAAAATCAGGAAACTGGGAATGAAGAGTGAATTACCAATGAAATCGATTCGATTCATTAGTACCGAATTATGCGGAATAAACCGATTTAGAACCAACCCCGCGACGAAGGCACCAATGATGTGTTCAACCCCTGCTACTTCGGCTAAAAATGCAGAAAAGAACACAACGGATAGCACAAAGATATACTGAGATGATTTTTCACTATCCAACTTTTTTAAAAACCAACGTGTAATGCGCGGCACTACAATAAACATAATGATAGAAAAGAAGGCTAAAGAAGTGAGTAATCGAACCCAAAAAGTCACATCTAACTGTCCTTTAGATGCACTTGAAATTATTGCCAAAATAATCAATACTGCAGTATCCGTTAGAATAGTTCCGCCAACCGTAATCGCTACCGAACTATGCTTAGAAAGCCCGAACTTACTCATGATTGGATAGGCTACCAAGGTATGTGTAGCAAACATACTTGAGGTAAGTAAACTCGCCAGTGGGGAAAGATGCAAACCGTAATAACAAAGTGGATATCCAAGTAGAATTGGAATAAAAAAGGTAAATAAGCCGAAAAATACACTTTTTTTATAGTACCGTCGAAACTGATTCAAATCAAGCTCGAGCCCTGCCATGAACATGATATAAAGTAATCCGATAGTAGAAAACAGCTTAATCCAACCTTCCGCAGCCAATGAATTTTCACCAATAACTCCTAAGCCCTTCGGACCAATAATAATCCCTGATAATATCAATCCAATGATACCTGGTATTCTAATCCGACGCAAGAGTATCGGAGACAAAAGAATAATGAACAGCATCAAAGAAAAAACCAATACAGGATTAGTAAGTGGGAATTGAAATTCTGAAAGGAGATGCTCTAAGAAGTAATTCATTAAAGCAAAAGTAGGTGATAAATTTGTTAAATTATCATATGCAAGAGATTCTTGACTGATTTATTTTGGGTATTCTAAAAACTCGCTAATTTTTCTTTTTTAAACAGCTTTCTGTACAAGTTATAAATCCAATTTAATCGTTTTTCATCGTTCGGAAAGCTGGTATACCAACGCGGTTTATCCAGCAGTAAGGCATTAAATTTTTCGTCTGTAAAATCAAGTTTCTTCGCGATATACTTCATTTCTGTTGAAGCAAGATCCTCCTGGTAAGGTATATTTTCCAGAATCTCTAAGGCATCTTCCCTTCGGATGGAACCTGCGCATATCTGAGAGGATAATGTGGCTCGGCGGTAGTCAATATTGAATTTATTATATAAATAATAGGATTGTATAAATCCGGTGTATTTCGATTCATAATGTTTACCTCCATACTCCTTCCAATCGAGTTTTTCTTTGAGTAAACTGATGCTCTCTGTTTTATCAAACGGCAAGTAATTCAAGAAATATATCATTTTTATCCCCTTGAACAACTTATAGTAGGCCTCCTTAACGAACCCGAAGGTGGGAAAAGAACGAAGCTTAACTGGGCCAAAATTAGAACAGATATGCTTAAAATACCTTAAGTCTTTTGCATTATAATGCCAATACTTCGGCAATATCCCCTCTGTTGCAAAATTACCTCCACTCAATATATACTTCACTCCATGTTTCGCTGCCATTTTATGTAAAACAGAAAGAATGGCAATATCTGTTGGCGTATCCGCTTCAGGAATACTGGCTCGTAGAAATGCCGCTTGAATCTCCTTAAACTCTTGCCAATCCAACACAACACATTCGTAGTCAATATTTAGTTTCGTTGCTATGTTTCGGATATTTTGGTTCGCTTCTATAGAATTCCAACCATTATCTAAGTGAACCCCTAACACGCGCAATCCCATTTCCTTGGCCTTCCATGCTGTGTATGATGAATCTACACCTCCACTTAATCCAACAATGCAGTCATAGTTCCTATTACGGCCCCTTGCTTTTATTGATCGAATCAAGTCAGATAGCATGTTATCACTTACCTCACCTTGATAACTAAAATGCGCACGCTTGGTTATGAACTCTCGGCAATGATTACAGTTTCCATTGGAATCAAACGTGATTCCTGGATCGCTTGTATCCATCACACATCGGTTACATAATTGATAAAAAACTGTTTCAGATTGCATTATCGTGCAAAGATACAATCCAATTCGGTATCTGAATATACAATTAACCTACTGATTCAAAATAAAGATTGCAGTTCTTCTTGAGAAGGATAATTCACAAGTACACCTTGATTCTTTGATTGAAACACAAACAAACTACCTGCACCATAGCCATTCAGTTTCAAGGTTTTGTGAACCGATGTTATTTCATTCAGGGAACTAAGGCCACCCATGCCAGTAATTGGAATGCTTAGTTCATTCGAGATTTCTGATAACACATGTTGATCTAAGCCGAGATACGTTCCATCGCGATCAACAGACTGTATAATTAATTCACCTGCCCCATTGGTTTCCATCATTTTGACGTATTCAATCAGATTTGCCCTAACAGCCTGTTTACCATTACAAAAAACAACACCATTTTTACCAAACCAAGAGCGTTTAATGTCTACACAAACAGCAATGCTCGACTTTCCAAAACGATTACTGGCTTCGCGAACAAAGGCAGGGTTTCTTGCGGCCACACTTCCTAATACGACACGTTCAGCACCTGCTTCTAACAGCTGTTGAATTTGATTTAAAGTCGTTACTCCTCCACCGACGGAAAATGGCATGTTGGCCTCCTCTCCTATTTCCCTTACCAAATCTATGGAGATGCACCGATTTTCAATGCTAGCATTTATATCCAACAATATTAACTCATCTGCTTTGTACTCATTGAATAAATGCACCGCATGCATAGGGTCGCCAATATAAGTAGGCGATGAAAATTTTTTAGTTTTAACAAGACCTTGTCCTTGTAATAATAAACAGGGAATTACTCGTGGTCGATACATGAATTTATAAAATTTGAAAGAATTAGCTGACCATTTTTATGACTTTTTTCGGGATGAAATTGAAGTCCAACTAAGTTATTTTTCTGCAATCCGGAAACAAATTCAACCCCATAGTTTGTGGTACATAACACCTCTTCTTCCATCGCTTTAACAACTCCAAAACCATGAACAAAATACATTTCATCTGAGGGCGAAATATCCGTAAGGATTTTATTGTCATTTTTTATTCGGAGGGTATTCCATCCCAAATGCGGAATTTTAAATTGATGTGCTGTATGAACGTGTAGATTGACCGTTTTGCATTGAAACCAACCTAAGCCTTCACAATCCCCTTCTTCACTAAAGGAGGTCATCAATTGCATTCCAAGACAAATTCCAAGAAATGCACTTTTTTCTTCTAAGGCAAGGTGATTTAATACCTCGATTAAGTTATTTCGTTTTAGTTGCTCCATTGCTTGACCAAAATGTCCGACCCCAGGAAGGATAATATGTGTTGCGCTTAACAGTTCTGATGCCTTGTTACTAATGGTCACGGGAATGTCATTGTACGACACCATTCGTTTAAGCGAGTTTAGATTACCCATTCCATAATCAACAATTACGAGCTTTCTGTTCATCATTTTGATTGGGATACGATTGATTTTATTTGGCTTGCTAAACGCTCTGCTTGAATTCTTCGAGAAAATTGATCTACACCTAATGAATGGCATTCAATTTCCCCCATTTCTTTGTGTTCTTGATATAGCGCATTTAAAACTTGAAATAAATCATCAGCATTTGATATTAATATTCCAGCATTGGACTTTATAATCAATTCTTTTTGCATCGATTCTGATGCTCCTTTTACATTCAACGGATAGTACCTATTTTTTAGCTCTATTGATTCTGGATCGTCCGTAAAGCAAAATAAAATCTTACGCTTGAGTCCAAGGTAATCGTATATTTTTGTACCCATGTAGGCATAATAGTTAAAAAGCAACAAGACATTGTATCTTGCTAGTTTTTCTAGTAACTGTTGGTTGGGTAATTTAGGATGGGTGAATACAGATTCCTTTAACCTTGGATAATGATTTTTTACTAACTCTGAAATGAACGTATTTTTGTTTGTTCCGTGAAAGTAAATTTCTATTTTTCGATCTGGAAATTGAGCAACCCATCGATTCAATGTTTCAAGTATACCCTTTAAGGGATGCCACTCATGAATGGTGCCGACAAAGCCTATTCGAAGCATTTCACCATCTTGTTCTATGCCTTCAATTTGTTTCATAGCCTGTTCGTCGAAACCGTTTGGGATAATCGAAAACTTACCATTCGGAACCTGTTTTTGAATTTGGTTCTCAAAAAAGGAAGAAACCGTGGTAATTAATTTGGCTTTTGACGAAATCCTATTTTCCAAAAAGGCATAAAATTGCTTAATCAACCAATTTTCTTTTTTTAGATTCGGAGTCCAGGGGTCCCGATAATCTGCAATCCAAGGAACGTTGTAGGTAGCGCCTAATTTACGGGCATAGTGGAACAACACAAACGGTTCTCCTGTGGCAAGGATAACATCAACTTTATGCTTTTCTAAATACAACTTTGCTGCTTTATAAATCTCTTTTTTTGGTCCAACCAAGAAAAAAAACTGCAGCACTTCAAAGTATGCTGAAATCACTTTTCGCAACCATCCATAACGCTTCTCCCCGTATCGAAGTAAGAGTCGATTACTTAAGTTGGGAGTGTATGGAGTACGGATAATGGTCCCCTCAAGTGACTCCTCAATTATACACTCTTTACTCCAACCTGGGGCAATAAAATCCCTTTCATTTCCATAGGTATTTCCCCACTGTCGAGTAATAACGATGGGCTCGACATCAAACTTCTTGAAATACTTAAACCAGCTATGCGGACGTAAGCCACCAACTGAAACGTAAGGCGGAAAATCATAGGCAAGGATTAAGACGCGGATCATGAATCAAAGGTACAAATTCCCATCGTGTAGTTGCCGATAGATTCCATTCAATTGATTCATAATAACCGGGGCAGCAAATCGATTTTTTGCCAACAGACGAATCGTTTCCGGATGATACCTATCGAACGTTTGAATCAGCTGAATCAGCCCCTTAGCAAAGGCCGTTGCACTTAATTCAGTTACGATGCCTGTTTCTTGGGTAACGATATCCCTTACCCCTCCCGAATCTGTGACAACCACCGGCTTTCCCATCGCTTGCGCTTCCGCTATGGTTAATCCGAAGGTTTCTACTTTACTCGTTGAAATAACCACATGATGCACTAACATCTGGTCTCTTACCTCTGCCCGATTCAGTCTTGGTAACCAATGTACATTTTCCAATTTAAGGGATTCCGAAAGCTCATGAAGCTCCTGCTCCAATGGTCCATTACCAGCAATTGAAAGTCCGACGGTTGGAAATTTCTTTTGCACAAGTCCAAACGCCTCAAGCAATAGTTGGTGATTTTTAATGGGAATAAAACTTCCAATAACCAAGAACCTAAAGGAGCTTGCCTTGGAAATAGAACCTATGGGGCAAGAAAAGAACGAAGAATCCACAACATTTGGAAGGACCATAAAGGCATCTTTGGATTTCAATGCAATGTTGGACAAGGTATGTTGCTGAGCAAAATGACTTACAAACAGCACCTTATGGCAATGCGAATAAGCCTTTCGGGTAATAGCGATGTCTTTTTTGGTGTATTGTTTTGGGTTAAAGATAAGTCCAGAGGTATGTTCTGTATGAACATGGGGAAGGTTATATTTTTTAGAGAGCTTATGTCCAATGACACCCCCCATAAACATTGCATGACTGTGGATAATTTTAAAATCCTTTGGGTCTAGTTGAAACTTTTTCATTGCAATGCGCACCCGTTGAAAACAATATGCATAAGAGATTCCGCGGAAAAAAGGCATTGGTGGAGCCACACCAACACGTATAACATGCAAACCATCTTCCTCGGATAGGGTATGATATGATTGCTTAGTAATCGTATTCGCAAAGGTTCCAAGCATAAACGGATGAATCACTGTGACTTGGTGTCCGAAATCTCTCAACATATGCGCTTGTTCTTGTACAAAACTGCCAGTTGTTGGATTCTCCTTGGATGGATACCAAGAGGCAATCAAAAGGATATTCAAAGAATTATCGCGCATGAAGACCAATGTTGAGATAGTTTAATGCAATTTTAGGGTATTCCGAGAAAAGATAGAACGACGGGCGATGTCGCCAAGCCTTGATCCAAAGTTGAGATGCTACACGAAATTGCTGATTTTGCCTAGCTTGGTAGAGATACATACGATACTTTAAATCGACATACTCGTCGAAAAACAACGGCGGTAATTTATCTGTAAAGCGCGTTGCATGGTTGATTTTAAGGTCTAGAATTGCACTGACGTATTGATTCACCTCGTTAATTTGTATTTTTTTCATTCCCTGCACGACCGTTCCATCGTTATGCACATGTTGAATAACTGAATATTGTTCAATTTGATATACCGGATATTGGGCAGCGATGCGCAACCAAAGATGGGTGTCTTCCCAAAGTCTAAAACGAGCGTCAAATTTCTCATAAGATAAAATAGTCCGGTGCACACAAACTTGGGATGGAAGGAGAAACTTCCGTCCAATTTCTTCGAGAAGGTTGGCTTGAAGGTCTAAAAAATCTTTTTTTATGGATAGGTTTCCATTATCTATCAATAAGCCGGTTGCGATTAGTCCAAGGGAAGGATTTTCCTTTTTGATGAATTCAAGAAGATTAGATAAATGGTTTGTATTGTATTCATCGTCACTGTCTAAAAAACAAAGCCATGCGCCTTGCGCTTGATTAATTCCATTATTTCTGGCAGCACTTCGTTCCGAATTCTCTTGATAGACATACTTAATTCGATTATCCTTAAAGGAATTCACTACTTCTTTCGTATGGTCGGTCGAACCATCATCAATGACAATCAATTCCCAATCTTGATAAGCTTGCATAATAACACTTCCGATACTTCGCGACAAAAACGAAGCTCTATTATAGGTTGGAAGAATAATAGAAAAGAATGGTATGCTCATTTTGGATATCCAAAAATAGTACATTTCAGGTGGTAGGCCACATTTCGATAAAACTCCCTACGTTGAATTGGATTCCTACGAATCGTCTTCCAAACTACTTGCCAACCTTTCTTAGATCGTCCATTCCAAAAAAAACGAAAGGGATCGAACCATGCGGCATTCCACAAATGGACAGCATACGTATATTCGGTTTTAAATCGTATCGGGTCCTCACAATCGGCTTGCTCAAAGGGCATCGGACAGAACGCGTGATGAGTTAGTATTAAATTCTCATCTTTGGATTCAAGTTCATTATTCAGTTTAAACCCATATTTCTTAAAAACATGAGCGATTACCTTAGGAATTGGGGTAAACTCTTCGTTTATCAACGCTCCACTAACGTAAGGTTCCAAACATTGCCCAATTAGTTCGTTTTTAGGAACTGCACCTATGACTACTGGTTCAACAAATCCATTTAAATCTTTTCCCCAAAATGAGGCATTAGATAACAATTCATTAAATGACTTCACCACGAGAACATCGGTATCCAAATATATTCCACCGTATTCATGTAGTATTCTTAGTCGGGCATAATCACTTAAAAAAGCCCATTTCTTTTCTGCTAATGCCTTTTTTGCAAACTCTCCTTCAATTGGCGTATTGGTCAAGTCCCATTTTACAATTTCATAGTCAGGTAATTGATTTTTCCAGGATGCCATACATCGCGTTATATTATCAGGAAATGGATCTTCACTAAACCAGAAATAATGTATTTTTTGAGGAATCACGAAAATTTGCGTTTTAACGAAAAGAAAACTTCTTTGAACGTACGAGATGCTAATTTAACATAAAGCCGAACATAAAGCCGATTAAAGGGCAATGAAGGAAAAATGTAATTGAATTTACAAAGATTAGCATATGAATAACGGTTTAACCACCAAGTGAATAGCCAATCATAGTTGGACATAAGCGGTTTGACATTCATGTACTTATTGGTTTCATATATGACGCGACTCGCTTCCTTCAAGCGATCAACATCCTTTGTCAAATCAACAATACTTCGTGTCGATGCGTCATGTGAGCGCCAATTACAGAGCGTTTCTGGAATAAATATAACCTTACCTTTTAACACTAGCCTATTCCAAAAAAACCAATCGCCCGCATAGCGAAATGTTTGTATTTTATCCAAAACAGTGCTGTCAACAGCGTCCTTTCTAAACACTGCGGAAGAGGCATTCGAAATAAAATTGCGGTACCGATTATAGTTCTCGAGAAAATCAAGCCCTTCCCATGATTTCCTCTGAAAACCAATATCCAATGAAGGGTCATGAATCCATATATTATTTCCATAAACAACATCAGATGCTTCATTAATGATTTTACAATCGGTAAAAACCACAACAACCTCTGGATCATCAAAATACGGGATAATTTTCTCTAAAAACCTAGCGTCAGCAAGGTCATCAGTTTCTGCAATCCAAATCAAATCGCCTTTCGCCATTTCGATGCCTTTCATCCATTGTTTAAAAGGGCTGCCGCTGTTACTTTCATTGAACCCGATTTGCGCAATTTTACCCTCTCCTTTGAATCCTTCGATTATCACTTTACTATCGTCCGAGGAACAATCATCCAAAATGATTATTTCATTCCGATCATACGTTTGATTTAATACACTTAACATACGCTCATTCAAAAAGCGAGCGTGGTTATAGTTTGGTAAAATCGTTGTAACATTCATAGTTTACTTGCGCGTATGCTTTTGGCCAGGACATCTATCTTGCGACTTAATGCATCATTAGTATTGGAAAAGTTAAAGGTTTTGGATCTAAAATTTTCAACCATACCTTGCATTTTTTCAGGATTTAAAATCAAATAATCACAGCATGCAATAATTTGTTCGACACCTTCATTAATATTGAAGTAATCTATCTGATCCTCATAAACTTCATTTTCATTTAAATAATCCGTCATCATTACTACGGCGCCACATATTCCTGCTTCATACGATGTTCCAAGAGGAAACCCATCAAAATTACCACCAAGGGTAAACGGTTTATTTGGTGAAACAAAGACATCAATTGCTTTATAAAAATCAATAAAAAACTCGAAATCTCTAAAGCCGTAACATGTAAAATCCTGTTTATCAAAATGCTCAGGAATATCCTTTTCTGTAAAACCTCCAACAATGTGAAAATTAACAAACTTATATTTGGCTTTAAGTTTTAGGGACAATTTTAAAAAAACATCAAACCCTTTATCTTCACCGAGCGGCGAATACTTATTTGCGACGAACGCAATATCAAAAGTATCTTTATCAATGCCAAACCATGATTTTTTATCAAATGGGTCGAAGGAATAATAATCGGGCAACATCATAATGCTCTTAACCAAATGGACCTGTTCCATTGGAACTCCGATTTCATTCAATATATAGTCTCTTGAATAATTTTGAGTTACTATAACATCTTTGAATCCGTTATATTGAGTGATTTCTTTTAGATTTTTTTTAACTAAATCAGACTGCGTATCAAAACCTCCGCCGGGATATAAATTAAAGCTTAAGTTTAACTGATGTTTAAAAATATGTTTTTTATATCTATTTAGATACCCGTAAAAGAGAACGTATACTAATTGTGTATTAATTGGGGAAAATAATTTTAACTTTTTCGGATGTATTTTGGAATTAGGAAACGTACTTTGAAATTTTTTTAAAGCCTCTTCGTAGGTTGTATTTGCGGGAAGAAGTTTATTATATTCAATCCCATCAGAATAAACCCGAGTTTTAAACTGTTTAGCAATTTCTAAATATTCTTGATTTCTCCAAGGGCTAATATGGAAGGGGAAAACGTCGTCAATTATAGTAATATCAAACTCTTGCCCAGCCTTGATAAATTGAAAATTATTTAAATATTCTTTGAACAAACTTATTTTTTTTGTGATATAAATGATTTTAAAAATTGAATGACACCTCCGTAACGCCACAAGATTCTACAGAGTCGATATAAATCGAAAGGGGCTATATTTTTAGTTGTTAACTCCTTATTAACTTGAAATATCCATTTATCCATGAGTAATGCATGATTTTCTTCAATCTGAGCCAATATTTTTAAATTAAGTTCGGACTCTTTCAGATAGCTCCTCATATTGTTTTGCCTGTTACGAACTGTTTGTTGATGAAACCGGTAATAATTTAAAGGCGTGTTAATGTAGCTTATATTTCCAATACTCAGCATCAATAACCATAAATTATAGTCGCCCGAAAGCGTTAAATTTTCAATTTTATTCCGTGTTTCCAAATAGGTTCTCTTGTTAAATATAACAGCGCTTGCATTGGGAATAAAATTCACTGCCATCATTCGCTGTTTTATAAAATCTTTTCCATTCAAACTAAAACTCTGTACGATTTCCTCATTTGAAGGCAATTCACCAATAATCTGATTTTTTTCATTAATCATGAAAGATTTTGAGAAAATTAAGGCGTTTTCATAATTAAACCTTGTACTCAATATTTCAATAAAAGAGTTATCGTTGAAGTCATCGCTCTCCGCAATCCAAATCCAATCTCCTTGGGCCAGGTCTAATCCTTTTTTCCATTGAATAAAGGTATTTCCACTGTTGACTTCACTATATTCAATATGTCGGATTTTCTCATTTCCTCGGTAACCTTCGATGATTTCCCGGCTGTTGTCGGTTGAGCAATCATCTAATATAATCACCTCAAAGTCTTGAAAGGTTTGGTTTAACACCGAGTCAATGCGCTCATTAAGATAAGCTGCATGGTTGTAATTCGGAATTATTACACTAACCAAGGGTTTGTATGAGGGCTCTCCATCCATTATTGAATCGATTCGAGTCGAATTCTTCTTTTGCGTAAAGGTAGGCGTTTTTCGAAAGTGTCTCGTATTCACTGTAATCTTCAAGTAAGGCGTTCAAATAGTGTACAGATTCATCCACACATTTCAGTGGGTTTGTTATTATGGCTTGTTTACCATGGACAAGTACTTCAGGTATAGCGCCTACGGCTGTAACGATTGGAACACAACCAAAAGCCATTGCTTCTGAAATCACTTTCGGGAATCCTTCACTTTCCGAAGTAAGTACTAAGACATGAGCGTTTTCGTATACGTGATCAATAGACTCTTTGCTAGTAATTACACCAAGACATGTGACATTTGCCGGTGTATTTATGCTCGATTCAACTCCAACCGCATGAAACGTGATGCGAGGATTCTGTGTAAAATGTTCTGCAATTTCGAAAAACAGGGATACGCGCTTCTCTTTGGCATCTCGTCCTACAAAAAGCACATGCAAAACATCCGTAGGTTTTATGGGTAATTCCGCGGGAATCGTTACCTGGTGATTTATCGTTGAAATCCGTTGCATCAACTCTATTGGATCTTGCTGCTCTTGGTACAAAGGGGAAATCCATTTCATCAAACCAGCATTTACAAGAACCCTGTGATTAATTCTTGGAGCCCAATCGTTTAAGAGATAGGATGCATCAGGTGCATCATTGTTCGAATTGTTGTGTACGATGTCGATAATTTTAACATGAGGCGCCAAGTAATCCCATATAAAATTGATTGATTCTCTTTTCCAGAAAATTACTATCGGATTAGAACACCCATTGATTTTTTTAACGAGACGTTTAATATACCAAGCGCTAATTAAGCGTCCGAAGCGTGGTGCCTCAAGATAGTTTGAGAGAAAGGTAAGTTTCCCAAATGCCTCAAATTCCGACTTTAATTGAATGCCTTCCTTCTTTCCTTCGGCATGCTGTTTAAAAGCAATTCCTTTCCACGGATTTACTCGGTAACGTATGAATATTTCCATAGGATAATTCGATAGCGCATTCAAAACATCCAAATGAACACGTTCTGTTCCCCCAACGGAGGCTAAAGGGAAGAAAAAAAAGATGCGCGTCTTACTCATTTAATACTGCATTAAAGAGTGACTTCCATCGGGCTTTTTGAATCTCAACTCCAAGCTTACTGATATAAGTCGCTCTTATGTTGTCTTTCATTGCTCGATGTATCTTTTTGTTGTCGATCAAAAATTTCAACTTATCCACAATATCTGCAACGTTTCTATCGCAAAATAGTCCATTCACTTTATCTTCAATCACATCGTTTGGCAAACCGATTCGGGTACTAATGCTTGGAACACCACACAGGCTTGCTTCCATGAACATAGAAGGACCCGCATCAGCCTCTGATGTAATTAATGCAACATCTACCGTATTCCAAAAATCTGCTAAGGAATTGAGGGTCCCATCGAACTGAGTTTTCAATTCAATGGAATAACCAAGTTTTTTCAAATGTTCCACTGCTGGAATCACATGTGAATAAAACCCTTTAAAGTCTCTGTCCGGATTACCTGTCCAACCAACAATTAAAGGCTCGTTTATATTTAACTCTTTTGATGTTGGGCAAAACACCTGTTCATCATAGGCCATATTCGCAAAAAAAATCGGCTTAGTAAAGACATCCGTATATGTTTGCGCAATGCAAGGAGCACCAACAAGTAAGGCATCATTGTCAGTTAAGTAGTTTTCACAAAATTCTTCTAATGATATTTTGGGATCAATACGGATTCCTTTGGGGGGAAATTGAGCGGTAAAAATCCCTTTAACTCGAGTTTTAGCCTTGATATGCCCGAAGTCTGCGTCTTTATCCATGTAATAATCCAAAAATAAAACCAGATCATAGGTGTTATTCTTACGAATCCTCCGAAATTGTCCGTCGCCATTATACGACAAAAGTCCAAGTTGATTTAAACAATTAATTACTCGATATACCAGTCCTTTTAGCAAGAACGTTTGCTGAAATGGAATTGTTTTTTTTAATGTCCTTGGTGCAATATGGTGGCTCTTCGCCTCAAAATCTGAGGTAACTTTCGAATTTTCTAATGGATTATAAATGGTATAATCGTAATAAAAATTGTAGCCCTGAACCTTAGAGCGAACAAAGGTAATGATGTTATGAAATGCCCAACCAGGCATATCCCCAACCAACAAGATATTTGGTTTTCTTGTCACTTCGCCGGTACCCCTTTAACTGTAACACCCGCAGGAACATCTTTCGTTACCACTGCGCCAGCGCCAATGATGGCATGGGATCCAATATTTAGACCTGGAAGGATTACAGCACCTGTTCCTATATAACATCCATCTCCAATTTTCACGTTCCCTGAGACATGAACACCCGGACAAATTTCTGAAAAAGCACCAATTTGAACATCGTGGCCTATGGTGCAATTCAAATTAATTAATACTCCTTTTTTTAGATGTACGTTTGTGGTCAAAATACTTCCAGTCATTATGCATACTCCTTCCTCTATACTATTGTTATAGAATCCCAAATGCGCCTTTGGACTTATCAATGTTTCTAACTGCCCACCCAAAGTAGTGAATTTATCGGATAGTTGTTCACGCAATTTCGGATTTCCGATCCCTAAGGCAATATTTTTTGATTTACTAGATAAATGAGCTTTTATTTCTGCTTCACTTTTTAAAATAGGAAACTTCCCAAAAAGAAGATTTGGTAAATCAGTCGAAATATTGTCAAAAAACACCAAATTTTCTGTACGCCCCAATTGGTGACATATTTCGAGTAATTCCTTGGCAAAGCCTCCCGCTCCTATAATTATCATGTCTTCTAACTTAAAAATTATTAATAATAGAGGTAATGCGCTTCACTTCATGTTCACTCAAACCATAAAATAAGGGTAAACATAAAATCCGGGAAGATACCGAAGATGCAATCTCAAAGCTGCTTTGTGGAACATACGGTAAATTGGTGAGCGACGGATAAAAATATCGTCGCGGAAAAACCTCGATACCATGTAAGGATTTTTCTATTTCCAATAATTGATCTTCAGATTCAAACAACACCGGATAATATACTGAATTCCAATCTGTTTCTGTTCTAATTTTAATTCGTGAAAGCCGATCCGTTTTTAGGTTGTCATGGTAGTACGTCACTACTTTACTTCGTTCTTTTAATATCTCCTGCATGTACGGTAAAACTGCCAAGCCCATGGCGGCTTGTAATTCACTCATCTTCCCGTTGATTCCGAGTCCATGAAATGCTAAGGGTCCGTCGTGACCAAAATTATGACTATAATATATCTGATGAAACAAGGCTGAATCCTTACAGAAAATCGCTCCTCCTTCGCCGGTATGGAATAATTTGGTTGCATGAAAACTGCAGGTAGTGACATCCCCATATTCAAAAATACTCTTTCCCTTGTAGTTAACCCCGAACGCATGCGCACCGTCATAAATTACCTTAAGACTGTGTTTCTTGGCAATTCGTTCAATTTCTTCAATGTTACACGGATTCCCGAACACGTGAGTCGCTAAAATACAGGTAGTTTTTTCCGTAATGGCCTGCTCGATTTTTGTTTCATCAATGGTTAGATATTCCGGGTGAATATCCACAAACACGGGCGTGCAACCCTCCCAAACAATTGCGGAGGTGGTAGCCACATAGGAGAAAGGCGTAGTAATTACTTCCCCACCCTGAGCCAAGCATTTAAGCGCAATTTGCAAGGGAATGGTTCCATTGTTCATGAGCAAAATCCTACTTTCTTCCAAAGCAAGATAAGTCGTTAATTTTTCTTCTAATTCCAAAACCAATTCGCCCCGATTAGTCAACCAACCGTTGTTGTAGGCACGTTGCACTTGCGCCGTGTATTCCTCCAAGGGGGGTAAAAACGATTTAGTTACAGGAATCATTGGTTAATTTTAAAATCAACATTCGGTCTAACAAATCCGGGATACCTACCATGCCAATTGGTATTTTCTCGTTCTTCTTCTACCTCAAAAGTTAATACCTCTTCAAAGTTAAAGAGCGGCTTTGCGGTATTTTGGACCATCATGAAAGATACATAGAATACTCCAGTATTTAATAATTCTTTTGGAATAACGCATCGCGCATGATGAAGACCAACACCCAATGTAGGTGGGGGTAATTGGGTAATCACGTTGAACACGCATTCTCCGGTTGCCGCATAGAGATGCAGGCTAAGATTTGCGACTAAATCTTCTACATAATTCCAAAAGCTAATATTTATTTCGAGGGCGCTTTTTACTGTAATTATGGATTTACCGTCTTCCCGAATTGGTTTAAGCTCAATCGATTTTAAGCGTGTAAATTCATTGCCCGGCGCTTCTGTCTCCGTGTAGGAATGACCCCAGTCTGCTTTATTTCGGTTATTTAGATAAGATTCTATTACTTGAGATGGGCTACCTTCTGAAACAATTGTACCATGCTCCATGAGAAGAGCTCTAGAACACAGGTTCTTAACAGCTTCCATGTTGTGACTCACAAAAAGCACCGTTCTTCCATTGCTGGCCACATCTTTCATTTTCCCGATGCATTTTTTTTGAAAATCTACATCCCCCACAGCCAACACTTCGTCTACAATTAAAATCTCGGGTTCAAGATGTGCAGCCACAGCAAAAGCCAAGCGCACATACATTCCCGACGAATAGCGTTTAACGGGTGTATCAATATACTTTTCAACGCCACTGAAGGAAACAATTTCATCAAATTTTCTGGTAATCTCTTTTTTCGTCATCCCCAAAATAGCTCCATTCAAGTAAATGTTTTCCCTTCCTGTAAGCTCGGGATTAAATCCTGTTCCAACCTCTAACAAGGAGGCAACGCGTCCGTTTAACGTTATTTTTCCTCTTGTTGGCGAAGTTACTTTAGAAAGAATTTTTAACAAAGAGCTCTTCCCCGCCCCATTCCGTCCGATGATGCCAAGTACTTCTCCTTGACTTACGGTAAAATTAATGTCTTCAAGTGCCCAGACAAAATCACCTTTTGCTTGCGTAGTCCGATCGTTTGTTTCAGTGATTACCTCGTATGGATCTCCCTTTCCTCTAACCTTATACCACCAACGATTTAGATCCTGAATTAAGGACCCCGTACCAACTTGTCCCAGTCGATATTGTTTAAATAAGTGTTCTACCTTAATGATCTCCATCGTTACAACTATACAGTATCCATAAAGGACTGTTCAATGCGATTAAAAACTAAAATCCCTAAGACCAAAACCACCAAAGTAAAACTGGCTGTATATAGTAAGCCGAATGCATCGAATTGACCAATGCCATAGATCGAATACCTTACATTCTCAAAAATTGAAGTCAAGGGATTGTAGACTAAGGCGTCATGAATTTTACCGCTTGTAAAAGATAATGGATAAATGATAGGCGTCGCATACATCAACAACTGAACACCAAACGTCAGTAAAAAACTCAAATCCCGATATTTTGTAGTTAAGGCGGAAAATAAGATACCAAGACCTAAGCCCATGAATGCCATGAGCATCACGTAAAAAGGAAACAATACAATAGTCCAATCCATGGAAATCTGTTGTAGACCGCTCAAGCTAAACAGACTAATCAATACAATAAGAATTATGAGTTGGATTAATAATTTGAACAATCCAGAAATTACAATGGAAATTGGAACGGTTAAGCGCGGGAAATAAACCTTTCCGAATAAATTTGCATTGGCAGTGAAGGTCCCTGAAGTCTTAGTAAAACACTCAGAAAAATATCCCCAAACGGTTAATCCAGTGAAATAAAATAAAAATTGATGCACACCCAGTGTAGGAATTGAAGCAATCATTCCAAAAACAACATAAAACATTAATGCCGTAAGTATGGGTTGAATGATAAACCATAGTGGACCGAGTATGGTTTGTTTATATTGTGCGACAAAATCTCTTCTAACAAACAAAAGAATTAAATCTCTGTATCCCCACAATTCGTGCAAGCGAACATCAAAAACACCTCGCTTGGGGGTAATTACCTCGATTTTACGCAACGATTCCATCTACCAATCTCCTAAATGTATGAAGACAAAGGTACGCTTTATAAAACAAGAAGTACCCAAGCCCATCCGTATTCGAAGAAATGCTAGCGTTGAACGAATAAATATTCAATATGGTTGAAGATGTATTCAAAGAGCGCAATAACTAGTCAATTATTTCTTATTTTTGGAAGGATGCATGCAATGTTTCACGTAAGACTCTTTTACTCAATTCTGATTTTTTCTTCAGGATTAGGAAGCTGTTTTGCTCAACCTTTGAGTGGTATTTTACCCAAAAACCAATCGAATCTTAGTAACTTCAACGTTAACTTTCAATGGAACAGTGCTCCAAACGCAATAAACTATAAGGTTCAGTTCGCAAGCAACAATACCTTTAGTAGTAATTATACCCAATCTCCGCTAACTAACCTCACCTCTTGGAGTTCATTCGTTCCTACGCAAGGGACTTATTATTGGCGAGTAAAAGCATATACCGCAAATGATTCCACCTGCTCGCCAACGTACACGTTCACGTATTTTACCCCATCCAATTTAAATTCCACCAGTTTATGGTTGAAAGCGGATGCTGGAGTTACCCCGGATGCAAACAATAAAGTTCAACAATGGACCGACCTGAGCGCGAACTCCTATGTTATGAGTCAAAACCTAGCAGCAAAAAGACCAAGCGTGGTAAATAATTCAGTTAATGGTTATCCAAGTATTAGTTTTTCAGGATCTCAAGTATTGAGTGGAGGAGACATTTTAGATCTTGCCTTTAATTCTCGTGCAATGTTTGTAATCGGGAAAATGGCAGCAAGTAATCAATCCCTTCTTGCCAAATCAAGAGCAGCTAATGCCACCTTTCGGTATGGAATAATTAAAGATGGGGCAAATACAGCGTTCCTATTTCAAAGCGATAACAATACCAGTAATTATTCTGCCTTTAACACCACTAATTTTGCCTTTTATAATGCGTTTGTAAATCGAACTACCGCCAAGAATCACTTTGATGTAAATAATTCCTCCTTAGGCACAAGCTCTTTTAACAGCAATCTACCTTTTGAATCAAACTTTCGTTTTTTAATCGGTGCTTACAACAATGCAAACGATGATGGAGAACTACTTTTTTTAAACGGTAATATTT
>JACCDP010612239.1_pt1 | contig 28148 bp, 19 predicted proteins | sample 7445841 | NCBI WGS metagenome assembly JACCDP01 (sample SAMN15323441, study PRJNA562643) | freshwater metagenome | isolation source: river surface water | place: USA:Blue River Watershed | collected 2017-08-17 | reverse complement strand
GTGTAAGAAGAAGAGGGAACCACCTGATCGATAAAAGTGGACTGAGGCAAACTACTCAGCAGACTTTCACACTTATTCATTCCATCACCAAAAAAACAAGTCTGTTTAAATGCAAAAAAGGTATCCAGACTTTTTTCAGTAATCACTAAAGATGCCAGGGGCAAGACCTCTTCCAGTTGTTGGTTGAACACTGCACAATAAACTTCCATGCGCCGGGCATCCAGCATAGGACAAAAATAGCGTGCAGTGTCAGGGTATTGCTCTAGGGCACTTAGGGCAAGACTTTGTAAGGTGCAAACACCAATGAGCGGAATGTTCAGGGCATAACAAAATCCTTTGGCCGCACTCACGCCAATTCTTAGTCCGGTATAGCTTCCGGGGCCTTTGCTTACGGCAATGGCATGAAGATCCTGAGGTTTCAGCGAGCAGGCCTGCAATAAATCCTGAATAAACACATGCAGGTTTTCCGCATGGGTAAAGCCATTATTTATTTCTTTAAGTCCAAGAATAGTGTCTCCGCAGGAAATGCTTACCGAACATACGGTAGTTGCCGTTTCTATGGATAAGATATAAGGATTCATGCTTACAAGCCAAGAGGCATGCAAAGATAGGGCTTTATTTTTGCTCCTTATACAGTTTTTCCTTATCGGTTATCCTCACCACAGACCCCTCATTCAGTCGCTTGGAAATAGCAGTATAAGGCCCGGAAATCACCTCGTCATTTCCACTGAGCCCGCTAAGTATTTCTATGTAATCATTATCCTGAATGCCTGTTTTTACCACTACTTTTTTGGCTTTGCCATCTTTTACTACAAAAACAATCTCCTCCTTTTTTTTCTCTTCTTTTTGTTTTTTCTCTTCCTGTAAATTTTTTACCTCCAGTTCATCCTCTTCCTTGTCTTTCTTTTTTTCTGTTACTAAGGTGTCGGTACGTGTGGTAACACATTGTATGGGAACCGACCATACATGGTTTACCGTTTTGGTTTGTATTTCCACGCTGGCACTCATACCTGGCCTGAAAGGAGCCATGCCGCTATCTGTAATCAGGCTTTTATAGGATTCCTGAAGGATACGGATTTTAACGGTGAAGTTAGTGGCCTGGTCGCTGCTTAAGCCATTTCCAGCAGCGTTGGCGCTATTCGCAATTTCTGTAACGATGCCTTTAAATGCTTTATTGTTATAGGCATCCACTTCAATAAGGGCTTGATCATTTTTTTTAACCCGTATAATATCATTTTCATTCACCTCAATACTTACTTCCATTTCATTGAGGTTGGCCAGGCGCATAATTTCTGTTCCCTGCAGGCTGTTCATGCCCAATACCCGTTCACCCTTTTCTACATTTAATTTAGAAACTGTGCCGTCTACCGGAGCATAGATGCGTGTTTTGGAAAGGTTTTCCCCCGCTTCACGTAAGGAGGCCTGGGTACTGCTGATGTTGTATTCGGCACCATGTACATTTTCGGAGGCGGCTTTTACCTGAGCTTTTAAACTTTCAAACTGTGCTTTGCTGCTTTCAAATTCCTGTTGAGAAATAGCATTTTGCTCGTAAAGTTTTTTAGTGCGGTTATAAGCTGCTTCGGCCTGAATAAGATTGGCCTTTACCTGTTCCAGTTGGGCTAAAGAAGTTTCATAGCTGGCTTTGGAACTGTTGACAGTAGCGCTTACCCGCTCCAGGGCCGACTCATAAATATCTGGCTTTATGCGGCACAGGAGGTCACCTTTTTTTACCCTATCACCTTCTTTCACCAACAGTTCTATTACTTCTCCTGAAACATCCGATGAAATTTTTACCTCTACCTCGGGTTGTATTTTACCATTGGCGCTAACGGTTTCAATAATTTTTCTTTTCTCCGGATGTTCTGTACATACGATAATGCTACTGTTTTTACCACAGCTTTTAACTCCCAGCGCAAGCAATACCAGCAACATTCCAGAAGCTATTATAACAAACAAACGTTTCATATTAGATAATTGGTTTTTTAATTGCCATATGGAATACCCAGTTTATCTGCATTTGTGTTTCGGAAAACATGGGTATTTCATAAAAAAATTAACGTATTAAAAAGTTAAGGGCTTGCCCTGATAAAAATCCAAAACCTTGGTTTTAAAAATAAAGTCAAATTTAGCATTCAGGGCATCGGCCTGCGATTTCAGTAAACGGTTTTTAGCAGTATTGAAATCAAAGGAGCTGATGGCGCCGTTGTTAAATTTTTGTTGTGCATAATTAAAAGATTCCTGCGAGGCGGCGAAAGCACTTTTAGCAGCCGCATACTTGTTCATGGCTGCCTGGGCATCGGCATAAGCCTGGGTAATGATTTTAAACAATTGTTGTTTTTTTAAATCAAGAGAATAACGTGCGTTCAGTAATTGCAGTTCGGAATTTTTGATACCTGAATAGGTTTGAAGCCCGTTAAAAAGAGGCATATTAAGGGTAAAGCCTATGCTTTTGTTTACATTATCATGAAACTGATCTTTGAAAGGTGTGCTTTTGGTAACATAATCATAAGTTGGGGCATAAACCATTACGCCGGCGCTTGTTTGCCCGATAGCCTGAAAGCCAGTAGGAGTAACACCAATGATATCTTTAGCCAAACCCGAATATCCGGTACCAATAGAGGCTCCGAAACTCAGGCTGGGGCTTATACGGCCTTTGGCAGCATCTAATCCTTTTTCCGATGCCTGCAGGGCATAAGCCGCGCCTTTTATAGAAGCCTGATTTTTAAGTGCTGTTTCATATACATCGCTCACCGATAAATGAGCCAGGTCAATGGCCACATCATCCAGGTTAGGTTTTTCAATCTCAAAGTTTTTTACACTGTCCAGGTTTAGTAGCTGTTTCAGCCCCAAAAGAGAAAGCTGATAATTATTCAGCGCTGAGGTATAGGTATATTCATCATTGGCTAGTTGTGCTTTAACATCATATACCGTTGCCCTGGCTAAGCTTCCTGCTTCGGCAAGTTTTTCGGAGCGGTCGAGTTGTTCTTTGCTTATTTTTACCTGAGACTCCGAAACCTTCATCATTTCTTTGTTATAAACCACCTGCAAAAAGGAAGAAGCTACGGCAAGAGATAAATCATTTTTCTGTTGCTCAAAATTCTGACAATTGCTTAACCAGGTATAATAATTTTGGCGCATGTTGTTATATTGAGTAAGCCCACTCCACAGCGTAACCTGAGCCGACATATAAAAGTTTTGAGACAATACCGCATTAGAGGCGAACTGATTGGTGTAGGGGTCGATACGACGCCCGATATTGTATGTGTGATTGGCTCCGGCATTTAAACTGGGCAACATACTGGCCTTACTCTGCGTGGCATTTACCTCACTCATGGCAGCACTCACTTCAGCCTGCTTTAAGGAAATATTATTTTTTAATGCATGTTCTACACAATGTTGCAGGTTCCAGGTTTGCTGTGCCGAAACAGTTGGGCTGATAGCAGCAACAAAAAAAAGTATTACAAAATTTCTCATCTTATTTATACAAATTGTACCTAATGGGTATTAAATTAAAATCGTTCAAATTATAAAACATACCCTTCCGGGCACCCAAAATTAGCAAGAATATGTTAACTCTGTAAAACTTTACAGCTTCGGGTATTAATTAGGTTGAATGGTAGCTGAGCAGGGGGCTATTAACCGAAACCCATAACAGGGAATTGTTTACAAAAAATTAAATATCCCTAAACATCGCAGTTAATATACTGGTATTTTTGTTGTATGACCATGATTAAGAATGCCTGCCTGCTGGCGCTGTTATGTTGTTTTAACCTTCTCAGGGCTTAGCCTAAATATGAATACTGGGATGAAGAAAAGAAACACTTAAAATCGGAAGAAAATTTTTTAAAAGGAGTGCAACACGGCAAATCCCAGAACTACTATAAAAACGGGCAAATTGCCAAAACCGGCTGGTACAAGTATGGTAAGCAGGATAGCACCTGGAAATTTTATTATGAAGATGGCAAACCCAAAGCAACAGAAAATTATTCAAGAGGCTTTAAGCAGGGAAGAAATACCTATTACTACAAGAGTGGGAAACCGGCTCAGGAAACAGTGTTTAACATCAATAAACCCGATAGTGTATGGACGTCCTGGTTCGAGAACGGAAAGGTAAAGAGTCGTGAGGCTTTTAAACTCGGGAGGGGAGAAGGAACCTGGCAATACTTTTTTGAAAATGGAAACCCCGAATCAGAAGGTAATTTTGTAAACAGCCAGAAAGAAGGGCCTTTCACTGCTTATTATGACAATGGCAAAGTGGCTGCACAAGGCCATTATTGCAAAAATCAGCACTGTGGTTTATGGAAAGAGTTTTATGAAGACGGAAAACCAAAAACGGAAAAAGAATATAAAGACAGTGCCCTATATATTTGGGCCATGTGGAGTATGACAGGAGAACAACTGATAAAAAACGGATCCGGCAAACTAACCATATCCTACAACAACAACAAAGTAAAAGCCTACGGGCCCTACGAAGGAGGACTGGCCAATGGACTCTGGATTTATTTTCACCCCAACGGAGAACTGGATTATGAAGCCATCTATAAAAACGGAAAACTAAACGGAAAGTATGTATCTTATTATGACAATAAAAAAATTAAATCGGAAGGAGAATATGTAGAAGATAAAAAGGAAGGAAACTGGAAATTTTACACCAATGAAGGCAAAATAGAAATGGAAGGGGACTTTGCGGCCAACCTCAGAAACGCCAGCTGGACCTACTGGTACCCCAATGGAAATAAACAAAGCGAAGGAAACTTTTTAAATGACAAAGAAACAGGCACCTGGAAATTTTGGTACAAAACCGGCGAGCAATGGAAACAGGGAAGCTATGAAAATGGAATAAAAACAGGCCTTTGGACAACCTGGTTCGAAAACGGGAAAAAACTTCAGGAAGGGAATTATATCAACGGAAAGGAAAATGGCGAATGGCAGGCCTGGTACAACAACGGACAACTTAAAGACAAAGGCATTTTTGTAAATGCAGAAATGGATGGAAAATGGGAGGGATGGTACAGCAATGGAAAAACCAATTATTTAGGTTCCTTTGTTAAGGGAAAAAGACATGGGGAATGGAATTACTGGTACGAGAAAACGGGGAAACCCAAAGAAATTACTAATTATGTATTGGGCCTGAAACACGGTAAATATATACTGTGGGCAGAAACGGGTTTTGTTGATACACAGGGAAAATACCGCAGAGCCAAACAGCACGGCACCTGGAAATACTATTTTGAAACAGGTGGATTAATGAAAACCCAACAGTTTAAGAAGGGGAGGTTATGCGGCAAATCATTGGCTTATTATGCGAATAATCTTTTACAAAGCGAATTAAATTACAAAGTGATGTACGACAAAAAAACCAAAAAAGCCCAAAGCGTACCGCATGGAGCATGGGTATTTTATGACAAAAACGGAAAGGAAATAAACCGCATCCTTTATAAAAACGGCGTGAAAGTGAAATAAGCACAAGACTTTACCGGCCACAGAAAAACTGAGTAGCTACATAATTAACCCATGAAGATGTAATAATAGGTTTGTTATGGTCAATCATGAAAGGAACAGCGCGCACTCTTTTTCAAAGGATTAGACGAACGAGCAAACATTACTGACAGAAAATAATTTTATTCGGCCTTAGCTATTTGTATATTCGCAGTAGAAAACTATGGCACTAAGGCAGTCTCAACAATTAAAACTACAGCAAAAGCTTTCTCCACAGCAAATTATGCTGATGAAGCTACTGCAATTACCTACTGTTGCTTTAGAACAACGCATAAAAGAAGAACTGGAAGCCAACCCTGCCCTGGAAGAAGGAAGTGAAATGGAAGAAGATGTAACGGGTGATACAGAGGAACATGAAACAGAACAGGAAGAACAACAGGCAGAGGAGCAAGAAGAGAATGAGAGTATAGAAAGGGCCGATGATGAAATAAGTTTTGACGACTACCTTGATGAAGCAGAAGTGGCAGAGTATAAATACGAAACAAATAACCACAGTAAAGACGATGAACACAGGGAAATACCAGTGTCTGTCGGCCCCGGATTTCATGACCTGCTGGAAGAGCAATTAGGCATGCAAAATCTTAATGAAAGAGAATTCCAGGTCGGGCTTTACCTGATTGGTTGTATAGATGATGACGGATATATACGCAGGGATCTGGAGTCGATAATAGACGACATAGCCTTTTCGCAAAACATACAAACCTCCCTGCCCGAATTAACAGAGCTGCTGGCCTTGATACAGACCTTTGATCCCGCTGGCGTTGGAGCAAGAACCCTGCAGGAATGTTTATTGCTTCAGCTGGAAAGAAAAAACCCTAAAACCAGGGAAGTGCATTTTGCTATTGATGTGGTGCGTCATTACATGGATGAGTTTTCTAAGAAGCATTACGAGAAAATTGTCAAAAAACTACAGATAGAGGAAGAAGAACTAAAGGATGTACTTAATGAAATAATACACCTGAACCCGAAGCCGGGAAGCTCTGCAGCCAGCAACGACGGAAATGGTGTAGCTGAGGTGATTCCGGATTTTGTGATTTCGGCCAATGACGGAAAACTGGAACTGAGCCTGAACTCAAGAAACGCACCCGAACTAAAAATAAGCAGAGATTACTTGGATATGCTTACAACATATTCCAGGAACAAAGATAAATCAAGTAAAGAAGCTTCTACTTTTGTAAAGAGTAAAATAGAAAACGCTCAATGGTTCATTGAAGCCTTGTTGCAAAGACAACAGACGCTACTTGTCACTATGCATGCTATAATGAATTATCAGGAAGATTATTTTTTGTCTGGTGACGAAACAAAATTAAGACCTATGATACTGAAAGACATTTCAGAAAAAATAGGCCTGGATATTTCTACGGTATCACGGGTGGCCAACAGCAAGTATGTTACCACGGCCTTTGGTACCTTTTTATTGAAGTCTTTCTTTTCAGAATCACTGAGCACAGACTCCGGCGAAGAAGTGTCTACCCGTGAAGTGAAGCGCATTCTGGAAGATTGTATAGGTGCAGAAAACAAACGCAGACCTTTAACAGACGACGCGCTTGCCGCTATACTCAAGGAAAAGGGCTATAATATTGCACGAAGAACAGTAGCCAAATACCGTGAGCAATTAGACATTCCTGTTGCACGTATGCGGAAACAAATATAAAAACCACTCAACCACAGAACATATCCTGTCATCGAAAACACTGACACTGAGCTTGTAAGTGTGAAAAAACTGTTATATTTGAGTTGAGCAATCCAACACAAATACTAAAACTAATTTGCATGTTGTTACGCTATACAAAATTTTTCCTGGCATTTATTTGTTTTGGTTTTCCGGTTCTTACAACTCAAGCCAGCCACATTATTGGAGGCTCCCTTACCTACGAGCATCAGGGGGGGGCTAGCTATAGAATTGTCTTAAAACTTTATAGGGATTGCTCCACTCCAATTTCTCCAACACATGCAAATTTCGATGCTAATGTCTACATCAATGTAAGAGATGGAGCCGGGATAGATATCAATAAAAATTTCACAATGCCCTTGACTGACACATCTTTTGTAGACCCTTCGGTAGACACTTGTGCGGTTAAACCAGCAGGGGTTTGTATTAAACAAGCCATTTACTCTGTACTTGTTAATACATTTACACCCAGGGTTGGTGGATATCACCTATACTACCAAAGGTGTTGTAGGTATCAGGCAATAAACCTGCCAATTGGAAATGATCAGGGAATGAGCTTGCATGCCTTTATACCGGATGGAAACGTTATTCTGAGTAATAGTAGTCCAAACTGGATAAATCCCCCTCCAACATTTGTATGCGGCCAGGTACCTATGAAATTTAATCATGGGGCAACCGATGCGGATGGCGATTCGCTGGTTTATAAATTTTACACTCCTTATTTGGGATGTACTGCTTCACTACCGGGAGGTGCAGCCAATAATTGTGACAATGCATTTATTCCAACAGGATATACCGGAGGCCCTAATATAAATTTTACCCCTATCAACTGGAATGTTGGATATTCGGCAAATAATCCATTGGGCGGATCAAACTTAACATTGAGTTCAACAGGTTTGCTTAATGGTACACCTCCCACATTGGGATTGTTTGTGGTAGGAATAAAATGTGAGGAATACCGCAACGGGACAAAAATAGGAGAAATTCAACGAGACTATCAGTTCAACGTCATCAATTGTCCGCCTTTAGCCCAGGCCAGTTTCAGCGTAAGCCCATCCTGTAAAGGACAAACAGTGGCTTTTACCAATACCAGTAATACCACCGGCGGTTCTGGTAGCCCCAGTACCTACGATTGGAATTTCGGAGACCCCACCGTAATAACCGACGTAAGTACTGCACAAAACCCTACACCATACACCTATCCCGGACTCGGGCCCTATACGGCCATACTCATTATCAACAAAGGCACACCCTGCGCCGATACTGCCACCCAAACCATCAATGTTTCCTTTGTTAAATCTAATTTCACTTCCCCTGATTCTATTTGCATCAGTGATAGCATAAAATTTGTCAATACCAGCTCGGTGGCTGCTAATTCAAACATCTCTTCCTACCAATGGAATTTTGGTGATCCCGGATCGGGGCTAAACAACACATCTGCCATTAAAGATCCCGCGCATTTATTCAGCTATGCAGGTACTGTTAATACTTACACCGTAACACTCATTACCAATTCTGCTTTCGGCTGCAAAGACACACTGAAAAAAACAATTACAGTTTTTGGTAAACCACTGGTGAATGCCATCGATACCATTAGCTGTGCAAACACTACGGCTGTTGGAATTACGGGTACAGCCCTTAACTCTATTGGAACCTTATGGACAGTGGCGCCCGCCCCGCCCAGCAATACACCCGGAACATTCAGTCCTAACGCCACAACACTTAACCCTACTTATACTCCAACTGCAGATGAGGTGGCACAGGGTTATGCAACGCTGGTGCTTTCCAGTTCGGCCAACTCTAAATGTCCCGTAACACGGGATACCATGAAGATAAGGTTCTACGCTGGTCCTACGGCCAATTGCGGGCCCGACCTAAAAGTGTGCAAAGACACCACTTATATTAAACTAAACGGAGCAATAACCGTGGCTTATGGTGGCTTGTGGACAGTAATAAACGGCACCACCGGAACCATCAGTAACCCTGCCTCCCTTACCAATGCCGTGTATACGCCCAGTGCTACCGACATTGCCAATGGAGTGGCCTATATTAAATTTGAAACGACACAAAACGGAAACTGTATTCCGGCAGACGATACCCTTAAAATTACCTTTGTTAATCTTACGGCCATTGCTACTTCCACTGTCTTATCCTCCTGTGTAGGGGTTCCCTTTCAAATTACCGGAACCAGCTCTACTAATTCTGGTTTATGGACAAGCTCTGGCGACGGAACTTTTGCCAATGCCAGCCAACCCACTACCACCTATACTCCCGGTATACAGGATGCCACCCTGGGTTACGTTTACCTGTATTATAATACGGCAAATAATGGTCCCTGCCAATCGGTGAAAGATTCCGTGAAAGTGAATATTATTTCTACACCCATAGCCAATGCAGGAAACGATACCGTAGCTTGTAAAAATAATACCACAGTGGTTTTACACGGCACAACACAATTATCTTCCGGCTCTTTGTGGACTACAGTTGGTACCAACCCCGGAACCATTACTAACCCAACAAGTTTAACCACCACGTATATACCTTCTGCAACAGAGGTAACTCAGGGTTTCGCTAATGTTGTTTTAACAGGCCAGGGCTTATCCAGTTGCCCAACCAAAAGTGATACGGTTAAAATAAGCTATGTTGATGGCCCTACTGTAAACATACAAAGCGTGGGAGACTCCATTAATGTATGCAGTGATACGGGTTATGTGCAGCTTACAGCACTCAACACACTTTCAACAGGTGTACAATGGTTAACACAGGGTACTGGTACATTCAGCAATGCAACCCAAACCACCACCAATTACATACCATCAGCAACCGATGTAAACAATGGGTTTGTTTGGATAAAAGTAAACACAACAGGTAATGGATTGTGTTTGCCTTCAAAGGATTCATTAAAAGTAAAATTCTATGGAGTGCCAACTGTAAATGCTACTGCGGTGAACGATTCGGTTTGTAAATTTGCTCCTATCTCCTTGCAGGGCAGCAGCTCTACCGGTAGTGGTTATTGGACAAGTAATGGCAACGGAACATTTAGCCCTGGTAACACTATAGCAAATCCGGTTTATGTTCCGGGGACCTTAGATGGTAATCCGGTTACGCTTATTTATCATACCACCAACAACAATGGCTGTAAATCACAAAAAGATACCATAAAAATTGCTGTGGTAGCTTCGCCAGATAATAATTTTACAACAAGCCCTGCATGCCCGGGGCAAAGCATGCAATTTACCAACAATTCCACGGTAGCAGCCGGTAGTATTAATTCATGGAGCTGGAACTTTGGTGATGGCCAGACTTCTGCCATTCAAAACCCAACACATACTTATGTAAATTCAGGAACCTATAATGTAACCCTCATTACTACTTCTACTTACGGATGTACAGATACATTAATAAAACCGATAAGTGTAAATGAAAAACCCAAGGCAGACTTTAATTATCCGATAGTCTGTTTAAATCAACCCATTTTATTTACCGATGCCTCAAGCATTAGTTCCAGCACCATCAATAACTGGCAATGGTCTTTCAGCAATGGACATACTTCAGTTTTGCAAAACCCTACAGACTCCTTTAGTGTGCAATCAGGAATTTTTGCTCAATTAATTGTAACGGCGGCTAACGGATGTAAAGACACCGTGAAAAAAACAATAACTGTGTTCCCCGAACCTCATGCAGATTTTGTAGCAAATGATTATACAGCGAGTATAGGACAGGTAATTCAGTTTACGGATCTATCCACAAACCCGGTTTCCTGGTCATGGAACTTCAGCGATAACTCCTCTAACGCCCTCATTCAAAATCCAACGCACGCTTATAACATTGCCGGAATTTATCCTGTTACACTTATTATTACCGACAAAAATGGCTGTGTGGCAAAAGTAACCAAAGAAATAATCATTGCTTTACCACCGCTTGTTCCTAATGGCTTTTCTCCTAACGGCGATGGGCAGAATGATATGTTCTACGTACTGGGAGGTCCTTTTATAAAATGTCACCTGAAAGTGTTTAACAACTGGGGAGAGCTGATATTCGAAAGCTTTGAGCAGAAGAATGGATGGGACGGAAAACGCAACGGTGTAGAGCAACCCTTGGGTGTATATGTTTGGGTAGTAGATGCGGAGTCTGAAAATGGGGATACCTATAAAAAATCCGGAGACGTTACGTTGATACGATAACAAACAAGGTAAGACAGACTTTGTCATAACTGAACAATGTTCTGGAAAAGCCCTGAACAGAAAAGAAAAGCGGGCACAAAGTTGAACAGGAACAAGGGCTTTAATAAGAACATAAATAAACATACAAGGCATAACAATAAATTGCGTATGAAAAGGATTTTGCTTACTTCGGTCATGGTGTTCTTGTTATGGAGCAAAGGAACCCTTCGGGCACAGGACTTTCACCTCTCTATGTATGATGCAGGTCCGCTGTTTCTTAACCCTGCTATGACGGGCCTGGTAGATGCGCCCTGGAGGTTGCACGCCCAATACCGTAACCAGTGGAAAGCCGTTGCTTACAAACCCTTTAACACTGCTTTAATATCCTTTGATATGCCTTACAGAAAATGGGGCTTTGGAGCGCAGGTAATAGAAATGCGCGCCGGTATAGGAAATTACAACGTATTTCAGTTCATGGGCTCTGCGGCATACACCATACCTTTAGACAAAAACAAAGACCATCAACTTTCATTAGCCATTCAGGCAGGGTTTACACAAAAATCCATAGACTTTAATCAGCTTACCTTTTCCAAACAATATACCACCACTGGTGGTGGCGGATTTGATAAATCTATAGCTTCCGGAGAATCAACCGACAGCCGTTCGCAAATGATGGAGCAGGTAAACGCAGGGGCTCTGTATTATTATGCCAAAGAAACCAGCCGCATTAACCCATTTGTCGGATTCTCGGCTTTTAACCTGAGTCAGCCCAAAGAAACATTTTACAACATGACCAATCACCTCCCGCTGCGCACATACTTGCATACGGGCATCAGAATCAACTTCAGCGAGAAATTTTTTATACTCCCTAAAGTATTGCTCATGAACCAGAAAAATGCCAGGGAACAAACTTATGCGGCAGACTTCAGTTATTACCTGATCAACAATGAATTGTTTTTATTGGGTGGTTATACCTACAGGCATCGGGACGCTTCAGTGGTTTCACTCGGAATAAGAAAATCCAACTACATAGCCAAAGTGGCTTATGATATCAATACATCAACGCTGAAAGAGGCATCAAAAAACAGGGGGGCATTTGAAATATCTTTTACCTACATGGGTAAAAAGCCTAAACCACAAACCATCAGAAACTGTCCACGGATATGATTATGAAATACCCATGTTTGCCGAGACACAAACACGTTGAAGATAAACTGGGTATTCCATATGACAATTAAAAAAACAATAATCTACATATGAAACACTTTACCCTATTGCTCACTTGTTTGTTCCTGACGCTGTCTTTTGCATCCGTTTCCCAAACCAAGACAGAATGGATTAAACTGGCAGACAATGCTTATAAAAAGGCAGACTATCCTACGGCCATCAACTACTACAATAAAGTGCTTTCAGATACGGCCAATGGAAAATACCTTACCCTGCCCTATGAAATAAGCCTGTACAGCGTTCCGGTTAAATCAGCCGATACTGCCCAAAACGGCCCTACGCTGTACGATTACCTGATACACCAAATTGCCAACTCCTACAGGCTAAACTGGGATTACCATACCGCTGCCCGTTACTACCAAATGGCCGCAGCTAAATCCAACATATACCCTCAAGACAAATATAGCTACGGATTGGTACTCATGAATATTAAAAAGTACAATGAAGCCATGGATCAGTTTGAAGGAGTAAGCGCCTTAAAGAACGCCTCTGATTCATTGAAAAAACAGGCTACGCACCTGCTTACCAGCTGTTATTACAGCCTCGATTCCAACAACGTAAGAAAAAAAGTAAAAGCCTATAAAATGGATTCTATCATTAATACGGGTACTGCAAATTTCGCAGCCATGTATTACCAGGGAAATGACAAATTAATATTTACCAGTGCCAGAGCAGGAAATACAGTGAGTGATGCCAAATTGCAGGATGCTTCTTTTCTATGTGACCTGTACACCATTGAAAGAAAAGAGGGACAATGGGCAAACGCTCAACCTTACCCAAAGCCAATTAATTCACCAATACATGAAGGAGCAGCCATTAAAACCCTGAATGAAGACCTGTTCTTTACGCGTTGGACAGATGCCAATAAAACAGAAAGCGCCATTTACCTGTGCAGAACCATGGATGGCCGCTATTTTGAACCACTGAAACTGGGAACAAATGTAAACTTGCCTGGGTATAAATCCATGCATCCTTTTGTAACTATGGATGGAACAAAACTTTTCTTTTCCTCTAACAGGCCGGGAGGCAAAGGCGGTATGGATATATGGTACTGCTATTTTGATGAAAATGGAACCACCAGCTCACCGGTTTGCCTGAGTGATGCCATTAATACGGCCGGCGATGAAGAAACGCCTTTCTTCCACACTCCTTCATCTACCTTGTTCTTTAGCTCTGATGGCCATGCCGGATTAGGGGGACTGGATATTTTTAAAAGCGCATTTAGTAGGGAGGACTCCGTATATTCCAAACCAAAAAACCTTGGAGCCCCTGTAAACTCAAGTAAAGATGACGCTTATTTTATTATTGACAGAATGCAACAGCATGGTTTTTTTACCAGCGACCGTGAAGACTGCCCCACTGGCCATTGTTATGACATCTACGGATTTGACAATGAACCCATCTACTTTGATATTAGCGGCTATGTGTACGATGCCGAAACCAATAAGCCTATTGCCAATGCCATTGTAACCCTTAAGGATGTGAGAGGAAACGTAGAGCCCATAATGTTTACTACCGATGAAAAAGGATTTTATAAAAGTACACTTACCGAAGAAATGGATTATTTTATCAAAGCTCAGAATTCAGGTTATTTTGGAGATGCTTCCAGTTTTGCAACCAGAGGACTCACCGAATCCAAACACTTTGATCAGGACTTTCTGCTGAGCAAAATACCGGAAGGCGAAATTGTAATTGAAGGGGTAGAATATGATTTGAATAAAACCACCCTGAGGCCTAAGTCAAAAGAAGTATTAGTCAAGATATTCAGGGTATTGCAAATAAACGACAACCTGGTGATTGAGCTAAGCTCTCATACCGATACAAGAGGAAGTGATGAGTACAACATGAAATTGAGCGAAGGCAGGGCCAAATCCTGCGTGGAGTATTTGCTTGGAAAGGGCATACCTCCTGAGCGACTCATTGCCAGGGGATATGGCGAAACCCAACCATTGGTTTCGGATGCAGAAATAGAAAAGATTCCAGTGAAAGAGGATAAAGAAGCAGCTCACCAGAAAAACCGGAGAACTGCGTTTAAAGTAATTGGAGAGAGTAAAATTAAAATTATTACTAACAGCAAATAGTAAAATTAATTCCTAAAAAAATCGGGCTTACGTTTCTGTAAAAAGGCAGAAACTCCTTCTTTAAATTCGGAGGTGCCAAACAGTTTACCAAACTCTTCAATTTCTACCTCGTAACCGTTAAGGTGATTATTGTAACCTGCATTAATGACTTTAATAGCAGTTTTTATAGCGTTACCCGATTTGGAAGTTATTTTAGCAGCAATTTCATAGGATTTTGTCAGCACTTCTTCCGGAGCTACTGCGTAGTTAATAAGACCACATTTCTCAGCTTCCTCGGCAGTAATCATATCTGCAGTAACAATCATTTCCATAGCTTTCCCTTTTCCAACTAAATGAGCCAGGCGCTGTGTACCTCCGTATCCGGGAATAAGTCCTAAAGATACTTCAGGTAAACCCATGCGGGCGGTTGAACTGGCTACACGTATATGGCAGGCTAAGGCCAGCTCCAATCCTCCACCTAAGGCATAACCATTAATGGCCGCAATTACGGGTTTAGAATAATTTTCAATGAAATTAAATAATTTAAAGTGACCCGTAGAACTCATTTTTTTTCCTTCCTCTATAGAAAAGTCTGAAAACTCAGAAATATCGGCTCCGGCAACAAAAGCTTTATTACCCGTTCCGGTAATAACTACCACCCGCACACTTTTTTCATTTTCGGCTTGTAATAAAGCTTCATGCAGCTCTTCAATGGTTTTTAAGTCAAGTGCATTTAATTTACTGGGTCTGTTAATAGTTATGGTTAATACACTGTTGGTAATCTCTGTCAGCACATTTTCAAAGGTCATTGTCATAGCTAAATTTTTGTGGTTAAAACAAATATAAAGTCAAATTGTTTATTAAATCATGTAATTTCGATCAAACCCCTGGTTAAGTGCCTGAATATGAAATAAAAGTTTATGAATAAAAATACAGTCGTATAGATTTTTCCTTTCTTTTTATGTTTTAAACATAAACGAAAATAAATATAATTCTTTGTTCATAGACAAATGAGCTGCACCTGAATGCCACTCAAAATAGGCTGACTAACAAAAAATTTACACACACTGCAATAAAAAGTCCGAATATAATAAATAAAATAAATGAAAGTAACTCTTGTTCCAAAAAATAAGCATGAAAAACCCGGCAATAGTATATCGTATCGGAAAGAAGTAAGCGGGAAACAGTGCCTTTAGGCCCTTTTTTGTTTTAGAATCTGAATATAATTCAATAAATCACAAACGAGCTGACTGTTATTTTGGTTCAACGAATCAATTAGCAGGTAGATTTTTTCTTTATCGGGGTTAACATTAATACAGTCTATAATGGCTCTGGTAATAGTACAGGCTTCTTCAAGTCCGATTAATGTATAGGTAGAAATATTACGTTGCGCTGCTTTACGCAATTGGTCGTAGTTTTCAGTGTTAAGGGCTTCAATAATATTTTGTGAACACAGGGTAATGGAAACCACCATTTTTTCCAGGGTTGAAAGGATAGACTTTTCGTTTTTGTTTTTAATCTCAGTGAGCTTCTTCAAATCAAAGGTATAAGTTAAGGCAGACTTTTGATGAGTTTGTTTAGGAGATATTTTCAAGTGGTTATAGATAAGCGTTACCAAATCATTTTCCAGGTACGGACTTACCAATACTTTATCAAACCCGTTTTGCAGGCAGGTACTTTTTTCATTTTTCCTTAAAATAGTGGTAATGGCCACTATGGATGAATTGTTTCCGGCCCTTTTAATTTCCTTCAAAGCAAGAATCTGACTTCTGCTAAAACTGATAGAACCCCTGCCGTCTTCTGGATATACGCCAATGAAGGTGAGTCCTATGTTTCTGGATCTAAGCTTGGTTTTAATATCGTTGTAGCTATAGGCAAAAATATAAGGAATTTGGTGTTTGTTTAAAATAGTTGCAATGCGTTGGGCGTTAATAATATTTTGATCGGCAATAAGTACATGTTTTTTTTCTGAACCCAAAGCACTGGTGACAAGTTCATTTCCTTTAAGCGGTTGGTATGGGCTGAATACTTTTGGATCTTCTGGAAGAGAGGAGGAACGAAGGTCTTTTTTCTCAAAGGTAACAGGAACAAAATGGTAAGGATTTTCTTTTTTGGTTTTTGAATAGGCAGGAAAATTTATAACCGAATGCATAACCCCGCTTCCAACATCCAAAACATGATTAAACGCTTTCTGTAAAAATAACTGGATGTTCAGGGAATTAATAAAAGAAGACTGTTTGGGTTTAGAATAAGAATATTTGTTCATGACATATTAGTTAAGTAACTTTTCATTCCTATAATCAATCATTTTAAATTGTCCAGATAGAATCCGGGGGATTAAGGGTATACGTTAAGTATAAAAATGATGCCAATTAAAAGCACATTCCATTCAAATACATGACAAACAGATAAATACAAGCAGTCCACTGACATTTTAAAACAAGAAAAGCTCCCGAAAAGGGAATTTTTTCTTTTTTTGAGAAGTCTTATCTTTCCAGTCTCAAAACAGGTATACGGATGCTTCCGGGTTAAGAAAAACAGCATGAAAAAGAATAATTGGATAAAGTATAAGTCAGAGATAAAAATAGTGTCCATTATTTTGGTGGTTTTCTTAACAGTTGTGTTAACCGGCGTATTTGCTTATCGTGGATTAAGGTCTATTGTGGCAGACGTAAGCCATTCTACCCGGCCAGAAATGCGGCTAATGTATGTTAGGCAGTTGGTGGTAAATACAGAAACTTCTGAAACCAATGTCAAGTTTTTTAACCTTACCCATAAATCGGAGTACCTGAAAAAATTTTTCAGATCAACCCTGGAAATAGATAATGTTTACGATAGCGCCAGGTTTCATATTACCAACACAGACCAACTACGGGCATTGGAACAAATGCATGCCAGTATTGAAGAAAAGTACACCATCTTAAATGCCCTGATTTCATTCAGGCGTGAAGGAGACATATCTAACGAGCTCAATACCCTGTTCGAAAAAATAAAACAGGAGGTAATGATTGAGGCGAAACTGGCCGCAAACAGAAAGGATAAAAACAAAATCAATGATGTACTTCCGGCAGAACCCCAAACAACACTTACACCACCATTACCGGTACCTGAAAAGAAAAGCCTGTTCAGGAGGTTATTCGGAAAAAAGAAAGAAACAGTAGCGGAAGAAAAAAAAGAGATTTCGGCAAGCCCTGCAACGGCCACGCCAAATACTAAAGAAATAGTATTACCCGAACCGCCAGCCTACCAACCCAAAGAACTTCAGGAAATTTTAAGAGAAGAAATTACTAACCTTAATCAGGAGTACCTGAAAAAATTTAGCACCAACAAACAAAAGGAATTTCTCTTAACAAAAAAAAGCGATGAGCTATCCGGCAAAATTAAAGCATCCGAAAGAAAAATAGAAGAGGTAGAAAAAAGACTCATTAATGAAAAAGTTTCAAATGCCTCGCTGCAAGCGCAGAAAACGAACTGGCTGGTGGCGTCTTTTTGTGTTGCGGCAGGCTTACTGTTGATATTGGTTTGTGTGGTATTGTTGCAATACCTGCAAAAGAAAAATAATTTCGAGAAAGCCCTGCAAATGGGGAAACAGGATGCCGAAAACCTGGCAAAAGCCAAAGAGGTGTTTTTAGCCAACATGAGCCACGAAATACGAACCCCCATGCATGCCATTGCCGGGTTTACCGACCAGGTGCTGAAAACCGATCTTAAACCCCAGCAACGGGAGCAGTTGCAGATTGTGGAACGCACCACTTCCTATTTATTGCACATTGTTAATGAAATACTGGATTACTCTAAGATGGAGGCAGGAAAAATAAAATTTGCCGCATTAAATTTTAACTTACCCCAATTAGTAGAAGAAGTGCACGAACTAAGCCGGGGCTTATTAAAAGAGAAAACAAAATTAAAATGTGAGGTGATTACCAACCAGCAAGACTATATTTTAGGAGATCCCTGGAGGTTAAAACAGATATTGATTAATGTAATCAGCAATGCCCTAAAGTTTACTGAAAAAGGAGAGGTAGTAGTTAAGGTAGAAGCAAAAAAGGAAGAAGATATTGTAATGCTGCAAGTATTGGTAAGTGACACCGGCATTGGTATACCACCAGATAAACTACAACGTGTTTTTGGGGAATTTCAGCAAGCCGATGATAAAGTGTATGAAAAATATGGAGGTACAGGCCTGGGTCTGGCTATTACCAAAAAAATTATTGACCTTCAAAGGGGCACTATAAAAATCGATAGTAAAGAAGGGCAGGGAACAAAGGTGCATATACAACTTCCGTTTCAGCTTCCCGACCCTGAAAATAATATTTACGAAGCCATACATTATCCTCAGGATAATTATCAGCTATTGAGTCAGCTTAACATACTGGTAGCCGACGACGATGAATACAACCGTAAATTATTGCAGGTAATACTCAATAAATGGAACATCAAGTACACCGAGGTAAATAACGGAAAAGAGGCTGTAGAGCAGGTGAGGAGCGGCATATATAGCTTAGTGCTGATGGATGTACGCATGCCACTCATGGATGGATTGCAGGCAACACAAAAGATAAGAAGCCTGAAAGAGGGAAATACCTCGCACATACCTATTATTGCTTTAACCGCTGCAGCATCTGAAGACAAATGGAAACAATGTAAAGAGGTAGGAATGGATGACATTATTTCCAAACCCTTTACTGAGGAAGAACTGTTGAACAAACTATTGGTGGTAATGCTGGGAACACAAACCGAAAGAATGGCAACCAATACATCAGCTAAAGAAAACAATACCCCGCCCGAAATGCAACAATTATATAACCTGAGCGAACTGAAAAAAGCCAGCGGAGGAAACATGAGTTTTTTTGCAGACATGATTGAGTTATTCATGAAAACAAGTACAGAAGGATTAGAAAAAATGAAACAGGCATTTAAACAGGAAAACGTTGAAGAAATGTCGGCATTAGCGCATAAAATGGCTCCTGCCTGTAAGCAGCTGGAGGCAACGGGCTTGTATTTTTTACTGAAGAAAATGGAGAATGAAACGCAGGAACAACGTAAAGACGAACATGTAGCAGTTATTCTGGGGGAAGTAGAACAACAAATAAATTCAATTATCAACGGTTTGCAACAGGAGCTTACGGAATTGAAAAACAATAAAACAGTATAAACATCAGAAAATATGACAGAAAAACCATTTACCATATTTGTGGTGGAAGACAATGAGTGGTTCAATAAATTGCTGGTACATCAACTTTCATTGAATCCGGATTATCAGGTGAAAGGTTTTCATACTGCAAAAGATTTTTTAAAGCACCTGGAAGAGAACCCCAATGTGGTTACTCTGGATTACCGTTTACCCGATGGTACAGGTGCTGAGGTGATGAAGCGAATCAAAGATTTTAATTCCAATATTGAGGTAATCATTATCTCGGAACAGGATAATATTACCACGGTTGTTGATTTACTTCGTAAAGGAGCCTATGATTACCTGGTAAAGGAAACAGACATCCGTGATCGCTTGCTGAGTACGGTAAATAATATCCGGAAAAATGTAAACCTCAAAACACGGATCTCCGACCTGGAAAAGGAGGTGCATAAAAAGTATGATTTTAGAAAATCTGTTATTGGGGGAAGCCCGGCAATGCTAAGGGTATTTGAACTGTTGCAAAAAGCGGTGGACGTTAATCTCACTGTTTCTATAACCGGAGAAACAGGAACGGGAAAAGAAGTAGTGGCAAAGGCTATACATTACAACTCCGTGAGAAAAAGTCTGCCATTTATAGCCGTGAACGTTTCGGCTATACCCGCAGATTTGATAGAAAGCGAATTGTTTGGCCATGAAAAAGGTGCTTTTACCGGGGCAGTAACCCGCAGAATCGGAAAATTTGAAGAAGCAAACGGGGGTACCTTGTTTTTGGATGAGATCGGGGAAATGCCCGTGTATTTACAGGCGAAGCTCTTGAGGGTACTACAGGAAAAGGAAGTAACCAGAATTGGGAGTAACCAACCGGTTAAAATCGATTGCAGAATTATTGTGGCTACACACCGCAATTTAAAAGCCGAAATTAAAAACGGGAACTTCAGGGAAGATTTGTATTACCGGCTTCTGGGACTTCCCATAGAGCTTCCGCCATTGAGAGAGAGAGGCCAGGATATTATTTTATTGGCTAAATATTTTATGGAGAGTTTTTGTAAGGAAAATGCCCTTCCGGAAAAAGCTATTTCGGAAGAAGCACGGAAAAAATTATTTTCTTATGGCTTCCCTGGAAATGTGCGCGAACTGAAATCCCTGATAGAATTGGCTGTTGTGATGAGTGCTGGTGAAGAAATCATGGCCAATGATATAAATTGTGCGGCTATGGACTTTTATGCAGAGGCTACAGAAGAGGAGTTAACCATGAAAGAATACGAGGAAAAAATAATAAAAGCTTATATGCGAAAGTATAACAGCAATATTAAAACGGTAGCCGAGAAATTAGATATTGGGCAATCTACCTTGTACCGCCTAATAAAAGAAATTAAACCAGATTAAAGAAATTGAAAATTATAGGCGCAGGTATACTAAAACCACCTGCGCCTGTTTTTTTAATAACAACCTTCATCAGTTTCGCTGTATTGACCAGTTTTGGAATTTCTTGTAGTAGCCTGCAGCGTTCCTTCTTCAGTAGGACATATTACGGTTGGATTTACCTCCGATCCGGCAGATCCAAGTGTATCATCATTAGGGCCTCCTCCTTCAATAGGATCTCCGCCAAAAATCTTTTTGAGTTGGTTTTGATTAAGAACAACAATTGCCTCTTTACGAAGAGATAGGGTTGATTTGGATAATTTTTTCATGCAGCGTGTAGTTTATCAAGTTATTATTTGTGTAAACATTCTGTTGTCAGGTGCAAATTTGGCTACGTGAGTATAGTAAATCCGACCTTTCTGACAAGAAATAACGCTGCAATATTAAGGAATATCAACCAGATCAAAAACAAATTATGTGAAACGGCTATATGCTCATGCCAATGCAAAAAACACTTATTTGAAAGGCACAATTCAAAAACGCCCTTAATACATTAACCCTGTTTTGGAAGTATTCCGGTTTTTTCGGTATCGCAATCGCTGCTGTTACAATTTACGCTATACTGATTCTCGGGCTGAACATTTCCTCCGTTTATTTTTTTGAGTTGTAGCACATTAAGCAAAGTAATAGCTTCTTTACCCAGGTGAAGTTTTTTAAACGGTGCAGGTTTCATATGTAGATAATTTGTTTTTTGTTGTTATTATTGACATAATTAATAACCGCTATTACTGGCATCATGGCTCAAAAAAGGGAAAGTCTCAGGTATAAAATCAATTAGAATGTGTTTGGATTAGTATTGGTAGAGGTTGTTCTGAGTATAGAGGTTTTTGGAAAACCACTGCCATTAACGGGCTCAGGATAATACAATTCTTGAATAGGACAAAATTCCGATACTCTATCCGATTTTCCTCCCCACAAAACACCCAATTTTTCTTTGTTGAGCAAAGAAACTGTTTCTTTGTTTAAGCTTGGTTTAAAAATAGTATTCACTGATAATCCGGTTGAAATTAAATAAAAGCAAACTAACTGAGGGAATACAGGCAGTTTACATACGGCATGCAAGATAGGAAGATCAGATGAAGCGGGCAAACAATTTATTTGAACAACTAAAATACAGTGATGACTGTAGCTACAATGAATCCAAAACAAGCAAAAAAAGGTTTATTATGGTAAATGGGAAGCACAAAATTTAAAATAGGTGAACGGGATAGTTAGCCGGTAGCAGTAGGGGCTCAACAGCAGAATAACCGGAAAGAAAAAAAACCGGAAAAACTACCTGAATTTGCCGGGTAGTTTGTTTAAAGAAGATTGAAGGCAGAGTGCTATATTTGGAGTGAAATAGCCATGTAACAGTTATGATATCAGCAATTATAATAGATGATCAGCCCGAAGCGATTGACATACTCGTTCAACATTTGAAAAACAGACCAGAATTTGAACTGATGAAAACGTTTACGGATTCGGTCGAGGCCATGAATTACGTGTCGCAGCATAAAATCGACCTTATTTTTATAGACATTCAAATGCCGGTATTAAACGGGTTAGATTTTGTGGAGACCGTGCGCCTCAGGAACGGTGTTCATGCGCCCAAATTTATTTTCACCACCGGATACAGCAACTATGCGTTAGCCGGGTTTGAACAGGGAGCGTCTGATTATTTACTAAAACCTATCGGCTTCAAACGCTTTAACTTGGCTATTGAGCGGTTTTTAGAGAACACCACTAAAAACGAAGATAAGGCAGGAGTAAATACAAAAGATTTCTTTTTTGTAGAGGCTGATGGAGCAAAAATGAAGATCAATTACAAAGACATTGTTTTTATTGAAAGCGCGGGGAACTATGTTATGATTATGGGAATTGGTCTGAAAAAACTGATCTATAAGTCACTACAGTCTATGGTAGACCTGTTACCAAAAGACCAGTTCATGAGGATACATAAATCATACATTATTTCTGTCTTGTACATTCAGGCAGTAAAAGGAAATGAAGTAATGCTAAAATACGGAAGTGAGGTGAGGAATATCCCAATTGGCGCAACCTATAAAGAATCCATGAGTCAGAAACTGAACATCTGATAAAGTGAGCAGCAAAACCAATCTCAATGACATTATTACCCTTGAAGAAAGCAGAAGGATTAACGCAGGTTATTTTCTCGAATAAGACCATCATCAGGCATTGTATTATCTGGCTGCTCATCATCATTTACCTCAGTCACGAAAATTATGTTGAAGGCCCAAAGCAGGCTGTAGTAATTTATGTAACATTAATGGTGTTAAATTTTTCGGTATTCTATTACTTATTAACCCTATGGCTGCTCCCTAAGTTTTATGCTAAGGTGGTATATCTGGTAATAATGGTTATGTTGGCCAATGCTTTGTTTGTTGGTTTTGATGCGCTTAATCTTAAAATAGTTTTGCCTTATTTTAATGGAAGTACAGCAAGGGCTGAATTTCCTTTTTTTACATTTGTACGCAGGTCAACCATATTTTATTTCTTTATATGTATTTGTGCTTTGGGTAGTTATAATAACCTCAATGCAAACATCTGGTACAGGGAAGCTATGGAAAAGGAAAAGAGTGCTACCCTTCGTGAATTAAACTTTTTAAAGAACCAGTTTCATTCCCACTTTACCCTTAACTTTTTTAATGTTTGTTACAGCAGGATACTTTCTAAATCGGCGGTTGCTGCTCAATCGGTTGAAAATTACTGCGAAATATTGCATTACACCCTCAAAACAAACCCTAATGGCTACGTGGCGCTGACAGACGAAATTGCATACTTAGAAAACTTCATAGCAGTGCAAAAATGCATTGGAGCCAATACAAATTATAAAATACAGGTACAGGGAGAAATACATTGGTACAAAATTGTTCCCATGATTTTACCCATTATGGTAGAAAATGCAGCGAAACATGGCGCAGCAGAGAGGGCAGAAAACCCTATTGAAATAGAATTAGTGGTGGAAGAGAACATTTTTTCATTCAGGGTAACTAACAGCCGAAAACAATATTCGCTGGAACAATCGAGCGGAATTGGACTGGAAAACCTGAAACGCACCTTAAATATTTACTATCCCGGAAGGTATTCATTTAGTAATACAGAAACCGAGCACAAATTCACTACACAGTTAACCATCCAGCTTAATGCCCATGACCTCCTGGCTTAAAGAAAAAAACAAACTGGTTATTCGGCACGTTTTCAGTTGGATATTGATTTCGGTGATCATTGACTGCCTTGATCCTTCTTGTTATAACTGTGCCTGGTATAAGGAAATATGGGAAACCTTTCTGATTATGATTGAATACGCTTTTGTATATTATTTTGGTTTTTTTTTCCTGGCGCCTAAATTATTTCCCAGGTTTATATGGACATTTGTGGTTTATCTGTTGATAGCAGTAATTGCGGTTGTATTCTATCAATATTGGTCAAATCATATCAGAGGAGATTTGTTACCTGAATTTACAGCCGATCACTTATATGATTATTACAGCCACTTTACCAGTGTGTTTATATTAGACTCTACCACAGCTACACTTTCTTACGGGTTTTATAAAAACAAGATCAGTCAGCAGGTAATGAAAGAACAATATGAAAAGGAGCAAATTTCTCTGATCAGGGAGTTAGGGTTTTATAAGAATCAGTTTAATCCGCACATTACCTTTAATTTCCTTAATTATTGTTACCGCTATGTACATGAAGACTCAAAAGAGACTGCTGAAGCCATAGAGTTGTTTTCCGAAATGATGAGATTTACCTTAGAAAATAAACCCGATGAACGAATTCCCCTGGCTATGGAAATGGAATATATTGATAAATATATCCGCTTGAAGAAAATACTAAGTCCGAGGGTCAATGCCTTGCTGAAGATGGAGGGGAACACTCAAAAGAAAAAAATACTGCCCCGCCTGCTCATTACTTTTGTTGAAAATGCATTTAAGCACGGCGAAACTTTTTCCGCCGAAAACCCCATTCGCATTAACCTGAGTTGTACGGATAAAAAGCTGATATTTGAAGTAATAAACCGGAAAAAGGCCCAAAAAACACTTGTTTCAACGGGTATAGGACAAGACAATGCCCGGAACCAGCTGGAGTTATTTTACAAAAATAAATACGAACTGCATATACAGGAAGACAAGGAAAACTACAGCTGCTGGCTGAAGCTGGATATATGAGCAGATGAAAGGGGCAAATGGTGGTTAAATAATTCCGTTACCTTTATAACTCCAGGCAAGGGTTAAGTCAGGAAAAAAACACGAGTGCCCGGTAGATTAAGGCTGAAAGAAGCAAAAGCACACCTTAAAATGGAACTGAGAAAGTGAATAAAAAAAGCCCAAATTGCCGAAAAAATTCCGTAACCTTGTTGGTTCAAACCGGACTACATGGAAAGTACTATTAAGGCAGATTATCTGAATTTGGTGAACAACTATATTTCTGCTCACCGCGAACGATTTTTAAACGAGCTATTTGATTTACTTAAAGTCCCGTCGGTTAGTGCCGACCCCAAATACGCCGACTCCATTGATAAAACAGCCATACTCATTAAATCATTAATGACAGCTGCAGGACTAGACCATGCCGAAGTTTGCCCTACAAAAGGTTACCCCGTAGTATATGGCGAAAAAATAATAGATAAAAGCCTTCCAACAGTTTTGGTCTATGGTCATTACGATGTTCAGCCGCCAGATCCTATTGAATTATGGAATTCAGGGCCCTTTGAACCAGTTATCAGGAAAACACCTATGCATCCTGAGGGAGCAATTTTTGCACGGGGAGCCTGTGATGATAAAGGACAAATGTACATGCACATCAAAGCCATTGAGCTGATGATAAGCACACAAACCTTGCCCTGCAACGTTAAAGTCATGATTGAAGGAGAAGAAGAAGTAGGATCGCCCAACCTGGAGTTATTTTGCAGAGAGAATAAAGAAAAGTTAAAAGCAGATATTATTTTAATATCCGATACTGGAATAATAGCAAACGATGTGCCCAGTATCACTACCGGATTAAGAGGATTAAGTTACATTGAGGTGGAAGTTACTGGACCTAACCGCGATCTTCACTCCGGACTTTACGGTGGCGCAGTGGCCAATCCTATTAATATTTTATGTGAAATGATTGCCTCACTGAAAGATGAGAACAACCACATTACTATACCTGGTTTTTATGAAGATGTGGAAGTATTGAGCGCAGAAGAAAGAGCTGAAATGAACAGGGCTCCGTTTAACTTGCAGGCATATAAAGATGCCCTGGAACTACCCGATATTCATGGCGAAAAAGGATTTACCACCATAGAACGTGCAACCATTCGTCCTACCCTGGATGTGAATGGAATTTGGGGTGGATATACCGGAGAAGGATCCAAAACAGTAATCCCTTCCAAAGCCTATGCTAAAATAAGCATGAGGCTGGTGCCCTATCAAACCAATGAGAAAATTACAGCACTCTTTCAACAACATTTCGAACGTATAGCCCCGCCCTCTGTTAGCATTAAAGTTTCTCCCCATCACGGCGGAGACCCATTTGTGGCTCCTATAACCAGTATTGGGTATAAAGCAGCAAGCATGGCTATGACTACGAGCTTTGGTAAAAAACCTATACCTACCCGAAGCGGAGGAAGTGTGCCTATTGTTGCTTTATTTAAAAAGGTTTTGGGATTAGATTCTATTTTGTTTGGATTTGGTCTGGATAGTGATGCTATCCATTCTCCTAATGAACATTATGGAATTTTTAACTACTATAAGGGGATTGAAACTATACCACTCTTTTACCACAATTTTGCGGCTTTAAGTAAATAATGATTACAAGTGAAAAAAGGTCTTTTCTTTGGGTATGTGCCTGTTTGTTTTTCCTTTGTTCGTGCAGCGGATTTAAAGAGGTAAAAGTAAGCAAAATAGAAGACTTTAACATAAAGCACATAGATACCAAGGGCATTGAAGCTGAAATTGAAGTAACCATAGAAAACCCTAACGCCGTAGGCTTCAGGGTATATCGCTCTTCAGCCGCTTTAAGTTATGGTTCGCTTCAATTGGGTACCGCACGTCTGGCCAAAAAAGTTAAAATACCCGCCAACTCTAAACAAAAACATACTTTTGTGCTCAAAAGCTCTTTTGATGGTATTTCATTAGCTGAAGTAACTTCATTGTTTAATGGACGGGGAAAAAAACTGGAACTGAAGGGAGAATTGAATGTAGGTCGCTTTTTATTCCGGAAAAAAATTCCGGTACAACACCAGCAAACCATTAGCCTCAAATAATACCAGCACTCCATCAGAAACTCACTTGTTGATTTAAACAGTCCAACTTTAATAACTTTTCTCATGTTTTGTAACAAAATCTGCCCTTTGTGCGTAACATTGTTGTAACCGTCTTACAAATGTCTGAGAATGAAATAATCTCCCTCTGCCAAAAGCAGGAAAGAACAGCACAGAAAGAACTGTTTGGCAAGTACTACGGGAAAATGATGGGTCTTTGTTTAAGATATGCTAAAAGCAGAACCGAGGCCAATGACATGGTAGAAAAAGGCTTTTTAGCAGTATTTTTAAATATTGCAGCCTATCAGCAGCAAAGTTCTTTCGATGAGTGGATGAAGGCTGTTTTTATTAAAAATAATATACAGTTGCTTAAAAGTAACAGGCAACAATATTACATCGCTTCTACCGTAAATAGTGTAAACGATCAGCTGCGTGAAGCGGACGCTCAGTTATCAAGAACACAGCCAAAAGAAGCGAGTCACCTGCAGGCTCAGGACTATGTGAGAATAATACAACAAATGCCTCCTTCTTTAAGAAGTGTATTTAACATGTTTGTAATTGATGGTTATTCCCATCAGCAAATCTCAGATATACTGGAAATAAGTGAAGAAACCAGTAAACGTAACCTGGAACAGGCGCGTTTCGCTTTGCAAAAGGGCATTCAAAATTTAGGGTTTTAATGGCACAGGAAGCTAAACATATAGAGGATGGTACACTAAAG
>JACCDP010174702.1_pt1 | contig 28189 bp, 22 predicted proteins | sample 7445841 | NCBI WGS metagenome assembly JACCDP01 (sample SAMN15323441, study PRJNA562643) | freshwater metagenome | isolation source: river surface water | place: USA:Blue River Watershed | collected 2017-08-17 | reverse complement strand
TCGGCGATACTGAGGCTACTTTGTTCAGCCGCACCGCCAGGGCGCCGAGCCAGCTGCTGCGCCTCGACGATCTCCTCGTGGGTCCAATCGGCCTCGAAGACCTTGGCCTCCGGGTCTTCCAAACTTACCTTCTTCAGGTGCGCATTGTAGTTGGCCCATCCCTCCGGGTTATCCGGGTAGCCGATGAAACGTTCCAGGGCTTCCCCTAGTCGAGTCTCACCGCGCGACGAAGGGACGCAGAGGCAATAAACTCCGCTCAGCTCATCGAGTGCTAGCTCATCCACCGTCCTAAGCCCCTTTCTTACATGGTTCAGGTTGATGTAATCGAATAGGCGACCGGCAGCCATACCAGAGGGCATCCTCTTGGCATGGTAACGGCCTTGGAAGACATGCCCGTGCTCTTCGCGGACGCCGTTGAACCGACCGGCGAAACCAGCCAGCAGCAGGTGCATACCCCGGGCCAAGTTGGCGCGGGGCGTACGCAACATCAGGTGGAAATGGTTCGGCATGACCGCGTAGGTGTAGAGATGCCACCCGGAGCGGAGCGTCACCTCGTGCATGGATATCAGGAAAGACCTGCGAGCTCCCGGGTCGGCGAATATCGCCTTTCGATAGTTGCCGCGCGAGTACACGTGGAAGATCGCATCAGGACTCTCTTGTCTGGGCTTTCGGGCCATGACGGCATCGTCCACCGAGGTGGTGTGTTCACAACGACTGCGATTACCTGAACGGACGACCCCGGTACGTCGTGGGGACAGGTCCTATTAATAGGGTCAGACCCCATTAACATGCCCCTCCGGAGGACAAGGAGTTTGAGCTCAGCCGCGCCCAGAACCAAGGCTGAGGACAGCCAGGGCAACTAGCGCATGTCTCCACAAGAAGTCTCTTTACTGACTTATTGACAGGGCAATTCGGCGCACCCAAGAAAAGTCATGCTCAAGCACACCCTACCGCTCCTCGCCTTCTTGGGACTCGTCGGTTGCCAAAGTCCGGCCATCTCCAGCAACGTGCAGAAGAGCTCCTCCCGCATCACCACCATCGCCATCTCCCCCTCCTCGGGAATGTTCGGCGACGCCGTCGGCATCGAACTGGCCAATCGCGGGATCACCGTCATCGATTCAGGACAAGCAGCGAGCATGCTGCTCACGGCGGGCATGGATGAATTCCAGATCTACCGGCCCGATAAGGCCAAGCCGATCTTGGACAAGGGCGTCGATGCGGTTCTTTCGGTGAGGGCCTCTGTCGGATACGACAACCGGCCTGACGGCGCCACGGTTAAGCTGGTCAACCTGAAGGACGGCAAGATCGTCGTCGGAGCCAACTGGCAGAATGGTCGCGGTGGCGCCCGGGGTTCCCCCGCTGATGCGAACGCCAGGGTCGGCATCGTCGATGCAGCCAAGATGATTGCAGATACCGTGACGGAAGCCCTAAAATAGGACGCCCCCTAAAGTCAGCCCGGAGACAAGTTTCCGGGCGCAATAACCTTAACGGCCGGGCCGGACCTCAACGACGAGCTACCCCCCCTCCGCCCGCCTACCCCGCCCGCTTCAGTTTCCCCAGTACCTCCGGGGTCGCGACGAGGATGAGCCGGTAGCGGGCGCGCGACATGCCGACGTAGGCCTTCCGGCGGTCGCGCAGGGTCTCCATCTGGTCGAGGTCGGTGAGGACGACGACGTGGCTTTCCATGCCCTTGAACTTGAAGACGGTGGTGGCCCGGATCGCCCCGGGGACGGCCGGCGCGACGGGGTCATAGGGGACGAGCGGGAAGCCGCCGACCTGGTCCCGCCCATCGAAGGAAGCCTTCCCGGCCCCACGCATGCCGAGGATGACCACATCCTCCGGGGCGTAGCGGCGCGCGGCGATGTCGGGCGCGAGCACCTTGGTGACCAGCGCCTCCAGCATGTCGAACTCCTTGCCCGGGATGAGGGCGGCCGTATCCACGTTCGGCCCCTCCAGCGCCGGGGTCTCGAGGTCATGGGGCAACCCCATCACATCGCACACCCGGGCCGCGATCTGGGCCGTATTCCGCCAGTTGCCCGTCAGGACGTACTCCCCGGCCTCATCCAGGTCCGCCGACAGCGCCTGGAGGGCCGCAGAGGGGGGTGTCGAGGCCGGAGGGGTCAGGAGCTGGTTCAGGTCCTCAAACCAGCGCCAGCGCCCCTTGGAGAGGCCTCCCTTGAGCAGGGCGTCCAGCAGGGCCAGTTTATCCCCGTCATCCCGGAAGTCCTGCCCCTCGTCGACCACCAGGACATCGAAGCGGGCCTCCTCCGGCAGCGCCCGGGCCGCCTCCGTCGCCTGCCGGACCCGTTGGCGGTAGTAGTCGGCATCCCCCGCGGAAAGCCCCGGGGATCCCAGCAGTCGGTCCACGTGGACATAGAATGACCCCGCCACCGCGGTCAGCAGCCCCTCGGACCTCGCGACCTCGGCCAGGAACGACCCGAGGCTCCGGTTGAAGCACACCAGGCCGACCTTGGCCCCGGGACGCTCCCGCAGCTCGCGACGGGCCACCTCGACCGCCAGCAAAGTCTTCCCCGAGCCCGGTCCGCCAAGCACCCGTAGACGCTTGCTCCCCTGGACCCGGTCCAAGGCCCGCAGTTGCCCCACCGACAGCCGGATCAACTCACGCTCGACCTCGGTGGCGGACAGGTTCGGGACCAGCAGCAAGTCGGGCCGCAGCGCCTTGGCGACCCCCAGCACCTGCTCATCCGTCAGCGGGTCGGGCAGGCGGATGCCCTCCAACGGCAGCTCCGCCACCTCCGCGGGCACCCCGCCCGCCTTGAGCACCTGCTCCGCCTCATACTGCTGGCGCTTCAGGTCCTTCTTCTGGCGGCCCACCCGGAACTGGTTCTCCGCATCGGCCAGCAAGCCGTTGATTGCCGCGAGCAGCCCGCCCTCCCCCACCAAGTCGGACTGGTCGAGCACCATCTGGTCCGTCACCTCGATCGAATCGTCCTCCAGCACGGCGTCCGGGAAGACCACCACCCGGCCGTACAGCGCCTGCCCCTCGGGCGAACTCTTGCCGAAACGCTCCTCGATGAATTCTCGGACCGCGTGGCTATTGGCGCGGGACTGGTAGAAGGGCGACTTCCGTTCCGGCACCCAGACGCCACGCTTCCAGCGCTCCCAATGCCCGTTAATCCGACGGAGCTTCCCGCCCTTCACCTCGAGCACCAAGCGACCCCGGGGATGCAGCACGATGAAATCCACCTCCGACTCCTGATGGTCGCGGCGGGCCGCCACCTCGAGGCTAGGCACGACCACGAACTCATCGGGCAACTCCGTGCGTAGACGGGCCAGGAAAGCCGTCTCCTGATGCCCCTCGGCCTTACCGTCGACATAATCGGGGAAACAACGCGCCATGCCCGACTACTGACCATCAGTCTACCTGCCGCAAGCCGTCTCTTTTATACAATTAGAACCGCCTCAAAGAAGGCACAGATGCGGCAGTGAAGATGGCAGAATCAATAAACGTAACGCCCGTCTTACATCTCACCTTGAAACTCAATGGTTCGACTATTTCGCGGGTAATAAAAGACCCCCTTGAAAACGCCGTTAGTATCATAGCTAAACGTGACATGAATAGGGTCGTCAAACTTGGATCCTGGACCTAGATTCATCTCGGCATCAAAGATCGTCTTAATGCGCGGATCGGGCAACTCCCGCAAGGGGTAAGTGGATTGCGTCACATCGCATCCAACCGAAGTGGCGCCAGCCTCCTTCAAGTAATGAGTGACGGTCTTGGATACCGGCCTGGGCTCCCCCTTCTTGATGATGATCTGGTTGAACTTCTTGCCGTCTTCGTCGACCACCGTCGCGCCGATGCAATGCGGCGAGACGTCCTTGAAGTTCATGCCGTCGAGGGCTAGGCGGATCGTCGGGCTCACCTGCGGAGCGCTGCCGGCGCAATACGCCGAATAAACGGCGGCCCCTAGGGCCACGACCTGACGCGGATTCTCGGCCAAGGGGACGCGACTGAACATCTTCTTGAGGGCCACCTTAATGCTGGGGATGGAACTGGATCCACCGGCAAGAAGTACTCCATGGATATCTCCCCGGAGAAGCCTGGCCTCGGAGATGGCCTTCTGGGCGCAAGCCACGGCCTTGTCCACGAGGAGTTGGGTCCGTTCCAGATACTCATAGGAGGACAGTTCGAACTCCATCGCCCGGCCCCCCTGGCTCTTTAGCATAACCGAGATATCGTTCCCCGCACAAAGTTCCTCCTTCAAGGCCTCCAGTTTGGAATAATCCAAGCCTGAAGCGGACCGACTAAGGACCTTCTTCGCCTTGGCCAGAAAACGCTCCTGAAGCATCTCAAACAGCACGCGGTCGAAATCGGCACCCCCGAGCGCAGGCTCGCCGACTGAGGACTTCACGGCGACAGCTCGACCGTCGAGATTGACGGCCGATACGTCGAGCGTACCTCCGCCGAAATCGAAGACCAGGTAACACCCCCTGGGAAGGCTCGGGAAAGCAGAGGCGTAATAAAGCGCCACGGCCGTCGGCTCATCGATCATCCGGATATCGATGCGATCTCCTACGGCTTCTCGCGCTGCGTTGAGCGTTTCTGTCCGGGCCCTGTTGGCGAAATTAGCCGGAACGGTGATGGTCAGGACCGACAGCTCATGGCGTCCAGGGAGATTTGACAGGCATAGATCGAGCATGGTGGACGTCAGGAACTCCGGTGAAAAGCTCTGGCGTCCCAGCTTGAACTGGAAAGACGTACCAAGAAACCGCTTGTACTCGACGAAAGCCCCCGCGTTGAGGCCGGCCAGCTGACGCGCCTCGACTCCGACAAGGGCCGGGACACGCCCACCTTGGCCGTCGAACCAGAATGCCGAATGCGTGTAAGGCTGGCCATCGAGCCAGCTCGGGACGACATAAGCGCCCCCGTCATCACGCATCTCCGCCACAACCGTAGTCGTGGTGCCTAGGTCAATACCGACGAATTTAGCCATACCTGCCTATAGGGGCAGCTCGTCGTCAGGGCAAACTACATCCAGAATTCATATTAAATATAGAAACTTATTGCGAAAAGGCCAGTTAAGTCAGATTAGATACCCATGGCCATCCCTACGAAATTCGTCAACGACCGCCACAAAATCGATTATATCCTGATGCAACTGGATAACGACTCACCGAAGTGGGCCGTGCCGGAGATGCAACGCAAGTTCGTCTGGAAAGACGCGCAGATCATCAAGCTCCTCTCCTCCATGTTCGTAGGTTTTCCGGTCGGCTCCATCCTCTACTGGGAGAGCGCCGCCGTGCAATCGCATGCAATTGGCGCGACGAACAAGAACGACACAAACCGTCGCTACGACCTGATCATCGACGGCCAGCAACGCATGACCTCGCTGAAGGTCATCTTCGAAGGATTGCCGATTCCCAGAAGGAAAAGCAAGCTTAGCACCATTCGCATCCAGTTCAACCCGCTCGCCCCGCTCGACCAGGACGTAGTCAGATTCGAGATGATCAGCAAGAAGGGCATGCCAAAGCCAGGCTGGATCGAGGTGCTAGAAGTACTGACCACGATTGACACCAACGGAAAGCGGACGCGAAGGACGAATGCGTTCGGCGTGATCAACCAGTACCTGAAGCAAAACCCTGGACTGAGCCCCGAGCAGGTCGAGCTAGCCGGCTCTAACATCTCGCGCCTTAATGACCTATATTCATTCGAGATCCCGGCAGTCAGGTTGCTGGCCAGCACTACGCACTCTGAAGCCGCGGAAATCTTTGTCCGGATAAACAGTTCCGGCACCAAACTCGACATGGCCGACTTCATCATGACGACGTTGGCCCTCAACAACCAGAAGATCAAGGACACCATCCATCAATTTGCGGACGAAGCCCCCGAATCACCCATCTTCGAGCTTGAACCCATCGACGCGCTGACGGCGCTCGTCGCCTATACCTTCGCGCTCCCAGCAGGCGCCACTGCCTATGAGCTCCTGAAAGGCAAGGACGCCAACGGAAAGTACGACGAAGCGCTCAAGATGGCCAACCTCAAGAAGCTCGAGGACAACCTGCCGATCGTCTGCAAAGCTTCGCACTGGAGCGAATTCCTCGACGCCGTGTCGGCCGCAGGCATCTGCAGCAAGAAATACCTGTCCTCCGATGCCGCCCTACTCTCTTCGTACGCGATCTACCTCTACCTCATCAACAAGAAGGACCTTTCTCGCGAGCTGAAGCAAAACGCCGTAAGCCTCTGGCTGCTTTTCTGCACCCTCACCAAGCGATACACATCGCATACCGACAACCAGACCAAGCGCGACCTTGAAGCCTTCATCGGCCTCGAAACCGCCGACGCAATCATCCGGAAAATCTATAAGCTCGTCGACGAAAAGCTGGGGCATGAGTCATCGTATGGAATCTACTGCAAGGACTGCGAAAATATCCTCACGATTTGCTGCGCGCAGCAGAACGCCGACACCCTGTTCTCGAAGGTGATCAACATCCGCCAGGCCGTCGAAAAGGGCCAAAAGATCAACAAGATCGAAGAACACCATATCTTCCCAAAAAACCACATGGTGGGTGTCTTCATGAAGCGCAACCCCGCCTTGACCAAGGAAGAAGCCGAAGACCAGGTGGACGAGCGCGTCGATGTGATTTACAACCTCGCCCCCATCGCCTCCAGCGAGAACGCCAAAATCAGTGACTTCGCCCCCGTTGACTATGTCGCCAACGGAACCGCCAAGCACCAGCCCATCAAGGCTGGCTTCAACGACAGCGAATGGGAAAAAATGTGCGAACTTTACGCCCTGCCTTCCAGCTGGTGGACCATGGAGTTTGAAGAATTTATCGAAAAGCGAAGCGCTCTGCTCCCCAAGAGAATCAAGATCAGCTTCGACTCACTAAGGACCTACCGCCCTGCAACTTGAGCAGTTCAGGGTAGACTGTTCACCGCACCGTCCGTCTCCTTCCGGACGAAGTTATTTATATAGGCGACCTCCAGGGGCGCATAGTTCGACTTGGCCGCGATCAGGCGGTAGCCGGTCAGGGCGCAGGTGAAGTGGTAGCCCGAGATCACCGACAGCTTGAACCGGGCATCCCGGCCGCGGCTAAGCTGGGTCTTGTAGGCCAGGACATCCTCCCGGACCTCTGCCAACTCGTCGGACGTCGACAACGGCATCTGCAGGGCCGAACACAAGGCCACCTGCTCATCCGGAGGGAAACACGTGGCCACCACCCGCCGGCGGGCCTCCTGGCACCACGCAGGCACCCGCATCGTGGCCAGCAGCCCCGGCTCCAGCTTCACCGTCCGCTCCCCCTCCCCTACGTGGACATACAACCCATCCGAGGCCAAGTGCCGGAACGGCAACCCCATGTCGATCGCATTGCCCCTTCGAGGCACGCAGATCGGCGAATAGGAGCGAAAGCGCAGGTTCAACTTCTCGTCCTTATGCACCACTCACTTAGCGCTCAGCAAGCCCCCTCCACATGGACCAAGATTACCAGTAGCAGTAGTGGCTTGTTCGGCAGAGTTACCCAAGGCAACTGCCAAGGAGAGACTGCTTGGGCTGATTTCTAAAATAAATATGAAAAGCCCCAGCCCGATCTTGATCTAGGGCGTGGATGGGGGATCCTGCGGGGGTGGCGGAGCGCCCCACCAAGGACCAGTTCACCAAGAGCGGTGACAACCGGATCGTCGAGAAGGCGGGCCTCCAGGATGTCTTGCTCAAAGACGCCCGATTCCAGGCGCCTTCGACAGGGACCAAGAAAGCCATCCTCAAAGGACTAGGCCTGGACGACACCAAACTCTACGGCCCCCAGAGTTTCGACGCCATCATGCTCCCGCAGGCGTCCGAGGTCGTCGATGAGGTCACCCTCCCCAAGTACCTCGACCAGATCGTGCTGGTTGAAATGAAGACGACCAAGAAGCCGATCAAGGACGCTGGCTTGGCAGGCTTCTTCTTCGGGGCGACCCAGCGCGAGTACGACCTCGCCGCCAAGCTCGGCGACCGCTTCCGCTTCGCCTTCGTCGTGCTCAACTCGGCCAACGACTACGGCAAGCCCTTCGCCGTGCTCTTGACCCTCCAAGAACTCGAGCACCGCACCCGCTCCAAGCGCATCCAGTACCAAGTGAACCTCTGGAACACCAAGGATGCACAGGGCGCTGCTGGCGGAAACGCAATTTGCTGAAAAGATGTTCTACATCTTCAATCAGTATGGAGGAAGCCTCACTGAGGCTCCTGCACATAGGCGAACTGACAAGGGATGACATAGACATGCTGAACATATCAACCTTCCCTATCCTAGGCAAAATTGCCCGTTACAGGCATGGCGTGAATGCGGAACCATCAGACCGCTTCAGCGTAAAAACTCCTGACTTCACAGAGGCTCCCCTGAGGCCATATGGCATAATACCGGTAGCCTAAATCAACGCACCACCATACATCCCGTGAAGTCATCCGAGGAAATGATGAGCCCGGAGGCTTTTGCCCTGATGAGCGAAAAGCTCCGGTCCATGGGAATCGAGGAGTTCACCCGTGACCCTCATCTCACCAAAATTTACAAAAGCTACCAGAACGAGACCGGGGGTACGGTCCATGACTTCGTCCGGCTCGACGATAAGAGCACGCTTCCCAATTGGTCTAGCCTGGCGGCGAACCGCTTTGAAGTTGCACTTCAACGCTTGGTTGCACGCATCGATGCCCACCTGACTAGCCCCACAAAGGAAGAGATACGCTGCGGACTGCCTGCACTTGACGCCACATTAGCAGAAAGACTGCGGAAGGTCGGCATGGAGGCCATCACGTCAATCGTGCGGCTCAACAATTGCTACACCAAGTCACAAGCGCTGAGCCTCTACGCCTTCGCCTACAAGACTAACCGGATTGCGATCAGGAATTGGGGGACTAAATCCGAACGCCAATTCTTGGACGCGCTGAATCTTTACGCCAACGGATCAATCGCCAGCGATCCACAAACCGCCGAGCCCCCCATGGCGACAGGACTGGAGCAAGACATATCGGCATTCCTTAAGATGGACGACGATAACCTCAGGTTCTTCTATCTTCGACACATCGCGCAGATTCATAAAGCCATCCGAGCCAACGGACTCGACACGATGACCGTCTCGCAAATCGCAGCCGAGATGAACCTTAAGTGGCCCTACAGCCACAGGACTCGCCAGCTCCGAGAATATCTCTTCGAAGACAAGGAACAGCTGTTCAACACTCAGAGCCTGGGCAAGAAGAAGATACGCACCTCCATCCTCTGTCTCATCTGGGCCGCCAAAGGGTCGAAAAGAGACATGGACCGGTTCAGCCAGATGTCACCGGACGAGCTCATGGCCGCCAGCCCGCTCACCCCTAACGAGAAAAGGGCCCTTACCCTACGCTTCCTGGGGAAGGAACCTACCACCCTAGCCGAGGCCGCGCGCGTGATGAACGTCACACGCGAACGCGTCCGGCAACACGAAAAGACCGCCGAGGCCAAGCTTCGGGCCTTGGGCATCAATCAGTTCGCCCGCGACTGGTTGAGGAGGAACTCGGCTAAAATCTGGGCGATGTTGAGCGATGACGATGGGGCGACAGTAGACCCGAAGCACCTCAAGGGCGGGGTCCGCAAATGCGTACCAGGGGAGGTACTCCTCGCGACCGTTCTCGCAGGCTGGTCTTTGGATGACGTGCTGAGCCTCGAAGGCGACCCTATCGACGACTGGTGGACCAGGAAGCCTAAGGCCTGAACCCCGCCTGCTTGGCCGACTCCCAGATGGTGATAGCCCACTTTACTTGGGCTGCCGTAAATTCCTGTTTCTTCCTGAGAATGGCGGAGACTCCCTTCATGAAGAGGCGCTGCTTCGGCGCATAATCGTCGCGATCCAACGACCACTTGGTCATCTCGAGCCAGGCCGACGGATCCCGCATCTCCTCCGGCAGTTCCTTAGTGGCCGTCCGGGGCCTATTCCTGCCACCGGTGGCGGCGACACGCGGGGCTGCGCCAGAAGACTTGAGGCCATCCTCCACCCCAAGCTCGATGGGGATCGTCTTGCCGGCGAATGATACCCAGCATTGTTCCTTCTTGGCCCATTCCGTGACATTCTGCGAACCCGTGGTCCCGACGATGTGTTCGTAGGCGCGCTTTGCCAAGACGGTCAGCACCTTCTTGAAGTTGTCGCTCACCCCCTGCTTCTGCCAGATGAACCGGAAGTCGATACGAGAGCCATACTGGGAGTAAAGGTAAGCCAATCCATAGGCGACGACGTTGGCCTTATAACCGCCCTGCTTGAGTCCCTTGACGACGTCCTCCATGCTGCGCGTGACGATCAGTCGACCCACGACTTCCTTGAAGGCATCCTCATCCACCTTGGGGCTCTTCTCCGTGATCTGCTCCATGAAGTGGACAAAGTTCTTCTCGCCGCCCTTACTGACCACCTGCGGCTGGCACCAGAATGTGACTTCGGACTTACCGAGGTCGACTTTGGTGAACATCTGGTTGGGCGGGTTCTGGCGCTCCCAAGCGGCGCCCGGATGGTTACCGCGGTCGATCATGTAGGCGCCGCGGGCCCGCTCATAGTACCAGCGCGTGGGGGCCGAACCATCTCCCTTGACCGGCGTGAAGATGGACCGGGAAAGCTTCTCCAATTCGACGTGGTAGGGGTGGTTGGCGCTCAGGTCGGTCACCTTGACCGCATTCTGGCTATTGGAATACCTGGAAATCGCAGAGACCATCTCGACCATGGCGTCCGAGGACAGCGGCACGGTCAGCTTGAACTGGACACGCAGGCCGGAGACATCCCGACCTTCCTTCTTGAAGGCATGAAAGATGGACCCCGTGGTCTGGGCACCGTTGACGATCTGCAGCTCGGTAATTCTCTCGATCTGGCACTGTCCGGACTGGTTAAGCCCGCTGATCTGCACCGATTTCGCGGTGAGCGAGAGGCCATTGTTATAGGCCAGGAAACGCCCCGGGCTCTCCTTGATCGTCGTCTGGATGCCGGCGTTCACTTTTCCGCGCGCCTGCAGGTACATTCGAACGTTCTGCTCGATCAGCCGGGAAGAGTGCTTCGCATACATCTCGGCGAGGATTGCGCCGTTGATGAAACCCACGTAGCAAATGTAACCGCCCTTGGACTCCACCATCTTCATGGCCGGCAGCGTGCCGCCATGCTCCTCCTTGAAGTCGATGACGATCTCCTCCCGCTCGGCTCCGGAGACCATCTGCTTATGAAGTCGCTCGATATCCCAAAACTGAGGCGTAAAGGTGATACCATCGACTTCCTTGGAGTAGATGGGCACCCGTTCGCATTCGCCGTCGGTGAAGACGAAGACGTTGACGGCGGTGATGAAGGTCTTGGCCTCATGAATCGACTTGGCGGAAGCATAGGGAGCCAAAGCTTCGTCCAGCTGATGGTGAAAAGGGGCCTCGGCCTTGGCCACGGCACGTTTGTAGAAACGAAACGCCTTGTCGAAGGCCGCGCGGATGTCGGTGCTACTGACCTTGGCGCCAACGGCATCGGCCTTCACGACCGCAAAAAGGTGCAGTTCTGAGTTATCCTCCGAAAGGTAGTACCCGTTGATCGACACCTCGCCCTGACCGGCACTGGCCTCGGCGAAATAGGAGCAAGGCTCGAAATCGAGCAGCCCAATGTCGGATTCCTTGAGGTATTCGAAGAAAAGTTGGGCCACCGCGGCACAGTGAAAGGCCTCCGGCGCGTCGCCGGCGACGCTCATCTTGTCGGCCTCAACCTGGACCTGCGTCTCGAAACTGGCGATGAACTGCTCCTTCTTCATTTGCGTACGGTCAGAGCATCCAAAACGATGGACTCAGGGACCAAGTAAGGTTCGCAGGAGCCCGCATCGACCTCGTAGGACACCTTGCCCAGCCCCGGAGGCAGCTGGCTTTCGATGATCCGCGGGAAGCCATCCACGACCTCATAGGCGAAGCGTTCACGGACGGCGTACTCCTCGGATTGGTAATGAGGCTCATGATGGTCCTGATAGCCGACACGCGTCAGCAAATTATTGAATTCGAGCAGGGCCAAGGGGGTCGCGGCCAGTTCCTGCCGGAGCTCGGCAACGGCATGGGGAAGAGTCACCCCCTGGGCCGGTTTCTCATCCACCGAGAACCTGACCAGAAAAAGGCGATTCAAGTTGCGCGTCTCGAGTTGGCGCTCGCTGGAAATCTTCACGGTCTGGGGGAGCGACGAACGCGTGGCTTTGACCTCGATGGCACAACCCTCCGCCTGAAAGTCCTGGGGAGCCGCCTTAGGTCCGGTCCACGCCCTGACGGCGAGTTCGGCCCCAAGTTTGGCGATCAGCCAATCCTGGAGAATTTTGAGTTCGGCGAAGAGCCCCACCCGCGCCTCGGGCCCCAGAGGACCGCCGTTGTTGGTGAAGAGACTCTGCAGTTTAATAATCGAGGTAATGATGGCCTCGGCGGCCTGACGCTCCCCCACCCCTTTGGGTGCCTCATGGGCCACAAGCAAGAGGACGGCCTCCGCGATCTTGGCCATGTCTGTCCCGGGGACATCAACGACCGAAATCGCGATATAGTCTGTCGCATTGAAACGGACCGACTGGACCCGGAAACCCCGGAGGGTCGGAATCTTGCCGATCTTAGGCTGGTTGGCGGGCGAGCAGATGACCAACAGGTGCGCCCGCATGTCCTCGGATGAGATGGCGCAGACCGTACGGCAATCTGGGTCTAGGGAGGAGTTTCGCACCATGAAGCCGGAGGTGATGCCCTTTGCGAGCATGTCCTCACGGATGACGTCGTACATGTTCATGGTCAGTCCTTGAGCTGTGCGGTGGTAACTTCGCCTTCTTCGTAATAGCCTTCGTCGATGTCCGCGATGCCAAGCATATCCCGCTCAAAAACCGCGTTGGTCACATATTCAACGGCGGCGACATTGTCGGAAGCGGCGAAACTAACAGCGAGTCCTACAACCGGCCTCGAGACTGGCTGGTCTTTGCGATCGATGGTTGGCACGAACGGGTAGATGATCAAAAGCGCCTCGTTTTCAGCGCGCACAAGCCTGCAATCGGCGCCGTTAGCCCGCCCGGGCTTCTCCTCACCCTCCTTTGTCTTTTTTACGGTCAGAGCCAGCGCCAGCTCGCCGCGCGTTTTCCCGACATGCTGGTCTACCAGATCATGGCAGGTATCAAGTCCCTTCTTGGCCTTTAGTTCCATGGCCGACGCTGGGGTAATTTCGTCAAGAATGATGTCGATCGACTGGTCCCCTGGGCTCAGCAAGTTATGTTTGTTGGGGGAGAAATCCGGTTGGTCGAACTTATCCTCCTCAATTTGACGACGGAGAGGAGCCACGTCATGGCCTGCGAGCGTGAAACGATGACCACCAACCGCCTTGTCGGGATCGTTGGAAGCGCAGACGATGGTCCACTTCGCCGCGTAGATGGAGCTAGCAGCCTGTTGCTTGTCCAGGAAAGAAAGGAAGGCCTGCTTGGTGAAGAGATTAGTCCCGTAGGGTATAGAAAGCTGCGCGATGAACTCCCTGACGGCAGCTCGGCTGACGCCGCGCTTCAGCAGGTAGTTCTCCTGCTTGGGATGCTTGCCCCAACTACCGACATTAGCCGCGAAACGCTCAAGCGTGCGGAAATTCTCTTCGATAGCGGCCTGCTCGAACTTAGTCGTCTGCACCAACTGGGAGGCGAAAGTAAGCAAACGTTTGGTGCCCCTCCTCATCTTCGAGAGCGCCGTGATGCGGAGTCCTTGAGGATGACTACGCACCTTTAGCCCGTATTCGATCGGCGTCTGCTTAGCGGCAAACATCTTGACAAACTCCATGCGGAGCTCGCGATCGGCGAGGGCAATGTGCTTATACCACGAAATGAGCGTTCCGGACGTATAGATGCGGCAAAGGTCCACGTAGCCGTCCTTGTAGCCGAACCATCGTCCCATCTGCATGAGGGTGTCGTACATCTTGGACGTCCGGAGAAAATAACTGACCGAAAGGGACTCCAAAGTGAGCCCTCGGGATAACTTGTCGCCTCCGATGGCGATCACGCATAGCCCGTTCTCGCGCTGCTTGTCGTAGTCAAGGAACTCGCCGCTATCACCATGGATGTTGCGGACGACGACCTTGCGCAAGACGTGGGCCAACTCGTCGACCACGGCGGACCATTCGACTTCGGTGCCCCTATCCGACGCAGGCATCTTGGCAAATGTGGTCTGAAAATCCTCCTCCCATACTTTTCTGAATTCCCCCAGTATAGACTGTGACCCCGTCCTGATGCCTGCCTCCAACTTGTCCTTTTCGGACTGCAGCAAGACGTGATAACGGTCCATCACAGCGGTGAACCTGGAAAGGTGCACCAGCATGGAATCGTGCTTGGACATGGGGTCCTTCCGCCGCCGGACATTACGTACGGCGCACGTGATGATGAAAGCCCTGATTGCAGTCTTGAGCGAGTCCGGCAGCTTATCCGGGTGGAAATCAATCCTGTGTTTGGGCGGAACGACTAGTTCAAAGTCCTTGTCGATGACGTTCAGGTTCCTGACGATGGGGAGGCCCACAGTCCCCTCGATTCCGTTGTCAGGATCGTCGTCGTTCCCGAAGACCTTGGAGACGCCGACATAGTTATCGGGCGGAGGGATATTGACGATAAAGTTACGCGGGAAGATGTTCTCGGTGTCATCCGGGTCCGCAAAGAGGTTGGCGTAAGGCGTCGCGGTATAGCCAACGTAACTCGACTGCTGGAAAGCCGTGAGTAACTCCACCATCGCGTTGTTAATCGCCGTACGCTCAGTCTTGCTTGTGTTGATGCTGGCATGGTCGGCCTCGTCGTCGATGAGCAGCATGGGGCACCCCGCAATCCACTCCTTATCTTCGTCTTTTCGACCGGCGCGACGCAGTTCCTGAGGCTTGGGAGACTTGGCGACTTTAGTCACCCAAGTGCGGAGATTCTTTAGTATAGAAGCGTGCTTTTTGACTACCAAGATGACCGGATCGCTTCCGATGGACACATTCTGCCCTTTCTTTGCAAAAGCGCCAAAATCTTTGTCGTAAGTGGTAAGCTGATGGAGGACGGGTGCATCACCGTAAGCCCCGACGCCGAACATGGAACCCGAAGTGGCTCCTTCGCGGGTATCCTTGCCAGCCACTCCCTGGTCAATTCGGCCCTGGGTCTGGGTGCGCAGATTATCATGCACGCCGGCGACCACGATAATGAGTTTATAGCCTGCATCGACAGCCTTGTTAATGAGACCGCAGTAGTTAGCCGTCTTGCCAGACTGGACGCTACCGACGACCAAGCCGCGGACTGTCCACATGCCCTTACGGCCAGGGTCTTCCAACAGCCCTAGTATCTGGTCTGTCACCTTGTTAACCTTGGCGACGACGGGATCCGGTAAGCCGTCTTCATCCAACATGTACTGTCGGTAGCGGTTCCAGTGAGACCAATCGATGCCTGGCCGACGCTGCGTGAGCCACTCGATATGCGACTTATGGTCTCCGGTGAGGACCAAAGAATCGCCGACCAGGCGGGAATAACTGTGGAAAAGATAGGCCGTGACGGCCTTCTTCACCTTCTCATCGATTAAGGCGGCGGTCTCGGGATCGCCTAGTTCCAGCATCTTGATCGCCGTCTCGACGGCGGACACCACTTCTGGCTCAGTCGGCACCTTAATTTCGCGCTGTTTCAGCAAACGATCGAGAACGACACGGGCGTTTGTCTTCAGGGCTGGGGTGGGGTCGTTTTCCATGATCAGATTTTGGCGATGGTTTCGGGAAAGTGGCTGAATGGGTACGTCTTCTGGAGCATATCCTTGGCTTCGGCGTCGTCGTCGCACATGGACCTGAAGACGGCGAAGGCATCGCGGAACTTCTTGAGACGATCCTCGTCGGTATCGCCTTCAAAGGCACCGGCGACGGAGTCCGGCCTATTGCTGTTCGCCAGACCGATGTCGGCCGTCGGCAAAGTCTGCTCCAGGAGGTCCATCAGCAAATCCAAGGCCTTCTTGTCCGTGACGCTGGCGCGGACCCGCTTATAGAGTCGGTGTTGCTTATTGACCAGGAAGTAAGTCAACCCTCCCTCGGCCTTCTCCATCTTGGTCCAGGCGAACTCGATGTCGCCTTCGACGGTCGAAGCCAAGGCTTTGCGACCTCGATGCCGGTAGATGCTGTAGGCACGTTCGCGCAGCGCTTCGGCCGCCCGCTTGAGGCGCTCCTTCACCCCATCGGGCAGGGAAACGTTTGTTTTCGTGACGCTGACGCCGAGGTCGAGGTCCAAGGTGTTGGGGACCTCCACGGCAATGCGGGCAAGCTTGTAATGGTCCGCAGGTCGGAGCATGCCCAGCCAGCCGCCGGCGACGATGATACGATCGCGGCGGTAGACGTAGAACCCTTGTTGCGCATACCAACCGGCCGGCCCCCCGATGGTATTGGCGTCCTGCTGCGAAAGCCGCTTGGGATGGGGCATGATGCCGCACAGGATGCGGATAGGCTCCCCCTTGTACTTAAAGGTGTCCGCCGGCACGAGTTCCGGGGCCGGCTTCGACGACAACGGGTTCCAGGCGGGTACCTTCACCCTGCCTACGGCAATGGAGACATTCCCCTTCTCGATGAAACGATGGAAAACCATGCCCAGATGGTTCAGCGCCTCGCTGAAACTGGCGTTGAAAGAGTCCTCCGAGCGCGTGTTGCCGTCTATCCCACCGGAAAGCAAGGTGTCCATCTTCTCCCAGAGGACAATGGTCCCGGACACCCGCTTCTGAAGATCGTCGCACAGATCGTCGACGAGGCGCCCTTCCCCGCGGGATAGGATCCAACGGTCGCGGTCCGAGATGACATCGACATCCCAGCACCTGGCCACGACGGCGGAACCCTTGGCCTTGGTGATGACGGTGACCCTGCGACAGGCCCAGATGGAGGCGGTCTTGAGGCCCAGGCCAAACCGGCCCAGGTCCTTCTCGGTTCGCTTCTCCTTCGGGCTCTTGCTGCCGAAGCGCATCGCGTTGACCAGCTCTTCTTCGGTCATGCCAAGTCCGTCATCGGACACCGCGAGGGAGGAGGTGGCCCCGCTCCAGCGCACCTTGATGTCGATGTTCTTGGCTTCCGCCGTGATGCTGTTGTCGATCAGGTCCGCCAAGGCGGAAGGCAGGCCGTAATCGAACGCACGCAGGCTTTCGACGCTGGCTTTTGCGGAGGGGGGCAATTCCTGCTCGGACATCGACCCCGTTATGTCCGACGGGGGCTCAATCGCCAACCAAAAGCACTTGATTCTTATAAAACTTATCCACGGAGCGCCGCCCAGACGCGCTGCCCGATCTGGTAGGCAAGGTAAGGCGGGACGGCATTGCCGACCTGGTGGTATTGCTGGGTCCGGTTACCCATGAAAAAGTAGTCGTCCGGGAAGGTCTGGATCCGGGCGGCCTCGCGGACCGAGAAGCTGCGGGCCTGCTTGGGATCGTAGTGGATGTAGTAATGGCCGTCCTTGGATATGTGGGAAGTGACCGTACCGCAGGGCTTATCCGCCAACTGCACCTTGAAACGGTCGGCGAAGACCAGAGGGCTGTCGTCATGGACGTTCTGGTGCTTGGGCAGCAGACCGGGGGGGACGTTATCGTGAAGAGTGGGACTTTTCCCGGTCTTTTTGGCCTCGGAAGCCCACCACTCATAACGGGCCAAGTCCTCCTTCATGTGGGATCTGGCCTGATGATTGAGCAAAACGTCCTCCAGCTGCCCGCAGAGGGGTGCGATGAAGGAGGCTAGACCAGGCGGGAGGGATTTCCTCAATCCATCGGTGCGCACCATCGGAAGCCCTCGCTGCCTGACCGTGTAATCCGCGCGATCGTCCGAGGAATCAAGGCCCTCGAGGGACGGCAGATCGTCGATGGCCTCGGCCACGCAAACCTCCTTACGGTGGGTCAATGGCTTCGGGACGATTTCGAGGTCGTTACGTACACCGACGATGATGACCCGATGGCGGGTCTGGGGAACCCCATGCCTTTCGGCACGTATCAGAAAATCATCAGCCCCGATGCCCGGAAGGCTGTCCTCCTCGACCTCCAAGGAATGCAACGCATAGCCGGACTCACCGGCGGCCCTGAGGTCCTTGAGGATAGCGGGCAAAATGGGCTTCCCGGCGACCTTCGCCGTGTTGAGCCCCTTGACGTTCTCCATGACGAAGATCGCCGGTTCATATTTATCGATAATCGCGAGGTACTCCTTGTACAGAAAGTGGCGGTGATCGGCCTTGAGCCCGTCGTGGTTCTGCATGCGCGAACGCCCCACCAGCGAATAGGCTTGGCAGGGAGGTCCGCCGATCAGGACCCAGGTCTTCGCCTTGCCGAGCCGCTTCTTGATGAGGGAGTCGATGAGAAGGTTGTCCTTACCCAGCTCAAGGTGACAAGCCTCCTCCTGTGCTTCGGACCATTCGGTAAGCTTAGCCAGCTCGGACAAGGCCACCTGCTTGGATTCGGCCGTAGCCGAGGCCAGAAGGTCGAGATACGCTGGCGGAACTTTCCGGTGATTACGCATCCAGGCGCGGTAGAAAGCCCTCAGCCTCAATGTCTCGATCGCATGGGGGTCCTTCTCGATCGAGATGACCGTACGGAAAGCCTTCCCCTCCTCCACGCGCGAAAAGCCCTCCCCCAGCCCACCGGGGCCAGCGAAGAGGTCTACAACGGGGATGGGGCTGGGCTGCATACCATTAGCCATAGCAAGAAAGCCTTGGCATTCCAGGCATAAAACTGGAGAAATCTACAGTGCGAAACATCACGGAAACCGACATGTATTACCCCCTGCTACTGGTCCTCAAGTGCTACCAGGGCAAGGCGACGAAACAGGAAATCGTTGACGCGCTTGCCATGGTCATGCGGGCACCCAAGGAATACCTGGAAACACCCTCCGGATTCAAAACCTCGGAAACCCAATTCATGAAGGATTTGAATTGGGCGGGGAATCGCCTCGGCCATGCAGGCCTTCTCAAGAAAGTCCGCGGCTCCCACTGGGAACTCACCGACCTTGGGATGACCAGGGAATTCAGCGAGAACGAGCTCGTCCTCTTCGTTGCGGCCAACCGTAAGTAGGCCGAATACATTTCAGGCAGAAAACCCTCTGCTGTTTGAGGAATCGAAGCAAATCAGTCGAACTTCATTCTCATGGCAAAACACCGAGGTATAGCGGCCCTCTATCGTCCTTTGTGAATACCGCCAGATGGCAGCCTACAGCCATTTCGGGACATTATGGTGTTTCATATTAATTGATATGAGCATATGGAAATTAAGCGCAAAAATTGCGTCACTTAAAAATGAGGAAGAATTTCTGCACCCTGCTTGGCTACCCAACCCAAGGAAAGGCAAAGGCCTTCCTATCCGCTAAAGACATAAAACCGCGAATAGATGAAACCTTCCTGAAAGAACTCACCACACGATGCTCCATGATTTTCAAACGGCTGAACGCGGCCGTACACCCGAGTATCAGACATGGCGACATCGATGAATTCATCGAGGACAACATCAACCATACTGCATCAAAACTCGTCCAGGCTGGCCTTCTAGAGAAATTCAATAATCACGGAAGGCGATCCGAATGCATGACCTACAACTGGCTTCGAGGTTTTGCGGTGCTAATGTTCTTCATGCCGACAGTGTCGAAGATTTTCGGAGTTCGGATTGAAGACATCATATTCGCCGGAAAGGACCATGACCTGGACGCTGCCACGTTCAAGAAATCCCCCTTGGCTGACATCTCCATAAAACCAGGACTAAAGGTTGAAATACAAGCAGGCTTCCAGAACAAGAATGACCTTAAGAAACACAAAATCACGGAGGCGCTGAAACAACTCAAAGAGAGCTCGTCGACGACGATAATGATTCACTTTGACCTGTTTAACGGAAAAGCAGCGGTGATAGACATCACCAACCTTGGAAAAAAGAAGCTCAAGTATGAGACACGGGCGGCAATGGAAGGAAAGAAAGTGTTCGAGATCCCTCCACACTTCTTTAACTGGGATTTGACCAAGGCCATACCGGACAATGTTCTGTCCCTCGGGAAAATCGCCGCTAAGTGATAGGCGTGGGCTGACGATTAATCGGCTTGAAAATGCGCCTTGAGCGTGAACAAATGTTCCCATGTCGGACTTCTCACTCCTCGACCTTTTTTCTGGCTGTGGAGGCCTTAGCCACGGCCTCGCCAAAGCCGGCTTCCACTCCATCGCTGCTAACGAATACCAGAAGGTGTTCTCCGAATCTTACGGGGCGAACCACCCCAAAGCGGAAGTCATTCAAGGCGATATCACTGATCCGGCCATCTTTTCCAGGCTCAAGTCCTTCAAAGGGAAAGTCGAAATGCTCTCCGGTGGCCCCCCTTGCCAAGGTTTCAGCACAATCGGAAGCAAGGAAGAGAAAGACCCACGCAACAAACTTTTCTATGCGATGATGCAGCTTGCCGATCACCTGAGGCCCAAGGTGATTTTTTTTGAGAACGTAAGCGGGTTTAAACGCATGTACGGCGGGCGCGCTTTCAACGCTCTGCTCAAAGAGCTCGACTCGATGGGTTATGTCCTGCCCGCGCCCCCACAGGTCCTCGACGCAGCAGATTACGGGGCTCCCCAGCACAGACTGAGAACCGTTGTCATCGCGTTCAGGAAAGGAGTTAAGAATGACTTTGGGTTCCCGAATCCTACGCACGGAGATGGCAAATCCCTGCTTAACAAGAAGCTCCGACCTCACCTGACGATGGAGGAGGCGATCAGCGACTTGCCTCAAATTAAGACCGGCGAGGCGGCTTTTGAATATGCTGATTATCCGCAAAACGACTTCCAGCGACAGATGCGCATCAAGGCACCCAAGCAGCTTAGGTATCACGATGCTCCTACCCACGGAGACCATCTGATGGAAGTCATGCGCCATATCGGTCGCGGAGGTTGCATCCTCGATGTCCCGACAAAACTTCGGCCAAAAAGCTATTTCGCTAACACATATGCGCGATTGCTTCCCGATGCGCCGGCACCGACAATGACCAGAAACTTCGGAACACCATCCTCCTCTCGCTGCATCCACCCGTATATCGACCGTGGCTTGACTACGCGAGAAGGCGCCAGGCTCCAGACATTCCCTGACAACTACATTCTCAACGGATCGAGGGGAGAAAGAAACCTGCAGGTAGGAAATGCCGTCCCGCCGATCCTTGCGGAAGCCGTTGGAAAAGCTATCGCCGCCTCACTTGCCTAGGAGAGAGAGCATGTCTTTTGCTACCCAGTGAAATTGGACCTGGTAAGGCCCCTCATCCCTGCCTGGCCTATGGCCCTGCAGAAACCCCCAAGGCATCCTTAATGTGCTTCCCTTGTAGTAGCCGCTACAGCTGGGAGTCACCAGCCATTCGCGCGATGAATCGGCCAAGGAACTGACGGTGAAAAAACGCCCCAAACATCCGACGAAAACATATTCAGCCGTACTTCGCTCATCGAGAGCATCCGCGCACATGCCACTACGGAAGCAACAATCGGTGATCTCAGCCATGTTATCCCTGAACCAACCCTGCAGACAGTGCCACTCCTCGGGATAGGATGCGGCGAGCGTCGATCCATAAAGTCGGTTCTGGTACAACTCAGCGGCTTCACCATGACGCTTGATAACCGGCCCAAGCAAGGAAGCGCGGGGCGCAAACTTTGAAATCGGCATCCCGTCGGTCTCTCCAAAGAAAGCACTAAGCGCCCAGCGAACCGAAGGAGGAGTCGGCTTCTTCGACTTACTTTCGATTAGACGGAAAAAACGCTCAAGTTTGCAGAGCAAGACCTGCCCGCTCTTTGTCGACGGCTTCTTAAGTGAGATGTCCAAGGGTTCGCCCTCACTCAAAAAAACTGTCACATCCGTCTTGGAGGTGGTAGTATCGCCGAATACGCTCTTGGGCATCGCTCGATCATGGGTCGTCGAAGCACGGACAGGGTATGTGCCTTCGTTCAAACCGGCAACATCGCGCAACTTGCCATACAATTCCCGATCCTCCATGACCTGTTGCGCAAATTGATCCTCAAAAGCATGCCCGTCCTCTTTGGCATATTTCCAGCCCGAGGAACGATCACGCTTTTTTCCTTCATCCAGCATAGGGATTGATAGTATCCAGCCACATTAATGATTAAGCATCAAGCCTACCTGCTATTTTAATAAAAAACAGATAAACAGCTGAGCTTTTCATGGCAAAAGACTTGCTTTGACTTCCATGGAGGCGCCCCTGCACAGCCCACAAACGACAAGGACATCTTCATAACATTCACGGAGAACAACCAAGAGGTTGCACGACGACCAAAGTAAGGCATACAAAGTCCCCCTATTCTCATGGCGCTCCTCGCCCCGCAGCTCATAGGTTGGTCCGCCCCTCTCGCCAAGGGCGTGGCCTCATGCCTGATAGAGGAGGCCCGGAGGCTCCGGGGCCCAAACGCTGAGAAAGGGCTACCGATTGACCTTGGCAGCCATCGGGTGATTGTTCCTTCTAACTTCGCGAGCCGGTTCCCGCAAATTGAACAAACCTGGAGAGCAAAGGGTTAACGGATCGCTTGGTTAAGTTGACTGGCCTCCGCATGAACCCCGAATCGCGAGGCTCGGCCTGCAGCGATGGCGGGAGAGGTAGACTGCGCGCAAACATCGCGGACGGGCGGGACGGGTGTTTTATATTATTTTGACCCCGATCATGGCCATGAATTGCGCAGGGCGCCATGAGGGGCAGTGTCGGAGGCATGAGCGAAATCACCCCCGCACAGCTGCTGCTGAACCAAGCGATCGCCCTCGCGGCCGACATCCACCAGGAACAAGTCCGCCGGGAGCCAGACGGGCGCCCGTACATCTGCCATGTACTCGACGTGGTCAACGCCCTGCCAAAGGACGACCACCAGGCACGGCTGGTGGCCGCGCTGCATGACACCATCGAGGACGCCCCAGCGCATAATGACGACGCGTCCACGGCGCAGCTCAAGCGGGATAAGGTGGAGGCCCGCATCAGGTCCCTGGGGGTCGACGAGGAGGTCCTAGACGCGGTCAAGGCGATCAGCCACCTTGGGGCTGCCGGGGAGCAATCCGATTACCTGGCCTACGTCCGGGAGAAGGTTAAGCCCAACGCACTCGCCCGCCGCGTCAAGATCATCGACAACTACGTCAACATGAGGGACCTGGTCGGCGCATCCGAGGCCCAGAAGGCGCGCCTCCATAAGTACGCGCAGTCGATCGCGATCCTGACCTCGGAATAGGCAACCTCGGACTAGGAGCTGGCACGGGAGCTTAGTCGACTGGTTGGCCGACTACTGGGGGTGAATAGGGACGGACAGGCGGGACGCCCATCCCTACCTGGCGCGAATGGTATTCGCGGGCGGATCGGGGTCAGCGGTTGGCGGTTTGATGAGGCGGCACCAGGTGCAATGGTTGCGAGGTAGGGCTGACCGTCCTCGGTCGGCCGGGGTTATATTGATTGGGTCTACGGCGGACGGGCGGGACGCCCATCCCTACCTGGTAGTGGGTTGAAAGAATCGGCAGCGAATTCGCGAATGCCGATCAGATAAAGAAAACTAGAGCTAAGCCGATCAGTACGATGATGACTAAGCAGCCGCAGCAGGCGTTGTCAGTCTTCTTAGCAGGCTTTGAGGGGCCGGCGGGCTTGTGGCTGCCTGCGTCTTTACGATCTCGGGGCTCCCTTTCATGGTGTTTCCGAGGCGCGGGCTTTGGCTGAGGTGTGGGACGTGTAACCGGCTTCGGCTTGAGGCCAAACCCGTTACGGTTCGGTTTTTCGTCTTCGGGTGGGGTTTCCCGCATAGAGTAAAATTTTATGTTCGCTGAGGGGAAAAGGCAAGCGGAGGTGAGCACAAGGAGACGGATTCAAGCGTGATTCCCGAATGGACAGGAAATAGGGCCGGGGCTATTTGCTGAAGAATGCAAGAACTGCCCCCTACCCCAACCAAGCCCGCGGGATTTTTTAATCGATTGATTTTCCTATCGATGATTATTTCCACGATCGGCGGGTCGGTATTTTGCGCCATTTTACACGCTCAGTGCTGGGAAGAAATTCGTCGAAGCAGGATTCGTTTTTCGAGCGATGCGGTAAGTTCGTACAACGCGAGAGGACAATTTCTTGATGGACCCGGAAAGCCTTGGCTTTGTCTTTCGGGCATCATTCTTCTCGCCGCATTCCTGACCTACCTACCCAGGATGTATCTTGTCTGCCGAAGGAGATATTCCGTGATCAGCTCAACGAAGCTTACCGCACAGCTGACGGCCGCCGGGGGCCTTTGCTTTTTTGCAGGTGCTGAAACATATTATGGGACTTTCTTCTTCGGCCTCCTGCTGATGGCTTATGCGGGTGTCGGCTACCTGGCCTATACGCGCTGGGAACGAGTGAGGTCGCAGCTTTACAATAGTTGATGACGGGGCGTCGGCACCTTAATTCCTCAGGGGCCGATGCATTTAGGTTTATTGGCAGCGAGAGGATAGGCGCCACTAGGTAGGGCTGACCGTCCTCGGTCGGTCGGGCATCGATGGGGAATACGGCGGACCAGCGGGACGCTGGTCCCTACCTAGCGGCCGGGGAGGCAGTCGTCGCAGAAGTAGACGGAAAGGCCACCGCGGGCTACCGCGTTAGGTAAACCACGCTTGAAGACGCCCCGGAGCTCGTGGGGACAGGTCTTGCCCCAAGGCCCCCAGCAATTCTGGCGGTTAAGCGCTGGGATGGGCCGTCCGGGGGCCTGCCCTGCCGCCGGAGCTGCTGGAATCTCCGTCTGCTTCGCCGCTGGGCGCAAGGCCTGCACCCAAGCAGTTGCCGTAGGGCGCCCAGCCGGTCGGGGGGATTCGAAGGCATCCGAGAAAAGGTTTATGATTTCCAGAGGGAGCTTAGCCACGCCATCGTGGGGCGGAGGAATCACCTGGAACTGCGATCGGTTGACCCCATGAACATACATGCGAAAGCGGATAGAATCCGCGATGGTGGGGCAATCGGGGGCAGAAGGCTTCAGCGCACCGGTATAGGGATGAATCCCAAGCAGAATCTCATAGATGATCACCGCCAGGGCAAAACAGTCCCAACTCTGCTCGACGGCCGGGCCGACACCGAAGTCCATCTGATAGGACTCACTCGGCATGTACTCCGGACTACCCAAAGGACCGCGATAAACCAGTGGCCCAACCTTAATCTGCAGGGAATCTAAGTCCACGACGGACACTTCCCCCTTCGGCGAGATCAGGACATTCTGTGGTTTAAGGTCAACGAACACGTACCCCATCGCATGGATGTGTTCGATGGCCGCGGCGATGTTGCACGAAATCTTCAACCGGTTGCTCAGGCTTTGAGGGGACTTTCGGTCTACCTTAACGGCCAACTCCGGACGTTCACCGCCTGGCCACCGCAGGTTTGTCAGGTTTGAAAGTTCGAGGCTATCATCAAAGGCCAAGGCCATCACATAGCCAACAGGCTCCGCTACCCGAGGCTTGAAGACCAAATCGATCGGCCAGCATAACTTACCCCAGCCGCGCGAGATGATGCCCGGAGGTTGGGACACCATAAACCGAAGCTTATCGAAGACATCGTCCTTGGGCTTGGTGAGAATCTTGACGCAGTACTGATCGCCGCTATCCGAGGTCGCTCGATAGACCTCGCCAGCGCCACCGGAAGCAAAGGGCTTTGCCGTCAGGCTGAGTCGTCCGAGCTTGGGGGAATTCAGGATCATCCGCGCAAGGCCAGCAGCATGGTCTTGTCATCAACCTGCGCCTTCAGCTTGGGGCTGCCTTCGGTAAGAAACTTTTGCCATAGCTTGTCCAACTCGGCCTGTGTGACCCGCTTTGCCACGGCGCTGGCGAGTTGGTTAGCAATCTTGCCGAGGAAGTCATTGGAAGGCTGATTCGGGTCGACGACCTTTTGGCCGGAGGGGTTAAAAGCCGAGACTTGCCAGCAAACGTCCTCCGGACCGTCCGAGAGAGCTACCACGGCGCGGGTCCGGGCAGGGATGAAGCTAACCCTGACCAATTGCTCGACGGTTGATGCATCAAGCATCGTCATGAAGACCGTTGAATTGGCCAACTGCCCCTTATGGGGCGTCATCAAAGGCAACCAATGTCCGGAAGAGGCCAAGTACCCTGCCCGCCCATCGCCAACGTGCGCGCAAGCCACGAAATCGGGGCCGGCGAAGACCGCGATGCAGGTGCAGCCGAAGTCGGTGAAACTCAATCGTTCAGCCTGGGCATGAGCTTTGAGGGCTTGGACGACATCCAAGAAAAGCGCGCGCGCGCGTGCCGGCCAGGAATCCTGAGTCAGAACCTCCCCGGACTGAATCAGCTCGCGGAACTTCTCCCCCAGATGCTTGACCACAAAATCAGCGCCGTCCTTGGAATGTCGCAACGAACCGGCCCCATCACAGACCAAGAGGACCGCGTTCTCCCCTTCCAGCAATACTTCATGGGCATCCTGTAGGAAGGGCTTCTTGAAGCCGATCACCGAAGCCTTGAGGTGAGCCCAGCCAGCCTCCGCAGGCATGGGTTCGATCGGCACGATAGGCTGATCGGAGAGGACGGCGGAGGCCTGCAACTGGCTTAAGGCCGCTAGCCGAGCTTCCAGCTCCTTGATGCGCGCCTCCTGTTCACGGAGGGTCGCGAGGTGTTCGGCGCACTCAGCGCATTTGATGCGAAAGGGGCCCCAGGACTGGTTAAGCTTGAACTGAAACACTGCCTAGGTCCTCAGATTTTGAAGCCGCCATCCCAGCCATCGTCCGAATGCTTCTTCATCGCATCGTTGATGTTCTGCCCCTTGGCGACGTCCGCGATCGTCGAGGAAAGCCAGCGGAAGAACTCGGAGAACTTAAGTCCGGCAAGCATGCGCGGCTTCATCTTCTCGTGGCAGATCAACTCCAGCGTCGAGAGCTTGGCGCCGGCGACGCCGATGGCCATGAACCAGAAGTCCTCGTTGTCCATGCCGGTACGGATCTCGGCGGCTAGCTTCGGCAATTCGCCCTGCTGATGTGAATCGGGATCCCCATCGGTGATCATGATCACCCAAGGCCGGAAATACTTCTGTCCGGTCGACTTATACCACTCCTTGCGTTGCTCGACCATCTTGATGCCCTCCCGGACGCCATCGACCATCATCGTGGTGCCCTCGACCTCGAGGGACCTGAATTGGATGAACTCAACCAGCTTGGGCTCCGAGACCCGGCGGACGTTCGAGTCAAAGGTGACGATGCCGAGCTCCAGCTTTTGGCCGAGGTTGGCGTTGTCGGCCTCGATCTCCTTGAGGAAGCTCCGGATACCGGCGTTGAGCTGGTCGATGCTGCTTCCGGTCATGGACAGCGAGGTGTCCAGGACCAGGGCGACGCAGCACTTCTGGGAGTAGTTCTGCACTTCCTCCGCCTCAAAGGGTTTTTCGTACATAAGAAAGTTGTTTAGGATAAGAAGGCGGGAGGTCAACGCCGACAAAGGGTCTTACCCGCGCTGGGCGAGGCGGCGTCAGGCGGCCAAGACCTCCGCGGAATACCGAAGGAGCTCGCGGCTCTCCTTGCTCCGGACCTTGCGGGCGGCGATGATCCGGCCAAAGGCAGCATGGAGCTGGGTCTTGAGCTCGGGCGGGGCCTTGCGCGCAAAGGCCTGCAGCATCCTCGTCAGATGGTCGAAGTCGCTCACCGTCGTGGACTCAAGAAGCGCACGGAAGGCCTCCCGGCAGGAATCGGCATACGCCTTGTCGGCCAAACCCGAACAAAGCTGGTCGGCAAACGCCTTCAGCGCCTTTTCCTGCATGTAGGTCGGGGACTTGCCGCTGATCAGCGCGAGGCCGAAGGCGAGCACGAGAGCCTCCCGGCGAAGTTCCAGGCGGGCCTGACGTATCTTCAGGTAACCCGATGACGCGACATCCATCGACAGGGATTGCGAACGTGAAGTCGTATCGGAAGCGATGTGCGTCAAATTAGTGAACTCGGAGAAACGCCCCGCGACCAACAGAGCCCTTGGGCCGCCTCGCGGAGGAAGGGCTTCATTGAAGCGAATGAGGCCGGCCGACTGCCATTTACTGGCATCGTATTTGCCATCCGGCCAGTTAGCCTGATGGACGGCCCGTTGATGGACTTCATCAATATCTGGACCGGCGACCAAGAACGGCTCATCCATCGCGGCATCCCACAACCAAAAATCCAGCCTCCGCGCACTGGTCGAGGCCGCAGTACCGCCTCCCTGAACGAATACCTCGACCCCCTTGACCACCGCGTTCTCGGCGTAAGGAACAAGCTTGAGCTCAAAGGAGGTCTTCGCGGGCTTGACGGGCGGGGCG
>JACCDP011233797.1_pt1 | contig 28195 bp, 18 predicted proteins | sample 7445841 | NCBI WGS metagenome assembly JACCDP01 (sample SAMN15323441, study PRJNA562643) | freshwater metagenome | isolation source: river surface water | place: USA:Blue River Watershed | collected 2017-08-17 | reverse complement strand
TCCTCATCCCGGCCAATCCCGCTCTCTACGGAGATTCCGCTGACCGGCACACCCTCTGCGTCTCAACCCAGGTAGGCTGCGCCTATGGCTGCCGTTTCTGCGCCAGCGGTTTGGATGGCTGGAAACGAAACCTGGCTCCCTGGGAAATCATTGGACAAATCCTCGGGGTGGAACGCTGGCACACCGGACAAAACCCTTCCGAAAAATCCACCGCGACGGACAAGATTTCCAACCATCGATTGATCAACAATCTGGTCATCATGGGCATGGGGGAACCCATGGCCAATTATGACAATCTGATGATGGCTCTGCGATCGCTGAACGCCCCTTGGGGAGGCGGCATCGGGGCTCGTAAAATCACCATTTCCACCAGCGGGCTGGCTCCGAAGATCCGCCAACTGGCCGATGAACCGGAGCAATTCCGTCTGGCGATCTCTCTGCACGGGGCGACCGATTCGGTCCGCAATCAAATAATGCCGGTCAATCGCAAGTACCCGTTGAGCGAATTGTCCCAGGCCTGCAGTTATTATCTCGAGCGAAAGGGCAAGATGATCACGCTGGAGTACATCCTGATCGATGGGGTGAATGATGCCATCGCGGAAGTCAAACCGTTGTCCGATCTGGCCAGGCGTCTACACGCCAAGGTGAACCTGATCCCGTACAACACGGTGGAAGGCCTCCCCTGGAAACGCCCCGACGAGGCACGCTGTCAGAAGTTCGCGGAGACCCTCACCCGCAGCGGTGTCACCTGCACTCTGCGCCTGGAAAAGGGCCACGATATCGACGCCGCCTGCGGCCAACTTCGCCTGAAGACCGAACGCGAACTAGCCACTCCGAGCGCAAATACAGGCTCCAGCATGGACCAATCGAAGCAGGAACCGTAGTGTCAGCACCGGTGATCGCACTTCTCGATTACGATTCCGGAAACATCCGAAGCGTTGAAAAGGCCCTACGCAAGGCCGGTGCAGAGGTCGTGCGGGCACGCACACCGGAAGCGATGGCCGGTGCCGCGGGAATTGTTCTGCCGGGCGTCGGGGCCTTCGATGACTGCATCCATGCCATGGAGAGACAAGGGCTCTTGGATGCGGTTCGGGCTTGGATCGCGGCCGACCTCCCGTTTCTGGGAATCTGCGTTGGATACCAAGCTCTCTTCGAGAGAAGTGAGGAGTTCCACTCGCAGGCTGCTGGACTCGGCATCTTTGCTGGATCGGTCGTCCGCTTCCAGCCCACGGTCGAAATGCCGAACCTGAAGATCCCTCAAATCGGTTGGAACCAAATCCACCTGAGCCAACCAAAGTGCCCTCTGTACCGAGGCATCCCCGAAGGCAGTTGGTTCTACTTCGTGCACAGTTTCTACCCACGTCCCACACAAGCGGAAGTCGTGGCAACCGAAACAACCTACGGCCCCACCTTCGCGTCCTCAGTCTGGCGCGGAAACACCTTTGCCACCCAGTTTCATCCCGAGAAGAGCCAGGAAAACGGCCTCCGGCTGCTGGCCAACTTCGTGGAACTGGCAGAGGCGAATGAAGCCCGAGGTCGTTGACCCAAGGCAAATCACCCTGCCTTCAAACTCCGGGCCCACGGTTCGAGCGAACTCAGGACCGACTCGACTGAAACGGACGACATGATGCGGATCAACTCGTCCGAACTGCCCGCGATAGGTCTCCCGTCGTAGCGATAGTATTCCAAGTGACGACCTCCGATGGCGGAATTGGAGATCAACATCCAATCCTCTCTTCGAGGATGCACCGGCGGGTTCAAGGTCGGCGTCTCGATCACCCACTGCTGCGGCACCTTCATGGCGGCGGCGATATGCATGAACACCGTGTCCACGCTCAAGAACCCCCGAGCGTGCCCAACCAGCGCCATGGCCTCGCGCAATCCCGGAGTCCCGGCCTCGATGAACTTGGCACCTGACTTCCGCAACTGGTCGTGGAGGACGCGTTCTTCCTGTGCCCCGAAAAACACCACGGGTATGGCAGGGTGTCGACGGTTCCATTGCTCCAGGAATTGGGCATATTGGCTGATCGGCCAGCGACGCAGGGCCAGATTCTTGGTGCCCCCCGATCCCGCGTGCATTCCCAACCACGGGCGCATCTCAAGCCCCTGCCGTTCCAACCAGCCAAGCGCCCACTGCTTTTCCGCCTCAGACAAGAAAACCTCGTAGTCGGGACGCTCCAACCGCGGCTCCAAACCCAACAAACCAAGCAGCCTGGCGTTGTTCTCCATGACATGCACCGCATAGTCCTGCGGCAGCGAATGGGTCACCATGAGACGATCCATCCAGGACTGATTCTCATATTCGTGACTGAGGCGAACCCGGGCGCCAATCAACCGCGCGATGAGGCGATATCCACGCCGTCCCTGCGTATGGGTGTTGATGGACAGGTCGTATCCGCGTCGGCGCAGCTCCAGACACCGGGCCACCGATGACGACCGCTTCGCCTTCAAGAAGTCATGGCGGATCACTTCGTGGACGTTCGGATTGCCCCGCAGCACTTCTGCCGCACCCGCCCACAGCACCAGCACATCCACCAGCGCAGACGGGTACTGAAGCCGAAGCTCATGCAGCAACGGGGTCGCCATCAGCGTGTCGCCAATTCCGGAGAGAGAGAGGACAAGGATACGGTTCACCGTCCCGAGAAGTTATGGAGCCGCCGCAGCCACCACAAGGCAGGGAGTCGCCAGAACGTGTTCCACCACAGAACGCGTCCCAATTCCGATATTTTGTCGCCGCAAATGACTTGCGGCGACCCAAGTTCAGAACAATCTTCTCTTCCCGCAGGCGGCAACAAAGTCCTCGTCGTTGCCCAGATTCTCCCCGGTACCATTCCCGCTCGGAACTGCGTTGGCATCTCAGAGGGTGCTCCCGAGGCAAATTCATTCGATCCATACCCATTTTCCAAATGCCCCGCGCACCCAAAGACCCGTCCGCGCCCAAGAAGGTCCGGACGCCTCGCAAGAAAACCGAAGCCTCTCCAGAAATCATCGACGAGGCAGCCCTCGCCCAAGAGGCCACCGAGACGCACAAGAGCACTCCGGCCGAATTGGCCGAAAACGACAGCGCACTGACCGTTCAACCACCCGCACCCGAAGCGGTTCGCACCCGGGAGGCTGATGACGAGCCGCTGGTGGCCAAGGCTTCCCCCTTGCCGCCCCGCGCCCGGATGGCTCCGCCGAATGAAGACACTCCGGTTCCTGACGCCCCGGAAAGGCCCAAGGTGGTGGTCGAGCCCAAGACCCTCAACCTGCACGAGCTGCAACCAATGCCCATCGGTTCGCTGGCCGACGTGGCGAAGCATTTCGGCATCGAGAATTACGGCACGCTCAAGCGGCAAGAGATCATTTTCCAGATCGTCCAACGCAACTTGGCTGCCGGTGGCATCATCAATACACGGGGCGTCCTGGAGGTCATGCCGGAAGGCTTCGGTTTCCTGCGCTCCCCGGCCTTCAATTACCTGCCCTGCCCGGAGGACATCTACGTTTCCCCGTCGCAAATCCGGCGTTTCGATTTGGCCACCGGTGACGATGTCGAAGGACAGGTTCGCCCGCCGAAGGACAAGGAGAAGTTCTATGCCCTGCTCAAGGTCGAGCGGGTGGCCGGCATCGATCCGGACAAGGCCAAGGAGAAGACCCATTTCGAGAACCTAACGCCACTGTTCCCCAACCGCCGCTTCTTGCTGGAGACGGCACCTGACGAATACAGCACCCGTGTGGTGGACATCGTCTGCCCTGTCGGCAAGGGCACCCGCGGCCTGATCGTCGCACCGCCGCGCACCGGCAAAACGGTGCTGATGCAAAAACTGGCCAACGCGATCCTCAAGAATAACAAGGACTGCCATCTCATCATCTTGTTGATCGACGAACGCCCCGAGGAAGTCACCGACATGGAGCGCTCCTGCCGCGGCGCCGAAGTCGTGAGCTCCACCTTCGACGAACCGCCCGAGCGGCACGTGCAGGTCGCTGAAATGGTCATCGAAAAGGCCCGCCGCATGGTGGAGCACAAGAAGGATGTGGTCATCCTGCTCGACTCCATCACCCGTTTGGCGCGCGCCTACAACACGGTCCAACCGCACTCCGGAAAAATCCTCTCCGGCGGTGTCGATGCCAATGCCCTCCACAAGCCCAAGCGCTTCTTCGGAGCGGCCCGGAACATCGAAGAGGGCGGTTCCCTGACCATCATGGCGACGGCCTTGGTAGACACCGGAAGCCGCATGGATGAGGTCATTTTCGAAGAGTTCAAGGGCACCGGAAACATGGAAATCCACCTCGATCGCTCTCTGGTGGATCGCCGTATCTTCCCCTCGATCAACATCGAGAAATCCGGCACCCGCAAAGAGGAATTGCTCTACCATCCCGACGAGTACCAACGCATATCCGTGCTCCGACGAGCGCTGGTGGGCGTGCCTCCGGTGGAGTCGATGGAACTCTTGCTCGGCAAGCTCAAGAAGACCCCGAACAACATCATGTTCCTGCTCTCGATGGGGCAATCCTCTCGTTGAACCCTCAACGACTCGTCAGCCATCTGAACATCACCTCGGTTCCCCGACCCCAGGACTTGGGAACCGCTTGGTGGGCTTGGATCTCAAGGAACCCGGTCCTTGGGGCTCCATCGGACGATGGGTTCGCCGGGAATCTACGTGGGCTCAAAAAGTGATGAATGCCCCGCTTCGCGCCAACATGAACCATGCGCTGAAAGCCGGTCGCGACTTCAAGCCCGCCCCATGTCGCCCCTCGTGGTCTCACCCCGTGATCTCACCCCGCAACCGATTGAGTTGCTGTCTCAGACTCTCCAGGTTGCCCACCCGGATCGCTCCCACGGCATCGAGGTCAGACTGATAGGCGCTGCTGGCCCGCCCCCCCACCAGAATGGGGATCGACGCCGGGAGCAGGCGTCGCAGAAGTTGGAATTCGAGCGAAAGAGAAGGGTCGTCCATCGGGTGCACCACGCTCAAACCCACAGCACGAGCACCCTGCCCGATGGCCATGCTGGCGATTTCCTCTGCCGGCAGGCACGCGCCGCCATAAACCACTCGCCACCCCATACTGTTCGCCGCCGCCGCAACAATGATGGCACCCAGTTCATGGTGCTGACCGGAGGGAGTGGTCACCACCAACACCGGGGCTTGCGGGTGCAATGCAATCGGACGGGAAATGTGCCCCAGGAAGGTCCTCAACACCGCCGTGGCCACATGTTCTTGAGCCACCTTCACCCGCCCCTTCATCCAACCCTCTCCGATCCGCTCTACCAGCGGCACGATCAAATCACCGAGCAAGCGCATTTGACCCAGTGAAACCGAAGCCCGCTCCAGCAATCCCTCCAACCTTCCGGCATCCATTCGCATGACCGCTTCAAAGGCTCCGTCGAGGTATCCGCCAATTTCCTCCATTTCAGGATCCACGACTCCCGTCGGTATACCGGCCTCGACCCGTGCTGCGTACCCTGTCGCTACCGGCTCCAACAATTCAGAAGATCCGTCCACCTTACGGCCAGAACCACCGGACCGCGGCAAGCCTCGAACTGATTTTGCCAGGAGAGCACGGACGGATTCAGTGGTCAGGGACGCGATCGTTCCAATGGAGAACCCCGCCTCGGTCGCCTGGCGCAACACGGTCAGTCGTTCGATGTCATCGGCGGAATAAAGGCGCTGTTTGCCCGCAGAACGGGTCGGAAGCACTGTTTTATACCGCTTTTCCCACGCCCGAATGACATGCGGGCTCAGTCCCGTCTGCCGCGCAACGGTCTTGACTGAATGCCTGACCATGGTTTCGTTCACTAGGGACAATAGTTCACCAGGGTTTTGGCAAAATCAAGACATCCAGACTGCCATTGCAATCAAATCGCCACGGAAACGCACATTTGTTCAACAAAACCTCACCACGGCGACCGCGGAATCACACCGTAGTTAGACAATAGTAAATCAAACCATTGACAACCGGAGGCGTTATTGTGAATCTCGGTTTGTTGGCACCGGCATTCACCTGCGGTCCAGACACGTATTGACTCAAACCTCTCCCTCAATGAAGACGCCTAAGAACAAAAAGAAACAGGCCTCCGCCACCTCCAAGACCTCTGGAACCCGGAAAGCAGCGTCATCGATACGTGCAGCCTCCAAAAACCGGACGCCTTTGACGAATCGCTTACAAGCCCCGTCCAAGAAGCTCTTGGTCAAGTCCACCGCCCCCTCCCTCGCCGCGGCGAAGAAAATCGCCAAGTCCAAGACCCGGACGACCAACACGGCCGCGGTGCCCCGGCCCGGCGTCCAGCTCGTCGACGGCATTCCGGTGATCCCTCACCCGCCCGAACCCGTTCGGGACATCTACGAATCCAAGAGTGCACTCAATCTGTACATGCGCGAGGCCGTGGAGGTTCCCCTGCTCACGGTTGCCGAAGAGAACGCCCTCGCTGCCCGCATCAAACGCGGTGACGAGGTCGCCCGGGAGCACATGATCCGGGCCAATCTCCGTTTGGTGGTGAAGATCGCCAAAGACTACGACGGGTTAGGCCTTCCGCTTCTGGACCTGATCAACGAAGGCAACATGGGGCTGATGAAGGGTGTCGAACGCTTCGACCCCTCCAAGGGCGGCAAGCTCTCGACCTACAGTTCCTGGTGGATCAAGCAGTCCATCAAGCGTGCCTTGGCCAACCAGTCCAAGACCATTCGCCTCCCGGTCCACCTGGTGGACAAGATCTCGAAGATGCGCCGAGCGGCGATGGAGCTTCAGGAACTCTTCGGTCGCGAGGCGACCGACGAGGAACTCGCCGAGGAAATGGACGCCCCGCTTCGGAAGGTTCGCCTCTGGCGTCGGGCTTCCCTGCGGACCAGCTCCCTGGATGAATCGTTGGGTGACGAGGATTCCAGCCGTCTGGGCGATGTGGTTGCCGACGAATCCTGCCAGACCCCTTACGAGGAATTGGAAAGCCGCACGACCCACAAACTCCTGAAGAGCACCCTCCACATCCTGGACCCCCGCGAGATGACCATCTTGCGCGAACGTTTTGCCTTGGATGGGGGACGCGAGAAGACACTCGACGAAATCGGCCAGAAATTCGGCGTCACCCGCGAACGCATCCGGCAGCTTCAGAACATTGCACTGGCCAAGCTGCGCAAGAAGATGGAGGACGTCGAGACCGTGAGGTTTCCCTCCGAAGAATCCGACGGAGTGAGCTGATCATCCCGGCTTGGGCTCCATTGCACTGCTGCCTGAAGTCCTCCGACTTCAGGCAGCCGGAAAACAGCCCTGTGCCCTCCATCAACTCTCGAGGATGGCGACTGCCGATGCGTATCGAGCGGTGTGGGTGAGGTTCAGGTGCACGATTCGGGCCGCCCGGCGCTCGAACAACTGGGCCCCAGGCCCGTGGAGTTGAACTCGGTTGCTGCCGTTTTCCAACCGCACCACCTCGATATCCAACCAGCCGATCTCGGTGCCGATTCCCGTTCCAAAGGCCTTGCTCACGGCCTCTTTGGCGGCGAAGCGAGCTGCGACATGGGTGGATGGATCTTGGTGATTGAAACAGTAGTCATACTCGGCGGGGCACAGGATTCGGCGGGCGAAACGCTCACCCAAGCGCTCCAGCGAATCACGGATACGCCCCACCTCCACCAGATCAATGCCCACGCCCAGGATCATGGACTCGACCGGGGCGGAGTTCCCCCTTCGTATCCATCCATGGCTTGAAGAATTTCCCGCACGGCGTTTTCCAGCCCGACGAAGACCGCTCGGCTGATGATGGAATGGCCGATGTTCAACTCCTCCAGATGTGGAACCACATGCAGGAGCGGCAGGTTCTCGCGATTCAGTCCATGCCCGGCATTGACCCGAAGGCCCGCCTGATGGGCCCGCTCTGAGGCTGCAACCAGTCGCTTCAACTCCCGGTTCCGATCAGCCTTCTGGTGAAATGCCTCCGCATAGGCTCCGGTGTGCAACTCTATGAACTGAGCCCCAACCCGGGCAGACGCCTCCACCTGAATCGGGTCGGGATCGACAAACAGGCTCACCTCGATGCCGGCGGCCTTCATCCGGCGGATGGTCTCCCGCAGCGCAGGTTCGTGGCCAACGACATCCAGTCCACCTTCGGTGGAGATTTCCTCCCGCCTCTCCGGAACCAAGCAAACGATGTCCGGCCGGATGGCCAGTGCGAAGTCGACGATCTCCGGGGCGTTGGCCATCTCGAAATTCAGGCGGGTCCGGATGGCTTTCCGCAATGCAACCATGTCCCGGTCGGTGATGTGCCGACGGTCTTCCCGCAGGTGCGCCGTGATGCCATGGGCGCCCACCTGCTCACACAGGAGGGCGGCCGCTATGGGATCAGGCTCCCCACGTTCCATGCCTCGATAACGGGCCTGACGGAGAGTGGCGACGTGGTCGATGTTGACACCCAGTTTCAGCATGTGGCGTTCAGTTTTTCGGAGCGGTCTTCGGGAGGTTGGACGATTTGGGCGCCGGAGCATCCGGGAACCCCATCGGGGGAGGAACACTGCGGCTCATCTTGGGGTTCCGCGGCGTTGCCGGATCCAACCAACGACCCAAGAGCACCCATTCCATCGCGGTCAAACCGACCGGAGCCTTCCGAGTCAGGGTGAAGGTTCCGGGGCCCGACTGGCGAATCTGAGTCACGGTGTTGTCCACCTTCCCCAGCCCATCGGTGAGCCAGAGATTGGCCAAGCCATCGCCGGGTGCGGGGTTGAGGCCCAGCGAAATATCCCGGGCCTGAAGATTGGCCCACCAGTGCATGAAATTCTCGGAAGTGATCTCCCAATCGTACACCACCAATCCAGGCTGCTGGAGTTGATTGAGCAACTCCTTGGGAACCGGTTGAACAGAGCGCTCGCGCCGGAACATGCTGAAACCCAGGAAACCTGGTTTGTGGTTCTCGGTGCCGGTGAGCATCGGAACCACGCCCGGAGCGCTGTTCAAACCGAGGATTTGCTTCACTGGATCATACATCACCAAGGCTTCGATCTTTCCCGGTTCGCCGTTGGTGGAATAGCGTCGGCTCAACTCGGCATTGGCAGCCTTGAGGATCGGAGCCGAGTCGTTCACGTGAACCACGACATAGCTCTGGAAAGGCGATTCCGCCTGGGCCCATTGATACATCTGACCCATTTCCTGCCCCTGAAAATAGCCATCAAGTCCGAGTATCTTCATCACTTGGGGAGTCACACCGCGAATGGCAGTCAGCGAGACCAACGGATCGTAAATCAAATTGGTCGGGTACTGCCAGTCGCGCAGAGGCAGCTCGCTCAGTCCGGGCTGCTTCAACGTTCCGGACCACACCACAGATCCGTTGGTCGCGATCGCAGTGGTCTGAATTCCTGGCCACACACCCGGCGCCTTTTGGAAATCCAGCAACCGCGAGGCATTGGATGCCGTGGCAAGAACCTGAGAACGAAACGCCTTGGCCCGCGGTGAATCCGAAGGGCTCACAGCAAAGAGCCAACCCTTTTCCGCGCTCACCCAGGCTCCGGAAGCTTTGGAGGCGAGGGGCTTGACCACGGCGGGGTAACGGTCATTCCAAATCGGAGCCCTCTCAGCGGTGATCCGGACGGCCAGAAAAATCTCCTTCGATCCATCGTTGCGCAACCACACTTCACCAGCCGACTCATGGGCCAACAAGTCGGCCACCAAGGGCTGAGCCTGAGTCACTGCCGCATCCGCCACCGGGGTTCCCGACAACCATTCCAGGGCAGCGCGCGTGGCGCGGGGGCGCAGTCGCTCAGCCAATGCGGGCGCATTGCTGTGCGACAGGAAGGCCCGCAGGGCCAAGGTGCCGGTTTGGCTGCGGAGGCCATCGGCCCCGACGAAATGCCACCGCGTGGCCAATTCGGGGGTCTCCTCCTTGCATCCGGAAAGGAGCGCCAACAGCGCAACGGCCAGCAGCGCAGAAATCGAGCGTCGCTTCATAGTCAGGACAACTCGGATGCCAGAGATCCAGAACCGAAGCAATGCGCCTTTGCGGTTGAGACCTCTCCAGAGCACATTATCCAACGGAATGCGCGAGGAATGGTACTGGCTGAATTCATCGGTTGGAGATGCTCCAGGCAACATGGCCTGGGACGAAACGCTGCTGGAAGCAGCCGCTGATGTCGGTGCCCCCGTCTTGCGCAGCTACGCCTGGGCGACACCGGCAGCCACCTTCGGGTACTTCCAACGCTACGCCGACATCGCCGCGTGGACTCCCTTGCGCCCCCTCATCCGCCGGCCCACTGGAGGCGGTCTGGTGTCCCACGCTGCCGATTGGACCTATGCAATTGTGATCCCCCCACAACATGCCTGGTATTCGATCTCAGCGGTCGAAAGCTACCGCCGAGCCCATACCTGGCTTCAACGTGCCTTCGCCCACAGTGGCATCGAAACCGTTTTGGCTCCCTGCTGCGATCCGGCGGGTCCGGGACAGTGCTTTGTGGGTGCAGAGCGGGAGGATCTGCTGCTGCAGGGGCGGAAAATCGCCGGAGCCGCTCAGCGACGGAACAAACTGGGTCTGTTGATCCAAGGGAGCATCCAACCCACCCCTGGGAACCTCCCACGGCAACGCTGGGAAGAATCCATGCTTCGGACCGCCGAAGAAGACTGGGGCGCCCAGTGGAATCTCACACTCCCTTCCTCCTGGGACCCGTGGATCCCACGGCTCGAGACACTCCGGTCGCACTACTCATCGAGCGACCACAACGAGCGCCGTTGATGCACGGTTGAGCCGACCCTCGGTCGGGATCGGATGAAGACCGGCCGTGCGCGTGAGAAACCCGGGCTGTGCCGGAGGATTTAAACCTCTTGCCGTCGACTTTGGCGGAATTGGGTGGGCGTCATGCCGGTCGCCGCCCGGAATGCCCGGGTGAAGGCACTGTGATCGTAGAAACCGCAGGCATGGGCGATCTCGGCCACCGGTTTCTGAGTCTCCTCCAACCATCGGGAAGCGGCCGCCAACCGGGTATGCGAAATCAACTGACTCGGAGTGGTCCGGAAGAGTCGCTTGATGAGACGGGCAAAGCGAACGGGAGGAATGCCAGCCCTGGCAGCCAAGGAGGTCGGACTCAACTCTTCATCAAAATGGGCCTCCAAATAATCAAGCGCCGCGGCCAGGCCTGCGGGAATCCGGCCAGCACCAGCCGGTGCCTGCAAATCGCGGGAAATGCCGACCAGACCGATGATCTGCCCCTGATCATCACGGATGGCGAATTTGGTGGTGAAGCACCAACCCGTTTTGCGACGCGGATACCAGTGCAACTCCAGTTTTTCCACGATGGGACGACCAGTTCGGAGAACGGCTTCGTCCTGCCGGGCGAACCGTGTCGCCAAATCGACCGGATACACCTCCCGCACCGTCTTGCCCACGAGATCCTCGGAGTGCTGGAACCCGACCCGTTCGGCCAAGGAACGGTTGACCGCGGTGTATCGCCCGGCGGTGTCCTTGACGAAGAAGGCGGCGTCAGGCACGTGCTCAAAAATCTCGGCGAACAGGCTCACAGGAAGGTGCGTCACCTCAGGCACCTTCTCGGCCCCGCCTGTGCGAACTTTGGCGGACATGATCGGAGGGTGCTGCAAGACCCGCCAGAGGGCGATGTCAGACTGAAGGAGATGAGTCTCAATCCGTTCGGACAAAACCGGATGATCCGAGGGATCTTGGCGGCAGGGCAAATGGGTCACTCCTGCTGGGTCCTGCTGTCTCTGATGTGTTGGACCGCCTTGGCCCAAGGATCCCTCGAGGATTACCAACGGGCCTTGGGGTTGGCGCAGAAAACAGAAAATACGGTTTTCAGAGCCTCGGTCCAACCTCAATGGATTGCTGGCGGCGGAGGCCGTTTCTGGTACCGGGTGACAACGAGCCCGGATCAGAAGGAATTCGTCTTCGTAGATCCAGAACGCGGAGTCCGGGAGCCCCTCTTCGATGCCACGGTGCTCGCCCAACGCCTCACGAAGGCATCAGGCAAACCGGTGCGCCCAGAATCCTTGAACCTCGAATCCCTGACCGTGGAACTGGAAGGTGAACATCGGGTGCTGCGTTTCAAACAGGGCGGGAAGCGGTGGAAAGCTCAGGTTCCAAAACTGACGCTCGAAGCGGATCCAAAGCCGGAGACCTCGCTGAACCCCGCTCCGTCCCAAGGCATCCCGAAACGGTCCCGCAATACCGGAGAAGAAACGGAGATCACCTTGATCAACCGGACCAGCGAGGATGTCGAATTGTACTGGCTGGACGATCAGGGAGCGCGGCGACCTTACGGCCGGTTGCGCCCCGGAGCCGAACGGCGACAACACACCTTCGCTGGCCACGTCTGGCTAGGAACCGATCGGAACGGAACCGTCGTCGGAGCTTTCACCGCCCAAGAAGGGGACGGTCGTGCCGAGTTTGTGAACCCGATTCCCGGAGCGAAAGAGTCACAGCCCACCGCGGAGGAAACCCCTGCCGCCAAAGCCAATCCTCAGGATTCGCCGAACGGGAAATGGACCGTCGAAGTGAACGAGGGACACCTGTACCTCCGACCCAAGGCCGGTGGAGAAGCTGTGCGCGTCAGCCGGGATGCGACTCGCGAAGATGCCTACGACACCCAGGTCCACTGGTCTCAGGATTCGACCCACTTCGTCGCTCGACGGGTTCGTCAGACCTCCCCCCGAAATGTTTCTTGGATCGAGGCTGCTCCCAAGGATCAGCTCCAACCCAAGGTGCATTCCCACACCTACCCCAAACCGGGCGACACCCTGCCCCGACCGCTTCTCCGGGTCTTTGCTGTGGACGGTTTCCGTCAGTACGATGTGGATCCAGCCCTCTATGCCAACCCCTTCACCGAGAATGGCACGCTCGAGGTCCAATGGGCCCCGGGCGGTCAGGAATTCTACGTCGACTACAACCAGCGAGGGCATCAGGTGTACCGGATCCTGGCCGTCAACCGCACCGGCCAGGTGCGCACCGTGGTGGAGGAGGCCCCAAAAACCATGGTGGACTGGACCGCCAAGACCTGGCGTCACTGGCTGCACCCGCGCGGCGAACTCCTGTGGATGTCCGAACGCAGCGGTTGGTGCCACCTGTGGCGCATCGACATCGCCACCGGCACCGTGAAGAACCCGATCACGCAGGGCGACTGGGTGGTGCGCTCGGTCGAACACGTCGATGAAGAACGCCAACAAGTCTGGTTCTTTGCAGGCGGGATTCGACCCGGGCAGGATCCTTACTACCTGCACCTCGCGCGGGTGAATCTGGATGGCACCGGGTTGACGGTACTCACCGAGGGCGACGGCACCCACAAGGTCCAGTTTTCGCCCGACCGCCGTTGGTTCCTCGACACCTGGTCCCGGGTGGACCAAGCGCCCATCACCGAACTGCGCAGCGCGATCGACGGCCACAAGGTGCTGGAACTGGAGCGCGCCGACATCACCCGACTCTTGGCCACCGGTTGGACCGTCCCGGAACGTTTCAATGCCAAAGGCCGCGACGGAACCACCGACATCCATGGCATCGTCATCCGCCCTTCGCACCTGGATCCGAAGGCCCGCTACCCCGTGATCGAGGAAATCTACGCAGGACCTCAGGGAGCCTTTGTGCCGAAGGAGTTCGGCCGATTGACCCGACAACACGCTCTGGCGGAATTGGGTTTCGTGGTCGTTCAAATCGATGGCATGGGCACCAGCCAACGCTCCAAGGCTTTCCATGACGTCGCTTGGAAGAACCTGGCCGATGCCGGATTTCCAGACCGGAAACTCTGGATCCGGGCGGCAGGTCAATCACGTCCGTGGATGGATCTCAGGCGTATCGGTATTTACGGCGGCAGCGCCGGCGGACAAAACGCCCTGCGTGGTTTGCTGGACCATGGAGACTTCTACCAGGTGGCCGTCGCCGACTGTGGCTGCCATGACAACCGCATGGACAAGATCTGGTGGAACGAGCAATGGCTCGGCTGGCCCGTGGACGACGCCTACCGGCGCAGTTCCAATGTCGAGGACGCCCACAAGCTCACGGGCAAACTGCTCCTGATTGTGGGCGAGGTGGACACCAACGTGGACCCGGCCAGCACCCTGCAAGTCAGCGCCGCCTTGGTCCGCGCAGACAAGGACTTCGAGTTGCTTGTCATGCCCTCCACCAACCACGGCGCAGCAGAGACCCCGTACGCCAGTCGACGCCGCATGGATTTCTTCGTGCGACACCTGCTGGGTCGGGAGCCCCGCTGGCACTGACCCTGTGGACAAAACAGACTCCGTTCAGGCGAGGAGTGCCTGAATGGGGTGGGATTCTTCGACACCGGTCAGTCGCTGATCGAGGCCTTGGCTCTTGAAGGTGAACCGTCGGTGGTCAACGCCCATGCATTGGAGAATCGTGGCGTTCAGGTCGTTGATGTGCACCGGATTCTCCACGACATTGTAGCTGAAGTCGTCGGTTTCTCCATAGGAGATCCCCCCCTTGATTCCGCCACCCGCCATCCACATGCAGAAATTCCGCGGATGGTGATCACGACCGTAGTCGGTCCGAGTGAGCCGACCTTGGGAATACACAGTTCGACCAAACTCGCCGCCCCAGATGACCAAGGTGTCCTCAAGCAGGCCGCGGGCCTTGAGATCGTGGATGAGTGCCGCGGAGGCTTGGTCGATGTCCTTGCACTGGGCACGGATCTCGGCAGGCAAGTTGCCGTGCTGGTCCCAGCCACGGTGCAGAATCTGCACGCAGCGCACGCCACGCTCGACCAGTCGCCGGGCCAGCAACGTGCTCGCCGCGAAGGTTCCCGGCCTTTTCACATCGTCGCCGTACAGATCAATGGTGGCCTTGGACTCGCTGGAGAAATCCACCAGGTCCGGAACGCTGCTCTGCATGCGGAAAGCCATCTCGTACTGGGCGATGCGGGTCAGAGTCTCAGGATCACCCCAGCGTTCATGGGTTTGGGCGTTGAGTCGATTGAGGGCATCGAGCACCACACGCCGGTCCTCGCGGCTCACTCCCGGCGGGTTGTCGATGTACAGAACCGGGTCACCGATGGACCGCAAGGCCACGCCTGTGTAGCGGGTCGGCAAGTATCCACTGCTCCACATGCGGGTGAAGAGGGCTTGGGCGTCCGCCTTGGAAGACCAGTTCGGAGTCAGCACCACGAAGGCGGGCAACTCATTGTTCTCACTGCCCAAACCGTAGGCCAGCCAGGAACCCAGACTCGCCTTGCCCGGAACCTCGCTGCCGGTCATGACGAAGGTGCAGGCCGGATCATGATTGATGGCATTGGTCTGGACCGACTTGAGCACCGCCAATTCGTCCACGACCTGGGCCGTGTGCGGGAGCAGTTCGCTGATCCAGCGCCCACTCTGGCCGGCTTGATTGAACTTGAACATGGTCGGCGCCACCGGAAAGCGGGCCTGGCCCGAGGTCATGGTGGTGATGCGTTGACCATTGCGGACCGAATCCGGCAAATCCTTGTCGAAATACTCCTGCAACTTCGGCTTGTGGTCCCAGAGATCGAGTTGGGACGGAGCCCCGTTCATGTGCAGGTAAATGAGCCGCTTGGCCTTCGGCGCAAAGTGCGGGAATCCAGGCAGCGGGGGATGAACGCGGGGAACGGCCGGGGCCGCCGCTCCGAACAACTTGCCGGCCCCGAGTGTCGCCAACGCCAATCCGCCCAGGCGGATGCCCGTATTGCCGAAGAACTGACGCCGGGTCTGATTCAGTTGGAATTCTAACAGAGGATTCATGGTCAGTTGCGGGTCACGGTTTCGTCGAGGTTGAGCAGCAGGTTGGCCGTCAGGGTGTAGGCGGCCAGTTCGGTCTCGGGCAACCCGGAGCGCGGAGGTGATTCACCGACACGGATCGCCTTGCGGGCGGATTCGGGGTCGGCCTGGTAACGTTCCAGAAAACGGCCGAAGGTCGAGCGCACGACCTCCAGCTCCGTCGGGCTGGGCGGACGGGAGAGGACGGTTTTGAAGGCAAAGCGGATGCGATCCTCAGGACGAGTCCCTCCTTCGGTCATCATCCGGCTGGCCAAACCACGGGCGGCCTCGAAGTGCTGGACATCGTTGAGGAGTTGCAAGGCCTGCAAGGGCGTGTTGCTCCGCTCGCGACGGGAACAGAACTGCTCCCGGTTCGGCGCATCGAAGGTGGCCATGAACGGTGGAGGAGCCGTGCGTTTGAAGAAGACATACACGCTGCGACGGTAAAGAGCGGAACCAGCGTCTTGACGGTAATTGCGGGTGTTGGAACCGCTATAGGCCACCGGTTCCCAGATGTTCGGTGGTTGGTACGGGCGAACCCCCTTGCCACCCAAAGTGCCATCGAGGAGTCCGGAAACGAACAAGGCGTTGTCACGCAATTGCTCGGCATCCAATCGGAAGCGCGGGCCGCGGGCCAACCAGCGGTTTTCGGGATCCCTTTGCAGAAGGGCTGGAGGAACGGCCGCCGACTGCCGGTAGGCCGCCGAGGTCACCAGGGTGCGAACGAGCGCCTTCACGTCCCAACCCGATTCCTGGAACGACACCGCCAACCAATCGAGCAACTCCGGATGACTCGGCGGCTCCCCTTGTGAACCAAAATCATCGGCCGTTTTCACGAGACCGACTCCGAAGAACTGCTGCCACAAACGATTGACCGTGACACGGGCGGTCAGCGGATGTTCCGACGACACCAGCCATCGGGCCAGATCGAGCCGATTGGGAACCTGCCCAGCTTGCTTCATCACCGGAAAAACCGCAGGCACGGCACGGCTCACTTTTTCGCCAGGTGCATCGTACTGACCCCGCACCATGACAAAGCTCTCGCGGGGCTTGTCCATGTCCCGCCAGATGAAGGTCTGCGGAATTTGATCCTGGAATTTGTCCCGTTGCTGACGCAGGTCGATGACCGCCGCATTGAGCGGATCCATGGTGGACCGTGTCTCCGTGCAAACCTTGTTCAGGTAGTATTCCCGCAGCATCCGCGTCTGCTCCGGCGTCCGCTGATCGGGCGGCACATCCTTGAAGATCTTCCGGAGATTCTCCGGCAATTCCTTGGGTTCCTTGCCTTGGTTCTGAGCGATCCAAACAGACAGAGAAGAGAGGGGGTCCCGGGCTGGATCAACGCGACCCAGGATTCCGGCATGATCCCAATGGACCAGTCCGCCATGCTGGGTGTAGGCGATTCCGGTGACCAGTTGCCCCGACTTGATTCCCAACGCATCGGCATCGAACTCCAATCGAACCCACTCCCCTGCCTTGGGTAGAGGTCCGGCATGCATTCGACTGGGCTTGCCCTGGGTGCCCCAATCGGTGGCTCCCACATCTCCCCAAACCACACGGTGTTCCCAATCGCCCTGAAAGAACTGGAGCATGACCATCTTGGGCAAGGAGGCTGGATCCAACCGAACCCAGGCGAAGACCTTGGCCGACGCAGGCACCGAGAGGGACAGGCCCTCATAAACCGATTGGATCATCCCATCACTCCGCTGCTGGAGTGCCGATTGACCAAACTTCACCAGCCCATCGGAAGCCTTCACCCAAGTAGGAGACCCCTGGACCCGTGCTCCCGGCGGAGTGCCGTCTTCGAGCCAAACTGTTTCCACATCGCGGGCCGGCGGCGGCGGATTGAGGGTGGCCGGATCGGTGTAGGACAAGCCTTGGACTCGGGCGGCCACCCCCTTCTCCGCTTCCAGAATGCGGGAGTCGAACTCGGTCAGTTTCCAGACATCCTTCTCGGATTTCACGGGCGCCACGGGCGGGGTGCGCAATGCGTTGCCATCCATCGCAGGGTCGGCCGCGCTGTGGAAGAAAGCGTAGAGGGAGTAAAATTCCTTCTGTGAGATGGGGTCGAATTTGTGATCGTGGCAGACGGCGCAACCCGCCGTCAGACCCATCCAAGCCTGCGCCGTGGTGGAAGTGCGCTCGACGGCGTACCGGAAGACGAATTCGGCATCAATGGCGCCCCCCTCTCCGGTGGTGACGTTGTTGCGATTGAAACCGGTGGCGATCAACTGGTCTTGGGATGGGCTGGGCAGGAGATCTCCGGCCAACTGCTCAACGGTGAATTGATCGAATGGCAGGTTGCGGTTGAAGGCTCGTACAACCCAGTCGCGGTAAGGCCAGATCTGGCGCTCATTGTCGAGGTGCAGACCGTGTGTGTCTGCATATCGGGCCACATCGAGCCAATGGCGGCCCATTTGTTCGCCGTATTGCGGGCTGTCGATGAAACGATCAACCCAACGCTCGTAGGCGCCCGGAAGCGAATCCGCCAAAAAGGCGTCCACTTCGGCCGGTGTGGGAGGCAAGCCCCGAAGGTCCATGCTGAGGCGGCGCAACAAGGTCGACCGATCGGCCTCAGGTCCCGCTGACACGCCCTCCTTCTGCCAACGTTCCGCCAGGAATGCATCAATGGGACCGAGTCCCTTTTTCGAAGGGGACGGAGGTTGAAACTTGCGAGGGGCCTCGAAAGCCCAGTGCTTTTGGTAGGGAGCCCCCTGTTCAATCCATTGGCGGAGAATGTTCTTCTGGGCTGCCGTGACCGCCTTGTGGGATTCCGGAGGCGGCATGATGGAATCTGGGTCCTGCGTCTCCAATCGCTTCCACAGTTCGCTTGATTTCAAGTCGCCCGGTCGAATGGCCACCCGGCCTTCTTTGTTGGGCGTGAAGGCTCCCTCGGCCGTATCGAGCCGAAGGCCCGCTTTGCGCTTCTTCGCGTCCAATCCATGGCAGGAAAAACAGTTGTCGGACAGGATGGGACGTATATCCCGATTGAAGGTCAGATCAGCCGCCAAGGCAGAAACAGCCGAGACCGTCGCCATCACCGGAATCCACCGGAATGCGCTTTGTACCAAACGATCGGGAAGCATGGGATCATTGTGTCTGGAGACGACAGAGATTCAATCCCGCAACCGCACGATTTGCTGACGATCGTCGTGAGACGTGGGATCGCCCCACGAGACGGACTCCTGATTGCCGGGTATCGCCCATCCTCGACCTGAGGAGCCCTGAGACACAGGAGAGGCTGGCGAAGATCAGCAGGGTTTGGGGCGTGAACACCGTCCCGACACAGGATCGGGAGAGTGCGCCCTGCCGGGCGCACCAATAAAAAACCCGGAGCGTTGGCTCCGGGTTGTTTTAAAGAGAGAAAATCAGGGCGTTGAACACAACGCTGACGAAACCTCCGATTTAGTTCCCGCCCCCGTTCGAACCTTCGGTGGTCACCGGAGAGGCAACGGGCTGAGGACGCGTCGGAACCACAACAGGAGCCTTCACGTTGATGTTGGCCGACTGCTGAATGCTGGAGGGCATTCCGGCGGGCAGCGGGACGGTGTTGGCCACCACAGAAGCTGCGGACGGGTCGAACATCTGACCACCGCAAACCTCGTAGGAGGCGCCACGGTAGGAAACAGTCACGCAGCCGGACCACACAGCCACGGTGCCATTGTCGGTGACCTGATACTCAGAGGTACGGATCACGGCAGTGACGGTGGAACCCTTGACAATGTAGGAGGACTGGGAAGACGTCTTCTTCACGTAACCGGCCACCGTACCACCCTGAAGATTGATCTTGGTGGTGATCACCGGCTCGGCTCCGGACTTATCGACGGAGAGTTCGTCGAAGGAGATCGCGGAATCCGGGAGAACGACAACGGTCGGACCGTTGTCAGCCAAGTAGAGGTTGGCCTGAGCGCCAGCGCCGGTCTCAACCTTTTGGCCCGGCTTCACAGTCCCACCCACAACGGCGGCTTGGCCGTCAACCTTGACGCTGCCCTTGACTCCGGTGAGCTCGGCCTTGCCGGTGTCAGCTGCGGAGAGGGAGGAACCTGCCAAAGCCGCGGTGATCGCGAGGAGGCTGGCGAAGCGGGGAGAGATCCCGATCATTTTCATGGTAACTCGTGTGAGAGGTTAAATTTTGTTTCTTCCGGAGGTTAGGAACCGAGTGTGGGAAGTCAACCGGGAATTCCGAGGATTCCATCCACAATATTCGGCCCAATCTTGCTGATCTGGGGGCAACTATGAGTCGATCGACTCTCGGAATCAAGACTATGCCGCGTCAATTTCAACCACCTCAGCCGACCACGTTTCCCATCTGGTCAGCAAATCCCGGGTTTGACTTGGACTTGGAGCGCGCAACGGAAGCCGCACCGTCCCCACCCGGATCCCCTCATGCTCGAGAACGGCCTTGAGTGACCCGAGGTAGCCACTGCGACCCAAGGACTCGATCAGGCGGATCGAGTGCCGTTGAGCCCGGCGAGCCAACCCCCAATCTCCCCGAGCAACCGCAGTCTGCATGACACGGTACAATGGAGCCGCCAAATTGTAGGTCGATCCTACTGCGCCTGTAGCCCCCAAAGCCACCGCCGGCAACAGCAAGTCGTCACACCCGAACAACAACTCCTGCCGCGCTCCGAGTGCCGCAACGCAGCGCTGGAGCAGCACCAAATCTGGATTGCTGAACTTGAGACCAACCATGTTGGGAATGCGTTCGGTGGCCAGGGTGAGAAACAGGTCTGACGCGAGGTGGATCCCTGTCATGCCAGGCAAGTCATAGGCATGGAACGGCAACTGCGGTGCTGCGGCCGCGATGAACGCGCTCGAGTCCACCCAAGCCTCCACATCGGCCGGCTTGAAGTAACTGGGAGCCAAGGCTGCGATGCCTGATGCGCCGATTTCCTGGGCATGGGCCGCCAGTTCGCGGGCTTCCTGGAGGCAGTTGGATCCCACATGGATAATGCACCGGAGGCAAGTTCCCCGCAGGACGGAAACCCACCGTTCAGCCAACAAACGTCGCTCGGCAGCGCCGAGGGAATGACACTCACCCGTGGTTCCGTTGATGAAAACCCCATCCACACCCTGCCGGACCAACCGCTCGGCCAAGACCTCCACAGGGTCCAACGCCACGGAGCCATCCCCAGCAAATGGAGTCACTGGCGCGGCGATCAGCGGGACTCGGGTCGGAAGTGATGCAGAGAGAGACATGGGATCTCCACGAAGTCTCTGCCCCCCTCGAACTGGAATGCAACGCGGGAAACACCTTGTCCTGACCGTTTGAAATTCCCGGACTGGGGACAGGCTCTTCGGACTGGGGACAGGCTCTTCGGACTAGGGACAGGCTCTTCGGACTAGGGACAGGCTCCTCGGACTACTCGGACCGGGGACAGGCTCCTCGGACTAGGGACAGGCTCCTCGGACTAGGGACAGGCTCTTCGGACTAGGGACAGGCTCCTTTCTTCGGGCAGTCGAATTACTTTCCGAGTTTAAAAAGTACGGATGCGTACTATCCTGCTTCCAACAGAGGTAACTTATGCCCATCCCCACTGTCGCTCCCGAAGCCGTCGCCGCCGCCAAGGCCCAACTCGACCAGCACCTGCTGGAGATCATCGAGTGGCACTTCAACCCCGCCACCGGATGCCAATTTTGGCTCGATTGGGCACGCAAGAACTGGGACCCGCGCAAGGAGATCCGCAGCTTTGAGGACATGCTGAAGTTCCCCCACTTCCAGGACGAATCGCTGCGCGACCTGCAGCCTGAGGTCTGGGTGCCGGCTGAATTCAAGGGCAAGCCCTTCAACATCTTCGAGACCGGCGGCACCACCGGCATGCCCAAGCAGCGCATCGGCTGGAACGACTACAAGGTCGATTACTCGGAGTTCAGCGACAAGATCGACGACGCCCACTTCCCGCGCGGAGGGGCTTGGCTGATGATGGGCCCGACCGGTCCGCGCCGGCTGCGCTTGGCGATCGAACACCTGGCCAACGTCCGCGGCAGCTCCTGCTACTTCATCGACCTCGACCCGCGCTTCGTGAAGAAGCTCCTGTCGAACAAGCAGTACGACGTGGCCAAGCAGTACATGGCCCACGTGGTTGACCAGGCCGCCACCATCCTCAAGCACCGCAAGGTCAGCGGTCTGTTCACCACGCCCAAGCTGCTCGAGGCCCTGGCCGAGCAGGTCAACCTGTGGGAAGCAGGGATCCGAGGCGTGTTCTGCGGCGGTACTTCGATGAAGCCCCAGGAGGTGCGCTTCATCGTCGAGGAACTGCTCGAGGGCCGCATCGGTTTCTACCCCACCTATGGCAACACCCTGATGGGCCTGGCCGCCAGCGTGCCGCTCCAGCCGGAAGACAACTTCAGCGTGACCTACTACTCGCCGCAGCCACGGGCGGTCCTGCGTGTGGTGAAGCCGAACGCCACCCAGGAACTCGTGAACTACGGCGAGTTCGGCCGCGTGGAACTCACCACGCTGACCCGCGAGTTCTTCATGCCTCGCTTCCTCGAACGCGACGAGGCCATCCGCCGCGCTCCGCGCCCGCCCTACGCCTGGGATGGCGTGGGTGATGTGCGTCCGTTCGGCGCGATGGAGAAGACCATCGTCGAGGGCGTGTACTGAGATCCCGGGGCGGTTTCTCCCTGAACGCCCACCGACAACGCCGACTCCGTGTCAGCCACGGGTCGGCGTTTTCATTTCGGGACGGACTTCACGGAAGCCCCGCCAGCAGGAGCCCAGTCACTCAGGGCGCAGGGGCCGCCTTGGACACCGAGTTCGTCTCGGACTTCGCCGGGTCGGCCTTGGCTCCGCCGCCCTTCTCGGGGAAGTGGTGACTGTGTCTCAACTGCTTGGGCAGATGGGCATCCAGCTTGTCCGCCCACCATTGCCAGCCGAGCAGGGCCACCACGACCAGCGCCAGGTAGAGCTTCCATGGGCGGCGGGTCTCCTCGAAGGGATCGACCAGGTCGCGGGTGGAACCGGGGGGCAACTCCGCGATGGCCGTCAGGCGGGTGCCGAAGGGAACATTGATCCGGGCCTTGGCGTTCACGGCCCAGCCGTTGGCATCGAGGATGGGACCGAGGTTGCGCTTGCGCAGCTTGATGTAGGTCATCACGAGCGACGGTCCGGAGATCAAGGCCATGACACCCAGGATGGCACCAATCATCGCGAAGGCTCCCTGCGCCCACAGGTCCTTGCCCAGCGTAGCGACTGCTGTAAAGAAGCCCCCGATGGCCCCGAAGGCCACGCCCAAGGCCGCCACCGTACCGACATCGACCTTCTGGGGAGCGTTGGCCGCAGGGGCCGCCGCCGGAGTCGCGCCCTTGGTCACCACCGACGTCGCGGCGGCCGCGAGCTTCTGGCTGGCGGCGGCATCGGCCTCGGCGGCCCGCTTGGCGATTTGCTCCTCCACCCAGCGGACGAAGCGCTTGTAGGGTTGCCAGAAGGCCTGCCGGAGGCTGATGGGGTTGGCCACGATCTTGGTGATGGTGGCGTCGTAATCGAGCCCCTTGCGGTCATAGAAGACGCCGTTGCGGCCCACCATCAGGTTCTCGTCATCGCCCTGCGAGAAGATGGCCACCACGGTCAGTTTCTGGCCGGTCGCCTTCCGCACGCAATCCACGTAGGCCAGATAGGCCCCCGCCAAGCTGGCCATCACCGCATGCTTGGCCGGATCCACCACCGTGATGCAGAGACTGCAGGACCGCTGATCGAGGTAAAGGGTGCCCGCCTGAAAGATCGCCAGCGAACCGCCGTCGTAGAGATCGCGGAAGTTCACGAAGTTCGTGGCGAGCACGATGAGGTCGCGGTGGAAACGGACGAGTTTTTCAACCGAGGCGACCCCGGCGGCCTCCGCCTCGAGTTCACGGTCACGGGCGATGAGCGCGGCGATTGCCGCCTTGGCCGGCCCTCGAAGGATTTCGCGCACCCGGGCAATGCCCAAGGCCTCGACCCGGACACCGGCTTTGGCTCCCAACCACGCGGCGTGCGGAGCCAATCGATTTTGAAGCATCTGCCAATCTTCTTCAGTGAGGCTCTCTCGCTCCCCGAGGAGCGGCAGGACGGCCGCCGACCGGAACGCGGCCATGGCAGCGGCATGGGCCGGATTGAGAACGCCAACCAAGGAGAGCGGTTGGCCCGGAACAATTCGGGATACGGGAAAGCCGGAGACCTCCTGCGCCGAAACGGTCAGGTCCTTGTTCAAGAGCACTTTGTAATCCTCCTCCGTGCGGTTGAGCAGTGACGATAGGCGCCCCTCGAATGCCGCCAAACGACAGCGTCCAAAATAATCATCGATCTTGGCCTTCACCGCATGCATCGCGGCGGCGGCCGCCGCCGTCGCGGGGCCGGCCGGCAGGATCTTAGCCGCGTCAGATTCCGATGCGCCCACCCAGGCGTCGTACCTGGCCAACTCGGTGAAGAACTCCTCCAGTTTCACCGCGTCGATACCCGGCTTTCCACTCCGGTCCATCACCGAACCCACCGCCGCGATCGCCTCGCGGACGACCTGCTGGACCGCCGCATCTTCGGCCGATTCCGGGATGATCACCCCGTCGCCATTGAAGACGGTGTTGGCGAAGCTCTTCGTCGCCGCCGCGGCGTCCTCGACAGTGATCACCGCCGCTTCAGCCTTGCCCAATTGCCGGAGGATCACACGGGCCGAACCCAGGATCTGCCGTCCCTCCGGAACGGCCTCGTTGATGGCCACAAGGGCTACCCCATCAGCGCCCTTCACGAGATCATCGGCATCCTTGAGCATCGAACCAGCCCAGCGGAGTGCGGTGATGAGTTCCTGCGCCCGGATGCGTCCGTCACCGTCGGAGTCGATGAGCGCAGCGGTCTTGGGATCGAACTCGATGCCCGTGGTGGGACAGGCCAAGGCGACCCAAAGCTTCTGGTCCAACTGGTCCAGATTCAACAGGTCGGCACCGGTCTGAAGTTTGACCTGATCAAACCCACCGGCTCGAAAGAACTGCCAGAGGTGCGGTTTCCGGGATGCGGGGGTGGACGAAGTTTGCATGTTCGGACAGCAGCGTTGATAACCACCTATACTCGTTGACGGGTTCGGACGCCATCCAGCGTATTGGCAGATGCCGGGATTGAGTATTATCCCGGGATCCTGATTTCAGGAGGAGGTGGGGATTCCTTGAGTTGGCGATGGGTGCCAGGATCCGAGCGCTTGAGGATTTCAAGGCGTTCCACAAGTCCATCTCCTCCGGCTCCACCGCGATGACAGGCATCCAAACGGGTGTAGGGCTTGAAGGATTGAGGCAGCCCGATCACCCGAGCGCGGTCGGGAGACCACTCGGTCACGGTGCGCCGGTCGAGAACCATCCAACTGTAGGGCAGGCTGCGCAGGTCCACACCAGCTCGACGCCCGAATTGAACCCACTCCCCATCGGTGAACGCCTCGGTCGGAGCCTTGGCGAAGAAATGACACCAATCGGTCTCGCGGCCAGCGACCTGAAGTCCGCAGGCCTGACGGTGCGGACAAGGGGCGACGATATGGAACTCCGAGCGCAACTGCTCCCGCAGGGTGATGAGGCCGCGACTGCAGGCATGGGTCCCGGGCTCCAACCACAAAACGCATTGAGCCGCCCGCACGGCCGTCATCAGTCGAGGCAAGTCGTCCCGATGCAACTCGTTGAGCACATGGCTGACCACCAATGTGGTGCACGCCCTTTCCCCCGAAGGATCGGGCTCTGAGCGAAGACCCGTGAAACGCTCCCGGGACCTGCGGGCTGCGAATTGCATGGCCAGTGCGGACCGGTCGTGAAGGCGAACCTCGGGGAATGTCGCCGACCCAAAGGCATCGACCACGCACCGCGAGGCCACGCCACTGCCACATCCCCAATCCAGCAACGGACCCGAGGGCGGAGCCCAGTTCAGACGCTGCAATTCGGACAAGGCCGCACCCCACTTCCAGGCGATGCGCTGGGCGTAGGTGAAATCGTAACTCGCCAGGTCTGACAAGGTGCGCCAGTAGGGCTCACGCACCGGTTCCGACCGCAGGAACAAGGCCCGCAACCGATCCAGCGAAGCCCAATCCACCTCGTCCCAAGTCATGGCATCGTCGGGGTTTCAGGCGAAACTGGAGCCTCCGATCCGACCAAGGCAAAGCCCAATCGCTCGGCCAGACGCTGGCGAACAATCCCGTGGAATGCAGCGAACTCCGACACAGCGCGCGCGCGCACCTCGGTATCACCCGGGGTTTTCCGGCGAATGGCCGCGATCATTATGTTCTTGCCGGTGTGCTCGGTCGAAATGAACTCGAAGACGCGTGTGTCATAGCCGGCCCATTCGAGCAGAAGGGCCCGCAGTGCATCGGTGGCAAACTCGGCGTGCCGCTCGCGAAAGATTCCGTGGCGCAGCGAGCCCGCCAACGGAGCTGGCACCGACAACTGGGGGCGGACCTCCTGATGGCAGCACGGCGAAACCAAGATCAGCGGGGCTCCCGACTGAATCCCCTTGGCCAGTGCCTCATCGGTCGCGGTATCGCAGGCATGCAAAGCCATGACCACAGAGGCCGATTCCAAGCGGCTCGAGGCAATATCTCCCGCCTCGAACTTCAACTGAGCGAATCCGCAACGACCGGCCACAGACCTCCCCTGCTCGACCAGGCCGGGCCTCACCTCGACCCCGGTGGCGGTGACTGCCCCAGTTCGGGTTTTGGAAAGGTGCTCGTAGGCCGCAAAGGTCAGATAAGCCTTGCCGCACCCCATATCCACCAGGTGCAACGGCGCAGCCGGATCGAGTTGGGCCGCAACCAACAAGGGCTGCAACACTTCGACAAAGCGGTTGATCTGGCGAAACTTGGCTTCCATGCCCGCCTTGACCGCACCGTCGGCGGTGGTGACACCCAATTCCTTGAGCCACACCGAATGGCCCGGAACCGGACGCGGCTTGGCTCGGTCATGAGCCAGATTGGGCACTTCATCCACTTCGGGTTTACCCAAGAGCATGCGGGTGGGACGCCCTTTGCGGAACGTCAACTGGGCGGTGCCGGTGGTGGTCGAGAGGAAGCCATTGAGAAACTGCTGACCCAACAGGTCACGCAACAAGTCAATCGCCTCGTCGTTCGAGAAATTCTTGGTCACATCGCGCGTCGGGTGCCGGTACACGAAGGACAACACGGACGAGTCCTTCAGGCGCACCGGCCGGATGAACACATTGCGAATGCCGTCGGGCTGGATCGACGCACCGAGGTTGAGCCGGACCAGGGTCCCGTCCTGAGCGCTCTTGCGCACGTGGTCCAGGAAATCGTCCACCGTCTTGGAACTCATGTGCAGGAATCCTAACCGTTCACAGGTGCCGGGGACAGGATGGTTTCCGCAGGCAATGGACCCGCCAAGCGGAGATCAGCCACACATTCGACATGCTGGGTCTGGGGGAACATGTCCAGCGGGATGACCGTCTCGAGCCTATACCGTCCATCGGCGCAGAGGATCTTCAGGTCACGGGCCAGCGTGGCGGGGTGACACGAGACGTAGAGGATCTGGCCCGGGCCAGTCTTGCGCAGCACCTCCAGGCTGGGCGGACGGCACCCCACGCGGGGCGGGTCGAGCAGCACGGCCGTCTCGGCCGGATTCCATTTGGCCAGCAGGCTCGGGAGAACCTGGTCGGTGTCACCGGCGACGTAGGAACCGTTGCGGATGCCGCGGGACTCCTGGTTGCGGCGGGCCGCTCGAATAGCCGGCGCGTCGAGTTCGACGCCAACGAAACTCTCAACCACATCGGCCACCTCGATGCTGAAGAAGCCCACACCGCAGTAGGCGTCCACCAGATGCTGAGCCCCGTGGTTGCGCAGGCGCTCCTTCACCACCCGCACCAACTCGGGCAACAGCAGGAAATTGTTCTGGAAGAAGGAGTGCTCGGGCACCTCCCAGCCGGGCGCTTCCATGCGGAGCACCGTCTTGATCCCACCCTTCGGAGGCGGATTGCGCCGCCACTGCGTGATGGCCTCGTTCAGCGACGGTTCGGCGATGGCGCACGACTCGATGTCGCATACCAAACCACAGTCGGTACGCATGAAGCCCAGGTTCAACTTCTGGGCCGGCTTGTTCCACTGGCTGCGAACCAGGATGCGGTTGCGGTAATGATAGGGGTTCGGGCACGGAATCACCCCCTGCACGACGGACGGATCAAAACCACCAACACGCCGGAACAACTCACTGATCTGCCGATGCTTCCAGCGAAGTTGGGCCGCGTAGTCGAGGTGCTGGTACTGGCAACCGCCACACTCACCGAAGTAGGTGCATTTCGGCGTCACGCGCTCAGAGGAACCCGTGATGATCTTCACCAGTTCAGCCCGACCGAAACTCTTCTTCACCTCGGTGAGCTTGGCCTCGACGACATCGCCCGGCGCCGTAAATGGGATGAACACCACGAATTCACCCACACGAGCCACTCCTTCTCCGCCGAAAGCGAGGTCGGTGATTTCCAAGCGCAGCCGCTGGCCGGCGACGGGCAGTCCGTTGGGCAATGTTTCCACCCCGCCGAATTGCCACGAATCGGGCCTCCGACAAAAGGACGGAC
>JACCDP011282500.1_pt1 | contig 28199 bp, 27 predicted proteins | sample 7445841 | NCBI WGS metagenome assembly JACCDP01 (sample SAMN15323441, study PRJNA562643) | freshwater metagenome | isolation source: river surface water | place: USA:Blue River Watershed | collected 2017-08-17 | reverse complement strand
TGGTCGTAAGCAATCTGTAATGGCCAACGCCGTGCAAATCGGTAGTGGGCCAATTTAAGTGCGTTACGATATTGTTGTGCGGTTAGGTAGTTCGCGGGAATTGTTCGATAAATGATGACGTCCGAAGCTGCCTCGGATGCCTTGTAAAAGAGACTGATACTTGACAGATCGCCTGTGTCCAGTCTTATCGCTCCGTCATGGTCAAATGCAAGTTCAGGGATCCCAATGCGTCTCCCAAATTCTGCAACGACTTGTTCTACCCAGTTCATACGCCACCTGCTATTTTTGCATCGGCTGAACCTTCAGCCAGTTTGGGTACTTCAGCATCTGATTCCTCGCGCAAAATTGCATTATCCAAGGCAGCTTGAGCGGCATCTATGATTGCGGATCGTGAATGATCGTCTTGATAAACCTTAAAAGGCAGCTCCCGCAGGATTTGCTGTAATCCCGTAAGAAAGTAGACTTCAGGTGCACCGGGCGGGATCTTCAAGTTATGGATCATTCGGTCGAAATGGGTGGGAGATACCCAGCCATCGGACAGAATTTTTATGATCGCTTGAAGGAGTTCCTGCTCATTAATCTCAGGCGGCAGCGGGCTGGCCATAGATTCTTTGTAAGCCTTTGAGGAGTGAGTCTATTTTTTCAATCAAGGTTGTAGAGATATGCATGAATGAGAGCTCAGACAACAAACTCTCGAGTTTGATTTTGTCGGTTGATCTTTCCTCTTGATCAAGCTGCAATTCATCCGCGAGCGTTTGTTTCATAAGAGGAATTATATGTCTAAGCTCTGCTGTAGTATGCCGTTTTATCAAAGCTGTAAATGTGTGCAAGAAATTACCGGCATGTTGTAGTGCGCCAGAATAACTTTCAATAAACCGCTCTGGGTCGCCTGTCTCAAATCCTTTTTCGATACTGTTTCTGGCAAGCTTGATTCTGCTACCGTCGTCAATTTCAAGCTGAAGCAGCGCATCGTCAAGATGTTCGCGTAATGCTTTTAGCTGGTTCTGGTCCAAGTCCGGCAATCCTTGAGCATCGCGCAGCTTGTTCTTGAGTGCCTCAGGGTTGAACCTCAGGGTCTTCATCATGGCGTGTAATTCATCAGGTTCCTCCGGTAAGCCCTCAGTCTCAGCCAGTAGGGCTTTCATCTTGGCAGGATCGTCCCCGGCTTCCTGTAGTTGCTGGGCCAAGACCTCTAGCTTGGCATCAGCCCAATTTCCCGGTGTCATTTTGGCGATGAAATCACCTTGATTGCCTTGAAGCGCGCTTGATAGTTTATTTAGCGCAACATAATGCTGTAGGAGGTTGTTTAGACTGCCGTCCTGCTTTGGCATCGATTGTTGACCCAAGAAATGCTTCAGGTAGCTCTGTGCCAGCTTGGTAGTTTCTATATCACCACCGAAGACCTTCGCAAGCTTCCCGAGTGTGTCTGCAGAGATAGGCAGACTTCGGGCGTCAAGACTTAAGGTACGCTCCCCCAGAGTCTTTCGATCAGTCGGTGCGTCTAGACCAGACCGCTGGCGGTACTCGGTTTTTCGGATTTCACTGTCGATATCTTTTTCCTGCCGAACGCGCACCGTCAGGCCGTTCCATGTGCCGCTAGCTAGGTGATCTTTGGCCTCCCTGAGTGTTTGACTGCCAAAGGCCCTTGTTGCGTTGATGACTTGTTCAACCATTTTTAAATCCTTGCGCTAGGGTAGCTATTCCTTTACTGCACTTGCCAATAAGTATCTGGGGAGGCTGTCTTGTTCCCGCATCACAAAGGGCCTAGGAACTCGAAATTCTCAAACGTTACCGAGGTTTGGCTACCAGAAATTCCGCGTCGAAGCATCGTTTAGGAGAGCTAGCTTGGCAGTCCCAGATGAACAGACCGTCATGAATAACGCGAAGCATGCCGTAATTGCGGCGCGTAAAGCAGTCGATGAGGCACGTCGTGCTATTGAAAATGCTGAGTATTTTTTTAGAGAAGTTGGTATCGATTCAGAGTCTCCGGAACTGGCACTAGCTCATCTCGTTGACCCTACTAAGCGCGAAGAAGTCGACGGTATCGTCGCGGCTGCCCTACAGGAGATAGACCGGCAAGCTGAAGAAGCGATTCGAGGAGCGCGAGGGCAGCATCTGAATCCTGCCATCAAGCGTGCACCACGTTCGCTGATATGAGTTTTTGAAATACAGAAATAATTTTGTTGGGGGGTATTGTGTCAATAAGTCAAACGCCTTCGTTGTCTAATTTGTCGACAACATCAATTACTGTCCCGAGTTCAGCCAGTTTTATTGGAGGAAGTGAAGATGCTTTGTTGATGCAATCAGTGGTATTGATATCAACTACGGATCGACTACGTGACAATATTCGCCGAAATGTTAGCGCCGCTGGTGTACTGGTAGAGAATTTCAACACACTGGCAAGCAGGTTAAGCAATTTGGGTAAGGTCATAAAAAACGACTGGACGCCTGTCACTTACGACGCGCTGAAAGCCTCTGATAAAGATGCGGTTTCGCTACGAAGTCTATTTGCGAAAGATGGCCCAAATTTGGGTGACTCACTTAGCCAGAGCACCAATGTGCTTGCCGGATTGGTTGCAGACGGTATTTCCCTGAACGCGCCCAAACGGACACCCGTAATGGAGGAACACTTCACTGCGGTCGGTGGCAAGATTGATTTCAGCACCCGTCCAGGAAAAGCCAGTGTTGACTGGCGGTCTGATCAGGACCTGGTAAGCATTGGGCCAGTCACCACGGCGGGTAGTTTTTCTGGAAGTTTTGTAAAAACTTCAGAGGTGCGTGATGCCAAAGGAAGCTTGATTTCAGCGACACGCTACACAGTCTTTGTTGACTATCCAAACCTTCGGCCGAGCAAATCCGATCTTGACACGTCATTCTTAGGCTATCTTCAAAGACTTTCGCCTATCTTGTCGGACTTAGAGTCGCTGTTTTCAAATATTTCCGAAGATACAGATTTGCTTGATGAGCGTATTCGTCAAGAAATAAACAAGTCGAATTTGGATCAGCAGGATTATTTGAAAAATCAGCAGCAAAAGTTCACAAACCTGTTAGAGATAAACCGACTACTTAAGATTTATCGTTCAGAAATCCTGAATATGAGTTTTATGCGGTCACAAAAGTCCCCCGATATGATTACAGACCTTTTGCCGTTACAAAAAAATGAAACTGCGGCAGAGCTCGATAAGATTTCGTTGCTTCGCCCAGTGGTTGATCAATTGTATCGGTATGCAAACGATCAGGCCGATGATGTATTGAACAGCAAATAAGTATTGGAGTTTATTCAATGCCATCTAATACGACATCTATCCTCATTTCTGAAGGATTTTCACAACGATCTCCATGGCTAATTGAGGAGCTTGATACCAATTTAAAGAACTATACAGTGGCGTCTTTTGCCTCGTCGGGCGCAAATCAAAGTACCGCCATGAAGACTCAGACTCAAGTGCTAGTAGAACAAACCAATCAGCTTGAAAAAATGCAGATATTTGCTGAAAAAATTAGCTTGGGAAGTCCTACAGCAGTTGTTGTTGATGCTTCGGGCAGAGTGCTGGTCAGCAATGCAAGACAATTCTCGGATTTGATTGGACGTTCGGTGGAAAGCTTGGCCAAGTCAGACTCAGAGGTTGATCGATTGATTGAATTGACAAATAACCTCAGAAATAGCGTACCAGCAGTAAATCTTGGTGGGCAAGCGTATGTATCAGTAACTGTAAACACCGGAACGCCACCAGTCGATCGGATAATCGCTGCCCCGCTGAGAGTTTGGGGTAGTGATCTTTCCGCGATACCTGGTACGTCTTTACAAGCGTTTACCTGCTACGCGTACAAAGCAGCTAATGGAACAATTACCTACCGAATTTTGGATGACGATAAACAAAATTTATCAGTCACCAAGGTTGAGGCACTCACGAACCCCGATCCTAGTCGGGTTTATGACGCTTTTCGCATTAATACGGGTACTTCCGATTCGCCTAGCTACAAGGTTTTTGCTCCACAAGATATCTCTAAGACTTTCCCTACGAGCGCCTCCCAGGAGACACTTTATCGGAATGTCTTTACCGGAGAGCTTAGGCTCGTAGGGCCTTCCAACGTAAATATTGCATTCACGAATACTCAGGGTTTTGTCGTGCCTGCTAACCAAAATGAACTGAACTACTGGTTCGGGCAGTCCGGTGCAGCTCGACTAATCGCGACAAATACCCAGTTGCTAGCCGATGGTGTCAAGATGCCTATCCCACCCGATACATTCCAATGGAAGTACAAAGACTTTACAGGAGGTGGTTTTGGAAACTATCCGCCAATAAAAGGATTGCCGTCTGATGTCACCCTTGCGGTCGGTAGCCTTGTGGAGGACTCTAACGTCGGAAAAATCTACTTCATCAGCGGAAAGCTAAGTAATGTAAATACATTTGTCGAGGTTGAAAAAGTCGGCGATCCATTTGTTTTACGGTTATCAAATGAAAATCTTTTGAATATCAGGGGTCAATATACGGAGCGAATCGCGCAAATGACTCAACGTACTACCGAGCAACAATTATTTTTAAATTCACTTTTACAAAGGCTTAATTTGTACTTCGATGCGGCTTCGAATGTCCTGAAAGCGTTTTCAGATCTCAACAGCAAGTTATCTAATACCCGCTGACTGAAGTGACGATGGGTTCAACCGGAAGTCCACATCACTTTCAGTATATTACTGACATGCTTCAGTCTGCGTTAGCGCAGGCGAAGGTCGCACAGGTAAAAGGCCGGGTAGTACAAGTGACCGGCACCATTATTCGAGCAGTCATTCCCTCCGTAAAAATTGGCGAGATCTGCATTCTTCGTAGTCCGAGCGATGATATCGGGATGAAGGCGGAGGTAGTCGGTTTTTCCCTCGGATCCGCGCTGCTGATGCCGATGGGAGATATGCAAGGCATCTCGTCCGACACCGAAGTAATTCCCACCGGTCAGGTTCATCTGGTTCCCGTTGGGAATACGCTTCTCGGCCGGGTGCTAGATGGAATGGGCGACCCTATCGATATCTCCACCCGAGGCCCGTTGAACGTTACACGCTATTACCCGGTGCTCACTGGCGCTCCAGATCCGCTGCGCCGACGAATCATTAAACAGCCACTATCTCTGGGCATTCGCGCGCTCGATGGGCTGCTGACGTGTGGAGAGGGTCAGCGTCTGGGAGTATTCGCTGCGGCGGGTGGGGGTAAATCTACTTTGATGGCGATGCTGGTAAAGGGCGCAGATGTTGATGTGACTGTAGTGGCGCTGATTGGTGAGCGGGGGCGTGAGGTGCGCGAGTTCCTGGAGCATGAGCTCGGGGAGGAGGGAATGCAGCGTGCGGTGATCATTTGTGCAACGTCTGATAAATCTTCTATGGAGCGCTCAAAGGCTGCCTATGTGGCGACCGCTATCGCAGAGTATTTCCGCGATCAGGGAAAAAGGGTGCTGTTTCTGATGGACTCAGTAACGCGATTTGCTCGCGCTCAGCGAGAAATTGGTCTGGCTGCTGGCGAGCCTCCGACGCGACGTGGATTTCCGCCCAGCGTTTTCGCTACATTACCGAGGTTGATGGAGCGCGTAGGGATGGGGCATAAGGGTTCGATCACCGCACTCTACACCGTATTGGTAGAGGGTGACGATATGACTGAGCCAATTGCTGACGAAACTCGCTCTATTCTGGATGGGCACATAATTTTGTCGAGAAAATTGGCCTCGGCAAACCATTACCCGGCCATTGATATTCTTTCCTCGGTGTCGCGGGTAATGAATATGGTCGTATCAGACGATCATAAAGCGATTGCGGGTCGTTTCCGGGAGTTAATGGCAAAGTATTACGAAGTAGAACTTTTGGTCAAAATTGGTGAATACAAACGAGGTGCGGATCCATTGGCGGATCAGGCTATTGACCGGATTGAAAAACTTCGTACTTTCTTGCGGCAGAGGACCGATGAACGGATTAGTTTCGAAGATACCCTCTCGCAAATGAAAGCAGTGGTAGCCTGACCGAAATATTTTGCTCCGTTATCAACGTGGCCCTATCGATCAAACGAACTGAATTATTAGTTTATTTATTAGCGTTTAATGGCGACCTGGTACCAGTCAACGTACTGGCCCGGCATACATGATTGCCTTAAGTCCGCTATTTTCCTCATTTGAAATTCACGAAAATTCGCTTGGCCTGCTGCGTGAGCTGATATTGAAGTAAAGGCATACTCGAAGCTCAGAAGTGGCTAAACGCTTCGCAGTACAAGGCGTGACAATACAGTGCCGCTAAGGAACGGCGTACCACTCCAGCGGGTAGTGATGACCTTGGTGAATCTCTAAAAAAGTCATCAGACTTACCCGCGTCGCTTTGCTCGCGAAATGGTTTTTCTTGAGGGCATTGGTTCATTTCCATTGCAAGTGTTGTAAATAAGTCAGGAACCCTGACTAGTGGTGCGTTACATAGCGACAAGATGTATGTTTTTTCCAACTAATTTTATCGTTATTTAATCCCCGGGCATATTTTCTATTCAGATGTGAAAAATGGATGTTTTGACAGATTTGCTCCGGATAAAAATTTTTCGAGAGCAACAAGCCGAACGAGCTTTACTTAAGGCGAGACTGATCTTGAAAGATGCGGATGGTGCGTTAAAAGATGCCAGATCGTCCTTAAAAAAATTTATGGAAGAAAGTATCGAACGTGAAAAATTAATGTATAGCGATTTATGTTCTCGCCTTGTATTTTTAAAAGAAATAGAAAATGTACGCCTTGATGTCGACTTGATGAAAGAGAAGTCTGATCAATTAAAACAAAAAGTAGAAGATGCCGAGACCGCAAGGAAAGAGGCTGCTGAGCGTGAAGACTTAGCAAGGCAAGTTCATATTGTTGCGATACGTGAGCGAGAAAAGTTTGATGAGCTGAATAGTACATTGTTGGAAGAGCATGAGCGAAAGGTGGCGCAGTTTGAGGAATTGGAGATTGAAGAGTCAGCCAATAGTCGTTTCAACTTTCAAGACGTATAAAACCTGTAGTAATTCGATTTTTATGCCGTTCTGCTTAGGTGTGTATTTATGTCTGCAGAAATTTTCTTTCCGTGCTTGCTAGAGGAATTCTTTCACTTGTATTTTTGATCGACTGTTTTTAAGAATATTTAAAAAACAAAATTAAAAAAATGAAAAAGCGTTCATCACCGATTGATTTTGGACCAATTTCCTTAGCATTTGCTGATCATTTTGTTGAGAGCATTGATGGAAATATGGCTCGCACGTCGGTTTCCCCGAGGGATGCAGAAAGGCTTCAGCACCTCATTAATGACTACCGAGGTGCTTCAACTGATGGAAAAGGCTTACAAGATATTGATCCGGATGTCTCCGTGAATTCTGATCTGCGCGCGGCATTCAAGCGGACTCAGTCCGCTGACATCATGCAGGTTCTCAAGTTGGCTGTTTCAGTGGCAACGACATCTCGCCAAATCGCGACATCGGTCGCTCTTAAGCTGAATTCTGAGTTACTTCCGAACAGTCATCTCGTAATTGAAAAAAGTAGCGAAGAGATAAGTTTTGATCTCTATGTGGCTGAACGATCTGTAGCCAATAGTTTGGTTAAAACCCTTGACGTGATGACTCAGGAGTTGGGCGAATTATTGGGTTGTTCCATAAAGCTTCGCTTATTTGATGTCGAGCAGGATTGCTTGCGTAGGTCATCTGTATGGCGATGGGAGCAGCATAGGTGATGCGTATCTCAGATCAGAAGGAAATTCATCAACTGGTTGTTAAAGACGCTAAACGTGATTTGTGGCGCGTACCTAGCTTGCGCCGTATTGAGAGGGAGCATGTCCATTATCTGAACCAAATTAGCTCGACCAGGGCGCCACTCGTCTTTGAATGGTTATCGCGGTCCTGGCGAATGACGATGCAGCCAATTTCGTCGCCTGCACTGACGTACGCCGAGAAGGCGCTGATTGACTGGGGCGGGGCGGAGGTAGTTCTCAGGCTGGAGCACGCCTTGGTAGGCGCTGCCATGAACAGCCTGCTGGAAACCCAAAGTGTGGGTGCCCTTGAGGGTGAAATTCGGAATCTAGTGATTGACGGTGCATTTGTTGGCTTGTCAGAAATGATCGAGGAAAGATTCCGTAAGCGATTTAGGCTAATACAGACGAGTCCTGAAAGTGATTCTTCGGTTGTGCATGTTCCCCGATCAAAGAAAAACAGAACCTTGCATGGATTTATGGTTTTTCTGAGTGATGGCGATACAGATTACACCTGTGAGGCGTGGATTGATGACTTGGCATTGGGTTTTCTGGCAGATGCCATTCGCTTTTGGCCTATTCGAACCAAAGGTGGCCCCAATTGGGAAGGGTTATCAATCCCACTCATGATCACTGCCGGATGGACAACCTTGTCACTTCAAACGATAAGGCGACTGAATTTGAATGATGTGATTCTGCTGGATGAGTGTCTGCTCGGCGGGGATCCAGAGCGCATCCTGATCAGGTTGGGCGAGCGCTTTGGATTAGAAGCTGAATTGCACAAGTCCAGTATCACTGTCACCAATTGTTTGGAAGGAATTATGGAAGATATCGATGAATTAGATGAATCAGGCGAAGATTTTCCGCAAGTTGATTCTGGTAATGAGGCAATAGAGCAAATCCCTGTCCGGCTCTACTTTGATTTGGGTGAGCGCGTAATGACGCTTGGGGAGTTGAAGACGCTTGGGCCGGGGTATGTCATTGAGCTTGGCCGGGAACTCAGGCGCTCTGTTGCAATTCGTGTGAATGGAAAAAAGATTGGAGAAGGAGAGTTAGTCGATATTGATGGAAGTATTGGCGTTTCGGTGCTTGCTATCAATACACCTATGCAATGACCTAAGCGATTAATCCAAGGGTAAAAACGATCTTATGAGAACCATAGACCCAGTTGCACTTGCCTTCGCGCTTGGTCTATTTGCCTTGCTGCCGCTCTTGCTAGTTACGACAACTTCATTCTTGAAAATTTCGATTGTTCTCGCACTTGTAAGAAATGCACTCGGCGTTCAACAAGCTCCACCCAATATGGCTATTTATGCCCTCGCTATTCTACTTTCTGCTTATGTGATGGCGCCTATTGGTCATCGTATCGTTCAAGCCGTTGCTGACGAAAAAGATCCCACCATGTCAGTCAAGGCCTTGCTGCAGGTTGCGCGTAAATCAAGTGAACCGATTCGTGAATTTTTGGTGAGTAATAGCAAGCCCCAGCAGCGCGAGTTTTTCTTTTCCACAGCAAAGAAACTGTGGCCCCCCGATCTGGCAAGCGAGAGTAGCAAAACAGATCTGCTGATTGTTACGCCAGCGTTCGTAGTTTCTGAGCTGACAGCAGCATTTGAAATCGGGTTTTTACTTTTTCTTCCATTCATCATCATCGATTTGGTCATCTCGAATATCTTGATGGCCATGGGGATGATGATGGTGTCACCAGTGACAATTTCCCTGCCATTGAAGTTGTTTCTTTTTGTGATGGTTGATGGCTGGTCACGCTTGATCCATGGGTTGGTTGACACCTATATCCACTAACCAGGCGCCCGAACGATGGAAATCAATGATCTCAGTTCTAACTTGATTCAGACCATGCTGCTGGTGCTGTGGTTATCTTTGCCACCGATTGTGGTCGCGTCTGTGGTCGGCATCTTGTTCAGTTTGATCCAGGCGCTCACGCAAATTCAGGAGCAGACCTTGTCTTTTGGGGTCAAGTTGATTGCAGTTGGACTGACACTTTATCTGACTGCCCGATGGGTGGGTGGCGAGATTTTCAATTTTACGCAGATGCTTTTCGATGGTTTTCCGTCGATGATTCGTTGATATGGAAACCATCATTATCGAGTACCCGTCAGCCGTTATGTTGGCTGCATTTTATGCATTACCACGAATGCTAGCGATGTTCTCAATGCTTCCGATGTTTAACCGACAGGCTTTGCCTGGTTTGCTTCGAATCGGTGTTGCCGCAGCTTTCGCCATATTTCTTGTACCTTCGCTTCTCGGTAGTTCGCTTGAGCAGTTGCGGCATGGCGGCCTGATGATCTCAATTCTCGCAAAAGAGGCGTTGGTTGGATTTTTGATTGGATTTCTGGTAGCGATTCCGCTGTGGGCGGTCGACATTATGGGGGCGTATGTTGATAACCAGCGTGGTGCAAGTATTGCGGCCACGATTAATCCGCTGACAGGTCATGATACTTCGCCGCTGGGCGAGTTGTTTTCTCAGGCAGCACTCGTGCTTTTGCTGATTTCGGGTGGCCTGTTGATGCTACTGGATCTTGTGTATGCAAGTTATGTCCTTTGGCCGGTATTCAAACTTTTGCCGGCTTTCAGCGATCAGACACCGATGCTACTGCTCGCTCAGCTCGATCGTTTGGCATTGCTGGCGGTGTTATTTAGTGCACCTGTCATTTTCGCGATGTTTTTGGCAGAGGTTGGACTTGCAATCGTCAGCCGGTTTGTACCGCAGCTTCAGGTTTTTTTCATGGCGATGCCCATTAAAAGTGCAATCGCCATGTATGTGTTTGCGGTCTATGCAGCGACGCTGCTTGGCTATATATCTACTGAGATAGCTGGGTTTCCTGAGGGCGTTAGTACGCTAATTAAGGCGATTTTTTCAGGAGCCGATCGATGAGCTCTGAAAAGACAGAACAGCCCACCGAGCACAAGATCAGGAAGGCTCGGGAAGAGGGCCAAGTCGCCAAGAGCAAGGACTTTACTCAGGCGTTACTTGTGGGGGCGCTGTTCGGTTACATGTTGCTCGATGCGGAACGCTTGATTCAATCGTTTATTGAGATCATGGAGCTTCCGTCTCAACTGTACGGTTTGGAATTCAGGGATGCGATCAGGATTGAGATCAACCAGCTAATACGCGCAGGCGTTGTTATTTTGTTGCCCTTTCTTTTATTGGTTGTCGTTATTGCGATTTTTGGTGAAATGATTCAAACCGGTGTCTTGTTGGCCTTCAAGGCATTGATTCCGAAGGGTGATCGCCTGAATCCAGTGGGTAATTTGAAACAGATGTTCTCGATGAAGAATTTTGTTGAGTTCTGTAAATCGATTTTAAAGGTGTGCTTCCTATCCGTTCTCATTTGGATGGTTCTGTCCGATTCATTGCAAAGTTTGATTCTGCTCCCCGCAAATGGTCTTGGTGCTTTTGGCGTGGCATTGGGTGGCATGCTCAAGACGCTAATCATTTACTCGTTTATTGCTTTTTTTGCGATCGCACTCGCAGACCTCGTCTTCCAACGTTACAACCATCGTAAGCAACTGATGATGTCGATGGACGAGATCAAACAGGAGTACAAGCAACTGGAAGGTGACCCCCATATGAAAGGTCATCGTAAAGGTTTGGCGAAAGAGATTGCAATGGGTGAAATGGTGATGAAGACCCGGAAGTCAAACGCAGTCGTCACTAATCCCACCCACCTCGCTGTCGCCTTGTTTTATGACGAGGCGGTTACGCCTCTACCCGTCGTGGTGGCGAAAGGGAAAGACGAGGTAGCGCATCAAATGGTGCGAATGGCACGCTCATGTGGAATTCCGGTCATGCAAAACATCGAGTTAGCCCGCTCGCTGACGGAATTGTCCAGAGTTGACCAGTACATTCCTTCTGAGTTGATAGAGCCGATTGCCGAGTTTTTGATTGCCCTACGGCGCTACGCCGGCCGATCATCAGCGGGAGGCTCCATTGCTTAACTACGTTCACAATGGTCTGGCCGGCTACCTCGCGCGGCATCGTAAGCAGCAGCCCGTTGAGCGCGTTGATGGTGCGATCGTGTTGTTTTTTGATAGGCGCTATCGGGTGTTCTGCCGTCCAGCCCCACATGGTGATCTGGTGCTAGAAAGTCGGATCATTGACCTGCCTTCTGATCCGTATCAGGCAGAGGATATGGTACGGGAATGCCTATTGGCTTCGTGGGTAAGGATGTTGGACTCTTCGGATATTCCGACCTTATCCGATGATGAATTATCAATCGTCATCCAACAACGAATACCGTCCGACGCTAGCGTCGATGAAACCGAGTCTGCACTCGAGTCCTATATCAATGCGCTGTCGGATTGGCGCAGAATTTTCAAGATTGTCTGAGCTTTGGCCAAGATGCGATTTTATCGACACTGCCGCTTAGTATTTTTCTCTCTGGTGATATTCGTTTCACTCGTCATGCCTGCTTCTGCGGCGCCTCCGCCTTGGCCTGATGCGAAATTCACTTACCTTGCAGATCGGCAGGAGCTAGTAGACGTATTGGGTTCTTTCGCACGTTCTTTCGGTCTGCAGTTATCACTGTCTGATGCAGTGATTGCGCACAAGGAGAAGGTGACCGGCAAGTTCTATACAGCCACTCCCACAGAATTTTTGAATCAACTCAGCGCCAGCTATGGACTTCAATGGTTTTACTACAGCGGAATGCTCTACGTATGCAGAAATTTTGAGAGTTCGACGCGGTCAGTGTCACCACAGGGCATCAGTTTGCAGGAGTTTCGCAAGGCATTGATCGATTTGGGTGTTGTTGAGGCCAAATTTGGCTGGGGCGAATTACCGGATCGGGGGGTTGCCATGGTGTCCGGCCCACCCGCCTATGTCGACTTGGTGGCCTGGGCAGTTGCGACACTTCCGCTTCCTCAACCGGCGCAGCAAATTCGGGTTTTTCGCTTGAAGCATGCACAAGTCAATGACCGTGTGATCTCCTACCGTGACCAGCAAATCACGACTGCCGGGGTTGCAACTATTCTGCGTAACCTAGTGACCGGGCAGGGGGGCACTGGGGGCACTAATCTGACCAATCTGCCGCAGCTCGCGGCCATCGCAGCGCCGATGCGGGAAATCGTCCCTGCGCCTGTCGTCGAGGATGGTCGTGGCGGGCCCGGCACGAATCCGTCCTCCGGCTCAGGCCCGCAGTCTGGTCCACGACCACAAAACCAGCCGTTGCGCCCTGTGATCCAGGCAGATTCACGTTTAAATGCCCTGATCATTAAGGACATTCCGCCCCATATGCCAGCGTATGAGGAATTGATCAAACTGCTGGACGTGCCGACCAAGCTGATTGAGATCGAGGCCGTGATTGTCGACGTCAACTCGAGCAATGTGGCTGATCTTGGCATTGATTGGGGCGCACGCGCAGGTTCTGTTGCGGGTGGATTTGGCAGGCCCGCTACGACACCCGACAACATTACCGGCACCATCATCTACGGGCGTGATGTCAACCCGACGACGGTCATTCCGAATGCGGGTAACTTTCTCATGGCACGTGTGCGCGCACTGGAGGGAAAAGGTAGCGCTCGCATAGTGTCCCGGCCCTCTGTGCTTACGGTAGACAACCTTGGCGCACTGATTGATTTATCCGAGACCCTGTATGTTCAATCAATTGGCGAGCGGGTAGCGACGGTGGTGCCGATTTCAGTCGGCACAACGCTGAAGGTTACGCCCCATATTATCGATACAGCGAATGGCCAAGCAGTCCATTTGGTGGTTGATATCGAGGATGGTGCGATACAGGACACGAGTAGCCAGACCTTGCCCCGTATCCGGCGAAGCACGATCGGTACCCAGGCAGTGATGAACGTGCGCGAAAGTCTTCTGATTGGTGGATTTAATGCGGAGTCGGATATACGCGCGACCGACAAGGTTCCCGGGCTTAGTGATCTGCCCGCAATTGGTGCATTTTTCAAAAAGAAGTCAACCAAAGTCGAGAAGCGAGAAAGGTTGTTTCTCATTACACCAAAAATTCTCTCGGCAGGCGTCGGCGAAGAGATCGCAGCGCAGTGACCCTTGTTCCCAAAAAAGCTATGGCTCAGAAAACCGAATCTAACGGCGAGATCAAGCTGTCACCCCCTGCTGATACGGATACCCTAGGCCAAGCATCATTACCCCTGCACCCGAGTGTTTTTGGCCCTGCTATCGCGGATCAATTTGCGGCACTGATTGTCCGTCATTGGCGAGAACTGATCCGCTCCGGTGAATTTAACGCAGCATGTGATCTTGACATAATCGATCTCTGTCCCGGCGACGGCGCTAGTGGCAGCATGTTATGCGCTGCTATCGTGCGCCGTACCAAGGGCATGCCGCCGCTTCGTTTTCGATATCTCCCCGTAGTGCCCGCAGCGGATATCGATCCGCATGTGATGCGCACATTGTCGGAGCCACCCGGTATCGTCTGCAAGCTACACTGGAACATCGCCGATCCTGCGGGTCAGCCTCATTTGAGTAGCGATGATGAAGTCTACCGACCAGGTAATGCCGTTGTGTTGTTAGCGCAAGATGCTTGGTCGCAGTTGCCGCAAGAACTGTATGCCGTGCATTACGGTAAGCTACTGCGGGCCAATACTGCACTGATCGAAGCGAGTGAGCATAAGTCGTCTGAGCAGCAACTCTGGTCGGACGCAGACCCCTTGGCTTGGGGTGAGCGGCTTACACCGCTCGTCGATCACTACTTACGGGAGTTGAATAGCTCGCCAGTCGCTTTTTCCGCCATTGCGATTGATGTGCTCAGCAAGACCCTTGAGCTATCCGGTAGAAACGCGTTCATTATTTCTGTTGGTGATGGACATTCGCGTGAAAAGCGTCTGAGGCTGAACTCATTCGCCCAAGTGATTGATAGTTACCGCAAGTCTCGAAAGCTACCCGTCAATTTTCAACTGATTGCCGAGTGGATGCGCGCCAATGGCGGTGAGGTTGTTGATGTAGCGATTTCGACTTCAATAAATCTTCAGCTAACACTCATCAGCCCTTCTGCGACAAAAGAGCGCCTGCAGTCAATCTCACGTTGTGTCGATACGGCATTGTTTTCGTCAAGCCATCATTTGATTGAAGCCTGCAAAAGCCTGGGTACCTCGGTTAGCCTAGAGACACGTTTGAACTTACTTCAAATGTCGCGTCACGATCCCCGTGTGTTTGCGGTGGCGGACGTGCAAATCGTACAGGGGCTCAGAAAAAATGCACTAATCGATCGTGATGCCTGGCGCAGCGCATTAATGCAGGTCTGGCAAAACCATCGTATGTATCCTACGGATCAATCTTTGCACCGACGGATCGCAACCGTTGCTATGCATTGCAATCTTTGGGGGCTGGCACGCAAGATTCTTAGAGTAGGTTTGCAGACTGTTGGAGAGAATGCGGAAGACCTCGCTAATTTCGCCTGGTGCGAGGCAAGGACGGGTCAGTTAAGCGAGGCAAAGTCACTCGTTGCGCGGGCGCTGGCCCTAGACTCATCGAGTGAACTGGCGCTAGAGATTGATCGCCGACTCTCGCATCGACTAGCCGCTCGCGATCATCAATGGTTGGTCGACTTGCGCCATGAATCCTTACCGATCATTCTTGAACCCTTGGACGATAGCCACGCCGAGGCCTACTGTCGTCAATATCGCGACCCGCAAATCGCTGTCATGACAGGTTTGCCAGCCTTGGCATCGGCGGACGAGGTTCGTCACTGGATTCGTTCACAGCAGGATGAGGTGGGGCGCGTTAATTTCGCGGTGATGCACGCCGATGATGGTTTTGTTGGCTTCATCAATCTCTCGGTCTCGGAACATGCCGCCTTTTTTTGCTTTTGGACTGGCGTTGATTTCCAAGGATCCGGCTTCGCCACCGCAGCCGGGCGGCTTGCGTGTGCCTATGCGGCCAAAATCGGTGTGCCTGTCATGCTGACCTCGGCCTACAAGGATAACCATCGCTCCATTCGCGCGCTGGAGCGCATCGGCTTTACCAGGATGAGTATCCGAGCGTATCCGCCCGACCACGATCGTATTTTCTTTTCTATGATCGATCCCGATGCAGGCCCTGTGGATAGCGCAATCGAGTTAGTCAATTACTACGCCCGAGAAAAGCTACCTATGGAATTTGAGGGATACACAAAGACAGTATTCGAGCAAGCGGTTCACGACAGTCGGGAGACACCATGACCATCATCAACGCATTCGGTATCGGCGCTGGCAGAGCGATAGCTGACGAGATCGACAATGATGCAGACAAAATTCGCAGGGACAGTCGACGGCGAGTCGATGCATTGAATTTCGTCGAGCGTGAGCGATTGAACAAGCGTTTCAAGCAGTTGGTCGGTGATGCTGAAAATTCTACTGACAAAGCAAGTGCCGCGCGTTCAGCATATGCGGCGTCAGCTACGTCGCAAGCGCTCAAAAATAGTGCGCCACAACTCGAACCATCCCACCAAAAGCTACCCGCCGAGGAACAGGAAGTGGCCGAAAACCTTAGGGTAATGCAAGATGCTGAACAGACGCTGGCAACGCGCCGCCCTGAGGCTTCCCTGCCGCCAAAGTTGTTATCTGATTCGGCAGGCGCTCACCAAGCTAGCGTTGACCAAGACAAGATCATGCGCACACGAGACGCGGCACAGGGGCATCTGCTGGATAGTCTGATTGCTGATACACAAAGATCAACGGGCAGATTGACACGGGAGCGCGTGCAGTCGGCGCTGGATCGCCTGTCCCAGACCTTACGTGCGCGTACGCCCACAGAAATTAGCGATGATGAGCAGTATGGAGTGCTCGGCTATCTGGATTTTTTAGAGGGATTTTTTGAGGGGAGTAGCAATACTACCAAGCCCCCTGAACAAATTGCGGGGCTGATGGCAGATATCAGAATGCAGTTGAATTGTGTGGCTGACCCCGCGCGTGCGATGAACATACAGAAGACTCTGATCACCAGCCAAGCGGAGGATGCCATCCCATTCAAAGGTAGGGTGACAGAGCACCGTGGGGACAGAATCAAGTCCAAAACGGCGCACGCCGCGGACGAGGAGGGTTCAGTCAACGATATCGAGTCGCAAGCAGAAACGGCCGCCGCGGCTGTAAACCGAAGCGCGAGTGCGCCACCAAGCAGCCAGTCGTCACTGGGTAAAGATGCTCAGCGGCGGCGTGAAGAGACTATCGTATCCGTGACCTTGCGGTCAGTGTGATCGGCACCGACGCAAAAAATCAGAATTGCAGCTTGACGCCCGCCTGCTCGAACTGTGCCCGAAGTACCGCGCGTGCTCTCGAGACTCGGCTGCGCACAGTGCCTAGTGGAATATGCAGTATGTCGGCCGCATCCTGGTAGGAGATTTCATCGACTGCGACTAGCCCAAGGACTTCGCTCATCTCGTTGGGTAAGTCACCAAACGCCTTCTCCGCCAGACTCAATAACTCGCGCTGACTGAGGCTATCGCTAGGGTCGAGCTCGCTAGAGGGAAGCCCGATCAGGCTTTCGTCTGTCTCAAATTTATGGACACGGTGTGGAGCGCGGCTAAGATAATTTCTCACCATGTTCATCGCGATCCCAAACAGCCAGGTAGATAGTTTCGAATCACCGCGGAAGGTGGCAATCGTTCGGGCCGCTTCAGCAAAGGCTTGCTGCGTGATATCCGCCGCATCATCTGGATGATCGATGTACTTGATCACAAAGCGGTAGAGCCGCCGCTGATGTTGAGCGATCAATTCTCTGAACAAAGCCTCCTGATTTAGCTGAAATGGTGCCAGTTCGGGAGAGGACTCGAGGACAGAGGGTTTGGATGGAGAAGCAACTGGTTCTGGCTGAACTTCGGTGTCGATCTCTACGGAGTTTTCATCCAACGCAAATTCGTCCGGTTCCTCTTGGTCTTCATTGTTAAAAAGATCGAAGTAGAAAACTGACTCGGCTTGTGCGTCGATTGTCTCGGTTTGAATCTCGTTCATTGGCAAGCTCCTTCGCGCGGGTGATCGGCCGTCAATTCCATGAGTCGGATGTCTTAGCTGATGCCTCAGGTAACCACCCGAACGAGACATCAGAATTGGCGTATTGCCTGAGAGAAAATTTGCCAAATCGAATTTTTTGGCAGTGAATTCCTCAAAAAATGCGCAAACTACCTAATTCGTGGGATTGACAGGCGGAGCGTAGGTTGGCAGGGAAAGTGAGCAAATTGACATGCCAAAAGAACCACCCTTAATGCGAAAAAGTCATTTCTTAGGGTAGGGCGGTATCCGATTTACCTGAGGAAATAGGTGGGCTCGTATAATTGAAGGCTTTGATCCGTTGAAACCACGCGCAATGCGTTACTTGTCGACTCGAGGCTACCCCTCCACCCCCGGTTTTTCTGACATCCTGCTTGGCGGCCTTGCCCCGGACGGCGGTCTATATCTGCCCGAGCGTTATCCGCAAGTATCTGGGCAAGAGCTAGACGCCTGGCGCAAGCTACCCTATGCGGCACTGGCGGCGGAGGTGCTGAAAAAATTTGCTACCGACATCCCACCCGCTGATATTGAAGCGCTGGCTGCCAAGACCTACACGGCGGCGGTTTACTGCAATGGCCGTCGCGATGAGGATGCCGCCCAGATCACACCGCTTCGCCTGTTGGAGCAAAGCGCGGGTCGGTGCTTGCTGCTGCAGTCGCTGTCGAATGGTCCGACGCTCGCGTTCAAAGACATGGCGATGCAGCTACTCGGCAATCTGTTCGAGTACACACTGAAGCGTCAGGCAGTTGAGCTGAATATTTTCGGCGCTACTTCCGGTGACACCGGTAGCGCCGCCGAATACGCTATGCGTGGCAAGCAGGGTATTCGCGTGTTCATGCTGTCGCCACACTTAAAAATGAGTGCATTCCAGACGGCGCAGATGTTCAGTCTGCAAGACCCGAACATTTTCAATATTGCGGTCAATGGCGTGTTCGATGACTGTCAAGATATGGTCAAGGCAGTGTCGAATGATCTTGATTTCAAAGCCAGGCAAAAAATCGGCACGGTCAACTCGATCAATTGGGCGCGTGTCGTCGCTCAGGTCATTTACTACTTCCGTGGCTATCTGGCCGCGACGCAGAATAATCAGCAGCAGGTCTCTTTCACCGTACCGTCCGGTAACTTCGGCAATATTTGCGCTGGCCATATTGCGCGCATGATGGGCCTGCCAATTCATAAGCTGATCGTTGCGACCAACGAAAACGATGTGCTGCATGAGTTCTTTCAAACCGGCAGTTACCGTGTCCGTAAATCTTCAGAGACGCTGCACACGAGTAGCCCAAGTATGGACATCAGCAAGGCCTCGAACTTCGAGCGTTTTGTCTACGACCTGCTTGGGGGTGATGCAGCGCGGGTTGCCTCGCTGTTCAAGAAAGTCGAGACCCATGGCGGTTTTGATTTATCGGGTCGTGCTGGCAGTGATGGTGATGAGTTTTCGCGTGTAGATCAATTTGGCTTTGCTTCTGGCAAATCCACTCACACAGATCGATTGAATACGATTCGCGACGCAGATGCGCGCTACCGGCTCACGATCGATACACATACTGCTGATGGCGTGAAGGTCGCGCGCGAGTATTGGGAGCCTGAGGTACCCATGATCGTGCTGGAGACCGCTTTGCCGGCGAAATTCAATGAGACCATCCGTGAAGCATTGGGCCGTGATGCCGAGCGTCCGGCAGGCTTTGAGCATATTGAATCACTGCCGCAGCGTTTTGATGTCATGGCACCCGATGTCGCCGAAATCAAGCGCTATATCGCGCAGCATACGGGTCTCTGATCTGAAGTTACAATCGTCGCCGAGACAAGATTAAAGCACAACAATGACGACGAAACAGCCCATGTTGAGCGTGCAAGAAGCGCTCGATTTTCTATTGCAATCCGCACGCGCGGTAGATGGCATCGAACTGTTGCCAACGCTTGATGCTACCGGTCGGGTACTCGCCGCTGATCAACAATCACAGCTCGACGTGCCGCCGATGGACAACACCCAGATGGATGGCTATGCCGTGCGTGCAAGCGATTGTGAGTCTGGCGCGGCCACGCTGCTTGTCTCGCAGCGTATACCGGCAGGTCATGTAGGTACGCTCCTGCAGCCGGGTACTGCGGCGCGTATCTTCACTGGTGCGCTCATTCCTGACGGTGCCGATGCGGTGGTCATGCAAGAGCAGTGCGCCTACGACGAGGCCTCAGGCAAGGTCACGGTTCAGCACTCGCCGCGTTCCGGTGAATGGGTACGTCGACGTGGTGAAGACATTCGTGCGGGTAGTACGATCTTGGCGCGTGGTACCCGATTGCGTGCGCAGGAGCTAGGGCTAGCCGCATCGGTGGGCCTAGCGTCTTTGCCGGTCTATCGTCGGCTGAAGGTTGGCGTGTTCTTTACAGGCGATGAACTCACCATGCCCGGTGAACCGCTGAAGCCGGGTGCTATCTACAATTCAAACCGCTTTATGCTGCGCGGCCTGCTCCAGCAGTTAGGTTGCGATATTGTCGATCTGGGCAACGTGCCCGATTCGCGCGAGGCGACGCGCGCAGCGTTGCGCGAAGCAGCTGCCGGAAACGATCTGATCATCACATCGGGCGGCGTCTCGGTGGGTGAAGAGGATCATGTCAAGCCTGCAGTTGAGGCGGAGGGCATGCTCAACCTTTGGCAGATCGCGATCAAGCCCGGCAAGCCATTGGCATTTGGGGAGGTACGGCGGTCTGTGCAATCGACACCGGCTTTCTTCATTGGTCTGCCCGGTAACCCAGTCTCGAGTTTCATTACTTTCCTGATTTTCGTTCGTCCGTTTATTCATGCATTACAGGGTGCACAGCATAGGCCACCGCAGCGCTACCCGATGCGGGCCGACTTTGCATGGGACAAGCCCGACCGGCGCAATGAGTTTTTGCGCGCGCGCGTGAACGAAGCGGGGGGGCTTGCGCTGTTTCCGAATCAGGGCTCCGGCGTTCTGACCTCCACCGTCTGGGGCGATGGCATCATCGACAATCCGCCCGGACAGGCAATCAAGCCCGGTGATACCGTACACTTCATCCCGTTTTCCGAACTGCTCAACTAGCATGCAGATTCAACTCAAATTTTTTGCAAGCCTGCGCGAAGCGCTAGGTACCAGTGGAGAATCAATCACGCTGCCGACCGACGTCAAAACCGCCGGCCAGGTTCGAGAGTTCCTGCGCGCGCGTGGCGGTGTCTGGGCCGAAGCGCTGGCTGACGGCAGGGCGCTCCGTATCGCCTTCAATCAACAAATGGCAGACTCCGCGACCCCGCTGAGCGAGGGCTGTGAGCTGGCTTTCTTTCCGCCGGTGACCGGCGGCTGATGCCAGGCAAATCAACATGACAGTACGCATCCAAACGGAAGACTTTGATCTCACCACCGAGATAGGGCAGTTGCGCATGCACACGCCCAAGGTCGGCGCGGTGGTCAGTTTTATCGGCACTGTGCGTGACCTGAACGAGGGTGAACATGTCGCCGAGATGGAACTCGAGCACTATCCCGGCATGACCGAGAAAGCGCTACAAGACATCATTGATCAGGCCAAGGCGCGCTGGGATCTGTTCGAAGCGTTAGTAATCCACCGTGTTGGACCCATGAAGCCGCTCGATCAGATCGTGTTAGTGGCGGTGACCTCGGCACATCGTGGTGAGGCTTTCGATGCCTGCGAGTTCATTATCGATTACCTCAAGACCCAAGCACCTTTCTGGAAGAAAGAACAGACGCCTTCCGGCGCGCGCTGGGTTGATGCGCGTGTCTCGGATGACGAGGCGATGGCGAAATGGGATCCATCCCGCTAAGTCTCGCCTCCATCGCAGTCGGCGCCACCTTGGGTGCTTGGCTGCGTTGGGGACTCTCGCTCTGGTTGAACGCGCGACTTGCCACCCTGCCGCTGGGCACGCTGGCGGCCAACTTGATCGGCGCCTACCTGATCGGGCTCGCGGTTGGCTTTTTCAACGACTGGCCGCAGCTCTCACCCGAGTGGCGCTTGCTCGCCATTACCGGGTTTCTCGGCGGGCTGACCACGTTTTCCACCTTCTCTGCTGAAGCGGTGGCATTGCTGCAGCAACGCGACTACCTAGCCGTGATGCTACATACCGGCACGCATTTATTGGGTTCGATAGCGCTTTGCATCGCCGGTTTGGCCACCTGGCGTTGGCTGAGCGCATGAAGGGTGCAGGTATCGCCTTGAATTTCAGGCGGTGGCCCCAATAATCCATGTCATTGCCATGATTCTCCGGAGCCCTTGACATGCGTGTCGACAAGTTCACCACCAAGTTACAGGAAGCGCTGTCCGATGCCCAAAGCCTGGCCGTCGGTAATGACAACCAATACATCGATCCAGTCCACATGTTGGCCGCACTGCTCAATCAGGACGATGGCGGCAGTCGCTCGCTCCTGCAGCGTGCAGGCGTCAATGTTGGTGGGCTCGTCAATGCGCTGAAATCTTCCCTAGAGCGACTACCCAAAGTGAGTGGTAGCGGTGGTGAGGTACAGGTTGGTCGCGAGATGGCGGCGCTGCTCAATCTCTCCGACAAAGAAGCGCAGAAGCACGGCGATCAATTTATCGCCAGCGAGATGGTGCTGCTAGCGCTGTGCGATGACAAATCGGATGCCGGTCGTGTCGCACGCGAAAATGGCTTGAACCGCAAAGCGCTGGAAGCGGCGATTCAAGCGATACGCGGCGGGCAACACGTGAATTCTCAAGAGGCAGAGGGTCAGCGCGAGGCACTCAAGAAGTACACCATGGATCTGACCGAGCGAGCGCGACAAGGCAAGCTCGATCCCGTGATTGGTCGTGATGATGAAATCCGACGCGCCATTCAAGTGCTGCAGCGTCGTAGTAAAAACAATCCGGTACTCATTGGTGAGCCGGGTGTGGGTAAGACTGCGATCGTCGAAGGTCTTGCACAGCGTATCGTCAATGGTGAAGTACCCGATAGTTTAAAAAACAAGCGCGTGCTCTCGCTCGATATGGCGTCCTTGCTCGCGGGTGCGAAATACCGTGGTGAGTTTGAAGAGCGTCTGAAGACGGTCTTGAAAGAATTGGCCCAGGATGAAGGGCAGACCATTCTCTTCATCGACGAAATTCATACCATGGTCGGCGCTGGTAAAGCGGAAGGTGCGATGGATGCCGGCAACATGTTGAAACCGGCCTTGGCGCGAGGAGAGTTGCATTGCGTTGGCGCGACGACGCTGGATGAGTATCGCAAGTACATCGAGAAAGACGCAGCACTCGAGCGCCGCTTCCAAAAAATTCTGGTCGATGAGCCTAGTGTCGAGGCGACTATTGCCATTCTGCGTGGTCTGCAGGAGAAATACGAAGTACACCATGGGGTCGACATCACCGATCCGGCGATTGTTGCTGCCGCCGAGCTGTCCCATCGATACATTACCGACCGTTTCTTGCCTGATAAGGCCATCGATCTGATTGATGAGGCGGCATCAAAGATCAAAATCGAAATCGACTCTAAACCCGAGGTGATGGACAAACTCGACCGTCGCCTGATTCAGCTGAAGATTGAACGTGAGGCCGTCAAGAAAGAGAAAGACGAGGCTTCACAAAAGCGCCTGGGTTTGATTGAAGAAGAGATTACCAAGCTCGAGCGTGAGTACGCCGATCTAGAAGAGGTATGGAAAGCCGAGAAGGCAGGCGTTCAGGGTAGTCAACAGATCAAGGAAGAGATCGAGCGTCTGCGACTACAAATGGAAGACGCGCGCCGCAAGGGCGACTGGCAGAAAATGTCTGAGCTTCAGTATGGTCGTATGCCCGAGCTTGAGGCCAAGTTGAAGCAGGCCGACAAGGGTGAGCAAGACACGGGCAAGCCCAAGCTGCTGCGTACCCAAGTGGGTGCCGAAGAAATTGCCGAGGTCGTCTCGCGCGCAACCGGTATTCCGGTTTCTAAAATGATGCAAGGTGAGCGCGACAAGCTGCTGCATATGGAAGACGAATTGCACAAGCGGGTGGTCGGCCAGCACGAGGCGATCACCGCTGTCTCGGATGCCATTCGTCGCTCGCGTGCCGGCCTGTCGGATCCACACCGTCCCTATGGCTCATTCATGTTCCTGGGGCCCACGGGTGTCGGTAAAACCGAGCTGACCAAGGCACTCGCCGCCTTTTTATTCGATACCGAAGAGGCACTGGTTCGTATCGACATGAGCGAGTTCATGGAGAAGCACTCGGTGGCACGATTGATTGGTGCGCCGCCGGGCTATGTCGGCTATGAAGAGGGTGGCTACCTGACCGAGGCGGTGCGTCGCAAGCCGTATAGCGTGATTCTGCTCGACGAAATAGAAAAGGCGCATCCGGATGTATTCAATGTGCTGTTACAGGTGCTCGATGATGGCCGGATGACCGATGGCCAGGGTCGCACGGTCGACTTCAAGAACACGGTGATCGTGATGACGTCGAATCTTGGCTCACACAAGATACAGTCCATGGAAGATAGTGATCCACAACTCATTAAACTTGCGGTTATGGCCGAGGTACGCGGACACTTCCGGCCGGAGTTCATCAACCGTGTTGATGAGTTGGTCGTATTCCATGCGCTGGATGACAAACAGATCGGCGCGATCGCCAGAATACAGCTAAACACTTTGCAGCAGCGCCTGGGCAAAATGGAGATTGGTCTGACGATTAGCGACGCCGCACTACACAAGTTAGCCGAGGCAGGTTTTGATCCAGTGTACGGGGCTCGTCCGCTCAAACGCGCTATTCAGCAGCAGGTGGAGAACCCGTTGTCGAAGGCGATACTCGAGGGGCGGTTTGGTCCCAAGGACACGGTCCTGATCGACGTCGCCGGTTCAGAGCTGGGGTTCAGGAAGCGGGTGTGAGCACCAGCCCCTGCAGCAGCGGTGTCAGAAATTCGGCGTGAACTGGATGTCCACGCCGGGCGATCCGACGAACTGAGGATTGATGATACCTTGCTCCATATCGGATCTCAGAAGCTTGATCGCCACCGAGCACTTAATCGCGTAATTATCGGGTCCCACGGGGGCATCCGGACCCAGGCTAGTCTTGATGGGAATTGAGGTGGCGCCATCGCTCAATTCAGTGCCACCGCGGTAATAATCCAGAGTGACGATGATGGTGCCGGTCTCGCGATCCTCCCTGAAACCGTATTTAACTGATTCGGCAGGACGGCTGTCGGAAGATGCGTTTCTAAACACGCTTGGGTTATTCCATAAGGTAGTTTGCAGTTCGGTGAATTGGGCTGCCAAAGCACGTTGTCCCACAACGGTTGTTAATACTTTTAATACGTTCTGATCGTCTTTCGCGAGTTTCCGGAAGTTTGCTTCAATTCCAATTGCCCTGTCGTTCGGATCGCCTTGGCCGCAACAAAATTCAACTGCCGACGATGAAGAGGGGAAGCTGAAGTCAGCGCGCTGGAAATCCTTTCGTGTCTGCAGGTGTATACCGTCTTCACCCATTTGACTCGGATCCTTCAGGTCGAGGTTCAGCGACGTAAATCCCTGTAGGATATTATCCCGCGATGCTTTAGAAAACGATTGGGACTGTTTCAACACGCTGGTGTCCTGGAAAATTTTGAGCAGTTTCGTGGGTAGTAATTTCTTCAGACGGTCTAGCAAGCCGCTGTCCGTACGGTATAACTTGGTGGTTGCTTGACGCATCACCTGGGCCCCAAACTTGCGTAAATTGCCACTATCAATCGCCGTCTGAATGTGGCGCAGCTCGACCTTGTTCGTGACGACCTGCAGGCATTGCTCGCGCGTGGCTCCAGTGGCACTGACTAACTGATCCGTCATTTTTTCCCGGATCACCTTGGCGACTGATAAATCCTTACGCGCGAAGATTTGAAAAAATTGGCTGGGAGTATCTCGGTGACTCGCATTTTTTGGGCCGAGAAAAATATTCCCTTCCGAGTCGCGTAAGGCCTTCCTATTTTCGTCAGCCGCGCGTTCCAGCAAAGATATCGCAGTCGCCAAGCTTTGGTGATTGGTCCGGCTCTGAATGGGCATAGCTTGCCTCGACAATTGATTTTCTCTGTCTGTGCTTTTTTCGAAACATTTGTTCTGATGTGGTACTTTCAAATCAAGCTAACTCCAATTTCAGGAACCATGCCACTGCTGACCTCTGACCTTTGCGACGCCCATGAAGAGAAGCTGACGAACGGAACCGTGCAGGTGCTGCCGCCAGTCTTCAAGACATTCGGCAAGCACATCCGCTTCGCCGGGCCCGCGCGCACGCTGAAAGTGTTCGAAGACAACGTACTAGTACGTTCCACATTGGAGACGCCGGGTGAGGGTAGTGTGCTGGTGGTTGATGGTGGCGGCAGTCTTCGTTGCGCGCTGGTCGGTGGCAACCTCGGCGTGCTCGCACAAAACAATGGCTGGGCCGGCATCATCGTCTATGGCTGCGTGCGTGATAGCGAAGAATTGAATCAGTGCAACATCGGTATTCGGGCGCTGGCAGCCCACCCTAGGCGAAGTATTCGCAAAGGTGTGGGCGAAAAAGATCTCGCGGTCGACATTGCTGGCGTGATGGTGCGCCCGGGCAATTGGGTGTATGTCGACGCGGACGGCGTTCTGATCTCTCACTTGCCGCTCAGCTAACCAGACGAGCGTTCGCCATACCGCTTTCCCCGGCGCTTCCAAATAGCGACATCGGTTTTTCATAATGCGGAAAAATAACGGTGCGCGGCAACAGAGTTTTCTTTCGCGGTAAGAAACTGTATTCCGTATCGCGAAACGAACTTTACAAGTTATTGATTAATAACAAATAAAATTTAATCCTCTGTCTTATATAAGACCTTGTTGCCACGCAAAAATCGGCCTACTATCTCTCCAACGGCGAAATTGTTTTTTCTTCTAACTGACGCTAACTCTCGGAGGGAACACCATGGCAACTCGTGAACAACAGGCTCAGGCACTGGCAAAGGACTGGGCAGAAAACTCGCGCTGGAAGGGCATTAAGCGCAACTACACCGCAGAAGACGTCGTACGTCTGCGTGGCTCGGTTCAGGTCGAGCACACACTCGCCAAGCGCGGTTCCGAGAAGCTTTGGAGCCTGATGCACACTGAACCCTTCGTCAATGCGCTCGGCGCGCTGACCGGCAACCAGGCCATGCAGCAAGTGAAGGCAGGCTTGAAAGCGATTTACCTGTCGGGCTGGCAGGTCGCTGGTGACGCCAACTTGGCCGGCGAGATGTACCCCGACCAGTCGCTGTATCCCGCCAACTCGGTACCGATGGTGGTCAAGCGCATCAACAACACGCTGACCCGCGCTGACCAAATTCAATGGTCCGAGGGTAAGGACGACATCGATTTCTTCGCACCGATCGTCGCTGATGCCGAGGCTGGTTTTGGTGGTGTTCTGAATGCGTTTGAACTGATGAAGGCCATGATCGAGGCAGGTGCATCCGGCGTTCACTTCGAAGATCAGCTGGCGTCGGTCAAGAAGTGCGGCCACATGGGCGGCAAAGTTCTGGTACCGAGCCGCGAGGCGGTTGAGAAGCTGAACGCTGCTCGCTTGGCAGCCGATATGATGGGTACCCCGACTATTTTGGTGGCGCGTACCGATGCTGAAGCTGCTGATTTGCTGACTTCGGACGTCGATGATAACGACAAACCATTCTGCACGGGCGAGCGCACTGTCGAGGGCTTCTACAAGACCAAGCCAGGTATTGAGCAAGCCATCTCGCGTGGTCTGGCGTATGCGCCCTATGCAGATCTGGTGTGGTGTGAGACCGGCAAGCCGGATCTTGCATTTGCCAAGAAATTCGCAGAAGCGATTCATGCCAAGTTCCCAGGCAAGCTGCTGTCGTACAACTGCTCGCCGTCGTTCAACTGGAAGAAGAATCTGGACGACGCTACGATCGCAAAATTCCAGAAAGAGTTGGGCGCAATGGGTTACAAGTTCCAGTTCATCACGCTGGCAGGTTTCCATGCACTGAACTACTCCATGTTCAACCTCGCGCACGGCTACGCACGCAACCAAATGTCCGCCTTCGTCGAGCTGCAAGAAGCAGAATTCGCCGCCGCCGACCGTGGTTTCACTGCGGTCAAGCACCAGCGTGAAGTGGGTACCGGTTACTTCGACGCAGTGACGCAGACGATTCAGCAGGGTCAGTCCTCGACGACCGCGCTGCATGGTTCGACAGAGGATGAGCAGTTCTTCGAGCGCAAAGTCGCTTAAGGAACGTCGCAGATCAACACTATGGGCGCTTCCCACAAGGAAGCCGCCCTGTGTCCGAAGACCAGTCGCACTGACTGGTCTTTTTTTTCGTGGGGTTGAAAACGAGAGGAATGCCGCCTGTTCCGCTAAAATCTGCCCGTACCGACTAGTCTCTTCAAGCGGGCACACGCCGCGCTTCTCGAGTTTCATTGCCACTTGCGTTTAGTCCAAGCTGACCGCGAGTTGCCGCCACGCCAACCGAAGACACCCGCTCATGTTTAGTTACCGTCATGGTTTTCACGCTGGTAATCACGCCTACGTGCGGAAGCATACGGTGCTGATACAGCTGCTGGCGTATCTGAACCAGAAGCCCACGCCCTACATGGTGAT
>JACCDP010985164.1_pt1 | contig 28203 bp, 25 predicted proteins | sample 7445841 | NCBI WGS metagenome assembly JACCDP01 (sample SAMN15323441, study PRJNA562643) | freshwater metagenome | isolation source: river surface water | place: USA:Blue River Watershed | collected 2017-08-17 | reverse complement strand
TTGTTTTATCTTAACCCCAAACCAAGCAGGGTAAATGCTTATATTTGGAATCTAATGAAGTTAAACCCTTCTTTGAATTAAACTGAACACATGAAAAAAATAATTTTTGCGCTTAGTCTTCTACCTGTTTCCCTCTTAGCGCAGGTAGATTTAGGTAACCCTTCCTCAACCGGTAAAGGTGGAGTGGCAACGGCCATTACTCAGGATTGGCAATGTATAGGAATAAACCCGGCTAATCTGGGCTTTACCGATAACTACAAGTTTTCATTAGGGTTGGCTAATATAGGAGTGAGTATACAATCCAGAGCGCTTGATTTTAAAACCTTGTATAAGGCAGCTACAGATCCTAATGCCACCTTCACCCAGGCCGATAAACAAAAACTGGCTCAGGATCTTTCGAGTCCGGATGGATTAAATATATACGCTAATTTGAACTGGTTTGCAGCTTCCTTCTTTTCTCCCACAGCAGGTGGGTTTGCCATAAATTTACGCGATAGGGTAAGTGGGCATGCAACGCTTTCTAAAAATGCAGCCGATATTATTTTTAACGGGGCTAATTCCACTCCCTATCAGAATCCTGCCATACTTAACCAGCCTGTTGGTTTTGTGTTAAATGGAACCCGTGCCAGCTACCTTCATTACCGTGAGCTTAACCTGTGCTATGGCAGAAGACTGTTAGGGAAAGATGATGGTATGCAGCTTTTTGCAGGCATTGGCTTTAAATACCTCTGGGGTATCGGAGAAATGAACATGAAGGCAGAAGGTAATAAAGTTACCGGCCATGCCGCATTTAGCAGTAATTACGGATTTAATCCTGGGTTTATCCGCAATTTCTCTCTTCAAACTACCGACAATGCTTTCAACACCGTTGGTAAAGGCCAGGCCTTTGACTTTGGCGCTTCCCTTAAAATCAGCGAAAGACTGGTATTATCTGCTTCCCTAACCGATTTAGGATCGATCAGGTGGACGAAAAACAGTGTAGTGGTGTTGGATACTACCATGCCTAAGCTGGATAGTTCTCAGGTAGGGGTTCTCAACTGGGATCAAAACTCTATTACCGGATTTTTATACAACACCATAGCCGGTGCTGTTAAATTCACCGGAGGCCCTGCCTATTCCACTCAATTACCTACCCTGCTGAGAACCGGAGCGGGATTAAAATTAGGAAAGAAATTATTGCTTGGTGTAGATGCTGTGTTTCCTGTAAACGGAGATAACGGTAATTTAGAAAATCCGTTTATAGCTTTTGGTGGTGAATTAAACCTTTGGGGTACCGCAAAACTTAGCTCTGGCATTTCCGGTAATAAAAATTATGGTTATGCCGTACCTTTAGGATTTACCATAGGAACCATTGGTATTACCGAATTATATGTGGCTACCAATGACGTGCTGTCCTTTCTCAATGTTTCCAAAAGCCCTAAACTATCTTTTGCCTTTGCTGTACTCCGGTTTAACATAAAACGCCTGACAGAAGCAGGTAAATAATATGCCCGCTTATTCCTTTTTTCAAAACAAGGTTGTTTGGATAACCGGTGCATCATCGGGCATAGGGGAAGCTCTTGTACAAGAGCTAAGCAAGCAGGGGGCAAAAATTATTCTATCAGCCCGAAGGGAAAAAGAACTGCAAAGAGTTGTGCAACAATACCAACTAAAAGAAAGTGATTACCTCATTTTGCCCTTTGACCTGGAAGATACTTCGGGGGCAGAGAAGCTGCTTGCTCAAATAATTGGTAAATTCGGGAGAATTGATATGCTTTTTAATAATGGTGGCATGAGTCAGCGAAGTGAAGTAATTTCCACCCCCTTAAGTATTGACAGAAAATTAATGGAAGTAAATTACTTTGCCCCTGTTGCTCTGAGTAAGTGTGTGTTGCCATTTATGATAAAACAGGGCAATGGACATATTATTGTTATCAGCAGTATTGCGGGCAAGTTCGGGTTCTTCCTGCGCAGCACTTATTCTGCCGCTAAACACGCGTTGCATGGTTTTTTTGAGTCGCTGCGTTTGGAAACAGAGAAAAAAGGAATAAAGGTGCTGATAGTATGTCCCGGAAAAATAAAAACCGCTATTTCTTTTTCCGCACTTACGGAAAGTGGAAATACACACAATAAAATGGACGAAAGTCATGAGCAGGCCATGAGTGCAGCAGTATGCGCCCAAAGCATTTTAAAGGCCATAGTAGACGGAAAAGAAGAAGTGTTGATTGGTGGCCGTGAATTAAAAGCCGTTTGGCTGAAACGATTTTTACCCGCCCTTTTTAATAAAGTCATCCGTAAACAAAGTCCTTATTAATCCTCATTATCGTTAAGACTGATCAAACTGAAATTTATTTCCCTGTAAAACAATTAGTTCCGGTTAATTAGCTAAAAATACTTCGAGTTCCTGTAACTTTTTCCTGGTTAAATTACACTTACTGATATACAAAAGGCTCAACATTGAATTCAAGCGAAGAGAAACAGGAAAGGTTTATGCGGTTATATACTCCCGTTCATGCAAGATTTGAAAGATTTTGCAGGGCAAGGGTGTATGGAAACCTTGAATACAAAGACCTGATGCAGGAGAGTATACTCCTGGCTTATGTTAAGCTGGATGATTTACGGAATGAAAACGCCTTTCTGTTTTTTCTGTTTGGTATTGCCATCCGGATATTAGCCAATAACAAGAAATTAAAAAAGGAAGTCCCGGAAGATGGTGCCCTTGAAAAGTGGCTGAACCTTGAAACAGCAACTATTCCTCAGGAAACGAAGCACAATATAGAATATTTACATGCGGGGCTCGCTAAATTGCCGGAAATATACAGGGAAACAATTATTCTCTTTGAAATATCCGGGTTCAGCATACGGGAAATTGCCCAATTACATGATATTAAAGAGTCTGCCGTAAAACAAAGGCTATCCAGAGGAAGAGAACAATTACTAACTCTATTCTCCAAACAGGGAATAGTATCAAACTTAGTTTAAAATGACAGGAGAGGAATTAAATAATTTGTTTCAGCAAGCCCGAACAGAAGAGAACAAAACATCTGTTCAGGAAGTATGTCAATGGATAGGATCAGCAGCCATTCTTCCTGTTGGAGAAAAATGGACAAGTAAAGCCCTCATTAAAAAACTTCTTTCAAAAAAAATATACCTTATGATAAGCGGATTAATTACCACCACCACAGTTATTAGTGTGTTAATGTACAACACATCAGCCGGAAAACCAGATGCCATTGCTAAGCCTGTGAAAAAACTTCCAGCCATTGAGCAAACTGCCTTTCACCACCAAACCGCAAAACAGGTAAAGCCTCCCCATGAAGCACCGGGCAAAAACAATGTACCTATGCCCGTAAAAAAAGCTAAGGCGTCGGAGCAGGATTCACTGCTGGCTGTTAGAGAAGCGAAAGAAGCCCTATTCACAAAGGTAAGTGAAGAAGAAACAAGTGCTTCAGGAAATACAACCGTACAGGCCGCGGAAAATACCACTGGCAGCGTTAAAAGAAAATGGTTAGTGAAATCAGGAGACCTGAAAATTGACACCCTCTTTGCCCGGGTTAAAACCGTTGAATTTATCAGTAAAATAGGAAACGAAGTAAGTGTAAGCGCCAAAGAAAGCAATCACATTCACTTCAGTGCCTATGTGGCTATGGAAGGAAAAAGCAAGTGCAATTCATCCGATACCATTGAGCCTGAAATTTCCTATGAGTTATCTGACTCTGTATTAAAAATACAATTTTCTGAAAACCCTCATTCCTTCCTCAAATTATTTAAGTACCATAAATCCCTTTCGCATTTTAGCTTTGAAGTACCAGCACACACGAATATTAAAATTAACAATGCCTTTGGAGATGTGGTTGTAAAAGGCATTGAGAGTGATTTTTGCCGTGTTATTAATGGCTCAGGAAACACCACTATTGAGAACGTGAAAGCTGCAGTAGAGGTAAACAATAAGTTTGGTGATATTAAGCTTCAGTATATTGAAGGGGCTACGGATATTGAATCAGGTTCGGGAGAAGTTGATGTATCAGAGTTAAAAGGGCGGGCCAAAATAAGAAACAAATTTGGAGACATCAGCTGCGAACATATTACCGGAGATATGGTTGTCACTGATCATTCCGGAGAAATTTCGCTGAAGGATATCATGGGAAATATAGAAGCCAAAAATACATTTGGTGATGTTACCCTCCGTAAATCAAGCGGCAATGTAAGTGTAGAGTCCTCCTCCGGAACGGTGAAAGGAGAAGAAGTAGAGCTGAAGGAATTTTTGGATGTAAATTCTAAATTTGGAGACATACAAATTCAATTAAAAAATAAGCTGGAAGACCTTAGTTTTAACCTGAGCTCACAGTTTGGGGATATTCGGATTAATAAAGAAGGCTATACCCAAAAGAGTGATAAAGAAGTGTTCATCAGTAAGGGGAAAATAAAAGTAAAAGCTAAAAGTGCTTCAGGTAGCCAGTTATTTGAGTAATCAAAGGGGTAGTATCAAAGTCACAGGCAATGCCTTTACAAAGTGTATTTACCCCCACGAAATTTTTTTGGGAACAATACCTCAATAACCAAATTTATTCATCCTCATTCCTTTAAAAATCTATTCGTACTTGCTAATGGTCTTTATCTTTCCAGAAGCACGCTCTTCCATTTATCCGTTTCTGCATACTCTTTTATTATTTGATTTCTATGAACGAGTAGTTTTCTCAAGTACTGCGTAAGGAACAGGTAATTAAATGCCCGCCCAATTATTCCGAAGGGCGATTGAAAATTAAACACATCGGTCATGATGACTTTGTTGTAGCTTTGTTCAAATTTATGCAGGTGGTGTATGGATTTAAAAGCGCCTTTGGTTTGCTCATCAATAAAATAATGAGGCCGGCTATATGCGGTAATGAGAGAAGTTAGTTGCTGCCGAATACCCAGATGAGTAGCTTCCCAGGTTACGGTTTCATGAAGCCCGATAAGTCCGGAAGTTTTACCGGCAATGGCTTTTTCCTTTGTTTCGTGGGTAGATATTTTATGCAGGTCGATACTCCTGGCTAAATCGAAACAGATGCTAATGTCTGATGCAATTTCGGTGCTTAAGGTGATAATTGGCATTTGAAGTGAATGTAAATTAAGCTTGTACTTTGGTTTAAAAAAAGTCTGCTTTTCAAAGGTAAAAAATTAATGCGTGAAACAATTTTGCTACTATTAACTCCCCACCGCCGCCCAAAGAAGAAATCACTCACTCCCACCCTGCTCTGGTATAGTTGTAATTTTTTCAAGAGAAATACGAAGATGAGCCGGAGAGGAAATGGCTAATAAAATAAGACCATACAAAGCACCAAAGGTAATGAGTTTGTAATGTTCGTAAAAATCCCTGAACTCTCCCAGGAGCAATTGCAGGTTAAAACACAGGTAAATGAAAGACAAGCTGCCAATGAAAAAATATTTATACGAGCGGCTAAAGTGTTGAAAACGGACAAAAGCATAGTACAGTAAATAAATAGTTGCCGGAATAAAATAGGCAAAGGCATAATGGTGCTGATGCGGAAAAATAAGGGGCATTACCGCAAAAAGGTAAGAGAGTTCCCAAAGTTTTTTTAAAGGATTGCCTTCTGCACGAAACGGCAGGCTCTTGAGAAACCAAAGGATACCGGCAATCAAAAGTAGTCTGCATGTATTAATGAGCAAAGCCAGTTGAGATAAACCCAGGTGCATGATATTCCGGTGAGTGCCATAACCGTAAGGGTCAATGGGTGTATCGGTAAAAAATACGGCTATAAAGGTAGAAATGCTGTGAAAGCTCCTTTCCTCAATGTCCAGGATATGCCGCTCGTTGGTGGGGTTGAGCAAGTCCCACCAGGTGTTCAGCAAGAGCATGTTCTGTTCATGGCCAATGACTAAGGAAGGAATAAAGATAAATGAAGCTACTAAAAGCAGACTAATCACAGCGGCTTTTATTTCCTTTCGGTAAAAAAGATAAGGAATAATTACCAAAGGCATTATTTTTATGTTGATGGCTAAGGAAATGAGCAAGGCTCCTGCGAACTTATTCCCGGCTTTTATGAGTGCCAAACCCTGTAAACACAAATAAAAAAGAAAAAGACTTATTTGCCCGCAATGAAAATTATCATTAATAAACCGTAGACAAAATAACACAGAAAAGGCAATAAAATAGTTTTTGTTTTTGGGCTTTAGCGCTTCCAATGGCAGGTAGGAGTAGCAAAGTATAAATATGCGGTACAGGAAGTATATATTGGCACTGAGCCAAATTATTTTACTCAGGTAATACGGGATTAAAGTAAGCGGGTATAAAATAATGGCAAAGAATACCGAATACAGGTAATGGTACCAGGAGTTGTATATATTGGTATAAATGTTTTGTCCTTTAAATAAATCGGAAGAGCCTGATAAATAGATAAAGTAATCGTCTTCATCCCTGGCTTCGATGGCAATAAATACAGCCAGTAGAATAAACAGTAAAATTAGCCAGTATTTATTTTTGTTATTGCCTGTATTTAGCATATCCGGAGGCAAATGTAGAAAATATAGTGTTTGGTTTTTACAGCATTCTTATTTCCCTATTACCCTGCTAAAGTTTTTTTAGCGAGTGGTATAAAAGCCCCTGTTTACAGGTTGTTGATGCCTCGTATAAATAGTTGCAGACTTTTATTGCCATTCCATTCATTTTCCTGTAGTGAATAACAGATTTTAAAGGGTATGCGTTTTTTTACCAGTGTCAGGTACTCCCCTTTATCGAAGGCAATGGCCTGAAAGCGTATTTTGGGGTTGGAAGCCTGGCAGAGTTCCATGCGCAGGTGATTGTTTCCGACTATTTTGGCGTTACCCGTATCCAACACATTTTCCGTAACAAATACAGGTGTCATGTTACCGGGGCCATGCGGGGCAAATTGTTTGAGTATGCGGTAAAATTTATCGTTAATGTCGCTGAAGTCAATTTGCAGGTCTACTTCCAGTTCCGGTATCAACAACTCATCGGTAATGGTTGAACTTACCACAGCTTCAAATTTTTCTGTAAACAAATTTACGTTTTCAGGGTTCAGGGTAAGTCCGGCTGCATACTTATGTCCACCGTATTGTTCCAGCAGTTCGCTGCAGGCATCAATGGCCTCGTATACATCAAAATCTTTAACCGAGCGCGCCGAGCCGGTAATCTTTCCATTAGAATGCGTGAGCACGATAGTAGGCCTGTAAAATCTGTCAACCAACCTTGAAGCCACAATGCCCACTACCCCTTTGTGCCAGGATTCATGATACACCACGGTAGACTTCCTCAGTTTCATGTGTTCACTGCTTTCTATCATTTCAATGGCCTCTGCCGTAATGGCCTGGTCTAGGTCTTTACGTTGTACATTGCTTACATTAATTTCTTTCGCTACCTCTTCTGCTTTTCGCATACTATCAGCAATGAGCAATTCAACGGCTTTGCTCCCGTGTTCAATTCTTCCTGCTGCATTAATGCGTGGGGCAATAATAAATACAAGGTCGTTTATGCTCAGGTCTTTCTTTATTTTATTGAGGTCTACTATGGAGCGAAAGCCCGGCCGGGTAAGGGTATTGAGTTTAATGAGGCCGAAGTAAGCCAGTATTCGGTTTTCATCGGTGATGGGAACAATATCTGCCGCAATACTTACCGCAACCAGGTCTATGTATTCTTCCAGAATATCTTCGGATTGTTCGGTGGCTTGCAAATAGGCCTGAGCCAACTTGTAACCAATACCACAACCTGATAGTTCTTTGAAGGGATAAGCACAATCTTTTCTTTTGGGATCAAGTATAGCCAAAGCTTGTGGCAATTGTTCTCCCGGAAGGTGGTGATCGCAAATAATAAAATCAATGTTTTTAGCATTGGCGTAGTCTACCTTATCAATGGCTTTAATACCACAATCGAGGGCAATGATTAAGGTAAAATTATTTTCATTGGCATAGTCTACTCCTTTAAAGGAAATGCCATAGCCCTCTGCATAACGGTCAGGAATATAATAATGAACAAGAGCGCCTTCCTGTTTCAGGAAGCTGTACACCAATGCCACAGCCGTGGTTCCGTCTACATCATAATCTCCATAAATTAATATTTTCTCTTTATGCAGTATAGCTTTTTTTATCCGCTCAATGGCTTTATCCATATCCTTCATGAGAAAAGGATTGTGGAGGTATTCGTACGATGGCCTGAAAAATGCCTTAGCAGCCTGATAGTTTTTAATGTTTCGCTGAATCAACAAAAGCGCAATGGCTTTGTTAATATTCAATTCATTCATCAAGGTATCAGCGAGTCCAGGAGCCGCTTCTTTATGTAGTTTCCATCTCATGGATCGTGATAATATAAATAATTATGGTAAAATGCGTTGTGATTCGCAGTTTACCTGAATGTCAGCAGACTTAAATCAGCTGTGCGAAAATTTAAAATGACCTCCTGCCCTTAGTGGCTGCCTTCCTTAACCTCCATTTTCTTCTTCAAACAAATGGGTTAAGTTATTTACAGTATTATATGTTGGGATAAACTGCCAGCACATCATCGTCGTCGTCTAAGCGGTCTATCAATGCCTGAAGTTCCAATTCCTGTTCATCTGTTAACTCCTTACCGGGAGGGGTATTGGGCATAAAAATTTTGGAAGACTCTTTCACTTCGTATTTTTTGTCTTCCAATGCTTTTTGCATGGTGCCATAATCTGCAAAATTAGTTTGAACAATAAGTTCGTTGGTTTCGCTGTCCCAGGTAAATTCTTCTGCTCCCGAGTCAATAAGATCAAGCTCTACCTCATCCTTTTGAAGGCCTGCAGCGTTTATTTTAAACACGGCTTTACGATCAAACATAAAGCTAACAGACCCTGTGGTTCCCAGTGCTCCGCCTTCGCGGTTAAAATGCATACGCAGGTTGGCAACGGTACGGTTTGGATTATCGGTTGCTGTTTCCACCAGTATAGGTACTTTATGGGGCCCATGTCCTTCATAAACTATTTCTTCATAATTGGCCGAATCTTTTTCCGATGCCCGTTTAATTGCCGCATCAATACGGTCTTTTGGCATATTTACCGATTTGGCATTTTGAACCACCGCCCTCAGTCTGGCATTTGATTCAGGGTTAGGCCCTCCGGCTTTTACAGCAATAACAATTTCGCGGCCTATTTTAGTAAACGCTTTCGCCATTTTGGCATAGCGTGCAAACATTTTATGTTTACGTTTTTCAAATATACGTCCCATTAATAGAGCTTTTGGTCAAATTTACGCATATATCCGGTGAAGAGTAGAGCAAGATTTAAAGTTTTTTTATATAATTGTTTATCAATTTATTAAAGTATATCAGGCAGGGAAGAGGCCTTACGGGTCAAAAAGATTTTTCATAAGTTGATTTTATTTGATTCTTTTGTGCCAGGAATTTTAGTGTCCACACGCAAAAAATTGATTTTTCTTGTTGCCAGATGAGGGTTTTGTAAGTTTTTGCCTGAATGAACAGCCTGAAGTGAGCATTTGTTGATTTTTACTAATTTATATTTTAAGTATGCGTATTGAAGAGGAAATTAAGCAGCGAAAGTTCAGAAACGAGCACCAGAAAATGCTTATTAACCTGATTTTCACTTCCAACTGGATACATGCCGTTCAAAACAGGTTATTCAAAACCTATAAGCTATCCACCCAGCAATTTAATATTTTACGGATTCTACGAGGCCAGCATCCCAATCCCGCACCGCTCAATCTTATTCAGGAACGTATGCTGGATAAGAATTCCAATGCTTCCAGGCTTATTGATAAGCTATGCCTGAAAGACCTGGTAGAACGAAAAGAAAACCCCAAAGACCGCAGGCAAGTAGCCATCTTAATCACCGAAAAGGGGCTGGAATTGTTGAAAAAATTAGATCCGGTAGTGGAAGAGAACGAAGAAATGTACAAGATACTGGAAGAGGAAGAGGCTAAAGAACTGAATCGCCTGCTGGATAAATTAAGGGGCTAAAAATGATAGTCTAGGGTGCTACTTCATTCGGGAACCTAAGAATAGCGGACTTTAACCTTTTTTAAGGTTTTTTATCATTTTAATAAAGCAGCCCGACTTTTATTATTCACAAAAGCATTTACATTTGCGCTTACTATTTAATTCATTTCATGAGTACTTTTTTTATAGATATAACCCTGAAGAAAGCTTTTAGCGAGGAGTTTGTTGCACTGATACCGAGGCAAAGAAAGTTAGTGAATGAACTCATGAACAACGGAGTAATTATCAATTATGCCCTGGCTATTGACCGCTCTAAGTTATGGGTAACCATAGAGGCCAAGGACGAAAGGGAAGTAATGGATACCTTAGCCAGCTTTCCTTTGATTGAGTTTATGGATCCTGAAGTGAATGAATTGGCTTTTTTAGACAGTATTCACAGTGGCTTTCCGCAGCTATCGCTGAATTAATTCAAGCTTTTCGAAAGTACTATCCTGATTTCCCAAATAAATCCGGCCTTCTGGTTTTTGTTCGATGCAAACTTTGTTCCGTTCTCCATTGTTCTATTTTTTCATTGTGTCCGGATAACAGGATATCAGGAACCTTCCAGCCATTGTATTCGGCAGGTCTGGTGTACACGGGAGGTGCCAGTAAATCATCCTGAAAAGAATCGGTAAGCGCCGATGTTTCATCACTTAAAACTCCGGGAATAAGCCGTATAATACTATCACAAAATACCGCAGCACCTAATTCACCACCACTTAATACATAATCTCCAATTGAAATTTCACGTGTAATAAAATGCTCCCGAACACGCTCGTCTACTCCTTTGTAGTGTCCGCACAATACAATAATATTTTCCAGTGTAGAAAAATAGTTGGAGATTTTCTGGTTGAGTCGTTCGCCATCCGGCGTCATGTAAACCACTTCATTGTAGGTACAATTTTTTTTAAGTTCCTGTATGCAATTCGCAATGGGCTCAATCATCATCACCATGCCGGCACCCCCTCCAAAGGCATAATCATCAACCTGCTTGTGCTTGTCGGTACTGTAGTGGCGCAGATTAATCAGGTTTACTTCTACAATTTTTTTGTCAATGGCTCTTTTCAGTATGCTGTGCTGGAAAGGACTTTCGAGTAACTGTGGTAAAACGGTAATGATATCAATTCTCATGGATGGCGTATAAGCATATTAGTTAAGCGAGGGGTCATCAGGAAGATTGCTAAACACCGCAAAATTTCCTCCCATGTTTTTTAGTTCATTGCCCCATATATCCAATGAATTATCCTGCATCAGGTTTTTGTAATTGGCCGTTCTCAGGTACCAAGCATTTTGATCAATTTCATCCATCAGTTGCTGGGGTCCCCAGCCAGAGTAACCAACAAAAAAACGGATGCTGCCGGATACAATTTCGTTTTCACGCAACAGCCGGATGATTTCGTTAAAATCACCTCCCCAGTAAAATCCCTGCGAAATAGGCAGAGAGTCTTCTACCGGACTATGAAACTGATAGATAAAAAATAATTGATTAGGCGCTACCGGGCCTCCATAATAGATCGTGTAATTGAGATCGGGTACATTGGGCAAAACATCTTTTATACGAAGGGGTGTAGGCTTATTGATAATAAATCCCATAGAACCCATGTCATTGTGTTCTGAGATAAGAATCACCGACCGTTTAAAATCATCATCGCACAAAAAGGGCTGAGCAATAAGTATTTTTCCCGGTTCAATCTCCATTTCTTTTTTATGTTGGGATGGTATTATGCTGTTAAAATTTAGCCGGTATACCCGGGGCAATACGTATATTTATGCAAAAATAGGCTTATGTCGGATTTAAGCAAATATATTCTGGAAATAAGGCGCGATTTTAGCCAAATGGAGTTGAATGAAGGACAAGTGCACTCCGACCCTTCACGGCAGTTTGAGCAATGGTTTCAGCAGGCTGTTGACGCGAATGTGAATGAACCCAACGCCTGTGTACTTAGCACCGCTAGCCGGGAAGGCCGGCCATCTGCCCGTGTAGTGTTGTGCAGAGAGTTTAAAGAAAATAAATTCGGACTCTTCACCAATTACAACAGCAGAAAAGGAAAAGAGCTGACAGAAAACCCTTTTGCCTGTCTGACTTTTTTTTGGCCTGAACTGGAACGACAAGTGAGAATTGAAGGAAGAGTAGAGAAACACGGGAAAGAAGCTTCTGACCGCTATTTCTACAGCAGGCCCCGCAATTCCAGAATTGCTGCCTGGAGCAGTCCGCAAAGTGAAGCCCTGAAAAACCGTCATCAATTAGAACAACTGGTAACTGATTACGACAAAAGATATCCGCATGAAGATGTTCCGCGTCCAGACTTTTGGGGAGGCTATGTGCTGATGGCCAGCTACTATGAGTTTTGGCAGGGAAGACCAAGCAGACTTCATGACAGACTTTGTTATGAACTGATAGACGGAAACAAATGGGAACTTAAACGTTTAGCACCATAAAAGAAAACTAACCGACTAAATTGATTTAGACCTATAGAAATTAATTACCCGAATGAAAAAAGAAAAAATACAGCATTTTGATCCCAATACGATTGGGGATGTGAACGCCGGAATATTTGGATTACCTTTTACTACTGATGAAGCAGACATTATCATTGTTCAGGTTCCCTGGGAAGTTACCGTGAGCTATGGAGGAGGAACAGCAGAAGGCCCGCAAGCGGTTTTTAATGCTTCATTTCAGGTAGACTTATTTGACCCCCTGGTTGAAGATGCCTGGAAAATGGGAATTGCCATGGATGAAGACGCGGAGGAAATAGCCTTTAAAAGCAAGAGCCTGCGCCCGAAAGTAGAGAAATACATTGAGCAATACGCCAATGGAGAAAATCCGGCCAATAACAAAGAAATGCAGGCGGTGTTGAAAGAAACGCGGGAAGCCTGCCTGGGGCTCAATGCCTGGGTAAAACAAAAATCACTCCATTACCTCAATCAGGGAAAAGTGGTTGGCTTATTGGGAGGAGATCATTCTACTCCCTTAGGCATGATGCAGGCACTGGCCGAAAAATATAATTCCTATGCCATATTACAAATTGATGCGCACGCCGATTTACGGGATGCCTATGAAGGGTTTGAGTTCTCACATGCCTCCATCATGTACAATGCATTAAAAATAAAACAGGTTGAAAAATTAGTGCAGGTGGGTATACGCGACTATTGCCAGTTTGAAGCAGACCTCATTTCACAATCAAAGGGACGTGTAAAAACTTTTTTCGACCGCGACATCAAACAAGCGCAGTACCGGGGAGAAACCTGGGCGCAATGTTGTGATAAAATTATTGCTGCGCTTCCGCAATATATTTACCTGAGCTTTGATATCGATGGTTTAGATCCCAAACTTTGTCCCAATACCGGAACCCCCGTTGCCGGAGGCTTTGAAACAGAACAGGTATTGTATTTGCTGGAGCAGCTGGTAAAAGCTGGAAAACAAATCATTGCCTTTGACCTGAATGAAGTAGCTCCCGGTGAAGATGAGTGGGATGCTAATGTTGCTGCGCGGCTTTTGTACCGAATAGCTAATTTAGCAGCAGTTTCAAGCGGAGTTAAAGTTAATCAGGAAACACTCAAGGTTTAAGCCATGCTCATAAAAACGGCTGAATTTCTAAAAAGCAGCAAGGATCACCGGCAGTGTCCGCCTCCTGATAAAGCTGAATTTGCTTTTATCGGAAGAAGTAATGTAGGAAAATCTTCCCTTATTAATATGCTTTGCCAGCAAAACGATCTGGCAAAAACTTCCTCTAAACCGGGCAAAACCCAATTGATCAATCATTTTCTCATTAATCAAAACTGGTACCTGGTAGATTTGCCGGGATACGGGTACGCCAGTGTTTCGAAGGAAACCCGAAAGGATTTTGAAAAAATGATCAGTGAGTATATTCTGCAGCGAAAGAACCTGGTGTGCTTATTTGTGCTGATTGATGCCCGCCTTGCCCCTCAGAAAATTGATGTAGAGTTTTTGGAGTGGCTGGCCGAGAACCAAATGGCCTTTGTAGTTATTTTTACCAAAGCCGATAAGCTTTCGAAAAATGAACTTGCGCAAAACCTGGAAACATACAAAACTCAACTCTTGCAAAGCTGGGAAGAATTTCCACAGTACTTTGTAAGTTCTGCGGTGAAAAAAACAGGGAGAGAAGAGGTGCTAAAATATATTGAAGAGAATAAAGCCTTTTTTCAGGGTGCCTAATAGGTGCTTAATAGAATTACCCATCAAGTGAAAATTTAACAATTCAACTACCTTTAGCTCAAAATCAATCACTACCTTCGGGCAAACTAAAATATAATCAATCATGTTCGATAATTTATTAAACCTGGTAAAAGAGCACGCCGGCGATGCCATTATCAATAATCCGGTAATACCTAACGAAAAAAACGAAGAGGCTATTCAAACCACTACCACCTCTATCATGGACACCCTTAAATCACAAGCCGGATCAGGTAATCTGGGAGCTATTACAGATTTGTTTAGTGCTGGAAATGCTCAGGGCAGCGGAATTACATCCCTTGTTAACTCGGATGTAGTAAAAAACCTGATGGGTAAATTTGGAATTGACAGTCAGCAAGCCACAAGTATTGCGAGCTCACTTATACCTAAAGTAATGGACAACCTGGTGAAAAAAACCAATGACCCTAACGACAAGAGCTTTGATTTACAAGGCATATTGGGCAGCCTGGGCGGAGGAAATGTAAGTAATGTGCTGGGCGGACTGGGTAAACTGTTTAATTAATTGTCAGAATTTCTGTTATAAACCCTCTTGGCTAGCCCTAAGGCTTATTTATTCCCGGGAGGCCGAAGTTAAGAATGTTAGATATACTTTCAGTCGTTGAGATTTTTCTGAATAAAAAAACCGGGGTTATAGAAATTATCTAAGCCCCGGTTTTTTGTGTTATTTGTTGTGTTGGTTGGGTTCAACAAGAATTATTGTTTAATCAGTTTTTGTGTTTGCCTCATGGTAGAGTTGCTCAGGCTAATAAAGTACAGTCCCCTCTCCAGATCACTTACATCAATTTGCAGGTTTAAACCATTGGCTTTGGTCTCTGAAAAAACCAACCTTCCATTCATGTCCACTATAGTTACAAGCACCTGTTCGCTTTGATAATTGCCAGGTACAGTAAGGTTTAGCACATTATTTACCGGATTCGGATATATACTCATTTTATTGGAGCTCTCTTCCAGCGCTGGCTCTTCATTGTTTCCGGAAAGGTTCATTGTTTTATATGCCCCACCACATCCATCAATTATAACGTCTACATAGCCTCCATTCGATAAGTCTGTTCTAAACCCTGGTAAGAGGTCGACAGACAGCCCCCCGTCTAACTCAACGCTTTTAGAAGAAGCCGGACTCGCGATACCAATTACAGACAGGCTTCCGGATACTTCATAATCACCAGAATAGAGATTAGGATAGGAAGTGTTATTAATAGTATAATTATAGGTGCAGGTTGTAGCTGCAAAATAAGAAAAGGTGGTTTGCCAATCCCATATACCTAAACGTTTCCTGAATATGCGACACTTTATTTCCTGAGACAATCCCGGTTCCAACCCATCAATCCCTTTCTTGATATAAAAACTTATAGAAAAAGGTTGGGAGGAATTTGTGTTAGTATAGGTAAATTCCGCACCGTTACCTATTCCCACATTATTTACCGCCAGGCCAATATTATTAGCTACGGAAGAACCACTGGTTTCAATAACGATTTTATACTTCTCATTATTTACAAAGTTGTTCATGCTAAAATACCTAATTACAGTTCGTATATTGTCCGGAACAATTTCTACACTTTGCCAGACATTATTGCCATTGTTGATCTTTGCCTGCGCAAATACCTGTTGGGTTAAATTTATTAGCAGTAAATTTACCGCTAATAGGGTTAATTTTTTCATGTTTATTGGTTTAATGAATAACTAGTACGTTCCCTACTTTAAGAACTCCTTTCGCTTATAGTAATGAAAGCACCGTATTAATTTGTTTTATTGAAAGGTTTAATTGCTGCTTATTTATGACTATTCGTAGCTATGAACCAGAACTATAATCATCTTCACCACTCTTTGCAATGAAATTATTTAGACTGTTTTAGCGCGTTAACTTCTTTTTGCAATTCAATAATGTACAACGTTAGCTCTTCAATTTTTTCTAATAATTTAGCGTCCATTTCAGCTACATTTAACCCATTGCTTACCATTTCTTTTGCAGAAGGAACACCAGGTAAATGTTTATGTGTTTTGATAAAGTTTTCGTTACTGTTCAGTCCCAATATAATTGATTATCAACAGTTTAATTTTGCTGTAAAATAGCAACAAAACAGCCAACCTCTTTATTTATAGGGTTTTGAAGCAAAATTAAAGACGTATATTTATCAGGATTTTCAAAAATACATCTTTCGTAATCATTTCATTGTTAATAATTTATGACCTACTGAACAGTAACAAGTTTTCTACTTCACTCAGCGAATTTAATTTGTAATTCTTTTCAAATACATAATCTGCCCAATTAGCCGTTCCTTTAATAGCCACCCTAACTTTCTCTGTTAAAATTCCGCTTTCCACATATAATTTGTAACCGCCTGGAAGCGCAACGCTGGAAGGGTTTCCAATTAAAACATTGGTGTTTACCGTTAAACCTGCTGTTGGATTATCTGTTTTAATTCCAATATTTCCATTGGTATGTTTTAGAAACAGAAAAAAATTTCCTGTGTTGCTTTGCCCATTCGATGGTCTCCAGAAATTTAAACCATTTGGTGTATTTTCTATTCCCCAGGCATTACGATCGGTTGCACTGTTAGGTCCCAGAACCACCATAGGCCCACCCCAGCTATTATTTCCGGTAATGGATAATACTCCTGAATTAATATGTAATTTGGTTTCCGGTGAACTTGTTCCAATACCTATATTTCCTGTGTTGGTGTTAAAAATATTGGTTCCTGAATTTGCCCACTGAGCATTTACTGTTTTTAAAGAGAATAAAACTGCTGCACTTAAAATTAATTTTTTAATAATGATTTGTGATATTTGTTTTTGCCTACTCTATTGTTTATTGCTTTTCGGCTTTCGCACTACAAAACTCACAATAATTAAGTCGCCAAACACAGACATACTATTAAAGGTGTAACTATTCTCATTAAAGGTGGGTCTTGAACCATTAACGGCAAGATGTATTAATAAGGTAGACTAACTGTGAAAATATCTACTGATTAGATTGGAAAAAACAAAGGCGGTGTAAAGTAGCTCTTCCTGAAAAATACCTGAATATGACTTATGACAGGCTTTCTCTCTGCTTAAAAATACAATGAACAACCCACTATATTTTTTTTGCTCTCTTTAAACAGCGGCAAATTGCAGGCAGCGGGCATTACTATTTTGCCAAAACCAGCAATTAATATAATAAATTGTTATACGGGTAGCGTTTAATGTGCATTTCTTTCACCAGGTTGTAAATACGGTTACGGAATTCCTCAATATTTTGTTTATCAATGGCTGAAATAAACACACAGGAATTATTTACCCGGTGCATCCAGGTTTTCTTGAGCTGGTCCAATGAAATATTTTCACGGGTAATGGGGCCCAGATCATCTGCTGGTTTTTCTATGTATTGATAGGCATCAATTTTATTAAATACCAGTATGGTAGGTTTGTCTCCGGCATTAATATCCGTAAGCGTTTGGTTCACTACCCGGATGTGATCTTCAAACTGTGGATGAGAAATGTCTACTACATGCAACAGGAGATCGGCTTCCCGCACTTCATCCAAAGTAGACTTAAAACTTTCCACCAAAGTATGAGGTAATTTTCGAATAAAACCAACAGTATCTGAAAGCAGAAAGGGTAAATTATCAATCACCACTTTTCTAACGGTAGTGTCTAAGGTGGCAAACAGTTTATTTTCGGCAAACACCTCACTTTTACTCAGCAGGTTCATGATGGTGCTCTTCCCTACATTGGTGTAGCCTACCAAAGCCACCCTGATCATTTCCCCTCTGTTTTTGCGCTGTGTAATCATTTGCCGGTCTATTTCTGCCAGGCGTTCTTTTAATAAAGCTATTTTATCGCGTACAATCCTTCTGTCGGTTTCAATTTCCTTTTCACCGGCTCCACCACGGGTACCGGTTCCGCCACGCTGCCGCTCCAGATGCGTCCACATGCCGGTAAGGCGCGGAAGCATGTACTGGTAGTAAGCCAGTTCAACTTGTGTTTTGGCGTGAGCGGTTCTTGCCCGCTGTGCAAAAATGTCTAAAATAAGCAGATTGCGGTCCAGCACCCTTTTCTCTAAATTTTTCTCGAGGTTACGCTGCTGGGAAGGAGAAAGCTCATCATCAAAAATAACTACATTTACTTCCTGCTCTTTTACAAAGTCCTTAATTTGTTCCATCTTACCCCGGCCTACAAAGGTGGCCGGATCTGGCCTATCTAATTTCTGAATAAACTGATGAATGGTTTTTAATCCGGAGGTTTCAGCTAAAAAAGCCAGCTCATCCAGATACTCCTGTGCCAGCTCTTCGCCTTGTTGTTTATTAATCACTCCCACTAAAACAGCTGTTTCCTGCTTTCTTGCTGTATCAAACAATGTGTTCTTCATTCTCTGTTCCTCTTCTTACTTCCCTTTGATGTTGCTGTCAACGTAAGCAGCAACAGCATCTGCCTGCTCCGGACTCATAGCAATAGCGGCCATGCTGCCTTTACCCTTAAGTATGATGGTCTTTATTTCTTCCTTGCTCAGTGCTGAGGCCGATAGATCTGACGCTCCGGCCATTCCCAGCTTCCCATCAGCACCATGACACATTACGCAATTAATCTGATAAATCTCTGCTGCATTCCTGTTTCCGGCATCCACAGCAATTGTATCTTTTGGAATAGATTTTTTCTTTTTATAAGACTCCGCAATACCAAAGCTAATGGTAAGCAGCAATAAACTCAGAGATGCCAGTATTTTGTTTCCCTTTTTAAAACCAACTACCGCTAAAGGTATGGAAGCAGCTACCAATAACAGCTTTATCCAAAACAGGTAATCATATTTGCTTTGAAAAGGCAATTGTGTGGCAAGGTAAATTCCGCTAAGTAAAAACAAAACACTAATTATCATTTCTGCAACCTTTACTTTTTTGGTAAACGCTGCCAATACATCATTTTTATTGCTGAGCAATAAAACAGTTTTTACTACATAAATTAAGAGGAAAAGAATAACTACTAAATAGTGAGTGTGTAAAATACCTTTGTGCATAGCTTTATTTTTAATGACCAAAATTAACAAAATACCCGAAACATCCCGCATCCGGTAAAAAATGGGGAAATACACAAATGGCTGTGCAACTAATGATAATTTGAATATATTAGTACCCTTAAAATTCAATTAGTTGCGGCAGAATTAAAAAGAAAAGTTCAGCTTTCCTTTTTTCTCCTGCAATCTTAACATCATTACATGAACAAAAAAATTTCTTTCTTCCTGTTGGGCATGTATGGCCTGATGGCTAAAGCTCAGGTACCCGTTACTTTTCCGGTAAACGGAGCCCACGATCCCCTGCATACTACTTATGCTTTTACCAATTGCACCTTGCATGTGGACTATGAAACCATTATTAACAATGCCCGCCTGCTGATACGGGACGGACAAATATTAGATGCGGGTGAAAACATTAAAATTCCTGCTGAAGCAATTGTTTCAGACCTGAACGGGCGACATATTTATCCGGCTTTTATTGACCTCTATAGTGATTACGGTATGCCCGAGCAAAAAGCACCTGTTCCTGGCCAAAGGAATGAACGGGGGCATGCCGCAGAAAGCAATATAAAAGGTGCCTTTGGATGGAACCAGGCCATTAAAGCCGATGCAGAAGCCTGTAAGTTGTTTATAAATAACGAAAAGTTGGCCGAAGAGCTGCGAAAAACAGGATTTGCAACCGTGTTAACAGTGGTTAAAGATGGGATTATGAGGGGAAGCGGTGCCCTGGTAACGCTTGGACAAACTTCAGAACAGGAAAACATTATCCGCGACAGAGCCGCCGCCTTTTATTCTTTTTCCAAAGGCAGCTCCACCCAGGATTATCCCTCTTCCTTAATGGGAAGTATTGCCCTTATCCGCCAAACCTTTTACGATGCCCAATGGTACCAGTCGGAAAAAGGAAGAAAAGAATTTAACCTTACGCTGGAGTCTGTAAATAAATTACAATCACTTCCCCAGATTTTTGAAGCAAAAAATAAACTCAATGTATTAAGGGCGGCTAAACTGGGCAAAGAATTTAATATCAATTTCATTATTAAGGGTGCAGGCGATGAATACCAACGCTTACAGGAAATACAACAAAGCTTTTGCAAGCTCATTATTCCTCTTAATTTTCCGGAGGCCTATGATGTGGAAGACCCCATGGATGCCGATATGATTAGTCTATCGGATTTAAAACACTGGGAACTGGCTCCAGCCAATGCTAAATTTTTACAAGATGCGGGTATTCAGTTTGCCTTTACTGCGGCCGACCTTAAAGATAAAAAGCTGTTCCTGAAAAACCTGCAAAAAGCCATACAGTATGGATTAACAGAAGCCAATGCCTTAAAAGCGCTCACCGCAACTCCTGCACAATACATAGGAATGGCCGATAAATTAGGGAGCCTTAAAAAGGGAATGATGGCTTCTTTTATTATCTGCTCTAAAAACATAGCAGATGAAAGTTGCGTGATTCAGGAAAACTGGGTGGAAGGCAAACAGTTTATATTGGCCGGTTCAACCGACATCAGAGGAAAATATACACTGAATATCGGCAATAACTCCTACAAAGTGGAATTGAATGGGGAGGCAGACAAACCCGGAGGGCAGGTACTGAAAGACACGCTGAAGTTTCCCTTAACCATCAGTTTAAAAAACCTGGCTGTTTCCTTTAGCTTTATGACTGACTCCGTTCATGGTTTCCGTTGCAGTGGCATGATGGATACCAAAAACTTCAGTTCTGTTGGAAAATGTCAAACAATAGAAGGAGAATGGATGGATTACCGGCTTAGCCGAACAGAACCTTACAAAGAGGAAAAGAAAAAAAAGGAAGCAACAGATAAACCAAAAGAATTGCATTTGGGTGAAATCATCTACCCCTTTTGCAGTTATGGTTTGCCGGAAACAAAAGAAAGTCTGCTTCAAAAATTCAAAAACAGGTCTGCTGCCCTGCTCATCAAAGATGCTACCGTTTGGACCAATGAGAACGAAGGGGTGCTAAAAGAACAAGACGTATATGTGGTTGATGGAAAAATTGTACGGATCGCCGACAACATAGAAGTACCTAAAGGAATAAACGCCCGTATTATTGATGCGAAAGGCAAGCACCTCACCCCCGGGATTATTGATGAACATTCTCACATAGCTATCAGTGAAGGTGTAAACGAAGGCACTCAGGCTTCCAGTGCTGAAGTACGTATAGGAGATGTGGTAAACCCGGATGATATTAATATATACCGGCAGTTGGCAGGCGGTGTAACCTGCTCACAACTTCTGCATGGCTCGGCCAATCCTATTGGCGGCCAGTCCTGCCTCATTAAATTGCGCTGGGGGCTTGGTGCAGAAGACATGAAATATGACAAAGCCGATGGTTTTATAAAATTTGCGCTGGGCGAAAATGTTAAACAGGCCAATTGGGGTGATGCACAGGTAACCCGCTTTCCCCAAACCAGAATGGGTGTAGAGCAGGTTTATTTTGACCATTTTATACGGGCGCGGGAATATGCAGAAAAACAAAAACTATGGAAAGAGGCTAAAGACAAAGGAGCATTCAGGCGCGACCTGGAGCTGGAGGCCCTTAGCGAAATATTACTACACAAACGATTCATTACCTGCCACAGCTATGTACAAAGTGAAATCAACATGCTCATGCATGTGGCCGACAGCATGGGCTTTAAAGTAAATACCTTTACCCATATACTGGAAGGTTATAAAGTAGCCGATAAAATGAAGAAGCATGGGGTTTCGGCCAGCACCTTTGCCGACTGGTGGGCCTATAAAATGGAAGTAATGGACGCCATACCCTATAACGCAGCACTACTAACCAAAATGGGGGTTAATACTTCCATTAACAGTGATGATGCCGAAATGGGCAGAAGGCTTAATCAGGAGGCTGCCAAGTCTTTAAAGTATGGCGGACTCACAGAGGAGGAGGCATTGAAACTATGCACCCTGAACCCGGCTAAAATGCTGCACGTTGATGATAAAGTAGGAAGTATAAAAGCAGGAAAAGTTGCCGACCTGGTGTTGTGGAGTGATAACCCGCTTTCCATCTATGCCCGTGCCGAAAAAACAATTATTGACGGTATCATTTATTATGATGCGGAAAACGATCAGAAACAAAAAGAATACCTGCAAAAAGAAAGAGCGAGGATTATTGCTAAAATGCTGGCCGAAAAATCCAAAGGTGGAAAAGTGAACAAGCCCAGCGTGAAAAAGGGAAACCTTTACCATTGCGATACCATGGAAAGTGAATATTTATGGGACAATCAGGAGCACTTATTAGACCTGCAAAACAAATAGACTTCATCAGGAAAACCAGATATTTTATTTAAACTTAAGTTAGTATTACAACTCATAAAATGAAAAATTTATTCAACACCATAACCTGTGCTTTAAGTTGTTTTGCCTTCATCAGCACAGTCTACGCACAAATGCCCGTACCGGCAATGCCTCAAAACAAATCCATACTGCTGTTTGGTGCTACCATACATATAGGAAACGGACAAGTAATTGAAACCGGAATGGTAGGGATAAAAAATGGCAAAATTACCATTGTTGGCAATTCTAAAGGAATTAAAATAGAACGGGGTGCTTACGATACCATTATTAGCTTAGAGGGTAAGCATATTTATCCTGCCTTTATAGCCCCCAACTCTACCCTGGGCTTGTCGGAAGCCGAAGCAGTAAGAGCTACCAATGACTATAGTGAAGTGGGAAGTTATAATCCACACGTGCGATCCATTATAGCGTTTAATACCGATAGTAAAATCCCTCCAACGGTAAGAACCAATGGTGTGTTATATGCACAGGTTTGTCCTCGTTCGGGTATTATCAGCGGCAGTTCCAGTATTCTCACACTGGAAGGATGGAACTGGGAAGATGCCGTATTAAAACAAGATGACGGAATTCACTTAAACTTCCCAAAAACCATGAAAAGGCAGGGATATGGAACGGAAAACCCTGGAGCCTTTACAGTGAATGAAAAATTTGAAGAACAACTTCATGAAATAAGGAAATTCTTTAACAACGCCAGAGCCTACAGTCTATCATTAAACACAGAAAAGAACCTGAGGCTGGAAGCCATGAAAGGCGTATTTGATGGTACCAAGAACCTCTATATACATGCGGATGGCAAAAAAGAAATTTTACAGGCCATACAATTCATGAAACAACTGGAAATAAAAAAATGGGTGCTGGTTGGTGGAAAAGACGCCTGGAGACTAACCCGAGAATTAAAAGAAAATAACGTGTCAGTAATGGTAAACAGGGTGCATGATTTACCTGCCCGTGATCACGAAGATATTGACCTGCCTTTTAAATTACCCTATTTATTGCAAAAAGACAGCGTGCTGTTTTGCCTTGAAAATTCCGGGGATATGGAAGCCATGAATACCCGTAACCTCCCTTTTCTTGCAGGAACTGCAGCCGCCTACGGTTTAAGCAAAGAACAGGCTCTATCGTCCATTACCTTAAACACCGCTAAAATTCTGGGAGTAGACAAGCTCATCGGTAGCATAGAAGTGGGCAAGCTGGCTTCACTCATTGTGAGCAGTGGCGATGCGCTGGACATGAAAAGCAATAACATTGAACTGGCTTTGGTAGAAGGAAAATTAATATCTCTGTTTAATCAGCAACAAGAACTGTATAAACGCTATATGCAGAAATACCAACTCAAAGAATAAACACAAAGAAGGATGTCATGAGCATTAACAGATGGATACTTGCTTCCGGAACCTTACTCATTGCTGTTATCCTTACCGCATTAGCTTGTACCTCCATAGCTCCACGAGAAGTAAGAGACATTGGAAATAATGAGGAAGCGGGTAACTATTATACTCTAAGAGGGATTAAGATGTATTGCGAAATTTATGGGAAAGGAGAGCCTCTGCTGCTGGTGCATGGCAACGGAGGAAGCATGGCAGATATGAGGGAGCAGGCGGTATTTTTTGCAGGTAAGTATAAAGTGATTCTGGCAGACAGCAGAGCACAGGGAAAATCAACCGATACCGGCGACTCTCTCTCTTATGAAATGATGGCCGATGACTTGAATGCTTTATTAGACACCTTAAAAACCGATTCCTGTTATTACATAGGCTGGAGTGATGGAGGAATAAATGGTTTACTGTTGGCCATGAGGCACCCCAATAAAGTAAAAAAATTAGCTATTACCGGCGCTAACCTTTGGCCCGACTCCACCGCTGTAGACTCCTGGGCTATGAACTGGATTCAGGGCACTTATGACAGTCTGGTGCTTCTACCGCAAACTCCTGAAATAAAAAATCAAAAAAAGCTAACCTACCTGATGCCTTATGAGCCTCACATTACAATAGCTGATCTTAGAAAAATTACTTGCCCTACATTAGTTATTGGCGGAGACCATGATATCATCAAGCCTGAACATACCTTACTTATTGCTCAACACCTTCCGAAATCCTACTTGTGGATAATGCCGCACTCCGGGCATTCCACACTTGTTCGCTACAAAGAGCAATTTAACCAGGAAGTTTGGCATTTTTTTACGCAACCCTATAAGAAAATAGAAGGATTTAACCGCTTATAAGTATAGTCTGTCTTTTATTTGCAAAACAACCGCTTGTTGTTTGTGAGCAAGATTATTAAAGATGATGCTGATAACTACCAATTCCTGGTTCATAAAGCAAGGCTCCTGAAAAATAAATGTTGAACAATAGCCCGCAGGATTACAAATCCTGCTGAACAAAGTGAGAACGATGTTCGCTTCGACTGGTTTTATAGAATGTAATAAAACTGGAGGCATTAAGACAGCCTGAGCTAATTATTGAGCGATTGACAGCATTTTTATTTACCGGAACTTTAAGTATACTTGCAACAGTTAAAAACTACACCTATGCACACCATAACCCAAAGGAGTGGGTTCACCACATTACTGTTTCTACAATCCGTTCGTAAGATAGCCGGAAGAAAGAAGTTTACCAGCATTGTTTTACTTGTTGCTTTTTCCTTTACCTTGTTTTCCTGTAAATGCCAGAAAAAAAGTAATGCGGAGCAAAGTACGGCAAGCACCAACAATGAAACAGAAAATACAAAACCATCCACTACTGAAAAATTGACAATTGGTATTGTTTCCCATAAATATAAAGGAGCGGGTTGTTCAGGAGTAGTTGTTTGTACTCCCCCGTCAACAACCGATACCCTGGTGCTTATTCCAGTTCCTGCTTTAACAGCATTTAATCAGGAAGGGCAAAAAATTTCTTTTGAATACAGGGTACTCAGGGTTCGCAATCCAGAAGGCTGTTTGGTGGGTATTCCGGCCGAATTGAAGAATATTAAAGAGGCTAAATAACAGAACTAATTTTTCTTTTTTGAATCCGGTTCAATCAACACGTGTAACACACATTTGAAGAACGTGAAATAGCTTAAATTAGGTTGTTGTTGTATATCTTTTCAGTTGTGGTTCAACTTCACTACTGTTCCAGATAATTTTTAAGTTCCTGCATCACTACAGGCCATGCTTGTTTAACCGCCTCATAATACCATGTCCAGTCCGGTCCATCCTGGTATCCGTCCTGACAGAGGTACACTTCAGTAATGGCTGCCTTTTGTGTTGCCATTATTGTTAATGTCATTGGGCCTAACATGGGCCTGGTTGGGTTTAGATAAACCAGGTTTTCTACAACGAGCCTGTTATCCGGCTGATATTCTCTGATTATCCCGGTTGACACATATCCAAAGCCCGGTTCTGAAATATTCCAGGCCAGTGTATAAAGCCCGCCTGCATTTTTTTCAATTAAGGCTTGCTCAACCTTCCACCAGTTGCCCTATTCCCATATTATTGGTACACAACTATACCCTGCAACCATTGAGCTTATACCCATCAGCCCACTATTATTAATACTTCATTGTTATGTTTTCAGTCTGTTGTTTTAAAGTCAATTAAGTACGGCTTTAGTCTGATCCCATTTTCTTTTCTAAAATTATTAGAAATTAATATTTGGTACTGTTGATTAGGTTGTAACTCTGCTTCAAATGCCCAGGACTTACCATCTTCACTAAACACTCTCTCCCCTCTTATTTTAGGGAAATCGTCTTGCCCAAGTGGCCCGTAGTTTACCCTGGTGTTATATCTCAATAGAGGCTCAGAAAAGAATATGGTAAGATTTGTAAGTCCTGATTTTACGTTCTGATTCCCGTTTTCAAAAAAAAGAAATCACACTTTACGCCAAAACCCTGGTTATCTTATACTTTCAGCGCACTGCTTACTTCTTCCGGAACAACCTGAACCACTTGTTCTTTTCTTCAGGTTTTAATTTTTCATCCTTTTTAGCAGATTCTTGTTCTTTACCGGAAAACAAGTCTTTTATTTTGTCTATAAGGTTGTTTTCTTTAAAAGAGGGGCAATCCGGAAAAGGCTCCGCTTCAGGAACAGAAAAGCTACCCCTTATGTATTTTTTACAGGTTTTATCTTTCAGGCAGGCCTGTGCAAAATAAGCCCATATTGGCAAAGCCGTTGCAGCACCCTGCCCGTAATGGGTAGAACTAAAATGTATGGATGGGCTCTCTGCTCCTACCCAGGCTCCGGCCACAAGATTTGGTGTATATCCCATAAACCAGCCATCGGCCTGTGACTGGGTTGTTCCTGTTTTTCCTGCTATTTCATTTTGCAAACCGTAAGTGCTTCTAAGCCTGGAAGCGGTACCGTTATTAACAACCCCTTTCAGCATTTCAGTAAGGTAATAACAGGTTTGAGCAGAGAATACCTGCCTGGTTTTTCTATACTTTGGTGCAGTGTATAATACCTTTCCCTTATCATCCACAATTTTAGTGATACACCTGCTTTGCACACTTCTGCCCCCATTGGCAAAGGCACAATACGCTTTTACCATTTCCAGCAAACTAATATCCGAAACACCTAAGGCAATAGCAGGCACCTCAGGTATAGGACTGCTGATGCCCAGCGCCTTCGCTTTTTTAATAACAGCGTTTATCCCTGTCTTTAATAAAATGTCAACTGAAACTACATTCACAGAGTTTTCCAATGCCCCCTTCATGGAATATTTACCCCCATAAACGGCGTCTGCATTTCCAGGAGACCAATTATCATATTGCTCATATACCTTTTGTTCGTTATCAAAATATTCGCAGGGATCAATGCCATTCTCGATAGCCGTAGCATATACAATGGGCTTAAAGGTGCTCCCCACCTGCCTGCGCGCAGTAACATGATCGTATTGAAAATAAGAATAATTATTCCCACCCACCCACACTTTAACATCTCCGCTGTATGGATCCATTGCCAGAAAACCATTGCGAAGAATAGTGGAATAATAGGCTATGGAATCGAGCGGAGAAAAATAAGCAATGTGTCCGCCCTCCCAATCAAACACCTCCATGCTGTCTTTTACCTGAAAAGCCTGTTGTATAATACTGTCGGGCTTATTATGCCGGAACATTTTTTTGTAGCGCGGCGATGTGAGCATGGCCTGGTGAATAACTCTCTTGTGTGTTTTGTTTGGTCGTTTATTGTTCCACTGCCTGTCGAAAATAGCCTGAAGGCTTTTCATGTGCTGCTGCATGGCCTCAACCGCATGCAATTGAAGGTTGTAATCAAGGGTGGTGTATATTTTTAATCCATCAGTGTATATATTATAAGGATACCCTTCTTCCGAGCGCATGGTATCTAATATTTCCTGTGCCATACTTTCTACCTGAACCAGAAAATAAGGAGCAATGTCTCCGTACATTCTGGTATTTTTATAATTCAAAACTATTGGCAGTTTTTTTAAGGAATCGGTTTGTGTTTTGGCAAGGTAACCGTGGTTACTCAAATTTTCGAGAACAATGTTTCTTCTTTTCTGTGATCTTTCCGGATGTAAACGGGGGTTATACAATGTAGGCGATTTAAGCATACCAATCAGCACAGCACCTTCCTGCAGGTTCAGGGAATCGGGTACTTTATTAAAAAACCGAAGGGAGGCATTTTTTATCCCATAAGTATCTTCTCCCACAGAAACCGTGTTCAGGTAGAGGGCAAGAATTTCTTTTTGGGTATATACCTTATTAAAACGAACCGCATAGATGGCCTCTTTCATTTTG
>JACCDP010481667.1_pt1 | contig 28210 bp, 32 predicted proteins | sample 7445841 | NCBI WGS metagenome assembly JACCDP01 (sample SAMN15323441, study PRJNA562643) | freshwater metagenome | isolation source: river surface water | place: USA:Blue River Watershed | collected 2017-08-17 | reverse complement strand
TGGGCACAGGATGCAAAACGCCCACTGATGAGTGGGCGTTGTGTGTTTGGTTGCGCGAGCAAGATTTGAACTTGCGACCTTTGGGTTATGAGCCCAACGAGCTACCAGGCTGCTCCATCGCGCGTCGTGTGCGTTGATTGTAACTGTTATTCCGCTGCGGCAGCAGGTGTTTCGGTGATTTCAGGACGATCCACCAACTCCACCAAAGCCATGGGCGCGTTGTCACCCACGCGGAAACCCATTTTCAAAATGCGTGTGTAGCCACCGGGACGTGTTTTGTAACGAGGGCCGAGTTCTGCAAACAGCTTGACCACGTTGTCGCGGTTGCGCAGGCGGTTGAAGGCCAAGCGCTTGTTGGACAAGGTGGGTTCTTTGGCGAGTGTGAGCATGGGCTCGATCACGCGGCGCAGTTCTTTGGCCTTGGGCAAAGTGGTTTTGATGGCTTCGTGCTCGATCAACGAGTTCATCATGTTTTGCAACATGGCCAAACGGTGTGAGCTGGTGCGGTTGAGTTTTCTGAGTCCGTGTCCGTGACGCATGATCGTGTCCTTTATAGATTGACGCTTTTTTTGCCGGCCGCCGTATCAGGTACGGCCAGGGGGAATGCAACTCAAGTTGCTTTTGGTTGTTAGATTCGTTTGGCTTCCAAACCAGCAGGTGGCCAGCCTTCGAGCTTCATGCCCAAGGTCAAACCACGCGAGGCCAACACTTCTTTGATTTCGTTCAAAGACTTGCGACCCAGGTTGGGTGTTTTCAACAATTCGTTTTCGGTGCGTTGAATCAGGTCGCCAATGTAGAAAATGTTTTCTGCTTTGAGGCAATTGGCTGAACGCACGGTGAGTTCCAACTCGTCGACGGGGCGCAACAAGATGGGGTCGACTTGTTGGGTGCTGCGCGGAGCGGGTGCATCGAATGCGGCCAACTCGTTGCCTTCCAACTGTGCGAACACAGCCAGTTGTTCCACCAAAATTTTGGCCGAAGAACGCACCGCGTCTTCAGCAGTGATGGCGCCGTTGGTTTCAATTTCCATGACCAAACGGTCGAGGTCGGTACGCTGTTCAACGCGGGCGTTTTCAACGCTGTAACTCACGCGCTTGACGGGCGAGAAAGAAGCGTCCAACACAATGCGGCCAATGGATTTGTTCACTTCGTCGGCATGGCGGCGCATGCTGCCGGGCACATAGCCACGGCCTTTTTCAACTTTGAGTTGGATGTCAATTTTGCCGCCGTGCGACAAGTTGGCGATCACGTGCTCGGGGTTGATGATTTCAACGTCGTGCGGTGTTTGGATGTCGGCTGCAGTGACTTGGCCTTCGCCGTCTTTGCGCAGGCTCAGGGTGACTTCGTCACGGTTGTGCAGCTTGAACACCACGCCTTTGAGGTTCAACAAAATGTTGACCACGTCTTCTTGCACGCCGTCGATGGACGAGTACTCGTGCAAAACGCCAGCGATGGTGACATCGGTCACGGCATAGCCAACCATGGAAGACAACAGCACGCGGCGCAGGGCGTTGCCCAAGGTGTGGCCGTAACCACGCTCGAACGGCTCCAAGGTCACCTTGGACTTGTTGTGACCCAGTTGTTCAACTTGGATGGCTTTGGGCTTCAGGAGATTTGTTTGCATTCGTTTTTCCTCTCAATGCCCCCGGCTCGTTACACCGGTAAGGCAGGATGATGACCCCTGGACAACCATGCCCAGGGCGGCGGATTCAAGGAGCCAAACAGCCCCGGTTAACGCGAATACAACTCAACGATCAATGATTCGTTGATGTCAGCTGCAAATTCGTCACGGTCAGGTGTCTTCTTGAAGACGCCTTCGGCTTTGTCCACATTGACATCAACCCAGGCGGGCATGCCAACTTGGGTGGCCAATTGCAACGCTTCGAGCACGCGGCCTTGTTTTTTGGATTTTTCACGCACACTCACCACGTCACCAGCCTTGACCAAATAGGAAGGAATGTTGACTTGATGACCGTTGACGGTGATGGCCTTGTGGGACACGAGTTGACGTGCTTCAGCGCGTGTGGAACCAAAGCCCATGCGGTAGACCACGTTGTCCAAACGCGACTCCAACAAAGACAACAGGTTGGAACCGGTGTTGCCTTTTTGTTGGTCGGCCATGGCGAAGTAGCGGCGGAACTGACGCTCCAACACGCCATACATGCGTTTGACTTTTTGTTTTTCACGCAACTGCAAACCGAAGTCAGACATGCGCTGACCGGAGGTGCGGCCATGTTGACCGGGCTTGCTGTCGAATTTGGCCTTGTCTGCGATAGAGCGACGTGCGCTCTTCAAAAACAGGTCGGTGCCTTCACGGCGAGATAGTTTGGCCTTGGGGCCGAGGTAACGTGCCACTTGAACTTCCTTTTATGTCAACTGCCCGCATCAAAATGCAGGGAGCCGCTGATGTGAACACCAGCGGCGGTGGGCTTGGTTTGAAATCAGATGCGACGACGCTTTTGCGGACGGCATCCGTTGTGAGGAACCGGCGTCACATCAGAAATGGAATTGATGCGAATGCCCAGGGCCGCCAACGCGCGTACAGAAGATTCACGGCCAGGGCCGGGACCTTTGATTTCGACGTCGAGGTTCTTGATGCCCTGATCAATGGCGGCACGACCAGCCACCTCGGATGCCACCTGAGCGGCAAACGGTGTGGACTTGCGTGAGCCCTTGAATCCTTGACCACCGGACGACGCCCAAGACAAGGCATTGCCTTGGCGGTCGGTGATGGTGATGATGGTGTTGTTGAAAGACGCGTGCACGTGCGCAATGCCGTCCGCAACGTTTTTGCGAACCTTTTTGCGCACACGTTGTGCGGCTGAGTTGACGGGTGCTTTTGCCATGATGGTCCTTCTTTATTTCTTCAGCGATTGAGCCGCCTTGCGGGGGCCTTTGCGGGTACGCGCATTGGTGCGGGTACGTTGGCCGCGCATGGGCAGACCGCGACGATGGCGGAAACCGCGGTAACAACCGATGTCCATCAAACGCTTGATGTTCATGGTGGTTTCACGGCGCAAATCGCCTTCGATGGTGAACAGTGCGATCTGGTCACGAATTTTTTCAAGGTCTGAATCCGTCAGGTCCTTGATTTTTTTGGCGTAGTCGATGCCGCAAGCTTCGCAAATTTTGCGAGCGCGGGTGCGACCGATGCCAAAGATTGATGTCAAACCAATCTCTGTGTGCTTATGGGGCGGAATATTGATACCAGCGATACGTGCCATGAGAAACCTCTTGAATGCGTTGGAAGATCAGCCTTGGCGCTGCTTGTGACGTGGGTCCGTGCAAATAACACGCACCACGCCCTTACGGCGGATGATCTTGCAGTTGCGGCAAATTGTTTTGACCGAAGCCGAAACTTTCATTTCATTCTCCTAAGAACCCAGAACACGCACCCTGCGTGCTCCAACAAACTCTGCATGTTTCGCGCCTTACTTGGCGCGGAACACAATTCGTGCCCTACTCAAATCGTAGGGCGTTAACTCAACCGTCACTTTGTCCCCTGGCAGGATTCGGATGTAGTGCATCCGCATCTTGCCGGAGATGTGTCCGAGCACCACATGGCCGTTTTCCAGTTTGACCCGGAAGGTGGCATTGGGGAGGTTTTCAACAACCTCTCCTTGCATCTGGATGACATCGTCCTTCGCCATGCGCCCAATCAGCCACCCGGTGCCATCTTGAAGTTGGCCTTTTTGAGCAGCGATTCATACTGCTGACTCATCAGGTAGTTTTGCACTTGGGCCATGAAGTCCATGGTGACCACCACGATGATCAGCAACGACGTGCCACCAAAGTAGAAAGGCACGTTGTACTTGAGGATGAGAATTTCGGGCACCAAACAAACGAAAGTGATGTAGATCGCACCGGCGAATGTCAAACGCAACAAAATCTTGTCGATGAAGCGGGCAGTTTGGTCGCCGGGGCGAATGCCAGGAATGAAACCGCCACTCTTTTTGAGGTTGTCTGCGGTTTCTCGGCTGTTGAACACCAACGCCGTGTAGAAAAAACAGAAGAAAACAATCGCCACGGCATACAACATCACGTAGAGGGGTTGGCCGGGTGACAAAGCTGCAGAAATGTCCTTCAACCAAATCATGCTGGCACCTGTGCTGAACCAGCTGACGATGGTGGAGGGCAACAAAATGATGGAGGAGGCGAAGATGGGCGGGATGACGCCGGCCATGTTGAGCTTCAAAGGCAGGTGCGAAGACTGGCCACCATAAACCTTGTTGCCGACTTGGCGACGTGCGTAATTGACCAAGATTTTGCGTTGGCCGCGTTCGACAAACACCACAAAGTAGGTGATGGCGGCAACCAACACCACGATCAAAAGCGCCACGATGATGCTCATGGCCCCCGTGCGCACCAACTCCAACAAGCCACCGATGGAACTGGGCAAACCTGCCGCGATGCCAGCGAAGATGATGATGGAGATGCCGTTGCCCAAGCCACGTTCGGTGATTTGCTCACCCAACCACATCAAGAACAAGGTGCCTGCTGTCAGCGACACCATGGCTGTCATGCGGAAACCAAAACCAGGGGTGATGACCAAACCAGCAGAGGATTCGAGTGCCATGGCAATGCCCATGGACTGGAAAATAGCCAAGGCCAAAGTGCCGTAGCGGGTGTATTGCGTGATCTTGCGACGGCCGGCTTCGCCTTCTTTTTTCAAGGCTTCCATGCTCGGCACAACATACGACATCAACTGCATGATGATGGACGCAGAGATGTAAGGCATGATGCCGAGCGCAAAAATACTAAAGCGCGACAAGGCACCACCCGAGAACATGTTGAACAAGCTCAGGATGCCGTTTTCCTGCCCCTTGAACAACTGTTGAAGTTGGTTCGGGTCGATGCCGGGCACAGGGATGTGTGTGCCAATGCGGTAAACCACCAGGGCCAGCAACAAAAAGACAAGGCGGCGACGAAGATCGCCGTACTTGTCTGTTTTGGCCATGGATGCGTTGGTTGCCAAGTTGCTGCTCCTGAACCTTAAGCGACGGCGCCGCCAGCAGCTTCAATGGCTGCTTTGGCACCAGCGGTGGCACCAATGCCGCTCAATTTCACAGCGCGTGAAATTTCACCGGTCTTGATGACCTTGACCACTTTGGCCATTTGGCTGATGAGGCCAGCGGTTTTGAGCGCCAACATGTCGATGTCGGTGATGTCCAAAGCTTGCAAAGAAGTGAGTGTGACTTCTTCGTTGTACTTCAGGCTGTGCGATTTGAAACCGCGCTTGGGCAAGCGGCGTTGCAAAGGCATTTGACCGCCTTCAAAACCCACCTTGTGGTAGCCGCCTGAGCGTGATTTTTGACCTTTGTGGCCGCGGCCTGCGGTTTTACCCAGACCCGAACCAATACCACGGCCAACACGGCGGCGGTCTTTGCGGGAGCCATCTGCGGGCTTGATTTCATTGAGTTGCATGGCTGACCTTTAGAGAACTTTGACCAGGTAGCTGATCTTGTTGATCATTCCGCGCACTGCAGGTGTGTCTTGCAGTTCGCTGGTGCTGCCGATTTTGCGCAAACCCAAACCACGCACGGTGGCGCGGTGGGATTCTTTGGTGCCGATGGGGCTGCGCACCAATTGCACTTTGACAGTAGAGGTGGATGTGGACATGTCGTGGCTCCCGGATTAGACGAAGAGGTCTTCGACGTTCTTGCCACGCTTGGCCGCGACTTCTGCGGCGGTGGTGGATTTGATCAACGCGTCAAACGTGGCGCGAACCATGTTGTAGGGGTTGGACGAACCATGGCTCTTGGCCACGATGTCGGTGATGCCCATGACTTCAAACACAGCGCGCATCGGGCCGCCCGCAATGATGCCGGTACCCTTGGGGGCAGGCGCCATTTGCACGTTGGCCGCACCGTGGTGACCGGTCACGTTGTGGTGGATGGTGCCGTTTTTCAAAGACACTTTGTGCATGTTGCGGCGGGCTTCTTCCATTGCTTTTTGCACAGCAGCTGGCACCTCTTTGGATTTGCCTTTGCCCATGCCCACGCGGCCATCGCCATCACCCACAACGGTGAGTGCGGCAAAGCCGAGGATGCGACCACCCTTGACGACTTTGGTCACGCGGTTGACCGCGATCATTTTTTCCTTCAGACCGTCGTCACGACTGTCGTCTTGCACTTTTGCTTGAACTTTTGCCATGTTATTTATCCGTGTCTGTTAGAACTGCAAGCCGGCAGCGCGTGCGGCATCAGCCAATGTTTTGACGCGACCGTGGTAGGCGAAGCCCGAACGATCGAAAGCGACTTTTTCAACGCCAGCGGCTTTTGCTTTTTCAGCAATGCGTGTGCCGATGATTTGAGCTGCCGCCGTGTTGCCACCTTTGCCAACAGCACCCAAGCTCTTGCGCACATCGGCTTCAGCGGTAGAAGCGGTGGCGATGACTTTGGTGCCGTCGCCGGAGATGACGCTGGCATAAATGTGCAAATTGGTGCGGTTGACCATCAAACGCGCCACGCCTTGTGTGGCAATGCGGATGCGGGTTTGACGCGAACGGCGCAGACGCTGCTGTTTTTTGCTTAGCATGTTGCAGCTCCTTATTTCTTCTTGGTCTCTTTGATCGTGATCTTTTCGTCCGAATAACGGATGCCTTTGCCTTTGTAAGGCTCGGGCGGACGAACAGCGCGAATTTCAGCAGCGATTTGACCCACACGTTGGCGGTCAGCGCCTTTGATGATGATTTCGGTGGGCGCAGGCGTCTCGACTTTGATGCCCGCAGGCATGTCAAAGTTGACGGGGTGCGAATAACCCACAGCCAAATTCAATTTGGCACCTTGGGCGGCGGCTTTGTAGCCCACGCCAACCAGGTTGAGCTTTTTCTCAAAGCCTTTGGTGACGCCAACCACCATGTTGTTGACCAACTGACGCAACGTACCGCTCATGGCGTTGGCTTCACGTGTTTCATTGGCCGCCTCGAAAGTGAGTGTGTCGGCTTGACGCACCACCTTGACCAAGGCGTTGTTGGCAATAGACAACTGACCACCCGCGCCTTTGACGCTGATGTGTTGTTCGTTCATGGTCACGTCCACACCTGCGGGGACTGTGACGGGCATTTTGGCAACTCGGGACATGTTTCGTTACTCCCTTAAGCCACGTAGCAAAGAACTTCGCCGCCCACGCCCGTGGCGCGTGCTTTGCGATCGGTCATCACACCTTTGGGGGTGGTGACGATGGCCACGCCCAAGCCGTTCATGACTTGCGGAATGGCGTCGTGGCCTTTGTAGACACGCAAGCCAGGGCGAGAGACGCGCTCGATGCGCTCAATCACTGGACGGCCTGCGTAATATTTCAATGCAATTTCCAACTCGGATTTGCCATCTTCAGTTTTGACGCGGAAGCCATCGATGTAGCCTTCCTCTTTCAACACCTGAACAATGGCCATCTTGACCTTGGACGCGGGAACCGACACGGTCGGCTTGGCCACCATCTGCGCATTGCGAATACGCGTCAGCAGGTCGGCAATGGGATCACTCATGCTCATATTGAATTTCTCCTGCCTGTTTACCAGCTGGCCTTGGTGATGCCGGGAATGTTGCCTGCGAAGGCTAATTCACGGATCTTGGCGCGACCCAAACCAAATTGACGGAAGGTGCCACGAGGGCGACCGGTGATTTCGCAACGATTGCGTTGACGTGTGGGGTTGGCGTTGCGGGGCAACTTTTGCAAACCCAAACGTGCAGCAGCGCGTTCTTCTTCGCTGCGTTTGATATCGCTGGCGATCGCCTTGAGTTCCGCGTGTTTCTTCGCGTACTTGGCGACCAGTTTGTCTCGCTTGAGCTCGCGCTCGATCAAAGCTACTTTAGCCACAGGGCACCTCAGTTCTTGAACGGGAAACGGAAGGCGGCGAGCAGTGCTTTGCACTCATCGTCGGTCTTGGCCGTGGTGGTGATGCTGATGTTGAGGCCGCGCAGGGCATCAACCTTGTCGTACTCGATCTCTGGAAAGATGATTTGCTCTTTCACACCGATGTTGTAGTTGCCGCGGCCATCGAAGGCGCGACCAGAAATACCGCGGAAGTCACGCACACGGGGCAGGGCCACGGTGACGAAGCGGTCTAAGAATTCGTACATGCGCACACCGCGCAATGTGACCATGCAACCGATGGGTTGTTGTTCGCGGATTTTGAAACCGGCGATGGCCTTGCGGGCTTTGGTGACGACGGGTTTTTGGCCGGCAATTTTGGTCAAGTCGCCCACGGCGTGGTCCATGACCTTCTTGTCCGCCACCGCTTCGCTGACACCCATGTTGAGGGTGATTTTGGTCAGGCGAGGCACTTCCATGGGGGATTTGTAGCCAAACTTGGTGGTCAACTCGGGGACCACTTTTTCACGATAGTGTTGTTGGAGTCGTGCCATGTTCATGCCGCCTTGATGACTTCGCCGCTGGACTTGAAGATGCGAACCTTCGAGCCATCGGTATTGATCTTGATGCCCACGCGATCGGCTTTGCCGGTGGTGGCGTTGTAAATAGCGACATTGGACTGGTGAATCGGCATGGTTTTTTCAACAATGCCGCCAGTGGTGCCAGCCATGGGGTTGGGCTTGGTGTGTTTTTTCACCAAATTGATGCCCTCGATGACGAGGTGTGAGTCATCTTGACGCAATGCCACCTTGCCACGCTTGCCCTTGTCGCGGCCTGCGATGACGATGACTTCGTCGCCTTTGCGAATTTTGTTCATGGTCTGGTCCTTAGAGAACTTCGGGCGCCAAGGACACGATCTTCATGAAGCGCTCGGTGCGCAGTTCGCGCGTGACCGGGCCAAAGATACGGGTGCCAATGGGCTCCAATTTGGCATTGAGCAACACGGCAGCATTGCTGTCGAATTTCACCAACGAACCGTCGCCACGGCGAATGCCTTTGGCGGTACGCACCACCACAGCACTGTAGATTTCGCCTTTTTTGACGCGACCACGGGGGGCGGCTTCTTTGATGCTCACTTTGATGATGTCACCGACGCTGGCATAGCGACGCTTGGAACCGCCGAGCACCTTGATGCACAAAACGGACTTCGCACCGGTGTTGTCGGCGACCTCTAATCTGGATTCTGTCTGGATCATTTCTTCTTCCCAACTTGTACCGCGCCTCAAAACCCCCACTGGGCTTCAAAAACTCGATCAGTCTTGGGCCCGTCATCTCCACAGCAAACCATTTGCTGCGTGTTTGTTTGGGCGTGATTTCCCTGCCGTTTTAAAAGCAGAGCCCGCTATTGTGCCACAGTTTTTGAGGTGCTCACCGTATTTTGAAGGCTGCACCCCGAAAATGCCGTTTCAAGGCTGTCGGCCAGGCGCTTCGTGGCTCAGGGTATAGGTTTGCGCTAAAGCTATATAGTCTGAAAGTTTTACTTCGGTGCAGCCTTCTTCACTCAGCAGGGCTGCAACTTCCTCGGCCACAGCCATGGAAGCCTTGGCGTCTAAAAACAACAGCCTGGAACGCCTCGCCAGCACATCTTCGACCGTGCGGGCAAATTCAAAACGCACCGCAAACCGAACCATGGCTTCGCTCAAGCCCGGCAGCAACCAGTGGTCTGCACCGGGCAATTGAGCCACCAAGGCTTGCTCGGTGCCATACAAATGCATGCCTTGCGGCGCCATCAGGCTGACAGGACGGCCGATCAAGGGGCCTGCGCCCTTGAACACCGCCCCGGCGTGTTGCGGGTGGGCAGGTGCATTCAGCAATTGGCTGGAAACGCATTGCGACAACACATCTTCGGCCATGGCGCGGTAGGTGGTCCATTTGCCGCCAGTGACCGTGACCATGCCGCTGCGACTGACGCTGACCGAGTGTTCGCGGCTCAAGCCTTTGGTGCTCACGCCCTCTTCCTGCGTGGGTTTGACCAAGGGCCGCAAACCGACCCAGACACTGCGCACATCGCTGCGCTGGGGCGGTTTGGCCAAATAGCGGGCTGACTCGCCCAGGATGAACGCCACCTCTTCTTCGAAGGCCGCTGGTTCACGCGGCATGTCGCTGCGCGGCGTGTCGGTGGTGCCCAGAATCACTTTGCCCAACCAAGGCACGGCAAACAAGACCCGGCCATCGGCGGTTTTGGGCACCAGCAACGCATGTTCGCCGGGCAGAAATGAACGGTCCACCACCAGGTGCACGCCTTGACTTGGGGCCACCATGGGCTGCACTTTCAAGCCCTCGGTCAGCGCATCCATTTGCCGCAGCTGATCGACCCACACACCGGTGGCGTTGACGATGCAGCGGGCTTGCAATTCAAAGGATTGGCCCGTTTCCTCGTCTTCACAGACCAAGGCACTCAACTGGCCTTGCGACTGCTTCAATTGGGTGACCGGGCAGTAATTGACCAACAAGGCACCGGCCTGAGCGGCGGTGCGGGCCAAACTGATGGCGAAACGCGCATCGTCAAACTGCCCATCCCAATACTGAACGCCGCCTTGCAAGCCCAGGGGCTTCAAGCCCGGCATGCGCGACAAGACCTTGGCGCCGCTTAAAAACTCGGTGCGGCCCAAGCCATCGGCGCCGGCCAAAAAATCGTACAGCTTCAAACCAATGCCGTAGAAAGCGGTTTCCCACCATCGGTACGACGGCATGACAAAGGGAATGGGTTGCGCCAAGTGTGGCGCGTCGTGCAACAACACAGAGCGCTCGTGCAGCGCTTCTCGCACCAAAGCCACGTTGCCCTGGGCCAAATAGCGAACGCCGCCGTGCACCAGTTTGGTGGAGCGCGATGAAGTGCCTTTGGCGAAATCATGGGATTCGAGCAAGACCACTTTGTAGCCCCGCAAGCTGGCTTCAAGTGCCACGCCCAAGCCAGTGGCCCCACCGCCTATCACCGCCAAATCAAAGCTTTGGGGGACAGCCAACTGTTGAAGAAGTTCTGAGCGGTTCATGGGTGACTGACCAAAGAGGGGCCTGCAGCAAACTGGCCACAGGCCCTCACAACACAAGGCACCGCTTGCGCGGTGCCCAGGTCTGGTTTAGCGAACGCGGCCTGCCTTCCAAGCGTTGAGCAAGGTCTCGTAAGCGATGGTTTCGCCTTTCGGTTTTTCGTTGGCCAGCTTGGCCCACGGTGCCGCTTTGTCACTCAGGTATTTGGCTGGATCGCCTTTGGGGTTGAGCTTGGGCGCACACCGGGCCATGCCCGCACGCTCCAAACGCGCCATCACGTCGTCCATCTCATTGGCCAAGTTGTCCATGGCTTGTTGAGGTGTTTTTTCACCCGTGACGGCCACCGCCACGTTTTTCCACCACAGCTGCGCGAGCTTGGGGTAGTCTGGCACGTTGGTACCGGTGGGTGTCCAAGCCACGCGGGCAGGGCTGCGGTAGAACTCGACCAAACCGCCCAGCTTGGGTGCCATTTTGGTCATGGCGTCTGAACGGATGTCGGATTCACGGATCGGCGTCAAGCCCACGATGGTTTTCTTCAGTGACGTGGTTTTGGCGGTGACGAACTGCGCGTACAACCAAGCAGCCGCTGTTTTGTTGGCATCATGGTCTTTGAAGAATGTCCATGAGCCCACATCTTGGTAGCCGTTTTGCATGCCCTGTTTCCAGTAAGGACCGTTCGGGCCAGGGGCCATGCGCCACTTCGGTGTACCGTCAGCATTCACCACCGGCAAACCAGGCTTGGTCATGTCGGCTGTGAAAGCGGTGTACCAGAAGATTTGCTGGGCAATTTGGCCTTGTGCAGGCACAGGACCGGCTTCACCAAAGGTCATGCCAATGGCTTCCTTGGGCGCGTATTTCTTCATCCAGTCCACGTACTTGGTGAGGGCGTAAACGGCCGCAGGTGAGTTGGTGGCGCCGCCACGTGCGACAGAAGCCCCTTGGGGATTGCAACCATCAGCAGACGCGCGGATGCCCCACTCGTCCACAGGTCGGCCATTGGGGATGCCAATGTCAGCCGTGCCCGCCATGGACAACCACGCATCGGTGAAACGCCAACCCAAAGAAGGGTCTTTTTTGCCGTAATCCATGTGGCCATAAATCGGCTTGCCATCAATGGTTTTCACATCATTGGTGAAAAACTCGGCAATGTCTTCATAAGCGCTCCAGTTCAGCGGCACGCCCAAGTCATAGCCATATTTGGCTTTGAATTTGTCTTTGATGTCTTTGCGTTCAAACAAGTCGGCGCGGAACCAGTAGAGGTTGGCAAACTGTTGGTCCGGCAATTGGTACAGTTTTTTATCCGGGCCGGTGGTGAAGCTGGTGCCAATGAAATCTTTGATGTCCAGCCCGGGGTTGGTCCACTCCTTGCCTGCGCCCGCCATGTAGTCGGTCAGGTTCATGATCTTGCCGTAGCGGTAGTGGGTGCCAATCAAGTCGGAGTCAGAAATCCAGCCGTCGTAAATCGATTTGCCCGATTGCATCGAGGTCTGCAGTTTCTCCACCACGTCACCCTCTTGGATCAAGTCGTGCTTGACGGTGATGCCGGTGATTTCGGTGAAGGCCTTGGCCAAGGTTTTGGATTCGTACTCGTGGGTGGTGATGGTCTCCGACACCACGGAAATCTCTTTCACGCCCTTGGCTTGCAGTTTTTTAGCCGCATCAATGAACCACTTCATTTCAGCCATCTGCTTGTCTTTGGACAAGGTGGACGGTTGGAACTCGCTGTCCACCCATTTCTTCGCTTCAGCCTCGCCCGCCCATGCGCTGTGTCCCAGCACCAAGGCTGCAGCAGCAAAAGCAATTGCACGGTATTTCAATTTCATGCCCGTCTCCTAAAAAATTCCCCTTGCTCTGAGAAAACACGTGTCTTGGGGAAGTTTCAGACCGTGTCATGACTTGGTTGGGCTAGCCCTTGCGCATCACAAGAACCAGCCAAACCGCACTCGTTGCGGTGGCCCACCAAATGGAAGGCTCCTCGCTCAAACCAAACCAGATCAACATCTCGCCCGCCAAGCCGACAAACATCAGGTGCAGGTAGGCCGCCCCCAACAAACCAATGAACAAGCGGTCACCACGGGTCGTCACCAGGGGCAGCCAGCCTTGGCGGGCCACCGTGGGCGAACGCTGCTCCCACACCGTCATGCCCAACAACATCAGCACGATGCAGCAGAAAAAAATCGCCACCGGGGTGGTCCAAGCCATCCACTCAAGCATGGTGCAAGCTCCTCAAGTTCATACGCGCCCCATGGCAAAACCTTTGGCGATGTAGTGCCGCACAAACCAAATGACGATGGCGCCAGGCACGATGGTCAACACGCCTGCGGCTGCCAACGTCGCCCAGTCCATGCCCGACGCACTGACGGTGCGGGTCATGGTGGCCACGATCGGTTTGGCGTTGACACTGGTCAGGGTGCGCGCCAGCAGCAACTCGACCCAGCTGAACATGAAGCAGAAAAACGCGGTCACGCCCACGCCGGCTTTGATGAGCGGCAAAAACACCTTGATGAAAAAAGCGGGGAAGCTGTAGCCATCGATGTAGGCGGTCTCATCAATCTCGCGGGGTATGCCGCTCATGAAACCTTCCAAAATCCACACGGCCAACGGCACGTTGAACAGCAAATGCGCCATCGCCACCGCGATGTGCGTGTCCATCAAGCCCACCGTGCTGTAGAGCTGAAAAAACGGCAACAGAAACACCGCCGGGGGGGTCATGCGGTTGGTCAGCAGCCAGAAAAACACATGCTTGTCGCCCAAGAATCTGTAGCGTGAAAACGCATAGGCCGCAGGCAAAGCCACGGTGAGCGAGATGACGGTGTTGATGGCCACATAGATCAGGCTGTTGATGTAACCGTTGTACCAAGATGGGTCGGTGAAGATGGTGGCGTAGTTGTCCCAAGTGGGGTGGGCCGGAAACAAGCTGAAGCTGGACAGAATTTCTTGGTTGGTGCGAAAACTCATGTTGACCATCCAGTAGATGGGCAGCAAAGCGAACACGATGTAGAGCAGCAAAAACAGGTTGCGCTTTTTGAAGCGACGCTCATCCATGTGCGCTCTCCTTGGCTTGGGTGCCCACACTTTGCATCCAGTTGTAGAGGATGAAGCACAGCAACAAAATGATGAGGAAGTAAATCAACGAGAACGCTGCAGCCGGGCCCAAGTCAAATTGACCCACGGCTTTTTGCGTCAGGTATTGACTCAGGAACGTGGTGGCGTTGCCCGGGCCACCGCCCGTCAGCACAAACGGTTCGGTGTAAATCATGAAGCTGTCCATGAAGCGCAGCAACACGGCAATCACCAACACGCCCCGCAGCTTGGGGAGCTGGATGAAGCGAAACACCGCGAACTTGGTGGCGCCGTCAATTTGCGCGGCTTGGTAATAGGCGTCTGGGATGCTGCGCAAACCGGCGTAACACAGCAGCGCCACCAACGGTGTCCAGTGCCAGATGTCCATCACCAACACGGTCAACCAAGCGTCTCGGGCGTTGCCGGTGTAGTTGTAGTCAATCCCCAAGCCCTGCAAAGACGCGCCCAACAAGCCAATGTCGGCCCGTCCAAAAATTTGCCAAATCGTGCCCACCACGTTCCAAGGAATCAGCAGCGACAAAGCCACCAACACCAGTGTGATGGACGCCTGCCAACCTTTGGCCGGCATCGACAAAGCCAGGGCGATGCCCAACGGTATTTCCAGCAACAACACCGCCAATGAAAAAATCATTTGTCGCCACAAAGCCTCATGCAAATCTTGGTCGCGCATGACCGCTGCAAACCACTCCGTCCCAACAAACACGCGGCGCTCCGGTGAAATGATGTCTTGCACCGAATAATTGACCACGGTCATCAGCGGCAAGATGGCCGAAAAGGCCACGCAAAGCAACACCGGCAAGATCAGGAACCAGGCTTTTTGGTTGACGGGCTTCATGCGATCAACTCCTCGCGCTCGTAAAAACAGCTGTGCGCGCCCAACACTTGCAGGTACACGGTCTGTCCCACCGTGGGCGCTGCACGGTCTGGCGACAAGCGCACCCGCAAGATCGCGCTGCCACATTGGGCTGTGAGCAAGCCACTGGTGCCCAGGTCTTGCCAGCGCAGCACCTGCGCGGGCAAACAACCCTCGGCGGCTTGGTCATGCACGCTGATGTACTCCGGGCGCACACCGAGTTTCAAGTCCTGGGTGTGGGCCAAGGCCAAGGCTTGTGCCGGCGACAAGGTCAGGGTTTGACCGCCAATGTGCAGCAGGGCATCTTGGGCCTTGGCTGGCAAAAAATTCATGCCCGGTGAACCAATGAAATGGCCCACAAAACTGTGCGCGGGACGCTCGAACAAGGCTTCGGCATTGCCCACCTGCACGGCTCGGCCGCGCGTCATGACCACCACTTCCTGTGCAAAGGTCAGCGCTTCAACCTGATCGTGGGTGACGTAAATCAGGGTGTGCTTGAGCTCTTGGTGGACTTGCTTGAGCTTGCGGCGCAGTTGCCATTTCAGGTGTGGATCGATCACGGTGAGTGGCTCGTCAAACAAAATCGCGGCCACATCCGGGCGCACCAAACCGCGCCCCAGGGAGATTTTTTGTTTGGCGTCAGCCGACAAACCCGCTGCCCGCTGGTTCAGTTGGCCACTGAGTTCCAGCATCTCCGCGATTTGACCCACGCGTTGGCGGATTTGCGCTTCCGGCATCTTGCGATTGCGCAGAGGAAACGCCAGGTTGTCAGCCACGGTCATGGTGTCGTAGATGACCGGAAACTGGAACACCTGAGCGATGTTGCGCTGTTGAGGGGTTTTGTCAGTGACGTCTTCACCATTGAACAGCACCTGGCCTCGCGAGGGTTTGACCAAGCCCGAAATGATGTTGAGCATGGTGGTTTTGCCGCAGCCCGAGGGGCCGAGCAAAGCATAAGCACCGCCAGCTTCGAAACTCATTTTCAGCGGCAGCAAGGCGTAATCGCTGTCTTGCTGCGGGTTGGGGCCATAGGCGTGGGCCAGGTCCAGGTCAATGCGCGCCACCATGTCAGTGACCCCCTTGCGACGGGTTCAGGGGCGCGCGCAACAAAGCGCCCGCCGCGTCAAACACATAGGCGTCGTGCGGATCGATGAACACGCTCATGGATTGGCCAATGTCAAAGCCATGGACACCGGTTTTTTGCAAGACCAACTCGAGGCCGCCACAGTCCAGGTGCACAAAGGTGTCGGTGCCGGATATTTCAGCCAGTTGGACGCGCCCCGGCAAGGCCAGGTCTGTGGGGCGCTGCTCGGTGCGCAAAGCCGAGGCACGCAAACCCAATTGCACGGGCCGGGCATGCGCTGTTTTTTCCAGCGTCAGCATGCTGCCGTTGTCCAAGCGCCATGCACCCGCGTGCGGTGTGGCTTGCAACACATTGATGGGTGGATCGCTGAAAGCGCGCGCCACATCCAAGGACTGCGGTTGGCGAAACACCTCCAAAGTGGGGCCGTATTGCAAGACCCGTCCCTCTTTCATGACCGCGGTGTAACCGCCCAACAGCAAGGCTTCACTGGGCTCGGTGGTCGCATACACCACGGTGCCGCTGCCGGCCTCAAACAACTGGGTCAGGTCTTCCCGCAGTTCTTCGCGCAGTTTGTAGTCCAGGTTGACCAAGGGCTCGTCGAGGAACAAGAGCGGTGCGCGTTTGGCCAAGGCCCGGGCCAAGGCCACACGCTGCTGCTGACCGCCCGACAGCTCGGCGGGCAAGCGTTGCAAGAAAGGGTCGATGCGCAGCCGCTTGGCCATGGCCTGGACTTGCTCGTCGATCTGGCTGTCACCGCGCAAACGCAGGGGTGAGGCGATGTTGTCGTACACGCTCATGGACGGGTAGTTGATGAATTGTTGGTAGACCATGGCGACATTGCGCTCACGCACCCCAACACCGGTGACGTTGTGCCCATCGACCCACACTTGCCCGGTGCTGGGCAGGTCCAAGCCCGCCATCAAACGCATCAGGCTGGTCTTGCCAGCTTGCGTGGCGCCCAACAACACGGTGACCGCATGGGGTGCCAACACCATGTCCAGCGGGTACAGGTGCACCTGGCCGGCCACGGTTTGGCTGATGTTGTCGAGTTTCAAAGTCATCTTGGAAGGGTGCGTCAGGGGCTGGAACAACTTGTCGACCCGACAAGTTTTGGCATGCAGGAAATTTTCTTTTCTTTTCGCATTCTTGTTCGATTTTGTTTTAATTGATTCGGTATTTTCCCTAAGTTGGTGCCATTCGAAGATGGTTTATGGTTGCCCGAACCCCCAAAACGCCACCCATGAATCCCAATCCCCGACAAACCGAGTTGTTGGCCTTGGTGCAAACCCAAGGTGCCGCCTCCATTGAGTTTTTGGCCGAAACCTTTTCTGTCACCCTGCAAACCGTTCGCCGGGATGTCCAGCGCTTGGCCGAAGCCGGCTTGCTGTCGCGCTTTCATGGCGGCGTGCGCATGCCCAGTTCGACCACTGAAAACATCGCCTACCGCCAGCGTCAAGCGCTGTCGCTGGACGGCAAAACCCGCATTGCCAAAGCCATCGCAGCCAGCGTGCCGCATGGCTGTTCACTCATCATGAACATTGGCACCACCATGGAAACCGTGGCCCGCGAGTTGCGCCAACACCGGGGCTTGCGGGTCATCACCAACAACCTGAACGTGGCGCAAATCATGAGCGACAACCCGGATTGCGAGGTCATCGTCACCGGTGGTGTGGTGCGCGGCGTGGATCGCGGCATCGTTGGCGAAGCCACGGTGGATTTCATCCGCCAGTTCAAGGTGGACATTGGCCTCATCGGCATCAGCGGCATCGAGGCCGACGGCACCATGCGCGACTTCGATTACCGCGAGGTGAAAGTGGCCAAGGCCATCATCGAGCACTCGCGCGAAGTGTGGCTGGCCGCCGACCACACCAAATTCAACCGTCCGGCCATGGTCGAGTTGGCGCATTTGTCCCACATCGACCGCTTGTTCACCGACGCCCTGCCGCCTGACAGCTTTGTGCAGTTGCTCGAGCAATCCGGGGTGGAGTGCACCGTGGCCGATGAAAGCAAAACACCACCCGCCTTGTCCTTGGTGGGTTGATACCTTCACAACCACCCACCATGACCTACATCCTGGCCCTCGATCAAGGCACCTCCAGCTCGCGCAGCATCATCTTCAAGCCCGACGGCTCGGTGTTGACGGTGGCGCAACAAGAGTTTGGGCAAATCTACCCGCACCCCGGCTGGGTTGAACACGACCCGCAAGAAATCTGGGCCAGCCAGCTCGCTACAGCCCGCCAAGCCCTGCAACAAGCCGGCATCAGCGCGGCCCAAGTGGCGTCTTTGGGCATCACCAACCAGCGCGAAACCACGGTGGTGTGGCGGCGCGACACGGGCCAAGCCATTTACAACGCCATCGTTTGGCAAGACCGGCGGGCCGAGCCCGAGTGCCTGCGTTTGCGCGAAGCGGGCGCTGCGCCCCTGGTGCAGCAAAAAACCGGGCTCTTGATTGACGCGTATTTTTCTGCCACCAAATTGCAATGGATTTTGAACAACGTGGCCGGGGCCCGCGCCATGGCCGAGCGCGGCGAATTGGCGTTTGGCACGGTGGACAGTTGGTTGATGTGGCAACTCACTGGTGGCACGGTGCATGCCACCGATGTCAGCAATGCGGCCCGCACCATGCTGTTCAACATCCACAGCAACCAATGGGACGACGAGTTGCTCAAGCTCTTGGATATCCCCAAGTCGGTGCTGCCCGAGGTACACCCCTCGGCCAGCGACTTTGGCCGCACCCAAGCGCACTGGCTGGGCAGCGAATTGGCCATCGGCGGTGTCGCGGGTGACCAGCAAAGCGCCTTGTTTGGTCAGGCTTGTTTCCAAGCAGGTCAAGCCAAAAACACCTATGGCACTGGTTGCTTCATGCTGATGCACACCGGCGGCGAATGCCAAACCAGCCACAACGGGCTCATCACCACCAGTGCCGCCCAAGCCGACAACACACCTGCCTATGCCTTGGAAGGCTCGGTCTTCATCGGTGGTGCGGTGGTGCAATGGCTGCGCGATGGCTTGCGCGCCTTTGACAGAAGCGCCGATGTGCAAGCCCTGGCCGAGAGCGTGCCTGACGCGGGCGGCGTGGTCTTGGTGCCCGCCTTCACCGGCCTGGGCGCGCCCTACTGGCAAGCCGATGCACGGGGTGCCATGGTCGGTTTGTCACGCGGCACCACCATGGCCCACATCGCCCGCGCCGCCTTGGAAAGCATTGCGTTTCAAAGCACCGCGCTGTTGCAAGCCATGAACCGGGATGCGGCCCAGCCAGTCTCAGAGCTGCGCGTTGACGGCGGGGCCTGTGTCAACAACCTGTTGATGCAGTTCCAAGCCGACTTGCTGGGCATCCCGGTGTTGCGCCCTGAAGTGATTGAAACCACCGCCTTGGGAGCCGCGTACTTGGCCGGTTTGAGCGCGGGCATTTACCAAAGCCCCCAAGAGCTGGCCCAGCATTGGCGTGTCGAACGACGGTTTGAACCGCAGATGTCGCGCGACCAAGCACTGGCACAGATGGCGCATTGGGAAAAAGCTGTGCGTCAAACCGTGGCGGCCTAACGCGAGTGCGCCTGCTGCGCTTGAGTGCACTGTTTGTGCATGAGGCTGCGCCACTTCGAGTTACCCCGACAATGGCGGCCTGTCTTTCTCGCTGTTGCTAGGATTTCTCATGACTGCCGCTTCCCTCCCCGCTTTGTCGCCCATCACCTTCATTGGCGGGGGCAACATGGCGCAAGCCTTGATCGCTGGCCTGCGCAAACAAGGCGCAGCAGCCGACAGCATCCGGGTGGTCGAGCCCTTGGCCAGCACGCGTCAGTTGTTGATCGATCAACTCGGCGTGCACGCCTTGCCGCAAGCCAACGACAGCCTGGGCGACACGCAATTGGTGGTCTGGGCGATCAAGCCCCAGCTCTTTCAAGCCGTGGCGCAGCCCTTGAAAGACCTGTTTCCACAAGCCTTGCATCTGAGCGTGGCCGCCGGTATTCGCAGTGACAGCATCACCCAATGGCTGGGGACGGAGCGGGTGGTGCGCGCCATGCCCAACACACCGGCCTTGGTGGGCTTGGGTCAAACCGGCTTGTATGCGCGTGGTGCCGTAAGCGCCGAGCAGCGCCAACAGGTGGAAGCCTTGCTGCAAGCGGTGGGTCAGTCGATTTGGGTCAGCAGCGAAGACTTGCTCGACGCCGTGACTGCAGTGTCAGGATCGGGCCCCGCCTATGTGTTTTATGTGATCGAGGCCATGGTGGCCGCTGGTGTGCGCATGGGCCTCACGCCAGCGCAAGCGCATCAGTTGGCGGTGGGCACCATGGTTGGGGCGGCCGAGTTGGCGCGCGCCAGCAGCGAGGCCCCCGCCGTGCTGCGCGAACGCGTGACCTCCAAAGGCGGCACCACCCACGCCGCCATCAGCAGCATGCAAGCCGACGGCCTGCCTGCTTTGTTTGAAAAAGCCATGCTGGCCGCACGCGACCGCGCCGTCAGTTTGGGTGACGAACTGGGCAGCGCCTGAGTTTCAGTCCGATGGCGGTTGGTAGCGAACGGCCTAACGCAGGTGCAAGCCCCAGGCGATGCCGGCAAACACGGTGGCCCCCAGCCAATGGTTCATGCGAAACGCCCTGAAGCAACCCTCGCGCTCGCGTTTGTAAATCATGCCGAAATGCCAGAACGCTTGAACGCCAGCGATTTCGATGGAGAACCATTGCGGCCAGCCCAAACCTTGGTCGTGCAGCAACCACAGGTTGCCCAACAGGTACGCCGCGTAAAACAACATCACGGCCAGCACGTCATAGCGCCCCAGCGTGATGGCCGAGGTTTTCATGCCGATGCGCAAGTCGTCGTTGCGGTCCACCATGGCGTACTCGGTGTCATAAGCCAATACCCAAAACAAGTTCACCCACAACAAGCCCCACGCCAGCGGTGGCACCGCGTTCCACACCCCTTCCACACTGAGCGGGCCCCCATTGACCGCCGCAAACGCCATTGGGATGCCAAAGCTGAAGGCCACGCCCAGCACCGCTTGCGGCATGGCCACAAACCGTTTGGCATAGGGATAGGCCAAGGTGACCGCCAAGGCCGCCACCGACCACACGATGGTGACTGCGTTGGTGGTCAACACCAGCCCAAAGGCGCACAGTGCCAACAGCGCGCCTGCGCTGAGTGCTTGCCGAACGGACAAAGCACCTGAGGTGACGGGTCGGTTGGCGGTGCGTTCCACGTGCTTGTCAAATTCGCGATCTGCCACATCGTTGATACAGCAACCCGCGCTGCGCATGAGGATGGTGCCCAACACAAACACGGTGAGCAAATGCCAGCCCGGAAAGCCACCACTGGCCAACCACAAAGCGCCCAAGCTCGGCCACAACAACAAGAGCCAACCAGCGGGGCGGTTCCAGCGGATCAAATCAAGGTAGAGCGACAGTGTGCTGCGTGGCGCTGGGTCAGCGGTGAGGGGTTCGGTCATGGTTTGCGGGCGAATCAGGTTAAGCGGTGCACGCCCGGCAATTCACTGGCAACGATGGCATTGCGCAAGGCAGCGATGGCTTCGTAGCGGGTGAAACTTCGCCGCCACGCCAGCACCACGCGCCGGGTGGGTGGTTTTTCTGCACCCTCCACCACGGGCAAATAGCGCACATAGGTGTCGAGGGATTTTTTCTTCTTGCCCGTGGCCAACAAGGCCTCTTTGGGCACGCTCAGGCGCGGCACCAAGGTCACGCCCATGCCAGCGGCCACCATGTGTTTGATGGTTTCCAAGGACGAGCCTTCAAAGCTTTTGCGGATGCCTTCGGTGTCGCTGGAGAAGCGCGCAAATTCGGGGCAGACCTCGAGCACATGGTCGCGAAAGCAATGGCCATTGCCCAGCAGCAACATGGTTTCGGCTTTGAGTTCGGTGGCGCTGATGGACTCGCGTTGCGCCAGCGGGTGGTTGCTGGGCAGGGCGGCCATGAAGGGCTCGTCGTAAAGCGGCGCCACCGCCAAGCCAGTGTCTGGAAACGGCTCGGCCATGATGGCGCAATCGATTTCACCGGTGCGCAGCATTTCCAACAATTTCACCGTGAAGTTCTCTTGCAGCATGAGCGGCATTTGCGGCGATGTGTCGATGCTGTGGCGCACCAGCTCGGGCAACAAATACGGCGCGATGGTGTAGATGACGCCCAAGCGCAGTGGGCCTGAGAGCGGGTCTTTGCCACGTTTGGCCAGCTCTTTGATGTTGGCGGCTTGCTCCAACACGCTTTGCGCTTGGCGCACGATTTCTTCACCCAAGGGTGTGACCGTCACCTCGTTGGCATTGCGCTCGAACAACTTGACCTGCAGTTCTTCTTCCAAATTTTTGATGCCCACCGAGAGCGTCGGCTGCGACACAAAGCAGGCTTCAGCGGCACGGCCAAAGTGCTTTTCGCGGGCCACCGCCACGATGTATTTCAGTTCGGTCAGGGTCATGGTTTTCAGGCTTTCAGAAAGTCGGATTTTCCACCCAACCAGCGCTCCACATGACGCGCGGCCATGGCCGGGTGTTGATCCAACATGATGGGGGCCAGTTGCCGCGCCCAGTCCAGCAGTTCGTGGTCCACCGTCAAGTCGGCAAAGCGCAGCATGGCCGCCCCCGATTGCCGCGCCCCTAAAAACTCACCCGGCCCGCGGATGTCCAAATCGCGGCGGGCAATTTCAAAGCCGTCGTTGGTCTCGGCCATGGCACGCAAGCGCGCGCGTGCGGTGTCGCTGAGTCGCCCGTGCTCGCCCAATGAATACAGCAAGACGCAAGCCGAGGCCGCTGCACCGCGACCGACCCGCCCGCGCAACTGGTGCAACTGGCTCAGGCCAAAGCGCTCGGCGTGCTCGATCACCATCAGCGAGGCATTGGGCACATCCACCCCCACTTCGATGACCGTGGTGCTCACCAACACACCCATTTGCCCTTGCACAAACAGCGACATGACGGCTTTCTTTTCGGCTTGTGGCATGCGCGAATGCAGCAAGCCAATCATGACGCCGGGCAGCGCTTCGCACAGGGCTTGGTGCGTGTCGGTGGCGTTGCGCAAATCCAGCGCCTCGCTTTCTTCAATCAGCGGACACACCCAGTAAATCTGCCGACCCTCGGTGAGTTGCGCCCGAATACGCTCAATGATTTCATCGCGGCGCGTCTCGGCCACCAACTTGGTGACGATGGGAGTGCGCCCGGGCGGCAACTCGTCGATGGTGGACACGTCCAGGTCGGCGTAGTAGCTCATGGCCAAAGTGCGTGGAATCGGCGTGGCGCTCATCATCAGCAAATGCGGCTCGCGCGGGCTGCTGTTTGCAACACCGTCATGGTTGCTGCCCGATGCTTGTTCAAGTGCGGGGTTGGTTTGTTCGTCCGAGAGTTTTTGCCGCAAGGCCAAGCGCTGCGCCACACCAAAGCGGTGTTGCTCGTCGATGATGGCCAGCCCTAAATTTTTGAACTGCACCTTGTCTTGAATGACCGCGTGCGTGCCCACCACCAAGGCGGCTTGGCCACTGGCCACCAGCGCCAGCATGGTGTCGCGCTCTTTTTTCTTCTGGCTGCCGGTCAGCCACGCCACTTGCAAACCCAAGGGCGCGAGCACCGGTGCCAACCAACCCACCAATTTGGCGAAATGTTGTTCGGCCAAGATTTCAGTGGGCGCCATCAAGGCGCACTGCCAGCCCGCGTCGATGCATTGCGCGGCTGCGAGTGCGGCCACCACGGTTTTGCCCGAGCCCACATCGCCTTGCAGCAAGCGGTGCATGGGCACAGCGCGCGCCACGTCGTTGGCAATTTCAGTCACGACGCGCTGCTGCGCGTTCGTGAGTTTGAAGGGCAGCGCAGCGTGCAACTGGGCCAACACGCCTTGCGGGCTGTGGCTGTGCGCCAGCACCGGTGCACTGAGCAACTGTCGTTCGCGCTTGGCCTGCAACTGCGAGAGCTGTTGCGCCAGCAATTCTTCGGCTTTCAAACGCTGCCAAGCCGGATGCGTGTGGTCTTCCAACTGGGCCAAGGACACATCGGGCGCGGGATGGTGCAAAAACTGCAGCGCCTGCGCCAAGCCCCAACTGTGCGGCGGTAAATGGTTCGCGGGAATGGTTTCGGCAAAAGCTTGACCGCGCAAGGCGTAGGCCAAACCACCCAGCACGGCTTTGCGCAAATAAGCCTGTGGCAACTCGGCGGTGCTGGGGTAGACGGGCGTGAGCGCCGTGGCCAATGCGCCACCCGCCCCTTGCACGGTGGGATGCATCATGGTGCGGCCCATGAAGCCGCCACGCACCTCGCCGCGCAAACGCACTTGGCGACCGACCTCCAAGGCCTTTTGCATGTTGGGATAGAAATTGAAAAAGCGCAGCGTGCAGGTGTCGCTGCCGTCGTCCACCACGGCTTGCAACTGGCGGCGCGGCTTGAACACCACTTGGCAACTTTTCACGACCGCTTCAATTTGAATCACCTCGCCGTCGCGGCTGTCGGCCAGCTTGACCAGCTGGGTTTCGTCCTCGTAGCGCAGCGGCAGGTGCAGCGCCAAATCCACCGGGCGCAGCAAACCCATTTTGCGCAAGGCTTTTTGCGGCACGGACAGGGGTTTGCGCTCGGGCGTGGGGGTTGGCATGGCTTGGCGATTGTGAAGCATTCAATCCAAGGGGATGCCCATGCCACAATTTGCACCTTCTTCACTTGGAACGGGCCCGTCCGGCCCTCAAGCACATGCTCTCTTCAGCACCCTCTCGCCAGTACGTCTTAAGCGATTTCGACTTTCACCTTCCCCCTGAACTGATTGCCCAAACGCCCGCGCCCGAGCGCAGTGGCTCGCGTTTGCTGGATGGTCGCGGTGACACCGCTGTGGACCGCGTGTTCAAAGAACTCCCAACACTGCTGAAAGCCGGCGACCTGCTGGTGTTCAACGACACGCAGGTGGTGCCGGCGCGTTTGTTTGGCGAAAAACCAAGCGGCGGGCAACTCGAGTTGCTGGTCGAGCGCGTCTTGCCTGATGTTGTCAACCAAGTGGTGGCGCACCTGCGGGTGAGCAAAAAACCGCTCGTGGGCACGGTGCTGCACATGTTCAACCAAGCAGGCAACGCCCCAGCCTTTGAAGCCACGCTGCTGGGCCGTTGGCCGCATGAAGATGGGCCGCTGTTTCGCTTTGCTTTCAGCGATGAGCCCCTGCACTTGATGCGCGCACACGGCCACGTGCCGCTGCCACCCTACATCGCCCGCGACAAACACAGCATGAGCGCCGAGGATGTGGCGCGCTACCAAACCGTGTTCGCCAAACACCCCGGCGCGGCCGCAGCACCCACGGCCGCACTGCACTTTGACCAAGCCTTGCTCGATGCTTTGCAAGCCATGGGCGTGCAGCGCGCCAGCGTCACGCTGCATGTGGGCGCGGGCACGTTCTCGCCGGTGAAAACCGAGAACTTGAGCGACCACCAAATGCACAGCGAGTGGTACAGCATTCCCCCAGAAACATTGCAAGCCATCGCCGATTGCCGCGCGCGCGGTGGCCGCGTGTTGGCGGTGGGCACCACCACGGTTCGCACCCTGGAGAGTTGGGCGCAAACCGGCCAAACCGAGGGCGACACCCACATCTTCATCACGCCGGGTTTTGATTTCAACGTGGTGGACTTGCTGGTGACGAATTTCCATTTGCCCAAATCGTCGCTGCTGATGCTGGTGGCAGCTTTCGCCGGCTTTGACCACATGCACGCGCTCTACCAACATGCCATGGGGCAGGGCTATCGCTTCTTCAGTTACGGGGATGCGATGTTGTTGTCTTCAATGCGAAGACACATCCATGAATAGATCAGTGCTTGGCCACATATTGAACACCTGACAAGCCTTGGTAGTCGGCGTCTTGCGTCCAAAGTACGGCTTGGTGCTCCATCGCCATGGCGTACATGGACGCATCTGCCATGGCCAATTTGTGTTCGATAGACACATTGGCGGCTGCGATGGCGCGTGCATCAGTGAGGTCAATGATGGGTAAGCGGCGCATCAGCATCACGCAGGTATCCCGCAATTCATCTGGTAGTTTGCGCGACAGCACCCGGTGCACCTCATACACGCTGATGCTGGTGACCAGCAAGTTGGCTTCATCTTCAATGATGGGTCTGAAGACAGGACCGTTGCGCCCTGCCAAAAAGAACTCAATCCATCCTGATGCGTCAACGATGTTCATTCATAGTCCTTGTCGGGTTCTTTAGGCGGTTCTATGTCACCCAAGTCATAGCCTTGAAGGATGCCGTAATAAGCGCTGATGGGGAGCAATGGCGTGATCACAATTTCTGTACCTCGCACTTCAAACTGAATTTGAGACCCAGGCTCGATGCCCAACTGTGCACGCATGGCTGCAGGCAGCGTGACCTGTCCTTTGCTTGATACAACTGCATTGCTTGGCATTTATTTTTTCCTTTACTTATATATAAAGTAAAGCGTAGATTAAAGTAAAGATTCTCTTTTGTCCATCCATTGGCGATCACTTTTCAGGGCTTGGTGGCACTTAAACTGCCCAGATGCTGACATTCGACCTCCTGAAAACCGAAGGCATGGCCCGTCGTGGCCGCCTGACCCTCAACCACGGCGTGGTGCAAACGCCGATCTTCATGCCGGTGGGCACTTACGGCACGGTCAAGGGCGTGATGCCGCGCAGCCTGCACGAGATGGGCGCGCAGATCATTTTGGGCAACACCTTCCATTTGTGGATGCGCCCTGGCTTGGATGTGATGCAAAGCTTTGGCGGCTTGCACGGCTTTGAGCAGTGGCACAAACCCATCCTCACCGACTCGGGCGGGTTTCAGGTGTGGAGCCTGGGCGCCATGCGCAAGATCACCGAAGAAGGCGTGACCTTTGCCTCGCCGGTGAATGGCGACAAGTTGTTCATGTCGCCCGAGGTGAGCATGCAGATTCAAACCACGCTCAACAGCGACATCGTGATGCAGCTGGACGAATGCACGCCTTACGAGACCAACGGCCACATCACCACCGAAGCCGAAGCGGCCAAGTCGATGGAGATGAGCCGCCGCTGGGCAGTGCGCAGCCAAAACGAATTCGCGCGCCTGAACAACCCGAACGCGCTGTTTGGCATCGTGCAAGGCGGCATGTTTCCTCAGCTGCGCCAAGAATCGATGGAAGCCTTGGTGGACATGAACTTTTCCGGCTACGCCATTGGCGGCGTGAGCGTGGGCGAGCCCAAAGACCAAATGCTGGCGATCATGGCGCACACCCCGCACCGCCTGCCCGCCCACAAACCGCGCTACCTGATGGGCGTGGGCACACCGGAAGATTTGGTGGAAGGTGTGCGCTGTGGTGTGGATATGTTCGATTGCGTCATGCCCACCCGCAACGCACGCAACGGCACCTTGTTCACCCGCTACGGCGACTTGAAACTGCGCAACGCCCGCCACAAGGCCGACCCACAACCCATCGACCCGAGTTGCACTTGTTATGCGTGTGCGGGGGTTGAAGGCGTGTCATGGGCGCAAGGTGGCACAGGCGGATTCAGCCGCGCCTACATGCACCACCTGGACCGCTGCGGCGAAATGCTCGGCCCCATGCTGGCCACCATCCACAACCTGCACTACTACCTGAACCTGATGCAAGAGGTGCGCGATGCGCTGGACGCAGGGGATTTTGCGGGGTTTGTGGCGAGGTTTAAAGGCGATAGGGCAAGGGGGGTTTGAGGAGGGTCAAGGCGTGATGTGCTTGCGTGTTGCTGTTTTGGAACGGTGATTTAAATGTCGCTCCAACACCATGAGCAATGCCGTATTGATCCGCGTCTCAAACTTACTCAACTGGCACTGACTTTTCAGTCTTTCGTGCGATGGCCATATGCTCGGAATCTTGTACGGATTCAATTGGCATCGCTAATCTATGACTAGGGTGTCTGTCGGACAGTCAATTCGCCGTCGTGCTCGCATAGATGGTCAAGCTGAAGGCTTCAAAAGTTCGCAATGACGCGATGGGACTCACCGCGGTGCCGCCCCTTCGCTTGTGGCGTGAGCTGTCAAGCTATACGGTCTGCCCAATAGCTAGGCTTTCTTCGATGGTGCATAACGGCGACGATGAGAATTTCTGTGTCGCTCACCCTGAACACGATGCTGAAGGGAAAGCCTTTCACCAATCGGCTGCGGGTGCCTTTGGGCGATGGAGCCCCACCTAATGGATTGGAGACCGCATTGTTTACCGCGCTTTCGACCGCATGTTCAAACTTGATGCCCAATCCATCTTGAATATTCGAGTAGTAGGCCACCTCCTTCAATAGCTCGGCTTCAGCGGCTGGCAGGAAATGCGGCTTGATCACCGGGCAATACTTCGTGCCTTGGCGAAAACTTCGTCGGCGTCGATGCTCTTGGCTTCACCGCGATCATAT
>JACCDP011465211.1_pt1 | contig 28231 bp, 18 predicted proteins | sample 7445841 | NCBI WGS metagenome assembly JACCDP01 (sample SAMN15323441, study PRJNA562643) | freshwater metagenome | isolation source: river surface water | place: USA:Blue River Watershed | collected 2017-08-17 | reverse complement strand
TGTGTGGTTAAAAACCCTTCCCAAAGACGGCCCTCACATGCTGGCAAAAGCCGGCGAAGAAAATGCCGGATTAGTAGATATTGGAGACGGACTGGCCTGCGCCTTTAAAATAGAATCACACAATCACCCCAGTGCCCTGGAACCCTATCAGGGAGCAGCTACCGGAGTAGGAGGCATAAACCGCGATATATTTACCATGGGAGCAAGACCCATCGCCCAATTAAACTCATTACGTTTTGGTGATATTCACTCGGCAAAAACCAAATGGCTCATAAAGGGCGTGGTTAAAGGTATTGGCGATTATGGTAACGCTTTTGGTATTCCAACCGTTGGCGGTGAAGTATTTTTTGACGACAGCTTTAACGTAAACCCATTGGTAAATGCTATGAGTGTGGGTATTGTAAAAACCGGGGAAACCATCAGTGCCATTTCTTATGGTGCAGGAAATCCGGTATTTATTGTAGGTTCTGCTACTGGCAAAGACGGTATTCACGGTGCTACCTTTGCATCGGCAGACATCACAGAAGACTCGGCCAAAGACCTGCCAGCTGTTCAGGTGGGTGACCCTTTTCAGGAAAAATTATTGCTGGAAGCAAGCCTGGAAGTAATTAAAACAGGCGCAGTTGTAGGTATGCAGGATATGGGAGCAGCGGGCATTACCTGCTCTACCAGCGAAATGAGTGCAAAAGGGGAACATGGTATGAATATTTGGCTCGACAAAGTGCCTACACGCCAGGCCAACATGCAACCCTTTGAAATATTGTTATCCGAATCACAGGAAAGAATGCTGATTGTGGTAAAAAAAGGAAGGGAAGAAGAAGTAAAAAAAGTATTTGATAAATGGGATCTTAATTGCTCTCAAATAGGAGAAGTGACTGAAGGTAATCGCCTGAAGTATTATATGTTTGGAGAGCTGGTAGCAGACGTACCAGCCGAAGATTTAGTATTGGGCGGAGGAGCTCCGGTTTATCACCGCGAATACAAGGAACCAGCCTATTATGCAGCATCCAAGAAATTTTCTATTGACAGTATTTCAGAGCCACAGGATTATAAACAGGTCATGATTCATCTGGCCTCGCACCCTAATATTGCTTCCAAGCGCTGGATTTATAATCAGTACGATAGTATGGTGGGTACCGTAAACATGAGTACCAACCGTAAATCGGATGCCGCCATAGTAAACATTAAAGGAACCGATAAAGCCATTGCGCTAACGGTAGATTGTAACAGCCGTTATGTGAATGCTGACCCTGAAGTGGGTTGCGCCATTGCCGTAGCCGAGTCGGCCAGAAATATTGTTTGTAGCGGTGGAGAAGCCAGTGCAGTAACCAATTGCCTCAACTTTGGGAATCCCTACAACCCTGAGGTGTATTGGCAATTTGTGGGTGCAATTAAAGGAATGGCTTTGGCTTGCACAAAATTTGCAACTCCTGTAACTGGTGGAAACGTGAGTTTCTATAATCAATCATCCTATGAAGGCCCTGTGTTTCCAACCCCTACTATTGGTATGTTGGGAATAGTTCAAGATAAAACTTCACAAACCGACATGGCATTTAAAAATGAAGGTGATTGTATTTATTTAATTGGAGAAAATAAAAACGACATCAATAGTTCAGAGTATCTTTATTCCTTTCACAAAATAAAAAACTCACCAGCACCATATTTTAATCTCGATGAGGAATATGAAGTACATCAGGCTGTGAAAAAAATTATCTCAAACCGACTCATTGAGTCAGCACATGATTGCTCTGACGGAGGTTTATTTGTAACTTTGATAGAGTCTGCATTTGCTAAAGGTTGGGGCATTGATTTATCTTCAGATAAAACCATCCGGAAAGATGCCTTTTTATTTGGAGAATGTCAAGGTAGGGTGGTAGTATCAGTAAAAAAAGAAAATGAAGTAGCCCTTGTAGATGCATTAAAGGAAACGGGAGTGAAATTCAGTAAACTCGGATTTGTAAAAGGGAAGGAGATTAAAATAGATGGAGAAGTTTACGGTACTGTGGCAGAATTTAAACAATATTATGAAACAAGCATAGAACAGATCTTAAACACCAATTAAAGTATGCGTATATCAATTGCCATTATTTTATGTGTAGCTGGCTGGAACCATAAAATTATTGCGCAAGGCATTACCGTACATCAATTGTTGTTGCAAGCTCAACATAAAGATTCTTTGAAAGACTTTCAGGGTGCCCTGTATGATTTAAACAGGGCACTTTCTTTTGAACTGAACGATACCGCTCTCCTGTTAAGAGCGAAAGTACACATGGAGAACGATGAAAACAGGGAAGCGCTGGACGATGTAAACAGGTTAATTCACGCCCGGCACCAGCAGGCAGAAGCCTACTACCTGCGTGGTATGATAAAGGCCAATGTACACAACTACGAAGGTGCTGTACATGATTTCTCTAAATCCCTGGCAATTAAACGAGACTTCATTAAAGCCTATTACAACAGAGGGCTGGCGCATGCCTACCTCGAGGAATATAAACAAGCCATTAGCGACTTTAGTAAAGCCATTGAATTAGATCCCAACTATGCACATGCCTGGTTTAACCGGGGTTACTGGAAAGAAGAAAGCGGAGACAGAGAAGGAGCTATTCTTGATTTACTTCGGGCAAAAGAACTGGATCCCAAAAATTCTGAAATATACGTAGAGATGGCCATTGTTTATTATGAACTGGGACAAAACGATAAGGCCTGTGAAATGAAAGCAGAAGCCTTTTCTATGGGATATGCTAAAACAGATGAATTGCCAATAAAGAATTGTAAATAGTCAGGAAGCAAAAAAAAATGACATTCACAAAAGGTGTAAAATACAAATGGGGCTCTGAAAAAACCTGGCTACGTTTGTGGCAACTATTTATGCTAGTAAGCGTTATGTCTGCAAACGCTCAGTTCGGTAACATACAGGTTACGGTTGTCCCTGAGTCCTGCGGATTAGGCTCGGCGAAAATTGTAGTAAACGATGGGCAGGGAAATTTTTACTATAACTGGAATGATGGGAAACATGGGCAGGAAAGAGATGATTTGCCGTCCGGAACTTTTCTGGTTTCTATTATAGATGCACTTACAGGTGCAGATACCAGCATTATGGTTGAAATAAAAAAAAATCGCTGTAAAGTAGGATTTAGTTTTGTGTTTTCACCCAACGGAGATGGTATTAACGATGAATTTCATGTAACGAATACGAATTTGTATCCAAATTTTTCTTTGACAATATTTAACAGGTGGGGACAGGTAGTACTGGAAGAAAAAAAAATATACCACCCCTGGTCAGGCACCTATGCAAATGGGGTAAAACTACCTGATGACGCTTATTATTATATTTTTTTCTATGATGATAACAAAAAAGATGATTATGAATCGGGTTGTGTAACCATTATACGGTAACTATGTTTATAAGGCTATTACTATTGGTATTCCTGGCATTTGGTACCTTAACCAGGGCGCAACAAGCTTCTTTATACAGTCAATACATGCTGGCCATGCCGGTTCTTAATCCGGCATACTCCGGAGCTCCAAACAAGGTTGAATTTTTAGCTGGCTATCACCGGCAATGGTTAGATGTTTCATTTTCACCGGTAAGTAATTTTGTTAATGTAATATATACACGCAGAGGAAATTATAATTACTCTGGAACCCATGTTTTTGGGGGCTATGTAGAGCAGGAAAAAAGAGGAGTAATCATTAGCAGGGTCTTTCATTTTTCTTATTCTTATCACCTGAAACTAAACAACGGGTATAAAATGGGACTTGGCATCGCAGTTGGATCAAGAAATGTAGCTTTACTCAGTGTTGCCTACAGCACAAGTGATCCGGCCCTGATGCAAACAAAAAGCATTAACATGATTCCTGACATTACCCCAGGCATACGTATACAAACAAAAAAACTAACCTTTGATGCTTCCATCAGGCAACTCTATAAAAATAAAGTAAGCAATGGAGGTAATAAAATAGGGATAGAAATGAAAGAGATTCCTCATCTGTATCTAACCCTGTGCAGAAAATTTACAAGTGAATTGCAGGACTATTCTTTTATCCCTTGTATACATCTGCAATCGGCTATCACCACCAAACCATTACTAAACCTGGCATTGTTATCCTATTACAAAGGTAGAATTGGTGTGGGAATAAGTCATACCTTGCTGAATTCCTTTACCGGCATGCTGCATGTTCGAATAACTAAAAAAAGTATATTAGGAATTTCATACAGTTATGCTACCAATGCGTTGAAATATGTTTCCCCCACAACCTTTGAAATTATTTTTGGGTTTACTCCCATTAAGCTGGATGATGCAGAGGAACCCAAAAAGGGACTAGTAAATTGCCCCAATTTTGAGTATTAACCGCGGCTATTAAGCACTTGCCTGGTACGGAGAAGCTTTCTCCACTTCCTGTGTTTCGGATAGCTTCATAGCTGATGCACTTATACGGCATCGATCTAAAACCTATTTTAGGGAAATCAGATATCGCTCAGCTTAAAAACAAGGTACTGTATAGATCACACTAGTGTATTTCAGGAATAAAGTGCCCGCAAGTAAAAACGCTGCAAGGGTTTCAGTGTTAACATGCTCAGTCCCTTGGCAAGGGAAAAGCATCAATAAAAGTTCGGCCTCATCAAACGATTACACAATACTGACTAAAAGGCAATAAACTAAAACAATGATCCATAAAACAAGTGTAATCATCGATTAACAGTTGTTTTTCCGGTTTTTGAAATATTTTTTTTTAATTCCTGATAATTTAACTTAATTTGGCCTGCCAAATAAATTTCTTTTTAGGTAGAATACCCCGCCCCTTGTGCCGGAATTCGGGTTCAGGGCTTGACTTGGGGTATATACCTGTGATTTTGGTGTAGTTGGTGAAGTAAGTTGTATACGGATTTATGTTTTGAGGATAATCTTGCTTGTGGCGTTCATTATTAAGAAGTATAATTTGGACATAAGTAAACTAAATCAACATCACATAATAATCTATAACATGAAAAAACCAATACTTTTAATTGCTGCCGCACTGTCTGCCGGAATTACGGGGCAGGCACAGAATTTCAAAAAGCTCAGCGCTGAACAAAGCTGTAGAAAAACGGAACCAAAAAACGTGGATGCTGAATCCTTAGTTCAATTTCCGGTTCTGGATTTAAAGCCCTCCGTAAATAATACCAATAATAAGCTACTTATGCCCCCACCATATCCTAAAATTGGTAGCTCAGGTAATGCATTTACGATAGCACAGGCCTACTCCAGAAATTGCTTGACGTATAATAAAAATATTAATACGGTTTTATTTACTCACCGTAAAAGTGTAGGCTGGACCTTTACTACTCCAGCAGGCGCTAACTCAGGTACTATTCAAGGTACCTGGACCACCAATGGAACAACTTTCGATTCTACTATTGTATTTGTTGACGGAACAAACCTGGGCCGTTATCCTGCTGGTGCTATATTTAACCCAACAGGTAATACCGACCCCGCTAATGCAAAATTAGTAGCTTGTGGAAGATACAATGCGGGAAGTGGTTGGACTGGCAATTACTTCACCTATGGACCCTTAACCAAAGGAGCCATTACCAATACCAATCAGTTTGTTGTACCTAATTATGCGGCGTATACTACCAATGGTAATAATATCATGGGTAAATTTAGCGGCCCTGGTACAAGCATGGACGAAGTTAACGGAACCATTTGGTCTGCTGCGGTACATTATGGTGGAGATATAAACGGTGGTACATCTCCAACCTGGAAATTTAATGGAGCTACTGTAATTAAAGCCAGTACTGCAGATAACGGAGCTACCTTTACCTGGAAAACAGATTCTATAAAACCAGCGCTTAAATCTCCGGCTGATGGGTCTAATTACCTCTGGAACGATCAATTGGTTGCTTTTGGTCCCGATGGGAAAGTAGGTTATGTAGTGATGGTGGGGATGGAAGCAAATGCTGCTGGTTCAAGAAGAGCTTATCAGCCCATTTTATATAAAACTACTGATGCAGGAGCAACCTGGAACCAGGTAAATGCTTCTTATGACTGGGCTGCTGGAAAAAACCCTTGTTTAATGGCTTCTATAGCTCCTGTAAGAGGTAATCCGGCCCTTGCAAAACCATACATTGCACCACTTTTCGGATGGGATGCAACAGTTGATAATCAAAACCGTTTGCATGTGGTTACCGCTATCGCCTCTGGTTTCTCAGATCATGATGATTCATTAACCTACACGTATAATTTTGATTATAAAGACTACTTCCCCTATGTTTGGGATTTGGTAACCACAGGAGATGGAACCTGGACTGAATACTTAGTGGATTCATTAATTACTGATGAGTTAGATGACACACAATCAGAAAATCCATGGACTACAGGAACTGGCAAATTAGGATATGATAACCGTATTCAATGTTCACGCCTGCCTGATGGAACAAGAATATTTGTGGGATGGACAGATACCGATACAAACGTAACTTCTAGTACTTTAAACACTAACCCCGACGTGTATTTTAAAGCCATTAACGCTACCAACATGAAAATGGCTCCTAAAAAGTGTGTGTTCTCAGGATTAGGGCTTTGCCACTTCATGTCTATGTCCAATTATACCATGGAGCCAACACCTGGTAACTATACCATTCCGTTTACTTACACTACTAATGGTACTTCTAATGCAGATATTCAGGTAAACCATTTTTATATTAACGATGCCACTATATCTGATGCAGCTATTAATGTACCTTATAATTGTCATCTGATAGGGATGAAGGAAAACCATGGCGCTATTGCTGCTGTTGCTCAAAACACTCCTAATCCTTGCAGTGATGTTACCACTATTAATGTGAGTTTGTTAAGTGCCGAAGACATTAACATGAGTGTATATAACAATATGGGACAATTAGTAAATACCAGAAAAGTAAAAGGTATTAGCGGAAATAATGCAATTACGCTAAATACTTCAAATTTAACAGATGGAATTTACTTTTATACAATTCAGGTAAATGATCACGCCATTACCAAAAAAATGACTGTGAGCAAATAATAATCGAGTAGTAATTTTTTCAAATCCTTAAGGCAGAACCGGAATTCCCGGTTCTGCCTTATTTTTTAGGGGTATTGGCGAAAAACAGTAGTGTGTAAATATTTAATAATCAATAGATTGTAATGTTTAGTAAAAAAACGGAGGCGCCTCAGGGCAAAAACTTAAACGGAAAAAGATAGAGAAGTCCGGAACGCACTAGATAAATATTTTTGTTGCATTGGTTTTTTGTATTAATTTGCCATACTGTTACTATGAAACAAATGGTTCGTGAATTTTTCACAAAATCATTTGCTAAAGTCTAACTATAACAAAAAATAATTAAAATGAAAAAACCACTACTTTTTACTGGTTTGGTGCTATCAATGTATTTGCAGAATACAGCACAAAACCAAAGGCTGAATAATTTAAAACCCTTGCCGCGTTTAGAATATAATAGTCAGGTAATTGATAAGGAGTATACTTTACCTGTGGGCAATTTAAAACCTACCGTTAATAACAAAACCAATAAATACCTGGCAGTATATCCACGTATTGGAACGTCTGCTAATGCCTTTACGGTAGCTCAGGGATATGCAAGAAATTGTTTAACCTATAACAAAAACCTGAATATTGTATTGTTTACTCACCGTAAAAGCAATGAGTGGAACTTTACCATTCCGGCAGGTGCTAACTCCGGAACAATACAAGGAACCTGGACATCCAACGGAACCACCTTTGATTCTACCATAGTTTATGTAGATGGAACTAACCTGGGGCGTTATCCGGCAGGAGCCATTTATAACCCAAGTGGTAACACCACAATTGCAAATGCAAAAATGGTGGTAGTTGGTAGAAATACCGACGGTAGCGGCTGGATTGGGAACTATTTCACCTACGGGCCATTAGCCAGCAGCCAAATTACTAATAGTAACCAGATTTACCTGGCCAATTTTGCATCAAACACTGCAAACGGAAACAATATAGTAGGAAGGTTTGGTTCACCTGGAAACAGTATGCATGAAGCAAATGGGATTATATGGAACGTGGCTAATCATCATTCAGGTGATGTTAACGGAACTACTGGCGCAACTCAGCTGATTGACGGAGCCGTGATGATAAAAACCAAGACCGCTGATAATGGAGCCACTTTTACCTGGTCTACTGATTCTATAAAACCTGCATTAATGATCCAATCAGATAACAGCCCAAACATGTGGGGAGAACCCCTTATCGTTTTTGGTCCGGATGGTACAACAGGGTATGTAGTTATGACTGGTGTAGAAGCCAGCGCTACCGGAGCGGCCAGAGCCTATCAACCAATAGTGTATAAAACCACTAACGGTGGAACTAGCTGGACACAGGTAAACTCCAAGTATGACTGGACAGCCAATAAATGTTTAATGGCAACGCTTATTCCTGTTAGAGGAAGTACTTCACTCATTAAACCATTGTTTCATCCAGGATATTTTGGATGGGATGCCACTGTAGATAATAGCAATAAATTACACTTAATATCTCAGGTACGCTCAGCTTATACAGATCATGCAGACTCTCTTGATGCGGCTTATGGCGAATTTGATTTTAAAACCAATTTCCCTAAAGTGTGGGACTTAGTTACCAGTGGAGATGGAACCTGGAAGGAGTATTTAGTTGATTCTCTTATCACGAATATAGTTTTAAATTCGGATAATGATAATCCCTGGACCACCTCCAGCAACGGACCTAAGTTACGGTATGACAACCGTATTCAGGTAGCACGTACATCAGACGGAACCCGTATTTTTGTAGGTTGGTCAGATACAGACACCAATACCACTTCTACCATTAGAAATACTGCCCCTGACTTATATTTCAAAGCTATTAATGCTACCAATATGAATATGGCTGCTAAAAAATGCGTAATGCCTAACCTGGGCGAGTGTCATTTCATGATGATGTCTGATCTTGCAAAAGAAAGCTCACCTGGTAATTACTTAATTCCTTTCACGTATACCAGAAGCACTACAGGAAACAGTGAAGCAGCTGTAACTCACATTTATGTGAATGACGCAACCATTTCCGATGCCGATATCAAAATTCCGTATCAATGTAACTTTATTGGCGTGAAAGAAAATCACGGGGCTATTGCATCGGTTGCGCAAAATGTTCCGAACCCTGCTCTTGATTATACCAATATTACAGTTAGCTTATTATCTGCTGAAGATATTATGTTAAACGTATATAACAATATGGGGCAAGTAGTAGCTTCTAAAAATGTAAAAGGTGTAAGTGGTAACAATACCATTAACTTAAATACTGCTAACCTGGCCCCCGGCATTTATCATTATACAGTAACTGTTAATGAACATGCTGTTTCCAGAAAAATGATGATCAGTAAATAAAAATATCAGAACTTCAGTAATAAAAAAGCCGGCATAAGCCGGTTTTTTTATGAACTAAAACAAGATTTTTTCTTATGAATGAGTTAATTCTTGATTTCCTGCCTTAACGGTGAATCAAAGACCAGGCGCTGGTATAGGAAGTGATGCTTTCACAGTAATCAATTAAATCTTTGTAAAAGGGATGCACTGCCAGGGTGGCTGAGTCGCCAATGATAACTAATTTCTTTCTGGCCCGTGTAAGGGCCACATTCGTACGGCGTATGTCCTGAAGAAAACCAATTTCGCCCTGGTTATTGCTGCGCACAAAACACAGGTAAATAACATCTCTTTCTTCTCCCTGGAAACCATCTATGGTTTTAACGGAAATATCCTCCCGTTTAAATTGGTCAAACTCAAGAAGCTGTTGTTTTAGTAATTCGGTTTGCTCTTTATAAGGTGCAATTATACCAATACTTAGCGGGTTTCCCATTTCGTATTTATGAAACTCTTCCAGCAGCAGCTGTAAATGTTTCCAGATTAGTCCGGTTTCTTCAGGATTAAACAGACTTAAGTTTTCAGGATTTTGTTGCTCATCAAATCCGCAACCCGCTGTATCTATAAATTCAACCGGATGATGTAGAAAGTAATCTTCTTCATGATAACTCAATAGGGTATCTTTAACGCTGGCATCGGCTTCCAGTTTTCCATCATAAAACATCTTATTGGAAAAATTCATGATCTGGTGGTGCATTCTGTATTGTACATTTAGTAAAGAAGCCACGTTATGATTATGCATAAACCGCTCAAAAAGGGTTTCCTTCAGTCCACCCAGTTCAGCCGCTTTACTTTTAACCAAAGGAGGCAGTTGAAAATGATCTCCGGAAAAAATAACACGTTGACTTTTTAAGAGTGGTATCCAGCTCATGGGCTCAAGTGCCTGGGAAGCTTCATCAAAGAAAAGGGTGGAAAACTGCTTAGCCCTTAAATAGCGACTGTTGGATATTACCGGTGTGCAGGCGATCACTTGCGCGGTAGCCAATAGAGAAGAACTAATGTAGTCTTCAAGTTGTACAGCTTCTCTCAGGCAGTTCTTAGCCTCACTGTAATACAGGCTCCGTTGTTTGGCTTCTTCTTTGCCAAAAGTACGTTTGTATTTCCCGGCCATTCTAAAATATTCTTCGGCATGTTTCCGGAGATTTTTAATATCCCTGAAGTTTTCATGCTTTTCCATTTTTCCATCGAGGGTGCAGGATAAAAGTAATTCAGAAACCCTTGCCGGATGCCCTATGCGTAAAACATTTATTCCCTGTTCGTTTAATTTTTCACACAAGAGGTCAACGGCTGTGTTGGTGGGTGCGCAAACCAACACCTGGTTTTCGCTCTGTAAACTTAACCGAATGGCTTGCACCAGGGTAGTGGTTTTTCCGGTACCGGGCGGGCCATGTATAACGGCAACATCCCTTGCTGCTAACGCTTTTCGCACGGCTCTGTTTTGCGAAAGATTAAGGCCGGAGATGAATATTCCTTCATCAGGCACATCAAAAGCAGGACTTACCGAACCTAAAAGAATTTCCCTCAGTTCCGCCAGGCGATTTCCTTTCGCCTGAATTACCTGTTCCAGGGCCTTCTCCATTTCCTGGTAACTGTTCATGTCGAACTGTATATTTACCCCTAACTTGCCTTCATAAGCCCAGTCGGGTAAATCATCAGCAGCAAGTACAATTTTCATGGAATTTTTGTGCACCATTTTTATGGTACCATTTAATTCCTGTATTTCATTGTTTTTATTACTAAATAAAATGACATTTTTTCCTGAGCTGAATTGATGTGGGGTGTCGGTATGGCTGCTGCGTTCAATATCTATTTGAACATATTCACCGGTGGTGTACTCATGACTGATAATCACAACCGGATAGCAGGTGAGTCCGTTTTTTCTTCGCTGGTTTACATCCACACGAAGAAACTGAGATTTAAACTGAGCATAGTCCTCGTCCTTCTCTGCTTCCAGCAGGTCTTGTAATTTTTTAAGGTGTTGTATAGCTGCTGGTTCCATGAGATGTGTCCGGACAAATTAGATTATTTTTTACTGAGTTCTTCACGCAATTGACGCGCTGTTTTTTTACTTCCATCGTGGCTCCATCCGGGCGGGCCAAATACGTACATCAGTTTGTTGTTTAATGAGTCACTCTTTCTAAAATCCTTTAGTATACTACACCATTCATGAAAAATAACCTTTCCCGGGTTACGGGAGTGGATGTTTTCGGTTAAGCCGTACTTTACCTGTTCTTCCGGTAACTCTTCCTGAAAGGTACCGAAAAGTTTATCCCAGATTATAAAAACCATACCCATGTTTTTGTCGAGGTACAAAACATTGCTGGCATGATGTACCCGGTGATGGGAAGGAGTGGAAAGAAAATGTTCCAGAAACCCCAGCTTACCGATGTATTGAGTATGTATAAGTATACCATAGATTTGAGTGGCCGAATACATGAACATAATGTCTGTTCCCTTAAAGCCACAAAGTGCGAGAGGAATAAAGTAAATGAAGCGGTAGAGTGGTTGAAATACAGAAGACCGGAAGCCTACAGTTAAATTAAATTCTTCTGAGGAATGATGGGTAACATGAACAGCCCAGAAAAAACGACTATAATGGTCAACATAATGCAGGAGGTAAAATAAGAAATCCTGGGCAAGAAGCAGGGTTATCCAGTAGAGGTAAGTGTTGTGGATGCTAAACAACCTGAATTGGAAAAAATAACTCAACACTAAAAGGCAAAACCCTCTCAAGAGTACGTCCAGCAGCATATTCAGCAGCATGAGGTAAATATTCTCCAGTGTGCCTCTTGAGGAATATCTTTTGTGATGATGGAAATAACTAAACAGTATTTCTGCACCAATCACAACAATATAAACAGGTGTGGAAATAAGGATGAGTAAAAGCTCTCTGAATTCGTTTAGATTAAACATGTGCAAAAATAGAAAATCCTTCCTGAAGCCGGAAGGATTTTGAATGAAGTATAAAAAATTACTGTTTAGTTATTCAGCAATTGAAGATAGCCGGTTTTGGTTTTGTGATTGCCCGAAAAGTCGGTGGTATTTACAATGCAGTAATAGGTTCCATCCGGAACTTTTTGACCGCTTTTGGTTTTCCCGTCCCAGTATCCGGTAATTCCCTGCCAGTCGGCCACTCTTAAACCCCAACGGTCATAAATAACACAGTTCAGGTCTTTTACGCCTAAGGTACTTATGCTGAATAAATCGTTTTTAGTGTCGCCGTTAGGTGTAAAAATATTAGGGATAATTATTTCAGGTTCCAGAAGTACATCAATACAGGAGATCATGGAATCGCTGCAACTTTTACTGGAGGAATAAACAGTTAGTTGCACACAGTAATGACCCGCGCTGTTGTAGGTATGGGCAGGGCTGTTTAGCGTAGACTGGTTTTGTACGCCAGATCCCGGATCATTAAAATTCCATAACAAGGAAGCTGATGCTAGTGAAGTAGATTGAAAGGTAACGGGTATGCCAGTATGAACCGGTGAGGAAGGTTGATAGCTGAATGTAGCTTGTGGCAGGCTTTCAACCATTACGGTATTAGCAAGGGTTGAAGAGTCTTTACAGCCATTAACAGAAGTGCAAACAACTTTTACCGAGTAAGTTCCTGCTTGGGTGAAGCAGTGTAGGGGTGTAGAACCAATGGTTGAATTTCCATCACCAAAATTCCAGTTTAAAAGTGCGCAACCTGAACTGGAATTTTCGGTGAACTTAACACATTCGCCTGCGCAAATAATGGGCTGCGAATGGCTGAAGCTCACAACGGGTAGCGGGTGAACAATGACCTGAATGACAGATCTCGGGCTTTCGCAAGGGCTTGTTCCTTGTGATACATAATAACTATACGTTCCGGCAACAGATGTGGAAGGAAGCGGAGCGGATGCACTACTTGTTCCTCCGCTGGCAGATTGCCCCCACCAGTTTAGTACATTACCCCCTGTTGCAGTTGCACTTAGGGCGAGGGGTATAGCATTTTGACAATAAAGTACAGGAGAATTAACAGCAGGTGGACTGGGTAATGGCGAAACAGTAACAGTAATGGGTACTCTAATGCTTTCACATTTACCATTGCTTTGCGAGACATAATATGTAATTGTTCCAACACTGCTGGTAACGGGTGTAGGAGCCTGAGCCAAAGGGCTTCCGCCGCTGGCACTGGTCCACCACAATAATGTGTTACCGGCGCTGCCTGTTGCAGTTAATGGTGTTGCCGGCGCATTAAGGCAATAATTTACATTACTGGTGGTTGGTGCTAAAGGTTTGGCATTTATTATTACGCTGATGGAAGCGCGTGCACTTTTACAGGAAGAAGAATCCTGAGATACATAGTAGGAAGTATTGCCAACAGTAGAAGTGGATGGAGTGGGAGCTGTGTTAGCCGGTGTCCCTCCGGTCATATTGGTGCCCCACCAAACTAATGTAGCTCCTGCCGAAGCGGCAGCAGTTAAAGGGGCGGCCACATCATTTTGACAATATTCAACAGGACTAATAACAGTGGGCGGGTTCGGATTGTTGTGAACAGTAACTGTAATAGGAATACGGGAACTCTCGCAGGAGGCGTTACCTTGCGATACGTAATAAGTCACAACACCCGCAGTTGAGGTAGAGGGCACAGGAGCAACGGGGCTGCTGGTACCGCCACTGGCATTTGTTCCCCACCAGTTTAAATTAAACCCGGGGAGAGCAGTAGCGCTTAATGCAACAGCAACATCGTTAATACAATAATGAACCTGGGTAACAAGAGGAGGGGGTAAGGTAGTATATACTTTTACAGGATAAGGTATACGGGAAAATCCGGGGCAGGATTCCACATAAAAAACGGTATCTTTTGTTAATATGGGAGTAGTAAAAGAAATCCCAGTGGCAACAGGACTCCCGCCATTTGCCACACTGTACCAGTTAACCAGTGGTGCTGGGCTGGGGAGTGGTCCGTTGAAAAGAGCGGTTAATGTAGCCGTATTTCCACTGCAAATAATGGCTGAGTCTTTCACCAGAAAAAAATCAAGAATATCACCGGTAGCTCCATTACCCCCAATGGTTGCACCGTTGGGGGGGAAATTTGCGGCTACATTGCTGGAGTTGTCACTAACTATTCCATTTATACCGGCGCTAAGGTTTGCAGTTACAGTAGTGGAAGTGGCTACATATCCACCACCGCCACCACCGCCAGGACCGTAGGCATCGGTTGAGAAACAATTCGGGCCGAAATGCTGGTCGCCACCTTTTCCTCCTTTGGCACTAATTACTGTTCCGGCACTCAGGTTTATTTTTCCGGAGCAATGTATAATAACACTTCCACCTGCTCCACCGCCACCCGCTCCGTCTTTTCCAGTACAACCTATGCCGGCATTATTGGTGTTGGAGCCATTACCACCATCGGCCAGCAAAGTGCCAGCGCCCTTGATGTCTGCATAGCTGAGTAAGTATATTAATCCTCCGCCATTTCCACCACTGGCCATGCCTGCAGGGGCGGAGTAATTATCATTTTCATCTCCGGATCCACCGCCACCGCCTAAAAAAAGTCTGCCTGTAGAATAGTTCAGTGGTCTTCCGCCTAACCCACCTACCTGGCGGCGGTTATCTCCTCCCCATTGAGTATTCCCGGGAGCTGTGGTGCTAACATTTCTGTTGTTGTTAGAAAAACTATAGCCACCTCTGCCACCTCCGGAATAATTACCAAGAAATACAGAAGCTCCTTCCAGTGCCCAGATGGTAGTGTATCCCGGAGTAGGAATTCCCATGCCGTTCCAGTTAGCGGGGGTTCCGCCATTCGCACCACCACCACCACCGGCATTGTGTCCGTTTCCGCCGCCACCGGCATTCGCTACAGCACCACGGGCCACAGCACCTGAAAAAAGTGTTTTATAAGTACTGGTATCTCCACCAATGCCCTCACCCTTATAACCACCCTCACTCAGTTTCACAGATCCCCAGCTGCCGCTTCCGAAGGTAGACAAATTTTCACGTCCTCCGCCCCTGAAGCCTTTGGCACTTACAGTTACAGACCCTGCGGAATTAAGTGTGGTGAGGCCATCCACTTCTATCGCCACCACTCCGCCTGTTGCTCCATTCCAGGCCGGACAGGTAATGGAGCCTGGTGTGTTTACTGTTAATGCACTATAACGGGGAACTTTAATCACCTGTGTTTTTCCCGAAAAGCTATACGATTTGGATAAGCCACAGTCTATAATGATGGTAGTAGCGTTGGGGCTGTTGTTCACCTGAACAAATTCATTATTCCCACAATTTTTATAATCAAGAATATCTCCGTAGGTGGCATTGGAAGGAAGTGAATTGCTTAAATCAGGAAAAATAGTATCCTTACCGGCGTTTACCTTTGCTCCCTGCATTTGTATAATAAATAATAAATCACCAGGTTGAACATTCAGGTTGTTGGTAACTGTTAGTGAAGTGCTTCCGGCGGTGGCATCGCTGGTGAGGCTGGTATAGGTGTTTAAGATGGTGTTGGCTACACTTACCGTTTGTATTCCATCTTTTCCTCTTTGGGCAAAGGTATTAAACAGAAACATAGAAAGTATAAAACTACCAAGTAGTTGTTTATGAAGAATAGACATGTATGTAAAGATTGATTCAGGGCAATTTAGGGAGTTTCCTTAAATAATCAAAAGGATTTTCTATGTAATAACCACACGTCATCTTGAGCGTATATTTTCTCCCATTCACTTGATTTTAGGAGAGATTTCAGGCTGTCGGTATAAGTTTGCTGCTGAAGCGGATAAAAATTTTTGCGTAAAGACAATAAAATGTATTCCGCATCGTTCACCAGCGGAAATTGATAAATTTTGGGGCGCAGGCATAAATGCGGAACAAACATACTTTGAGCACTTACAGCTGCTTTTTCAGGAATAATTTGAAATATTTTCTTCATTTCAGGAATAGCATAATGACTCTGGTAATGCTCTGCCTGATAAATGCGAATACTGTTATGATCTACATAACAAATGGTTTTATCACAAAGCCTGATGGTGATGGCGAGGCACAGCATAACATGAATACGGCTGATGATGAGTTGTGTTTGGTCTGATTTTAGATCCTTTAAAAAATGGCAACAGGCAATGGTAATTACCGGAGCAAATTCAATATTATATTGCCGGCTTACCGTCCACATTACCGGATTATCATGTAGCAGTTTCTGAAAAAAAACCGGAATAAGCATGATGAAAAACCGGGGTTGAAACAACAATAACCAGCCCCCCGACAATAAGATAAACAGGTGTGTTTCAGTTTTAAAGTAATTGTTGTTTACATATCCGCTATGATTAAAGAAGAGGGATTTCAACGTTTTTAGCGGAGAAGAAAACATGTTCAGGAAAACTTCGGGCAAGGTGTTCCCCAGCAGGTGATAGTCGTTATGAGCATATTGTTGATTAAGGCTTAAAGCCGGCATAATTACTTTAATGACCAGAATGAAATAGAGCAGTGCAAATAATGTAATCAGCGAGGCCATTTTAAGGGCAAGGGTTTGTTTGCGGTGAAGGAGCATTAAGCCAATACCAATAAACACCAGCCAGAGGGAAATATTTTCTTTAGCAAGCAACATCAGGATAAACACCAGCCAGCATTTTTTCCATTCCTGTTTATGAAAATAAAGAAATAACCAGGGAAGAAGCATTGCAGCAATTACATTGCTATGGAAATCATAAGCCAGGGCACTAAATATGCCATAAAAACAAAAGAAGCCCGCAAGCAGCCATAAACTTATACGAACAGACAATTGCTGCTGAAGAGCATAGCGATATACACCTAAAGCCCCAAAAAGCACAGCAAAAATTTGAATAATAAGCAAGGTATACGTTCCAAACAAGTATTGCAGGGGTGAGGCCAGCATTAAAAAAATGTCGAAATGATCGGCCAGCAGGTTCTCTGCCTGCGCTTTAAAAAGGGTGCTGTTGTTCCATTCAAAATGGGAATAGTCGTAAAGGGCTTTGGTATATAGTCCAAGATCCAGGGCATAGGTTCTGAAACAGGCATGATTAACCAGCGAAATCAAAGCGTATATGGTAGCAAATAAAATACTGATGAAGATAAAACCCTTGTGTGCTTTTAGCCTGGATTTTATTTGAAGAATAGTTACCATGAGAACTTAAAGATAGTAATTGATTTTTTCTAAATCATTTGAATGAATTACTTAAAAACCATCTTCCGGTGAAAGATAACATATATTCAGCTCCCGGGTTGTGAGCCTGAGAAAAAATGCATCGTTTTCTGATGTGATAAAGAGCTTTTTCTTCCCCCGATTCATTTTACTTCCAACTTTCCAATGTAACCTTTAGCTTTAGGAAAGCGCTCATCAATTATACAGTAAAAAAAGTATTCGTTGTCTATACGGACGATATAAGCAGGATTTATGCTCTTTTTCTCGGTAGCATCAGGTGCGTTCACCAAATACTCTTTTTGTTCATAGGTTCCATTACTGGTATTCAGAATAGCATATTCAAGATGATCTGTTTTATAATCACTTTTCTTTTTGGAAAACATGTTTTTCTTTTCAGCGTTTAACTCATAATCAGAATTATATATTATAATAGCCTTATTGTTTAGTGTAAATGGATGTAAATCTTTCACATTACTTTCACCAACATAAATTGCTAACCTGTCAATATTGGAAGACCAGGTAATGGCTCCGTTGACAAGCGAAATATTGAATGTGGTGATGTTTTTTTTATAGCATATTACACCGCCACCTGATGAATAGCCATATCCGCCTCCACCAGCATATACGCCTACGGTGGCAGTATTTGCCTTAATGGTACAATAAAATGTTAATTGGTTGGAGCTAACATTAATGGTTTCAATAGAATAGGCATCATCTATGGAATTGTCTTTTTTCCTGTCTTCGGCATCATCTTTAAAGAGTTTATCCAGTAGCTCCTGATTAAAGGATGCAAAGTGTTTCGAAAAAAGGGATGCGTGTAAGTAGTCAATATAAAAAGTAAAAATTCCATTATTAGAAACATGTTTCTTTCCTGGCAGTACATCTCCATAAAAACCATAGCAACGAATGTTTTTACTTGTAGTGTCATAGAAATAATAAAACGAATTAATTTTTTTATTGTCAAGTTGTATAGGTACAACCTGAATACTTTCATTAAAAGGGTTAATTCGAGACATCATAAGAAAACTATTAGCTTCTTTTTCCGGAATATTAGTAGGTATTACTGTGCTTTTTACATAAATATGCTCATCTTCTTCAAACGAATAATCATATAAACATTCATGAGACCAACCGTTTGGTTTATATGGAATCGTAACAATACCCGCGTGCAAAAAATTCAGGTTCTCATCTATAACTTTGTAGTGATATTTCACCTCATCATGTTCCTTGTAATCTGCTTCATACCCCAGTACCAGCTTGCTTTTTATTTTATTACAGGTAAGTATCTGTATGTTGGGATAGTTTTTCTCTATGCTGTAAAAATGCGCCCTTTCCGTAATTTTACGTATAGTTTTTTCTGGTTTCAACGCGCTATTGAAAGATTGAACATATAATTCCTCCTTTTCAGAGGATTCCTTTCTCCAAAAAACGTGAACATGATTCTCCATAACGACAACATTAAGGAATATCATGCCTTTCATTTCTTTTCGTGCTTCCCTGGTTTCTTCAAAGCCAATAATGCCAACATCACCAACTTGCTGAAGTGTTATGCGGTCGAAACAATAAAGCCTGATTTGTTTTGGAGAATGGTTAGGGCCAGGAGAATATGAGTCATTAACAAGTTTTAAATAGAGGTATTTATCGTTAGCTCCGATGAATTGGTCAATAAAGCCCGTTTTATTTTTATCAAATTCAAGCAGGCTTGACCATTTGGGCTCAAAATGTTGAGCTTTAGCAAACAGGATAAGATGTGTAAATGTTAAAAGAAGGAAAGATTTTTTCATGATTGATATTTATTAAGGCCATCTGATTCCAAGAGAATAGCCAATTACAATAGATGCAAATGTGGCTTTCGCCATTCTCTCCGTTTTGTAATATTTTGAGGAATAATTGGAGTCGTTGATGAAAACAGGGTAATATAATGTATGAATACCTGCACCGCCATATATCTCGTGCGTACATTTGATCTGGCCAGATGTAGGAAATTTTAGACCATATATGATATTAAATCTGGAGCTACTAATACTGATTCCTTTTATGTCATAAATATTTTTTACAGAAGAAACCCCATTAGGAGTGAGATTTACTTTAAAGGTGTAAAAACGATAGTTTAATTCAATAAATGCAGGGTTTTGAAACATAATCGAATGAAAACTAAAACGTGGGCTGCCCGAAAGAAAAATGCCTGTACCATTATATTGTCCGGTAGTTAACATTGTATACAGGGAAAGCTCATTTGGAACTGAGGTAGTATTTGTTGGATTGGAATTTCTAAATGCAAATTGAAATTGATCAATGCCAGCTGTTATTCCTATCCCTCCCTGAAGGCTTATAACCTCCGTGATAGCACGCTCATAAGATAAGGCTAATATCCCTCGGAAAACAAGATTCGGGTAAATTTTTATTGCATGGATATAACTACCATCATCCGAGTTTTTATCAAATTTGTCATAAGAATTGAAAGGAGAATTAAGTTTAGGTGTATAGGTTTTGTCTAATTCATTTTTCGGAGAAGGGGGCGCTTTTTTTTTGAATAAGGCGTCAAACAATTTTTTACTTTGGGCTTTTGTAGAAAAAGAACCAAGGAACATGGAGCCCCATATAAAGCTAATAACTACGATATAAATTATTCTCCCCTTATTCATTTCCAAATGCTTGAATAATACAAATATTTTCTGATAATAATTTTAATTTTTCTTCCTGGGTTAAATGGATGTTCTTTTGAGAAGAATTCGGTACAGTAATTTTTTCAGGGAGCAAGTCCAATAAGTTATTTAGGTAATTGATTTTTATTACCGGATATATGTCTGTATTACTTGTTTTAGTAGAGGCTCCACGTAATCCAAGTAATTCCAAGTGGTCATTAAAGACAAAACCTTTTCCAGAAACTGTACAATTAGGAAAAATGGCTTGATAACTATTGATAGCAGCATTTACCCCTGTTTTTGAAGCTATATTTCCGATGCAATAACTTGTGGGATTATGTATGAAATTGGAATCATTTGCGATGATGGAATAAATCACGGTTTCGGGTTCCGCTAACGCACCAGGTAAATTGAAACGGGGAGTGATGTTTTTAAAGTAATTGCTGTCGGTTATTAAAAGTAAGGCCATGTCATTAAGTTCATCTTTATGTAAAAGTTTAGCTTTAAATGAATGGGTGGTATTGGAGTGAGAGAATACAATGTTCATACTGTTCTGAGACTTAAGCTCTGAAGCGTAAGCGAGAATATATCCTCCAGAATGAATTAAAAGACCAGTAGAATTTTTATTTGTTCTTTCTTTTGTTGAGGCGGGCAGTTCTTTTGGTGTAATATTGAATTCCTTTCTTTTTAAGTTGAATACTTCAACACGTGAAAAGCCATTGACAATGAGTCCACATTTTTCACCCAACATCTTGAATTTTTCAGAATTCATTTGAACAATTCCATTAATAGAATAAAGATATTTATTTCCATTACAAAATATTTTTAATACGTTGCTGGCATCCTTATGTATATCCGCGGAAAAAATCCCGTCTGCTTTGTATGTTATGATCCCTTCCTTTACACTTCCAATGTATATTGATGAAGCAGAAATGGCAAAGAAATGGTAATTCTCCCAGTCCTTAAAACCAAATAAGATTCCAAAACGGTTTTTATCAGTGAACTTAATAAGTTGAGCGGTAGTTTCAATACTAAACTCTTTTGTCTTAGGTGAAGGTAAATAGATATGCCTGGATGTGCCATGTTTAAACAAGGAGTTAAGAAAGAACCGGCCATCCCTAATAAAAGCCTCACTCAGATTGCTGTTATAAAGATCCCAATGGTTTTGATTATTAGTAAAATTATCTTCAAACACGCGGCTTGCAACTCCTTCTTCATCTAATTCAATGTAAGTGGAGTTTTCATTGAGACCATCTTTATAAGGAATTTCTTTCCAAATGCTTTGGTTTTCATAAAAGTACCTGCTTATTCCAGTTTCTAGGCCTTTATCATTAAAAAACCGTATAGCTTTTTTGTTTCCGTTTCTGAAATACCAGGTGCATTCCCCGCTGTATTTGTTCCCTTCCTCTGTTGTGCTATCTGAATAAAGAATAATTCCATTGAAAGAACATTTACCATTATCAATATAATAACTTGTGCTCAGTCCGGTTTTCGTAATACGGTATTGATCAGCCAATTCTTTGTTGCAATGAAGGCCGGAACCAGAAAAGAAAATAGTATCCTGGCTGTTCAGGGAGAAGCATATAAAACAAAGGAAAACAATACATTGAAAATAGACAGGTCTATTCATAGAAATTGGAACTCGCCGGTAAATATACTGTATAAATTGCGATGAAAAAAGAGACATGAAACTTTACAGGTTATATCATTTTTGTGCTTGTCTTATACATTGACCCTTCACTTTTTCAACTGGATTGAAATTTTTGGGAGTCAACCAGATTAGTAATATGTAACGTAACAAAAAAAGTTGTTTATTTAAATCTCAATTTTTCTGAAGTAGGCTGGTAGATTTTTTCCTGCTACAGGAGTCTTTACATTAAACCAAATCAAATAAGCTATTCACTCCCGGGTACCGGCTTACAGTAAATCCTTCTGCATAGCGAACTCCTATAGCCCTCCCCCAAATACTCATTTTTGCAAAAAGGGCTTCCAAAAATTCTGGTGTGGAAATAGGAGTGGCGGGTTCAGCCGATTGAGGATTGTAGAATTGAGATGAAAAAGCAAGTATGGTTTCTCTTTTCTTTTCAGCATAAGTACTCACATCAACCACAAAGTCGGGATGTATAAATTGATCCTGAATATAGTGGTAAACGGCTTTGGGTCTCCAGCAGGCTTGTTCTATTCCTGAGCGTTTGCTGCTGATTTTGGCAAGTCCGCTGTAAAAACAAGCGTCTGTTACTAATTTAGCAGCCCTTCCATGATCCGGGTGCCTGTCGGAAACAGCATTGCACAAAACTATTTCGGGTTGATAATGCCTGATTACTTCAATAATCATCCGCTGGTGGGCTTCATTATTTTCAAAAAAACCATCCGCCATTGTGAGTTGTTCTCTGAAACTGACCCCCATAATTTCAGCAGCCTTCATGGCTTCTTGGGTTCGGAGTTGCGCACTGCCCCTGGTTCCAAGCTCTCCCCTGCTTAAATCAAGTATTCCCACTTTTTTTCCCTGATGTATGTGTTTTAAAATGGTGCCGGAACAGGAAAGCTCAACATCATCCGGATGAACCCCAATAGCCAAAATATCAATTTTCATAGTAAGCTAAATTTAAAGCCGAAAGATAAGGGTTTAGTAACAAACTACTGGTTGTATTGACTCCAAATACAGGCTCTTAATGTTTTGAATTTACCGGAGCTTCTATCCAGTCTGTAATCTCCTTATCAAAGGGCATCGCTTTTGAGGGCAGGTGTTTTATAAAATTCCCATGCTCATCAATCAGGTATTTATTAAAATTCCAGCTTACTTCATTGTCGCTTACTTTATTTTCTATTTTAGAAGTAAGCCACTTAAATACAGGATGCAGATTATTGCCTTTAACGCTTACTTTACTCATAATGGGAAAAGTAACACCATAATTAATGGCGCAAAAGGCGTGAATCTGCACATCGTTGCCTGGTTCCTGGGAGCCAAAATCATTGCTGGGAAATGCAATAATCACAAAGTTCTTTTTTTTGTAACGCTCAAACAACAGCTCCAGGTCTTTATACTGAGGGGTATACCCGCATTCAGATGCTGTGTTTACAATCATTACTTTTTTTCCTTTGAGCGATGAGAAGAGAAAATTTTTACCCTCAATATCGGTAGCGTGAAGTTTATAAAACGTGCTGCTTTCTTTTATGTTGTTAAAGGACATACACAAAAGTAGCACACATAAATGAAATACCTGTTTCATATCTAATTTATTAATTAAGTTCGCTAAACTACCCTGCAATTTACTTCCAAACACTATCAAGACTATACCTTAAGAAACACTGAATAAAATAAGACACTTCAGTAAACATTTTATCCAACTCAGGCTACAAAAAAAGTAGATCTAATTTAAGCAATGTTCCCGGCTTTGTCTATTGCAAAGTATATTTTTTTGACCCCTTAACTAATTTGTATTAACCTGAAAAACAAATAACTAATAAATAGTAGGAAGAAAGCTGGTCCTAAGCCTCTTTTTTTAGGCATTATCTTTATTTTTGTTGGCTTGAATCTCCCACATATTATAACCCTGCTCAAAAAGGAATTTCAACTGGAATTCCGCCAGAAAACTTCATTAAGCGGAGTGTTATTGTATGTGGTTTCCACCATTTTTGTATGTTACCTCAGTTTTAAAAACATAGTGAATCCGGTAACCTGGAATGCCTTGTTCTGGGTTATTATTTTGTTTGGGGCAATAAATACCGCTTCCAAAAGTTTTTTGCAGGAAACCAAGGGAAGAGGCTTGTACAATTACCTGCTTTACCCTCCGCAGTCGCTTATACTGGCGAAAATTATCTATAACTCGGTCTTGCTTTGCGCAGTTAACTTAGTGAGTTTGCTGTTCTATTCCTGGTTTATTGGTTCGCATATTCAGGATTTAGCCGTGTTTGTGCTTAACCTGTTGCTTTCTTCTGTTGCATTGTCAGGAGTATTAACACTTACAGCCGGAATTGCCAGTAAGGCACATTCTGGTTTTACACTTATGGCCATACTTAGTTTTCCCCTTACCTTGCCTCTGTTGCTGGTAGCCCTCAAAATATCAAAAAATGCGGTTGATGGGCTGGCGTTTAGCGTTAGCTTCAGCTATTTAATAACTTTAGCCCTCATGAATGTAATTATTGTTGTACTGGCCTTTTTGTTATTTCCTTACCTTTGGCGCGAATAAACAGAACGCTTGTACAAAGAAGGTAGTTTAAACAAGGCTTGTCTTTATAAAAGCAGGGGCTAAATAGCATAAAATGAAGTAGTGTAAATGAAAAACAATTGGTGGAAAATACTTTCAGGTGTACTTTTGCTGTATTCAATTGTGGCAGGTTTTCTTTTTCCTGTGCCCCGGCTGAATATTCTGCACGAAACCATTCGTAATGTTTATTTTCATGTGCCTGTTTGGTTTGCCATGCTGTTTTTAATGGGTTTTTCGGCTGTTCATAGTCTGCTTACCCTCAGTAGTGAAAAACAAATTCACGATATTAAAGCCAGCCAGTCGGCTCATGCGGGTATAGTACTTAGTGTGCTCGGGATACTTACGGGTTCGCTCTGGGCCAGGTATACCTGGGGAACCTGGTGGACAACCGATACCAAATTAAATGGTGTAGCCATTACATTTCTTATTTATGTAGCTTATTTTATTTTACGTGATTCTATCCCCGACGAGCAGAAAAAAGCCCGCATTGCAGCCATCTACAATGTGTTTGCCTTTGTGATGATGGTAGTATTTGTGCTGATTTTGCCCCGAATGAGCGCTTCACTGCATCCCGGAAACGGTGGAAACCCGGCCTTTGGAAAATATGACATGGACAATACCATGCGTACCGTTTTTTACCCGGCTTGTATTGGATGGATCATGTTGGGTTATTGGATTATGCAGTTGAGGGTGAAAACAGAAGTGTTAAAAAGAAAAATCTTATTTGATGAGAACCTTAGTTAAAAATGGCTGGTTGCCATTAGTTTTATTCGCCCTTTCTGGAGCTATGCAGGCTCAGGAGGTGGGCGCTAATCCCGAAATGGCCGATACCTTTTACAGCGAAGGAAAAATATATATTGTAATAGCTGTGCTTTCCATGGTACTCGTTGGTATATTTGTTTACCTGTTTAGCATGGAAAGGAAGTTAAAAAGGCTGGAAGAGCAGCTAAAACAGAAATAGTCAGGAAAGCCAGACAAAAAAATTTATAACCAGACTCCGGTGGAGTGAACGGAACATGAAAAAAACGCATATCATAGGAATAATAGTTATAGCCATAGCTATTGGCGCATTAATTACTACCCTGGGCAACACCAGTACCTATGCTACATTTACGGAAGCTATTGACAATCCGGATACAGAATACCACATTGTGGGTAAGCTAAATAAATCATACCCCAGCCAGTATGAGCCCACAGTGAACCCGGATGAATTTACCTTTCATTTAACCGACAACAAGGGAATTACCAAAAGGGTGGTTTTGCACAAAAGCAAGCCACAGGATTTTGAACGCTCCGAACAAATTGTGTTAATAGGAAAAATGCAGGGCGAAGAATTTCATGCGCACGAAATACTCATGAAATGCCCCAGCAAATACAATGATGGCAAAACGGCTGTGGCTAATAATTAAACTTAAGTCTTTTTTCCATTGGACACTTCAGAAACAATAAACTACATAGGAGAACATGTGTGGGCAGGGCAGGCAGGGAATTTTTTTATTATTCTCTCCTTTGTGGCTTCCATAACTGCTTCCGCTTTTTATTTTCTAAGCCATAAAAACCCCCTGGAGCAATCCTGGTTAAAGATGGCTCGCATGGCATTTATGCTGCATATAACAGGTGTGTGCGGAATCATTGCCACACTTTTTTACATGCTGCTCAATCATTATTACGAATACGCGTATGTGTGGCAGCACTCCAGTAATACCATGCCGGTAAGGTATATCCTCTCCTGCTTCTGGGAAGGGCAGGAAGGTAGCTTTCTGCTATGGACATTCTGGCATGCAGTAATAGGACTCGTATTAATCAGGACTTCCAAAAATTATGAAGCACCGGTAATGAGTATGGTAGCTCTGGTGCAGGTGTTTTTGGCTTCTATGTTGCTGGGTATTGTTATTGGGGGAACAAAGATTGGAAGTAATCCCTTTCTGTTATTGCGTGAGCACAGCGATTTCATGAATCTCCCATTTGTAAAAAGCCCAACTTATTTATCCAAGCTCGATGGGCGCGGATTAAATCCCCTTCTCCAGAATTACTGGATGACCATACACCCTCCAACATTATTTCTTGGTTTTTCCCTTACCCTGGTTCCATTTGCCTATGCAGTAGCCGGAGCCATGAAAAAGGATTATGAAGGCTGGCAGAAAGCCGCACTCCCCTGGACTTTCCTGGGCATTGCCATTTTGGGTATAGGGATATTAATGGGAGGAGCCTGGGCTTATGAGGCCTTGAGTTTTGGTGGTTTCTGGGCATGGGACCCTGTAGAAAATGCATCGCTGGTACCCTGGATTATACTCGTTGGTGCAGGGCATGTAATGATAGTGAACAAAAATAAAGGTGGCTCTCTCTTTACTACTTATCTGCTTTGCGGACTCAGTTTTATTCTGGTATTGTACTCTACCTTTCTTACCCGGAGTGGAATATTAGGAAACTCTTCTGTGCACGCCTTTACTGATTTAGGAATGCAAAAACAACTGTTGTTGTATTTGCTGGTATTTGTGTTTATGGGTATTGCTGTGCTGTTAAAACGAAAAAGTTATTTATGGGCTTACGGCCTGGCTACGCTATTGGTTTTTATTGCTGTATTCGGATTTAACTTTTACCCTTCTGTTTTGCTGCTCTGCTGGGGTGTGATGTCTTTACTGGTATTGTTTGGAGCATTTTACCTCTTCTTTCCAAAAGATGAACAGGAAGAAGATATCTGGAGCCGTGAATTTTGGCTGTTTGTAGGAACCCTGGTGCTTTTTGTTGCCGCAACCACCATCACACTTTTCACTTCCATGCCCATCTTTAATAAATTGTTTGGAGCCAGTTACGCAGAATTTAAAGCCGCCCAGTATAACCAATGGGAAATGCCTTTTGCAATTGTTATTGTATTGTTACTGGCTGTAACCCAGTTCTTCAGGTATAAAAAAACCGAGATAAAAAGTGTTATTCAACAACTGAAAATAACAGTAATTGTTTCTTTATTGTTTAGTTTATTCTGTTCTTCAGCCCTGTACTTTTTTAAAGCCTACACACTGGCTCCCGACGAACAAAAAGTGAATTACCCTTTTTATGCTTTATTGCTCTTTGTGTGTGTATTTGCTGTGATGAGCAATGCTCAATACTGGTTGCGTGTGCTGAAGGGAAAAGTGAAATCTGCAGGGGCTTCCATAGCCCATATTGGTTTTGCTTTAGTAATACTGGGGGCATTAGTCTCTACATCAAAAAAAATAACCTTATCCAAAAACACCTCCCGCAAAAATGTAGAAATGCTCGGGAAGGAATTTAGTAACCAGGAAAGTATATTGCTTACGCAAGGCGATACCCTGCCCATGGGAAATTATTATGTGACCTATTCCAAAAAGATAGAAGAGGGAATAAACATGCTCTATCAGGTAGAGTATTTTAACAAAGATGATAAGGGGAAATTTACCAAAGAGTTTGACCTTTTTCCACGTATTCAGAGAAACGACCGTATGGGCGATGCTGCAGAGCCTGATACCAGGCACTATGCAGACCGCGATATTTATACCCACGTAACCTATGCCGACCTCAGTAAAACCAACAATGCTTCCGCAGATGGATTTGAGGCGCCCGAAAACAATGTGATTCACGTAGGAGACACCCTCTTCGCCTCTAATGCCTTTGTTATTCTGGAAGCGCTAAAAACCAGCTCCACCGAAGAAGAATACAAAAAGAATGATTCACTGCTGGTGGTAACAGCTGTGCTGAAAGCCTTTGATATTGAGAAGAAACAATATACCTGTACGCCTAAGTATATATTAAAAAAGGATGTGGTGATACCAGAAAGTGATGAGATCAAAGACCTGGGATTAAAATTCACCTTCTGGAAAATAAACC
>JACCDP010958143.1_pt1 | contig 28243 bp, 27 predicted proteins | sample 7445841 | NCBI WGS metagenome assembly JACCDP01 (sample SAMN15323441, study PRJNA562643) | freshwater metagenome | isolation source: river surface water | place: USA:Blue River Watershed | collected 2017-08-17 | reverse complement strand
CATATTGATACAATTTTTCTGAATGTCCCGAAACTATACAAACGATTTCCGGACAAGGTTATTCCTGATTCAAAGTTGGAAATGCTTAGTGCAAGATATGGTTCCCAACTGTGCATCAACAGACTAGAAGAAGATTATGGACCAGGTACCAAATTACTCGGCGTTCCTCAGCACATTTTTGAAGAAGATGCAATACTTGTGTTGATTGATGACGATGTAACATACAAAAATGATGCAGTTGAAATCATGTCAGGACGCATCGAAGACGACGTGGCTAAAGGAGATGGTAAACGACTCTATTCATTCTTCGTTCAACATGCGAATGGTATCGATATTGCTCAAGGCGTTGATATGATGTGTATGCATACAAAACCACTCAAACATATTCACCGTTTTTTCGATACTATCGTAAGAAACAACATATCTATCCTTCTGAATGACGATATGTGGATATCATTCTACTTTGCAAAGAAGGGATTTGTGAGTACAAAGGTTGATCGGACAGATGGAGAAAGTGTATACACTGAACTGACACGTGTTGATGCACTCGCATGGCTTCAAGGAGATTTGAATCGATGGGTTCTTATTCGAGATGGTTCGAAACTTTTGTTTGACGCATATCATGGAAAGAAGTTGGACTTCATAAATACAAATGAATGACATACAAAAACGATTTCTATTGTTCTTGGGTGGATGTATCACAACTCGTAGTTTGTTTGTCTGGATTGCCAAAACAGTGAATCCTATATATCTTCCGTACTTGGGTTACCTCGCACTCCTACCTGCGATTGGGTTCTTTTACATATGGTGGACCGGTTCAAGACAGACGGGTCTAGAGGTAATGGGTGGACGTATATGGTGGAACAATTTGAGACCTATTCACGGTTTCTTGTACCTCATGTTTGCATACAGCGCAATCAATATGATGGCAGATTCTTGGAGATATTTGTTTGCTGACGTCATAATAGGTATCGTTAGCTTTTTAATTTTCCACTACCAAGCAGACAGCTTTAAGATGCTTTTAGATAGAAGCGCCGCATAATATAACAATGTTCGTAGTCACTCGCACGGGTAAGCGCGAGGAGGTTTCATTTGATCGTGTTCTAAATCGTATTAAATCGCTATCGCACGATTTGGAGCATGTGAATCCGACCCTCGTTGCTCAAAAAGTTTGCAATCAAATTGAAGATGGCATCTCTACGGCTCGTTTGGACGAGTTCGCCTCCGAGATTTGCGCAACGATGCAAGCTCGTAACCATCCAAATTATGGCACTCTGGCTGCACGTATTGTGATCGACAACCATCACAAGAATACTCCTGCTACATTTCGCGAGTGTGCGGCAACACTCAAAGGGATTGTTTCAGATAAGATTGATATTGTTTCGCAGTACCCCGAAATCCAAACGATGATCGATTATGAACGTGATTTCATGTTTGATTTCTTTGGATTCAAGACACTTGAGCGTGCGTATCTTCTAAAGAAGGATGGAAAGATGATTGAGCGCCCGCAGCACATGTGGATGCGTGTAGCTATTGAGATTCATACGGATTCTTACCAGCTTGAGCATTTTGGCGACATCCAGTTTGTCCCCGATCTTGCCAAAATTCGAATGACCTATGATGCCCTATCCCTTGGGTACTTTATTCATGCTACTCCTACTCTTTTCAACTCTGGTACCGACCACACTCAGCTCTCATCATGTTTTCTGGTACATATGAAGGAAGACTCTATTAAGGGTATTTATGACACTCTTTCCGACTGTGCACAGATTTCAAAGTGGTCTGGTGGTATTGGTATTTCTGTTCATAACATTCGTGCAAAGAATTCTACTATCAAAGGGACGAATGGAAAGACTTCGGGTATTGTCCCACTTCTGAAAGTGTACAATGACACTGCTCGTTATGTGAATCAGGGCGGAAAGCGCAATGGTTCATTTGCAATCTATCTGGAGCCATGGCATGCGGATATTGAGGATTTTCTTCGCCTAAAGCTGAATACTGGTGCAGAGGAGGATCGTGCGCGCGATCTCTTTTATGCACTCTGGATCCCTGATCTCTTTATGAAGCGTATGGAGCAGAACAAGGATTGGTCTCTCTTCTGTCCAAATGAGTGTCCAGGTCTATCCGATTGCTGGGGTGACAAGTTTGAGGAACTGTATGCAAAATATGAATCCGAAGGAAAGGCACGCAAGACACTGCCTGCACAAAAGATCTGGCAAATGATTCTGGACGCTCAGATTCAGACGGGAACACCATACCTTCTCTACAAGGATGCGTGCAATGGAAAGTCGAACCACCAGCATCTTGGTACGATTAAGAGCTCGAACCTCTGTGCAGAGATTGTCGAGTATACTGCACCCGACGAGACAGCGGTATGCAATCTTGGCAGTATTTCTCTTTCAAAGTTTGTAAAGCCAGACTGTACATATGACTTTGCGAGTCTACGAAAGTTCACTAGCATTCTCGCAGAGAATCTTGATAAAGTCATTGATCGAAATTACTATCCAACGGAAGAATGTGCTCGTTCAAATTTTAAGACTCGACCGATCGGTATGGGCGTCCAAGGACTCGCAGACGTGTTTGCAAAGATGGGGTATGCATGGAGTTCAGAGGAAGCTGCGCGTCTGAATCGCGAGATCTTTGAAAACATCTATTTTGCTGCAATTTCAAAGAGTGCAGATCTTGCACGCGATCTTCCAAGGAATTCTGTAAATGCGGGTTCTCCTGCATCTGAAGGTAAGCTGCAGTACCATCTGTGGGGTGAGAAGCCAAAGTATACTCCCTACCTCAACTGGGATGGACTCGAAGAGAAGGTTAAAACTTGCGGTCTACGTAATTCGCTATCGATCGCACTGATGCCAACTGCTTCAACGTCGCAGATTCTTGGGAACAATGAGTGTTTTGAGCCATTCACTTCAAATCTATACGTTCGACATGTACTTGCAGGCGACTTTATCGTTGTAAACAAGTATCTTGTCGATGATCTGTCAAAGCTCGGTCTATGGACGTCCGAACTTCGAACGATGATTATTGCAAATAATGGAAGTATCCAAAATGTTGAGGGTATTCCGGAAGATATCAAGGAGCGGTATAAGACTGCTTGGGAGATTCCTCAAAAGACGCTGATTAACATGAGTCGTGATCGCGCGCCGTTTGTATGCCAGAGTCAGTCGCTGAACCTGTTTGTGAGTGATCCAACATATGCTCGGATCTCAAGTATGCATGTGTATGCATGGAAGCAGGGACTCAAGACTGGATGCTACTATCTTCGCACAAAGGCAGCCGCCTCGGCTCAGAAATTTACTGTAGAACCACCACAGTGCACAACCTGTTCTGCGTAAAAAATATGTCTTCCAGAAATAAACAAATGTCTTCTCTATCTCCGCTCCCCCTAGATGGTGCTGGTGTCAGTGTAAGTGTAAAGGGCGGTCGCCGTCGTGGCGGCAAGCTCGGTGCTGGTGAGGAGGAGGTAAAGGTAGAGGTTGCCGCCCCTGCTGTAGCCGGTCGTCGTCGCTCTCGCCGCGCGGGTCAGATGCCCGGTGCGGATATGGAGGGCGCTCGCCGCCGCCGCCGCTCCCGCCGCGCGGGTCAGATGCCCGGTGCGGATATGGAGGGTGCCCGCCGCCGCCGCCGCTCTCGCCGCGCCGGACAGGAGGCTGGTCGCCGCCACCGCTCTCGCAAGCATTAAGTAAAAAATCTTCTTCTTAGAACAAACATGTTCTGGCTCAAGGTAGTTCTCTTCGTGCTCTTGTCACCCGGTATCCTCCTCACTATCCCCCCGGGTAGCGGCGGTGTTCTAATGTCTGGACAGACCTCTCTAATTGCGGCTGTCGTACACGGTCTACTGTTCGCGTTCCTATCCACGCGCGTATGGGGCTACATGAAGTCTGCGGGTCTCGCTTAAAGCTTCGTTCGGTTTCAATGCTGAACATTTGTTGAATTGATTTAACAAATGTTTACCATCATATCATTGTTTGGTGACACTTTTTGGGAAAAGGATTTCATTGTCAACGAACTTTTACCAGAAGGCTTCAAGTTTATACCTGCAAATGTTACAGACACATTCGAGGAGTCTGACAAGTATATTGTTGTATTTTCATCATCAATCGCTTTTGCACATGATATCATCGAATTCTGTAAAAAAATAAAACCCAGGATTATATTTCATTTATCAGATGAATTCGGACGTTTTCCGGAATTTCATGAGCTTGCAAAATATACTACCCTATATGTTCGAAACTATCATCACAAGTCATATCCGTCTGTAGGAGAAGTGTATATGCCACTTGGGTATATATCTGGCATGATTCCACACCGTTCACTAGATATATCTTCGTACATTCCATCAAGTCAAAGGTATTTAGCTTGGTCGTTCATTGGTTCGATACGCCCAAATAGAGAAAAGATGATTAAAACGTTCACAAAGATCGACTTCAAAAAGCCATTTTGCTTGACTAATAAAATAGATCCCAATCAGATGTTTGACAGATATCTCAATTCAGTGTTTGTACCGAGTGATCGCGGGTTCAATTCTCTGGACTGTTTTCGAATCTATGAGGCATGTATTGCGGGTGCAATACCTGTTGTTGTAGGAGATTCAACAGAAATGGAGTCAACGTTCAAACACGAAGAAAATCCTCCATGGATTTTTGCAAAAGACTGGTCGAGTGCATCTATGATCTGTTTAGGTCTGTTCCGTAATAAAGAGGCTCTAGACGATCGACAGCAACAAATAATCAGCTGGTGGAGAAAACGTGTTGAAAATCTCAAGTCAAAAATATCAGGTGCTCTCGCTCTTTAGTGCTTCGCCAATGGTACTAATCATCTTAAACAGATCTTCAGTCAGTCCATAGTGGCACCCATTCGGCTCCATACCTACAGGGGCACGTCTAGATGACGTTGTACGAGGATGTACAAGACTGACAATGATTTCCTGAGGAGACAGTTCACGACACTGATTCTCGCGACCACGAATAAACGAATCGCCTTCTGCAATCTTTACTTCCTCATCGAATCCCTTCTCCTCCCAGAATGTCTTTGTGTATGCCATTGTGGCTTCAGAAACGCGCTCTGCCTGAGAAAGATGAATCGGAGGAACATTGACGAACGAAATGTAGTTTGAAATGTCATATGAAGGAAGTACTGTACAGAAGACGGCACCCTTATTTCTGCGCATCAACATTGATACTCTGAACAGTACACTATTCGGTGGATAGATATCGTCATCATCAAAATGTACAATGACTGGAAACTTTGCAAGCTGTGCTCCAAGATTACGCTTATACGCTACCGACTTGCCTGGAAGCTCGAGAATATGTCTGGCGAACGGAATGTGTTTGATCTTATCTTCACACGTATCTTTACCATCATCGATTACAATCCACTCAAGTTTATCCTTGGGGTAGCACTGAGAATCTACACAACCTGCACACAGCTCCATAAAATATGGACGATCGCGGGTTGGTGTTATAATAGTAACTCCTGGCAGTTCATCTTCTGGAATCGCAGTCTTATCTAGTGAAAATTCTTGAATGTCCTCAAACTCTTTTAGTTTTGTCTTCATAGTCTCTATCCACTTGTTGTGCTTCTCGACGTATGCATCAGCAATCGAGTTCGAGATTGCCTTCTTTTCCTTAAAAGAAAGACCAACATACTTATCAATCTGTGCAAGAATCTCAGCACCTTTAAAATTGTATAGCTTGTCTACACGATCTGAGGGGATCTCTTTGTTCTGAGAAACGTAGAATGTGCTTGGATAATCAAACTCTCTGAATGCAGGAATGTCAGATGTCAGCAATAGAGATCCCGTCGATGCAGCCTCGTTGATTGCGTGACCAAACCCTTCAGCAGATGACACACAAATCGCAAGACCGCATTCTGCAAGAAGCTCATCATACTCTTTCTGCTTTAGCGTCGTTGGGTAGAGCTTTACCTTCTTTGAAAGCTCGTCTGGAAGATGCACGTTCATACGAGTGTTGTCAAATACAACATGCAAATCTGGTAGTTTGTCACGGAATTCCTCCTTTACAAGTAGATATGAATTGATTACGATCTGCGGATGTCTGAATGTATTTTTCCCGGATACGACTATTGCCTTTGTAAAATTTTTGCGCTCAGGAACACCCTTTGCAATCGAACTCCATCCCGTGTAGACGGTATTTGGATTATACTTTTTGAAGATCTCGACGGCGTGTTGAGTCTTGCACCAGATCTGGTCGAGCTGGCTGAAATAAGGCTCCCATGCAGTGTATGTCCACTCCGGATTTGGAATCCAGATATTGATAGCAGCATATGTGAATAGAGACGGGTTCAGAATTTCAAAGAACACATTTATTTCGGCTTCTGGGCACTCTGGATACGAATGATGAATTCTCCGGAATTTTGCATTCTCAAATACATGGTGCCAAATACCTTGTAGAATGTCTACATCATGTGTCAGCCCCGTCTGATTGCGATTGTTCGAAATAAGGTTGACTCTCATTAGTGTTTATTAACCTTTCTTGTACCGTGTAAATTCCGCGGAGGGCGTCTGAATGTTTTTGCACGAAGGTTGTATCTCGAAGCATACTTTTTGTGTTCAGGGTTCTTTGAGCACGGATGAACAACCATGCTTCGATTTCCTATCCAAGTTAGCTTTGCCTTGTACCATCGCCAAAAGTCTTGGACATTCTCGATAGGTTCGGCACCACCAATATCGAATGCGTGCTCATCTGTAAACTCAATGCAGAACTCATGCATTTCTGGAGTACCAAACCCATAATTCACATCGAAGATGTCGTGCGTATAAATGCCATAGTACGGTTCAAGTTGATTATGAATTGGATTCCATACAATATCCTTCACAGGACGAAACGTTTCCCAAGAAGGTTCCCATAAAAGTAAACCTTGTTGAGAGATTGCATATACTTTATCTTGGAATCGTTTCATATTGTAAAAAACTCTGTCTAAAAGAAGCTCTTGAATTCCGCAGACTTTGATCCAACAACGTTGGCATTAATCGGTCTGCTGATCGGATCAGGATAATCTAGAATATCCTTACGATATTTCATATACTGGTTTGCCTCGACCATTACTCTATCTACCGCAAATGCAACAACGCGTCTGTTTAATGAATCGAGTTCCTCTTGCATCTTATCTGGATCGTTCATAGAGTACTGCAAATAATAGCTACGCATGATCGTCTTCAGATCATCCTCATTCTGACGATCGATTATATATTTGTTCTTACTTGCAACCCAAACGCCGTAACGTATCTCATCCTGCAAAAAGTCAATGTTGCGTTGGCTGAAAAACGACTGATTTAGTGGCGTTGGCGTATGTATGCGAACCGTAGCCTGCTGTCTAAAATCTGAACCAAACGCTAGCGCAGGAGAATCGGCATGCGTCTTAAACACGCGAAACGCTTGTGTAGAGTGTACCTCAGGATCCATTACGTTCGGGACAAAACCAGTGTGTTTTGGTGCGCCTGGAATAGCAGACTCTATGTATATTCTGTCAAGTTCCGACATTCTTGTTATTAATTCGGGATGATTTTCTTCAGGGTTGACGTATCTGCTTCACTTGTTATAATTTCGAATGCGTACGTTGTCTGACAATTGCGATTTAGGACGGGTAGAGGATAATACGCTGCAGGCGACAGTACATCAGACAATGTAATTGAACCAATTGTTGGAGAAATGATAGTATTCGACGCACACAACGATATATATTTCATTCCGTTAAACTGAGAAAGCTCACCTTGAACACCGATAAAGGTTGGTACGTCAGGGGACTGTACAATTGGAGTGATGCAATTATTGTACAAATCAAAAATCTCGTTTACATTTCGCGTGTTTACAACGGCGTCAAACGTATATCCTACGTCCAAAATAGGAATACTAGAGTTATCAATGATAGACACGTTTGTAACAATAGCACCATTTGTCTGGAAATAGTTCATCAGATTTGAGAGTGCAGGACTAATCGATGGATCAGTTTGAATCTTGCTCAGGATTCCAGGATAAAAGATAATCTGGTCTCCGGGACGAACATCATTCGACGCGAAATACCAATTGCAATTTGATCCGCGAATATCGATTGTTGCATTTGTACGATCGCGCGTAATCAAGAATGAAATAACACCAAGCTGTTTTCCATCGCTCGGATTCACCTTATCTCCAAAGATCATTGTCGTAACATTCAAGTCGTCTAGATGCGTATACTGTTGTCCAAAACTGTTTGAAAGTGAAATAACCGCATTCGAAAGCTGTGATAGCGGAGGATCGAACGTATACGCTTCTCCTGACCATGGATAAAAGTCTTGAAACTGGGCATATACAGACGAGTTGGTTGAATCCACTAGCGTTCTTTGCTGCTGGACAAGAGCAGTAAACGAATTGTGAATGACTGGACCTGCACCATAGTACTGACCAGTAAGGTTATTGATCGACATCAGAATATACGGCTCATTATGAAACGTGTTTAGTACATTTCCCTCTGTGAAATTGACATTTGCGCCTCCAAAGATCCTTGGATCATACGAGTCAAATCTACGAATAGGAAGAGTTGCACGTGCTAGTTTCATTGACGTGATATTTGAAAGGACCAGTTGTGTACCAAATCCAGTCTTCTGGACACCCTGTATGTTTGGAAGTGAGTCCGTTCCAAGTAGTTGACCTCGACCTCGCTTTGAATCGTAAACAGGATAATAGACAACTCTGTCATTTGGCTGAATGTATGTTGCAGGATTACTTTCGGAGTAATGCTTTATTTGACCGGTCGATGCACTAATTACAATGCGCCATCCCCACGTTTGAGCCAGCATTCCATTGTTTTGAAATGGTTGATTAATGGTTATTATGCCTCCATCCGACGGGTTAATCGTTCTTGCCTGATTGTTGGGAATGAATACCGGAGCATTTCGAATGTAATAACCACCCGCTGGATCTGGCATATCATACGCAGAGAACGGGATATTCGAGTTATTGTAATAATACGGGATCTGCGTCGAAGGACCGACGTTCGGATTAATAAATGAAAAAACATTGAACAAACTATCTGGTTGAATTGTCCAATCGCGTTGTGCACTATCTATGATAACGACTGTTGTCTTTTCAGTCATTTCTGGTTGGTTCTGTACGGGTACTGCAAGTGAGTCAATATACTTTTCAGGATCGATTGCAATCTGATTTGAAGTTTCTTCTTGAAGAGAAGCCTGTACCTGCTTTCTAGATGAAAAAGACGCTGCTCTGCTACCCTCTGCATTGTTTCGCGTGGCATAAAGAGCTACACGCGGATCTACATGATCATAATTTTGTTTTGCTTCTTTATCTGTCGCAGCTAATAGCGACTGATAATTTAAAGTAGGGTTGTTCATTATTGTGTGTCCGCTAGACTTTACTAAATCAGTTTGAGAGAGGTTAGATCCTGAATCCACATCTCTTGTGGAGACGTCTTCTCAATGAGATCGATACGCTTATTTAGATCGTCAAGTTGTGCCTGATGCCTATCGATATTCTCCTTTGTCAGCGTTCGCATCGGTAGCTTCAGCAGATAATCGAAACTCTCCTCAATACGCTCTAGACCAGCATCTGCAAGAATCTTATCACACTCCTCATCCGTCTTTCGGCGAAGATCGATCTTGTCCTCGCAGTGGAGACGAATGAACTCTACAACATTACGATGGTACGGGAGCTTCGACCGGAGATCCTTCAGCATGTGAACCTTTCGCATCTTGTAAAGCGAAATTCGCTTGTGCGCAAACTCTACTAGGATCTCGTTTGGAGTATTGTACTTGTGAATATGTCCGTTGACATCAAACACGTGCATATTTGTGGTCTTGATCTTATCGCTGAGACCCAGAACCTTCTCAAGTTTGTCCACTGTAAGAGCATCAAACAACGTAATCTCGAAATGCACGTCCGTATCTGTAGACATATCAACATAGTCCTTTACAATCTCCTTTTTCTCACAGTATGCATCCAACGTCTTCTTGAAATCAGACGTCCAAGTTCCAGGCGGGAGATCCGTAACAGTTACATTCTTCCCTACACACTTGTAGCACGCAGTTGCTACAAAATCTCCCTTCGCAACTTCCTCTACCTTGCCGTTGAACCCCTTCACAAAAGGAACGAGTTTCACATCATTTAGTGGCGCATCATCTGCACACCCCTTCGAAAGCCACTCTAGCAGTGCACCCTTGATCGTCTCGGGGTTATACGATGGTACGAACGTAGAATATCCAGTCCCGATACCGCGTGCTCCGTTTACCAGAAGCATCGGGATAACTGGAGCATACCATTCGGGCTCAACGGAAAGTCCGTCGTCGTCACGATAACTGAGGAGCGGCAGGTCGTCTGCAGGAATCAGATGCTTAATGTGAGGCTGAAGGTACGTGAAGATGTATCGAGGCGCTGCAGCATCATCGCCTCCAGACAAGCGAGTACCAAACTGACCCTGTGGGACAAACCATGGGACATTGTTCGATCCAGTAAACGTCTGCGCCATACCAATGATCGTCTCATTCAGAGAAGCCTCACCATGATGGTACCCGGAATGCTCGGAAACATAACCGGCAAGCTGAGCAACCTTGATCTTTGACGTAAGATTACGCTTCAGAGCACTGAACAGAATCTTGCGCTGAGACGTTTTCAGACCGTCCATTACCGATGGAATCGAACGCTCAAGATTGTAGTGTGAGAAGTGAATTAGATCGCGATGTACAAAGTCATTATAAGTGAGAGACTTATCTGGCGTAGGAACCACGATCTTTGACGGGTCATGGGTTGCTAGCCACTCTTTGCGATCATCCGCACGAGACTTGTTGAATGCAAGATCGATTGCTGGATCAGACTCCTCCGTGAACTTGAACTTGACTACATTCATGTCTTTGAAATACTCCTTTGCCTCCTCGCGAGTAGAAGTGCCCAATCCCTTGTAATACATAATACTCCAACCCTTTTCAGCCTCTGGGGTACCTTTCCATTGCTCATACTCGTACTGAGTGTAGAACGTACGGGTCTGCTTTCCCTTCGATGCCTTCACGATCGGAGTAGCCATGTAGGTCAGGAACCCGGGGATCGTCATGAGCTCATGCCACAGCTCGTGGAACAGATTGATGAGTAGACCGCGAATATGCGACCCATCATAATCCTGATCCGTCATGATCATAACCGATCCGTACCGAAGAGAAGACACATCAGTATACTTCTTACCAGACTCGAGACCAATAATCTTCTTCAGCTCTGCAATCTCCTTTGCCAGTTCCACCTTCGAAGCAGAACTGTCCTTTACATTCATTATTTTGCCCCGCAGAGGGAACACGCCGAAGGTCTCGCGCTGAGACTTGTCAAGCCCCGAGAGAGCCATTGCCTTTGCTGAATTGCCCTCTGTGAGGATAAGGGTGCACTTAGAAGATTTTGCCGTCCCTGCCCAGCCAGCATCGTCAAGGAGCGGGATGCCATAGATCTTGGATTGCTTGCGTCCATCGCTCTTCTTATTTTCCTTCTCGTCCTTTTCTTTCTGAGCTACGATCAACGTATCCACAAGTTCGAGCTTCTTGTGCACCTTCTCCAGAAAGTCGTCTGGAAGTTTGCACGTACTCCCAAACGCCGTACTCTTCGTAGTCAGACTCTCTTTCGTCTGCGAAGTGAACGAAGGGTTCTCGATCATAGACGTCACAAAGATAGCAAGATTCTCCTTGACAAGTGCTGGCTTAACCTTGATCTTCTTTTTCGTCTCGAGATACTCGGTGATATGCGAGACTACCTGGTTTGTGATGTAATCCACGTGCGTACCACCCTTCGACGTCCAGATACCGTTGACAAACGACACGTGAAAGTATTTCTCGACCGGAGTGTCTGCGACTGCCACAGCCCAGCGATCATTGATTTGAGCGTACACGACCGGCGTTGAAACATACTCACTAGCATACACACCAAGGTCACGGCACTTGATGGTTACCTTCTCATCTCCGTGCTTCCAGTGAACCTTTACGTCCTTACCGACAGTCATTGCAAGATCGGTTGCACGACGACGAAGAACCTGTACAAAGTCTGCGGGGATGTTCGTCATTCCGAAGCGAGCAAAGTCAGGGTTCCACGTGATTGCAACATACGGCTTCACCTTTGATGCAGTAATCTTTGGCGGCTCGACTACCGTCATGTTGTTCTTCCAAACCTGCACATACTTCTTTGAACGAGTGGCGTCAACAGTCTCGATCTTCAGCTCCTTACTGAAGATGTTTACGAGTTTGACACCGTAACCGTTCTTTCCGCCGACGAGCTTCTTCTCGTCCTTGTCATAATTCGTTGAGGTGAGAAGCTCACCAAAGATCATCTGAGGGACCCACACCTTGTACTCTGCATGCTCAATGACATCAATACCCTCACCGTCATTCTCAACGGTGATCCAGTCATTGGTCGGAGAGATTTCGATCGTAATGTTCTTTACAGGAGTCAGATTCTTCTGCTTGGTGCGGATCACGTGATCGTGAGCATTCACGAGGATCTCGTCGAACAGCTTGTAGAAGCCAGGATTGAACGTCGCAACCGTCTTTGGTACGAACTTTTCATTCTCGACGACAAACATGTCCTCCTTCGTAGTCTCAACTGACCCAATGTAGGTGTCAGGAAGAGAAAGGATGTGCTCACGATGCGTATGCTTCTTGTACTCCATGATGCAGTGAATAGTACAACTAATCACTATCTTTAAATGGAGTTCGTTTTGAAGAAGAAGTTTAAGGGAATTAACGAAGAATATAAAATGCCTCCGCGTGCACGTAAAAACGTAGCTCCTCAGAAGGAAACAGTTATAGCTGACGAACCTGTCATTTTTTTCCTAAAAGTCTCTAAAGAAGTACAGAATGCAGAGAAAAAGGATGCAGCAAATGTTCCAGAACCGCTAAAGACAGTCGAGTATTCCGAAATTCTAAAGCAGGAAAATACTCAGAGACAATTCGATGAAGGAGTTATTCATGAAATTATTGCAAAGATTCATCAACAGTCTGAATATCAGCCCGGAACTGCGTGCTTCTGGTGCTGCCATACGTTCTCTTGGCGTTCGTGCGTGATCCCAACACATTATGACGTATACACGAATCAGTATAATGCAGAAGGGCATTTCTGTTCACCCGAATGCGCACTTGCATGGGTGTATGCAGATTATACTCTAACAAATTCTCAGCGCTGGCTTCGACACTCACTGATCCAGACAATGTATCGTTCACTATATCCACCAAATACGTCGCTGCATCCTGCACCGGACAAGCGTGTTCTTCGCCTGTTCGGAGGAACACTGAGCATCGAGCAGTATCGTCGGTATAACAAAGAAGGAAGTTCTCCTCTACAAATTGCAATGCCACCAATTCGACTCTACATGCCTTCAATCAATACTCAGGCAAGCACTCGCGATATCAAGAGTTATGTCGCACTTTCGAATGAAACGGTAACAAAGGCATCTCAACAACTTCGCCTCAAACGGTCCAAGCCAATTCATTCCACTGCTCATACGCTCGATAAATGTATGGGTTTTAACGCTAAACAGTAAAAGTAAGTAATGCAGCACGGATTCAACATAGGGGAATTACTGAAAGGCGCAATGACCGTTCAGGCAATATCGGGCGGTAATACACGTGATCCATTAGCTCCAATTAAAAACATTATCTATCTGGGGTTGTATGAGCAGGCTATGAGAATGCTTCCTGTTGTCCTAAGCTATTTCAGTTCGAAAAACAAGCTTATTGCGAACATGGTTCCAAAGGCTGAACGTGTCCCAAAGGGTGAGATTGAATGTGAGCGCGGAACCAACACAAATCAACAGACAAAGGGTGGTGCTCCACCATTTTTGACACGCATTGATGCAATCATACATTATGTGACATGCTGTCCTCAGATCAAAAAACTGTTTGCAATCGCCAATCACGATTATCTGCCGTACGAGTTCGACCCAGTAATGATCGACAATGATATATATTTCCATCTAAAATCGCTGGAAGTTGATGATGGAAATGTTAAGAACATCAAGTTCAAGATCTTTTCATATGAACACGACGTTCAGTTCCTACAAAAGTTCATTGATTCTTGTAATCAGGACTATGACCGTAAAATGCAGAATAAACTAGGTAGTCATTTATACTTTTTTGACCAGGTCGTTCAGAAGGGTACTCGTAGCCGTACACAGCAGCCTCTTCCAACCCAGTTTTTAGTCTACAGCAAGCACAAGTTTAGCACGACTCGGTCATTCGATAACGTGTATTTCGACGAGCAGCCAAAGGTACGAAAGCATACAGAGTTCTTCTTGAACAATAAGCGTTGGTACGAGAGAAAGGGTATTCCGTATACACTCGGATTCCTGTTTCACGGAGATCCTGGCTGTGGAAAGACGTCAGAGACAAAGGCGATTGCAAACGTTGCTCGCAGACACATAATCAACGTTCAACTTTCGGAGATCAAGACCAAGGCTCAGCTCCGTCACCTATTCTTCAACGACGAGATCAACGTGTACAATGGTCAGAATCTAGAACGGTTTATTATCCCAATTCACGAGCGTCTGTATGTAATCGAAGATATTGATGCCATGGGCGATATTGTGTTGCGTCGCGAATGGAAGAAGCCTGAGATTGTTCTCGAGAAGAAGAAGGAAGATGACCCGTTCGCGCATATAGCCGATGACGAGGTTCTAAAGGAGCCTATTGATCTATCATTCCTGTTGAACATTCTGGACGGTACACTAGAGGCTTCTGGACGTATGCTTGTTATCACTTCAAACTTCCCTGAACGAATTGATAAGGCTCTTATTCGACCTGGTCGTATTGATATGATTGTTAACTTCAAACGTTGCAGCATGAACGTGCTTCGGCAGATGGTTGAGGGGTTCTATGATCGCAAAGATATTGAACATCGTATTTGGGAAGCCGATGATATGGATCGCAAATGGACTCCTGCAGAGGTGAATCAGATTCTGTTTAGAAACTTTGATTCTCCCGAGGGTGCGCTAGATGAGCTTACTGACTTGAAACCTGCGGATCTGTACGGATTCCGAACAGAAGAGTGTATATCATTGCCAGGAACAGAGGGACAGACGATGCTGACGATGCTCCAACCAGCCACGCAGTAGATGTACCTATCGAAGGTACTATTATTGAACCGAGAATTCCTGCGATAGGGATCATCCATATCAAAAATAGAAGGGTGAACAGATTTTCCGGAACTCTGCCTACGAGCAGGTACTTGGTGGCTTCCCACGAGAGGCGATGGAAAATCAGAAATGCACCAACCATGAGTAGATAGATGAAGAACGAGTTTGGACTTGATACGGTAGGGAGCGTAACATTACTTTCGTCAGATGTCGGTTCAACATCCGCGACAGGATCAGATGAGCTCATTATGTACTAAATACGAGATTTGCAGTGCCACTTGTAACCTTCAGAAAGTTGTATGACTCAACGTAAATTATTCCGTTATACTGAAACGGCATTCCATTTGTAGTCGGAGCCGAGTACAAATTGATTGTCTGACCTGGCTGGAACAATGGCGGCAGCCCGGGACCCGGGGGGACCGTTGCATTCAGAGGAACAGGTGTTGGTACAGGGTTGAATACTGTACTCTTTACAACGCACACTGGTGGATTGTTTGCTTCAGACTCTGCTACCGCAGCCTGGTCAACAGGTGGAACCTGTATGGTGTACTGCAAATTGGTCTTGTTGTACATGGACCCGTTCAAACTTCCTGATGGCTGTGTTACCTGATCTGGATTCAACGCAAACGAGTACATGTAGATCCCAGGAAGCTCGAAGCTTTCGCCGGAAGAGTATTTGAAGTTCTCGATCAGGTTAAAGAAGTTTGAATTCTTCTTTGGAAAACGCTCTTTCCCATCGAGAACAAGTGTTGCCTCTTGTAGAATCACCGGGTCAAGTGGGACTTGCGTATTTACAACGCCTGACGTATAAAATTCTAGCGGTCCACTCGCGGACGATGACTGATTGATGGGTACAGTATTTGGATCACTCCAGTTCGTGTAGTTATCCCACTTATTAAGAAGAGCATTGTCCGTTCTCTGGAACAGAGCTACAATACGTGTACACAAATTGAACATCGGAATGAGTGTATCATTGTATCCGTACTCATTTTTCAGTGGTATGAGTCTTGGCTGTGTGATCAAATACGTTCTATCATATGCCGCAATATGTGCTCTTTCTGTCTCTGTCAAAAATATGTAGTTTGCCTCAATATACGGATTCAAATTCCAATTCTGAAGTGTCAAATTTGTTGGGAATCCGAAAAAGTCTGGGGGGCTTAAAAAGTTTTGGATACCCATGTTGTTGTCTCCGGGGAGACCTGTAATGCGTGTACCGTATGTCGAAGGAGTATTCGGATTGTTTACGTTGCGAACATCGACTATGGTAAATAGTTGGTAGATATTTCGGAAGGTGACCACAATCTCAACTTCAGCCTCTGTTAGTGCCACTAGAGGAAGTGCTTGACCAATGTTTTCGCAAAACCAGAAAGGTAGTGGGATGTTTAACTGACGTCCACGAATAGATGGCGCTACAGTGTCCTGAGTGACCGTTGGCTGTTTTAGTTGCACAGCATTCGGATACTGTTTCATTCGATTCCCGACATTCGCAGGATCGTATAGATCAGAAGTGTTTCCAACCATCTGATCTAAAATGGCACGTTTTGCCTTATCGTACTTTAGATACGACAGAATCTTCATCCATTCTCCTGTCATTGTGATGATTGGACTTCCATTTATGACAAGCGATACATCCTGAATCATATTGTACCCAATATTTTTGATCCATTGGAACTCATATGGAGTTGCTGTTGGACCTTGTCCTCCATTGTCGATTGAAATGGGGGAATATATGTCGGGAATGTTGACACACAAATAACAATCGTGTAGTAAATCTGCGTACCGAGGTATCTTGCAGCGAATTGTTTTCGTTCCAGTCACTGGAAGATTTGTGTCATTTCCCTTGAAGTCAAGTCTGAAGTGTTCCATAGCAAAATTTGTAAAGCGCTTGTACAACGACGTAAAATACGTCATATCTGGATTTCCGTTTATGAATTGGTTTTGAGCACCGATGCCAACCAATTGAAGAAGTCCGCCTGGCATATTATCCTTATCCTCTTAATTGTTTCAAAACTTCTAACAATGGGTTGGGTCATATTACTTTTGTTAGTTGCTGTGGCACTGCATGCGTTTTTAAGTTTGAAGTACAATTACGATTGGATTGGTGCCAACGTTCGAAAACTGATTACCCCGGTGAGATCTCGTTCTGTGACTGATCTGTATCCTATACCCGCTACCCCTTTTATGGATCGCTTCGAGCAGTACACGCGTATTCCAAAGATGAAGGAGAATGCTAGATTCTAACAATGCCACAGTACGATTCGATCGTGACCGCTATAATCAAAAAGTTTCAGGAGCGTGCAGAGACTGGTCAACGAAAGTATGGTACTACCCTTGACCGCACCGATTTGAAAACACTCGACTGGATTAGTCACGCCCAAGAGGAGCTCATGGACGGAATCTTATATTTAGAGAAGCTAAAACAGAGTATAACCAATGACGCCATTACAAGTCATAAAACTGATTAAACATTGTATATCAGACGACGAACAGACATTCGAAGATACATATGCAAATATAGCATCAGATCACAAGTTTTCTACGAATCCAGAAGAAAAGGTAATTCTTAAAGAACTTATGAACCTGTTAGATTCCCTTCGATTGGAGCTTTACAGATAGATTTAACGGATTAATGGTTCGATATATAATGACGCCATTGGATCTATTAAGGATGATTAAGGATGCTACTTCTGAACACAACTATCCTTCAATTGCTGATTTTGCAGACATAGAACAGGACTTGTATGAGTCTCTACATACTGATATTTCAGACAGCGAGAAAGAGTACATCGAAGAATTTCTTGAGATAATCCACAACCTTAGAATGATTTATATCAAGTTTGAAGAGCATCGAGAGCGTAGTGAACGTCTAAAAGTGCACGAGTATTAAGTGGGGTTTAGCTTATTGTGCAAGAAGAATGGAGTCGTCTTGCCATCAGATATTCTACCAATCGTTGAAATGGTGCCAGGAGTTTCAGTACAGCAAGTACCGTCGGCTGATGGTATTTTCTGCGCTTGAGCGCCAACAAATGTAGTAACTATTGAAGCATATCGATTCTTAATCGGATATATGTTTGTAGACTTTGTGTAAAACGCCGAAGTCGTCTTTCTCTTCTTGTACTCTGCAACCTCAGATGCGCTTGAAAACTGCATGACCGGTGTTGCAACGCATCCTACACATGGAGACAGATTTTGTAGGGGTGCACTTCTCGATGTTCCGTTCTTTGACATATTATAGAGAACTAACATTTCATTTACAGTCAAACAGAGTACATATTACAAATATGTCCGCCAAGCCAACGCGTTTCCTTCTTGTTTCGACTCACAGCGAACAGACGACTGGCTATTCAAAGGTAAGCTATAACCTTCTTCGTCAGCTTTCCACGCTACATCCAATTGTTAAGGTATTCCACTTTGGATTTCAGCGCGCTGTAAGTGTCCCAGGTGGTATGCGCAAGCTCGAGCATGTTATTCAGTACGATGCTGCAGCAAATGAGGACCCGAAGCAGCAGGGATTCGGTTTCAACAAGCTTGCAGAGTATGTTGACACTGTAAGTCCGGATATCATCATGATTTACAATGATCCTATTGTTGTCAATCAGTTCCTTGAGGCAATCAAGGATGTACCGAAATCGTTTCAGATTTGGATCTATCTTGATCTAGTCTATGATCACCCCGATCAGAACCTCATCCGCAATATTGAGCAGCGTGCAGATCGTATCTTCTGTTTCACCGAGAAGTGGAAGCAGCATCTTCTATCGAAGATCCCCACGACGACGAAGCCGATTCATGTACTAGAGCACGGTGTTGACATGATGACGTTCAAGCGCATCTCCGATGGCGAGCGTATCGCTGTACGCAAGCAGCTAAATATCCCGCCAGATGCTATTACGTTCCTGAATATCAACCGTAACTCTGAGCGCAAGCGTCTTGATCTTACTGTAATGGCGTTTGCACGCCTTGTCAAAAAGTTCCCAGAGATGCCACTATATCTCGTATTTGTAACTGGAATGAATCCGCAGACTGGTGCATACTACAATCCAATTCAGACATATGTAATCGAGCTTCAGATGCACGGTCTGGATGTACTAAAGTATGGTAACCGTGTAACGTGCGTAGATACGAGCAAGCAACTGTTCGATGATAATACCGTAAATTCTATTTACAATGCATGCGATTACGGTATTAACACGTCGAATGGCGAGGGATTCGGTCTATGTCAGCTCGAGCATCTAGCGACGGGTGCTCCTCAGCTTGTCGTTGATATTGGCGATTATCGTTCGTTCATGGATGATTCTGTTGGAGTATTTGTACCTCCAACGTCATATTCTTATCTTGCGATGGGTTCAGGTATTGGCAGCATTAAGAAGGATGGTGATGCAGAGTCTGTATCTGCTGGTATGGAGCGTATTCTTTCATACAAGGATCATAGCAAGTGTATTCAGATTGCAGAGAAACGCCCGTGGTCGCGTATTTGCGATGAGTTTCTGGAGCTAGTTGCTACTCATACTGGTCGGGGTATGTAATCATTTTGTAGATACATTAAACCAAGTTATGCGATCAGCCGATAGTGTTCCTAGCGGCAGCAATCTCTGAGCATCTTCGAATGCTAGTGAATCAAACACTTCAAGTGTATCTTTATCAATCAAAACTATAAATCCCTTAATATCAACCCGCTGAAGCCTACGCTTACGCTTCATCTGGTTGCGAAGGAAAGTAACATCTAATTCATCATCATTTATGTTTGGGTGATATGCGAGATCTTCACCTTTCACAGTAGAGTCGAACCGCATACACTGAATGACTGGCTGCTCTTTCGAGTGTAGCTTTCTGTGTATTTCACAGTCAACAGCCGCTTGCTTTAGAAGGCGTGTTATTCCAGCAGTGATACGACTCTTTTCATACGATTTCTCATACAAAAACTCGTCGGAACTCATGAATGACTCTGGAGGTCTTGCGTCTGGGATATCTGGTGCATCGTACCACTTTGGTAATGTATCCGCTCTACGAATGGGTACAATATTAAATCCAGTGGTAGATGTTCTCTGTGCCTCTGAAAATACAGATACATAGAATGAAATCGCAATTGTCCGTTCCTCTACTGGAACGGGTTCACGTATAATATTTCCATCCTCTAGACGTTGGCGAGTTGCATGTGAACACAGACGAATACCGCGTCCAATGACCTGGTCATGTCTTGCAGGATTCCAGTGCGGCTCTACAATATGAATATTACGAACATTCATCAAGTTCAGACCCTCTGCAGCTGCTGCTGTTCCCATGAGTACGCAGAGCAACTTTTTGTTTCCGCGTTTTATGATGCTCTCGCGAATAGATTGCGAATGACGCGGGAACTCGACATCTAATCCCTTATAATCTTCATTAAATATGTATCTACAAATCTCACGATATTCAGGAGTTTCCTCACCAGTATAAAATGCAAACGCAGGTTTTGCAGGGTCCAGAGTAGGATCCTCTTTGAATATTCCACCCTCTTCTACGATTCTGTATTTCTGGAAACCGTTTGCTTCCAAGATCGCTCCCAGAATTCCTAGTCCTTCGAGCTCGCGATATGCCGAATATACAAACTGATTACGGAAATCATCTGTACCAATACCTTTCTGAATGTTTTGGAGGACAAGTTTTAGCTTTGGAGAATAGATATCCAAACCTGCAGGGCGTAAAAATCTATCTGGATCTGCAACCAGTTTCGCAAGGATCGAACTCTTATCGACCTTCTGATCTTCTTCTTTCTGCTCTTCAGTGCCTTCTTTGAATTCAGCTGGAACTGCATAGTTGCATACTAGTCTTGTCATAATGCGCGATCCCTTGAAGTCCTCATTGAGGGCAGCGGGACCTTTTTGTGCTTTTTTGGCTTCCATGCGTATCTCAATCCATCGAGCTTCTAGATACCGATTGAATTGCTCATCAGACATGGGAACAAGTTGAAGCATCTTATCGTCATCAACTCTCTTTGGCAACATACGCTCATCTGCGCCCTTGTAATACGAAACTAAGCCTTGAATACGACGCTGAAATAGTAATGCATTCTTGACGTCAAGACCATCAACGAAATAGTTTATAAACTCTTCAAACTTTGTTGGTAGACACTCTAGATACTCTTTTGTAATTTTGTCTGGCGGCGCTAGTTCTGAACCAGGGAATGCCGTTCTAAACTTGTCGCGTATAGACGCAACCCACGCATTGTTTGTTAGTCTATCTAGATCCTTTACATATTGAACCGCAATCCGGTCACCTTTATCGTTATATACACTTTTGAAGTGGGGAGGGTTTCGAACAATGTATATGATTCGCTTCATGCTGTTGAATTCAACGTTATCGACGTCGGGCATGTCTTTGAAAAATTTGGTCATTGCTGACTCGTCCCATGCTGGCATCTCTTTCGTGGGTATTATGAGGCGTTCAGTAGGACCTTTAAGTAAATTCATAAAGTATGCAATTTCATTTGGGCGATTGATAACTGGAGTTCCAGAAAGCATAACAACCTTACAGTTCTGTGCATAATAGATAGCATTGTACACTCTTGTTGCGATTTCAGATTTGCCCACAACACGTGAAACAAAGTTATGCGCCTCGTCGATGATGACGACAGAATCGTTAAACGTTTTGGATGTGGTTGGATCCTCTTCTGGTACAAGAAGTTTGACGTTTTCCATATTCAGACCGTTATAGTTGACAAAGGTGTATCTACTGTTAATGAGATCTGTAATCTGTGCATCAATACCCTTTCGAATGTCCAATGGAAGCGAATTGTAATTCGGTGCAGCTCCATCGACGGTAACAAAGTATCTACCCTGATTACGTAAAAACTCATCCGAAATACCAAGTGCTTTTGCGGGTGCCTTATCTGCTTCTGTCCGGACAACCCGAATTTCCCAGTGATTATTCAGCATATAGATTGGATCTCCGCATTTGCGGAGCTGTTGTCTGAAGTTGCTTTGTAGAGATGCAGGTAACATGACATACACCTTTTTGTTGTGCAAAAGTGACTCTGCTACTCCGATTGCAGAACATGTCTTTCCTGAACCGAGACCATGGTATACTAGAAGCCCGCGATACGGTGTTTCAATTAGAAGGTAGTCTCGTACGATCTTTTGGTATGGAAGGAGCTCTTGTACGTTTGTTGATCCCTGTTTTGCACACATATCTGCATCCTCGTCTTCGGCGTCAAATCCAGCGCTTCTAGATTTGATAAAAATTCGTGTAATGTAGTCGGCAAACGCCTTTCTACTCGGAAGGACGCTGACGGTACTCATTATAGATGGGCTGTATTTTTGTTGTGAAACTATTTTACATGAGTTCAGATAATGATAGAATCCATCAAGGAAAGTCCAAAATTGTGGATGGTAACACTCTATCTATTTTTGGTATCAGGGCTGTTGTATGTTCAGCCAAAACTAGCGTTTGATGAGGAAGGACGTATTCGACCGTTCGGAACACGGCGGAAGGCGTCCACTGTTTTCCCATTATGGCTATTGGTACTAGCTCTTGCAGTAGTATCTTACCTGGTTATTTTTTGGATACTACAGCGGGAGTAACTTCTTGAGCCTTTGCTTTTGCAGCTTGACGCTGTAACAACTTCTCTTTGAATGCCTGTGCTTCATCAACAGTTGGAACACACACGTCACGAATTGAAGAATCCATCATTGTATACATTCCCGCGACAGCTGCGAGCATCATCACATATCCAACAGATACCCAACCAGCGCGAGTAGCGCCTTCAGGGCTACTATCGATGCTTCTGTAAAACTTATCAAACTGAATACGTATAAACTCAAATGTGCGTATAATCAGATATGCACCGGTAGGATAACTCGCCCATATTGATCCTTGTATAAAGTGACTTTTCGTATCTGTCTTTCCGCATTTTGAAAATGTTACATATGATGATGCACCAACACCTAAAAACAGGAAAAATATATAAACTCCTGCTGTCATAGCTAACAATAATCCAACATCACGGGGTGAATCGAGAGCCAGCCACGCCATTATCCTCCCCTACGAAATTAGGAATTCTAACTTCGACGGCAGATACGAATTTTGACAGATCCTGAATCATCTGCTTTCTGCCTGAATAGTGCGGTCTGGTCAGTTCAATACATTCATCGAGTGATTTCCAATCGATTGCTGAAATCTCACGTTTTTGTACAGGAGTGAATTTTTGTTCAATGTCCATTTCAGATGGGCGTGCTAATACTGCCATAAAGTACTTGTGTTGATACGGTGTACCATTTGTACCTACAAACGTTTCATTGAACTCTACATCTTTAACGATAACGTATGAACTTCGAGGAAAGTTAGTTTCTTCAAAGAACTCGCGCTCAGCACACTGTATATCAGATTCACATCTGTAACGACGACCTTTGGGAAACCCCCATTCTGGTTCAATATAGTCAGATACCGCCTCTTTAATCAAATCTGTAACAAGCGCAAACTTATCTCTAGCAAATGGCATTTCATATTCATGACGATCTGCATAATTCCACATTTTTGCCCATAACTGCTCGAATGGAACTTGTTTTAGTTCGTCGAGTTCTGAAGATGTCATATTGCTCAGCAGACGCTTTACATAGTTTTTATCCGACGGATCATACTTTCCTCGAATAAACTCTGTATAACTCATACTGTCTTTGCGCCTGATCATTAATACCTCGATATTATCGTTCGGAATAGGGAGTTGCGCAGGTTCAGTAGGTTTCGTCTTGTCCCGAATGATTATTATTCCACACGATAGCACTGGCTTTCTGCACTCGCGAAACGCATGCCCGCGGTCGCCACAATTATTACAGAAGATTGACAACATAAACTATTCTATCCAAGGTCAAGACAACTATCTTTCCGTTTTTACCTTGTTTGAATGTAATAATGAACTGGGACACAACAACTATAATTTTTGTCTCTGTAATCGGTGTTCTCGTTGGAGGTATGCTATACTGGTTTGTGTTCAGAGCCGAGTCGCGTAGTATTTCTTCATTCTTGATGTACGGAACGCTCGTTGTCCTGCTTGGTTTCGGTGCGTACTTTATATATCAGGGCGTAAACGGTGACAGTACTCGTTCGAATAATCTTGCTTCTGAGCCAGTAGATTCATCATCTTCTACCGTTATCCCAGGCAAAAATGCTCCCGCACAGAGCGGAACAGAGGGCGGCAATTATGGTGTCCAGTTCTGGATGTTCATAAAGGATTGGGACTACAAGTTTGGACAAGAGAAACCAGTTATACGTCGCGGAATGAATAATTCATTCAACCCATATGTATATCTTCATCCAACAGAGAACACTCTTTCCGTAAAGATTAGTGTATTCCCAAGAGATAGCACAACTGTTGGTGCGTCTACACCCGCCGGTACATCGGACAGTGGTGGCGCAACAGATGATAACTTTGTATGCAGCGTACCAAATGTTCCACTCCAGAAGTGGACCTGTGTAGGCATTTCAGTGTCAGGTAGAAATCTCGATATTTACATGGATGGACTTCTTGTCCGCTCTTGCCTACTGCCAGGTGTACCTCGCCCTGCAACCGGAAGTATGGAGATTATGCCTGGAGGCGGATTCTCAGGAAGTGTAATCGACCTGTTCCATTGGTCAAGAGCTCTCGTCCCACAGGATGCACAAAAGTTCTGCGCAGCAGGTACCAAAGGTACACAGTACAACGCCCTCCCATCAAAGTCCCTCTTCGGATATAAAGTGAAGCTAGGGATAGTTGATGATTCTGGAAAACCTATAAGAGAATATGCATTTTAAGTATAATAATGGAGTCTAGAACCATTCTTTTATCGTTTATGACACTTATAGTCGTAGGTATAGCGATATTAGTTATCTATGGTCTTGTGAAAGCAGGTGGATTCGGCGGAAAATACAACCCAATCGCCCCTCAAAACGAGAGTGTCACGTTAATCGGTCCTCTTCATTCAGGTATGGATTCACTCACGCTGAGCCAGAATCTTCCAAGATCCATGAATGAGAACGATGGTCTAGAGTTTTCGTATACCGCATGGGTCCTGATAAACGACTATACATATGGCAACTCGAAACATCCTGTGTTATTCGAGAGAGGTACTGGATCGCCCAAACTATCATATGACATCAACAAAAACACACTGTATATCACTCAGAAGACGTACAAGGGAGAGGAAGTAATAAGTATTCGAAATATGCCAGCAGAAAAGCTATTCCACATTTCGATAGTTGTAACACAGACGACGTTCGATGTGTATATTAATGGTTTGATCCACACTCGTAAGACATTGACATCATTGCCATTACTAGAAGAAGCACCCGTACAAGTTGCTCCGGGAGGAGGATGGAAAGGATTGATTGGAAGTTTGATATATTACAATTACGCGCTTTCATCTGGCGATATTCGTACAATTGCAGCAACAAAGGCAATTGAAAACCCTTCACTTGCACCACCAAATCCTCCTTACTTTGCTACTTCTTGGTGGTTAGGAAATCATAATGCGTAAAAGGTAACTATTTTTAACGTTCAGAGATGAAAATGAACCCTACAGATCGTGTCAAAGAAATGGCTGCACGTCGTATGCTGCCACTGAATCACGTAAAATATCTTCGCAAACTAAAAGATTCAGGGTTCGAACCAAAAGTAATATATGATATCGGTGCAAACGTGTTACATTGGACCACAGAGGCGAAAGAATTCTGGCCCGATGCAACATATGTTCTATTTGATGCTTACGAACCTGCAGAGTTTTTGTTCAAAGACTACAAGTACCACATTGGTGTCCTCAGTGATGAAGATGACAAAGAAGTAAAGTTTTTCATAAGCGATGTTTGGCCGGGTGGTAATTCATATTACCGTGAAATTGCAAGTTCTGCATTCCCAGAAGATAGATACAATGTATACAAGACATCAAAACTCGATACAATTGTTTCAAAGTATGGATTTCCTCTACCGGATTTGGTAAAAATTGATGTCCAAGGGTGCGAGAAAGACATCATTGCCGGCGGAATTCAAACACTTTCAAATGCATCACATCTGTTGGTTGAGATGCAGAGAGTAGAATACAACAAGGGCGCACCAAAGGTAGACGTTACGCTTCCTTATATCGAATCACTCGGTTGGAAATGTGTTGCCCCCCTATTCTGCAATAACGGTCCCGACGGAGACTATGGATTTATGAAGTAGCAATCTGCATGTCAACCATAGCATTATCTACCTGCTCTGCAGATTTAGCCTGATCAGCCTCGTGCTTTCCAACCTTACCTTCCATAGCTCCTAGTCTATCATTCAACAAATTTACATCATCTTCAAGCTGTGTAAGTGCGAGAGTAGTATTTGCAGAGTACTTTCCGAAGTGTTCCTTTTCAGAGCGAACCACCATTATTAGAAGAATCATTGCAAGAAGAATGAATGCAATCAGGAAAAAACCTTCGTACTTCATCTTTCTCTTTATAGTAGATAAAGATGTCTAACGCTGTACAGATACGCGATGCTTCTGATGTTACAAAATATAAGAAGGATCGTGCTATTTATGAAAATTACGTTCAGCTTGAGGCGAAAAGCCAACTGCCTATAGGAGGAATACCACATGAGCATTACATGGCGATCGCTCGTGCAAACGATACGTTTATTCCGGCATCTTCACTGGTACCAACAATCACTGCGCTTTCAAGTTGCGGAACGTGCCCAAACACGGTAACATATATTACTGGACAAACTGTCGCTGTAACGTGTAGCAGCGGGTGCACGCCTGGTGGCAATTATATGCCTGAGACGTATACTGGTCGTTTCTAAATGTCATTGTGTTTTTCGTGATCCATAACCATTTCATCTACAACTGTCGGAAGACGTTTCGTTGTTTTACGAAGTCTCTTCCGTAACGACTTTTTCTGTGTCTTTGTCAGCTTCTGTGGTTCGTATGTGAAAAAGAATCGCAAAAAATCATCAGAATCCTTCTTTAGTTTGTCACGCAGTGTGAATGCATGCTCTTTCATATTTACCAAAGACTCTTGGTGTCCAAGACAATCAAGCGGCGTCAGAATATCAAATCTTCGCTGTTTATTCGAATGTGCGAGATCCATGAGACGCTGTGCAATGCAAATGATTCTATTCTGATCAAAACCCTCCAAAAAATGTGCATCGGCATACACAAACGCAAAGAAAAACTGGAGCAGTGTTGGTATCGAAGCTACGCGTATTCCATTCGAAAGCTCGTGAAAACTATGACATGCCATCGTTTCAAACACTCTGACAAGTAGCATACCTGTCTCTTTCTCAATTATATCTGCATGTTTCGGAAGCAGCTCTGCATATGCAGGATGTTCAATAATGCTTACCTTTTTACCGAACACGTCTGCAAACATGTCAGTATAGGACACAAAGTGCTCGGGTGTAACAAGCACATCTAATGGGATTTGCCACACATTTGATCGACTCTTGGCATGAAGTTCAGATGCATGTAATCCAAGAAGAATAACCTGTTTTGTTCTTAGAATGTTCTCTATCTGGTCTCTTGACGAATCGGATAGTTCATCAAAATTACCGGTTTCCTCACGTTTGCAGCCAACGGGGTACGATTTGTTTAGCAACATTAAGCGCTTGTATACTTTCGTCCATCTTGAGACATCACCTCTTGGTCTCGAAAGTTCAAGATACATTGACATTCTCAGAAAGTTCGGACTGACATAATGAATGCTATCCGCAACAATGTTTTCATTCCACAATACTTTGAATATCGGAGGTTCGAGATACGTGATATCAGCAACACCCGTAAAATCGACAAATACTTTGAATGTTAGTAGATGGTTTCCTGGTTTCACTTGAATATTTTGAAATCCTAGCGCATAAAACTCGTCTGCTAATCTCATTGCATGGATCTGCGGAGTCTCGGAATAAAAGTCGTAATCCGGAATGTCAAAATTTGGGTCGTAAAACCGGTCTTTCTCGGGGAGCAGATTGTTTATTGCAGTTCCTCCATAACACAGCACTCTATTTTTCTGAATAAACTCTTTGACAATTGCCAAGACTCTGCGAATCGAAGGGTCGTTCGCAGCTTCGTGGTCTATCAGGTTCTGAGCCTTTTTTGCCAGAGACTCTATGTCCATTATTAGATGTTTAGCAAAATGAATTCACGTTGTCTTTTCTAACAGT
>JACCDP010965187.1_pt1 | contig 28251 bp, 52 predicted proteins | sample 7445841 | NCBI WGS metagenome assembly JACCDP01 (sample SAMN15323441, study PRJNA562643) | freshwater metagenome | isolation source: river surface water | place: USA:Blue River Watershed | collected 2017-08-17 | reverse complement strand
TGCTTTTTTTGCAGAACTAGCGCCAATCGCACTGCTTGCAACGCTGCCGACACCGGCAACAACTGCTGAGATTGGATCAGGCATCGTGCATTTCCTTCATGTAATCTTCAAGGCTTTCGCCATACAATTTTAGAACAACTGGGCCAATGTCCATCGCTAATTGCGAACCATGCTCGATCTGTACGGCTGCAAGAACAATGTCGTAATAACCGGCACGCCAGACGAAACTCGTAGCGCAAGCCTCTCCATCGCGCTCGACTTTATCCGAAGCCTTCCACTTCAAAACTGCAACGCTCATTAGCGGAATAAGAATGTGTGCGTTTCTTTGGTAGAATCCATTTGAAGGCAAGCCTACCAAAGCATTCCAGATCGAAGCATCCAAGTCATCGCGATCTATTGTATCGCCGTCAACAATATCATCAAAAAGCTGGATGACTTCCCAAAGCGCAATTAGCCAATCAACAGCTTCCTCCGATAGACAAAGCGTCTCGGTGAAGTTCCGCCGAAGCCAATATTTTGGTGAGCCGTCTAGCGTCATTTAAAACCTCTAAAGGTGAGCCACCGGCTGCTCAATGACGCTCGGTGGCTTTACCTTATCACAGTCAATCGTCGAATTCAAATTCTCTCTCTTCCCATGCCTGGCATGATCTCATGTCATGACAAATGAAGTCGAATTTTTCACAGTAACCACGGAACCCCGCTCCTTCATCCCATTGGTTCCACGGGATCTTATCCATTTTTGCCTGCATGAGCGTTGAGTTAATAAAATAATCGCAATTCCCACATCGACGACGACGCGCCTCAGTCTCGTCGACTTGCATAGCTTTGCCAAGTGCGATCCAGTATTTCGGATTAGCATCGCGTTCATTGCTCGGCTTTTCAGGGCCAAGCATCCAGTCGTCAATGACGACCTTCGTGTTTTTCTTGTTTTCGGCAGCAGTGATGAAAGGTTCGCTTTCACGAATTCCAGCAAAGCCTTCAATCATAATCATGGGCTTTTTCACGTTACAATCTCCCGACCTGACGCCCGAATAGTTAGCGATGTCGCTGCGCTTGCGATAGTGGAAATGAACGAACCAGAATCTAGCACTTGCCCAACAAGTTCAGGGAAGGTGTATGTCTCGCCCGGTGCGATCATCCGCGCATCAACGATTAGGTTGTCATTGCCTTCCGTTCCCAAGTTGGGAACCAGATTAACACTTAGGCTTTCGTTGCCAGCACTCGTGTTGGTTGCCGTGAATTTATCAATGATGCAGCGGCAATTGATTGCCGTATATTGCGTGGTCTGTATATTCTCAGCCTCTTTGGCCGGAATGATGTTCTTGACAATGACAGCCATCCGGCCCTCCTATTGCTGAATTTGCGTAACTTCGACAATACCACACGGTGCGGCTGGTGCGAAGGCCGTAGCAGCTACGTTTGTTGGAGCAAGGCTGGTATCATCTACCGCCCACATGAGTTCAATGTAATCGCCTGATGCAAGCGAGAAGAATTCGGAATTGCGAACAACCAAATAGCCGCCATTATCTGAGAGCGTGCCTATCGTTGCACTGTCTGGATAATCAGTTGTGCCGTTCAGTCTCCACCAAACCCATGCACTTTTGATGTTCGCATTGCTTGAGGAAAACTGAATGCGAGCATTAAACTGATATAATCCGCTCTCAGATATGGTTATTTGCGTTGTAGGCGTTCCAGCAATAGTCACGCCATCTGCGATTGCAGTTCCATCCCATTCAAGTGCATAAGCGGTGCTGGCGGCTGCTGGTGTTACCCCAGTCGTGTTATAAAACTCGCCGTAATATTTTTCCTGCTCGATTGTGGGGCGGACAAAGATTTCACCATCCAACACACCGACTTTTAGCACGGCAGCCAATGGAATGACGTTATCAGGCGCAGTGGGCTTAACATTTGTAAATGCACCCGCGACAGTAGGGCTTGCGTAAAGAATATCGCCCACACTGAATGCGCTAGTATCAATTTCGCGAACGTGACCCCAGACGTTACAGTAGCCAACTTCTCCACTATCCGGTAGATCATGCGTCATGACGCCAAGAATATAGAGCGTTGGAGTTGCACCATCGGCAAGATAAGGCGCAACCGAAAGCGTGTTATTTGCGCCAACACCAACAAAACCAACAACCGTGCCGTTGGGAATTGTGACGCCAGTCATGTTTTCAACACGAGCAAAGGTCTCTTGGCCGATCTGCTGAATGACGCCATACTCCATCCCCAAATCAAGGGTCTGGTCTGTCGGATTCCAAGCTAATCGTCTAATGCGGTCAACGTGCGGAGGAGTTCCATCAAAATCGATATAATCGGTTACGATGGAATTGTTGTCTTCAATCACCGGAGCAGCAGCTAGAAGCTCCAATGCATCTGCAATACGAGTAATTTGAGCAAGAGCCTCATTCGCGGCAGCATCAGCATTGCCAGCAGCGATGCTAACTTCATCAATCGAAATTGTATTGATGGTATCTACGGTCTGAAACAGCCTTTCGAACTGCTTGATCTGCTCGAAGTCCTGAAGGAACGAGGCAAGCTGATCGCGTGTAAGGCCAAGGCGAAACGGAGTTGCCATCAGAACGCCAACGGTTCAATCTGTGCCTCTAGCCTGGCAAATGACAAGTGTGCATCGCTATTGCCTTGGAAGCGTTGAATGCGCCAGTTACGCATCCATCCCTGCTGGAACCATACAAGACGCTTTGCGCGCTCGCCTTGCTTGCCAGCCTTGATGAACTTTAATTGGCTCCAGTTCTGTCCATCAGTTGAATAGGACGTATTAATTGTAGGATCGAGACCATAAGCAACCGAGCCGGTTAAGCCGACTAGCTCCAGATTGGTTATTATTGCGCCGCGACCTTCATTGTAAATAATCGTCGTCGCAAATTCCCAGCGCACCTTCTGTCCGTAGTGCGAAGAAATGTCCTGCGTCATATAGCCGACATTGTTGCTTGTCGGATCGCCAACTAGCCATTTGTCATAGCACCAAACCAGATTGCGTGCCCGATACTGGCTGTATCCAACAAGACTGCTGGTCAGGATGAACCAAACCGGCTGGCCAAGGTCTTGACTTGCTGCTGCGTCATAAACCAGTGTCTTGTCCGGCAGGTGAACGTAAAGATGCTGGTGAGACTTATCGTTACGGGCTTCCAGCTTTACAGCCGCCAATTGCGCTTCAGTGTAATCAAGAAGCAGCGTGTCTATTTCTTGCGTGCTAATCTTCTGCGTTTGAGCATTAGCGCCAAGGTAGATGCCAGGAGATTCGTTAAAGCCACTACCAAGGAACGCAATATTTTCCAGATAAACGCAACAAGCGTGCGTGCCGACAACGCCCTTTTCAATCTGAGCGCCTTCGATACGCTGGAACGGAAATAGGTCGCCGCCAACGTTATCGAACACTTCAATGGTGTGGCGGTTAAGCGCATAGATTTCATTGCGTAGCTTGAGCAGCGCAACGACTGGATCAGGATCAACTTCGGACGATCCGTATTTAAGCGGATTAACTGCCAGCGGGTTGCCAAGGTCTGTGACAACCAGAAACTCTCCGTCTGTTGTCATCCAGTAGCCATCAACCCAAACGGTGTCTAATACAGTTCCAAGATCAGGGTCTGTGTTCTGCGTTAGCGTTGAGGTTGCTGGATTCCAAAAGAACAGATTACCATTTGATGCGATACCCAAAAGGTCGAAGTCGTAATCCAGCGTTACCAAATCACCATCATCACCAACGTCACCAAGGACTGTGATTGTTCCAGTAGGGCCGACAGTGACGAGCTTAGAACCCATCACTCGATAGCATATACCCTTCCAATTGATGCCGCCGCGATCAATTCCAGGGCCAGTGCCATTGGCAATTAAGCCGTCTGCTGGGCGCAGAAAGCCTTCACTGATGCCATTAACTTTGGGCACGGGAATGAAATTTACGGGATAGGACGTGCGAAAGTCAGGCCCGTTATCCGTGAATATCCCGTTGATTATTGGAATTTGGACCATGTTTTATCCATCAAAGGAGGATATAGCCGCCATCCTCAAGCAAAAGGAAATCTCCATTTTCCTGAAGAAGCGCGCCAAGCACAGGCCCACCGCCCGTATTGAAATAACGGAGACGAGTGCGAAGGCGCGTCAATAGGAACATTAGAAACCTTCCCCTGGAATGATATGAAGCGAACCGCCGCCAGCAGGTGCGATATAGGCAATCTTGTCGTAATCGCGGTTCTTACTAATGCTTACCTGACCGTTAGGCGGAACCAGATAGTCAGCAGTCGTCGCAGCGATTGTGCCAGTGCCAACGCGAATGTAGCATTCAACCGAATTGCGGCTAGTGATACAAAGCGACGTTGTATTCACGGGAATATCGCTGCTTGCCGAAGCAACGCCGGGAGAGACAGTAAAGCCCCTGCCGTATGCTGGTGCAAAAGTTTCGATGTCTGCCATTTAAAAACTCCTTCAAACTCAATTATCACAAACTGGTCAGCTAGTCACCATTTTACGGCACTGGCCCACCACGCAGCACTCATTTTGCCTTTGGCAATATTTTTTGCGTGCCTAGCTTTGAAGGAGGCGCGCTTCTTTTTCATGGCTTCGGATTCACCGGCTTTGGGCTTTCCAGCAGTCTTTGCGCCCTGCTGTCCAAATCGGATCGTTTTAATCTTATTGCCTTCTTTGGCGACAACGATATGCGACTTCTTTGGATGCCCAGGCGTGCGCTTGGGTTTATTATAGCCGGTTACGCCAGCACGAGCGAGGCGCGAATCCTTTTTCACTTCTTCTTCTTAGCCTTTGCTTTGGTCATCTTCATGGTCTTGCCGCTTTTTGCAGCAGCCTTCTTTGCCATTTCCATGCCCTTTGCAGTGTAGCTATACTTCTTTCCGTTAACCATCGGCATATCGAATTCCTTCACTTTTTGCTTGGAGTGGATATTATTGGCGCGGTAAGATCAGCCGACCTTCCAATCAGTGCCGTCACTGTAGACCGGCACGAAGTTCGAGCCGCCGCCAGCAGCAGTCGTTCCGAAAGTAGATACGTTACAGTCGGTGATGAATGCACGAGCGCCAGTGTTGCCTACAGCATTGGGAAGCTGGGCAAACGTTGTGGGCTGCGTCTGAACCGAGGTGCAAACAACAGCGCCGAAGTTGGCCTGAATGTACTGAATCAGCGTCGTAACAGATGCGCGACGGCTATCGCCCTGATTGGGAACCCACAGGACCACATTGTCGCCGCCTGAAATCTGCGTAATCAGCGGAAGATAATTGATAGTCGGCATTGCTTAACTCCATTCAATAGGGCCATCCGGCCCTGCATCCACAGGATCAGCAGGCGGATAGACATAAGGATTATCCCAACGCCAAGGCTTGTTACCTTGACCAATCGGCATGGTTTCGGGCAACTGTTTCTCAAGCGGGAATGTGGCGCGCTGCAAGAGAATGTTATAGGCATTCTTTGCCAGCATCTTGGTATCAGGTGAAACGGTCTTACCGTAGCCCGGTGCAATGCGGATGGCGAGGTTTGTGATAACCGCTTCCCACGCGCTATCAGGCGTTCCGGTCTCTGTGTCTAGATCGCTGTCCTGTGGGCTACTGGCAATAGGATAGCCAAGACGCACTCCCTGTGCGTTCCATTCCATCATCATGGCATCCAAGCGCCGAAGTGCGCCCTCAAGCTGTTCAGGCGAGAGATCGAACACATAATCTGCCAAGCCTATCTCTTCGAAGGCGGCAGTGACGAATTGGCGCTTGGTGTAACCCACGTTTAGTCCTCCAATGCAGCGGCGATGCGCTCTGCAAGCTTCTTATCAGAAGTTCGACCATTAAACGATATGCCAAGTTGCTTTGCCTTGGTTTCTAATTCATCGCGGGTCGGGTCAGAAACCTCATCAATTGCGTCTTCAAACGCTTCTGCGGCTTCTATAATTTTTGCAGCTTTCTTACCGCCTACAGCCTCTTCGTAAGACGGATGCCAGCCTTTAGCGATCAGTGCGTCAAATGCCTCTTTTGTTGGTGCAGCGTGATACGCATACGTTCCACCACGCGGCCTTTTATGTGGGCCGGGGACGCGGTAAACGATAGTCGGGAAGCTAATCATTTCTTTTTTGCTTTCGGCTTCTTTGCGGTCTTGGCAGCTTCCTTAAATGCAGCAGCAGTAGGAGCGCCTTTACTGCCAACTTTCCTCATGCGTTCAGGCGTTTTGCCTTCGGCCTTTTGCCGAGTAATGCGCTTACGCTTGGCGTGAATGTTAGCATAGAGACCGGGCTTCATCATTTCTTTTTGCCTTTAGGAGCGCGCTTCGGGGCCTTGCTGGGTTTGCCAGCTTTCATGGCAGCTTCACGAGCGACATTAAGAGCAATAGCAATCGCCTGCTTCTTAGGGCGACCAGCTTTCTCTTCCATCTTGATATTCTTGCCGATGCTTGAGCGGCTGTAGCCTTTTTTCAATGGCATAAGATGTCCCTTATAAATTAGGGGGAGCCGACTTCCAGACTCCCCCTAACCCCCGTTGTTATTAAGGCCCCGGAGGAGTTTGGTTGAACAGCAGGATTCCAGCCATTTCAGGGTTGGTCATCACAACGCCGTACAGCGTGTCCAGAGTGTAAAGCGTCTGGAAGGTCAGCGGATCGAACTTCTTGGTCATGACCAGTTCGATACCCTGATCGGTCGATGCACGCAGAACGTCGACGCCAGCGCCATCAGGAACAGCGTAACGGCCCGGAAGCAGTTCGATCGAGTCCTTGCGCCAGAACGGGTTGATGTTCGAAGCTGCAACGTTCAGGAAGTTGACCGAAGCGGTAGCCGAAGTGGCAACCAGATCAACGTTCTGATACTGCAGTTCTGCATCAGTCGGAGTGGACGAAGCCGAGATGATCGGCGGCGAGATAACCATCGTGGTTCCATCAACAACGTCGATCACGCGGAACGTTTTCAGTTCGCCCGTGCTGCGCTTGGTGATGTGATGGACAGCTTCGATACCGTCAATCGTGAACGCATCGCCAGCAGTTACGCCAACAGTCGAAGAGACAGTGACGGTCTGATAGCGGTTGTCAACGTTCAGAACGCCAGCAACGCTGTTGGTGGTTGCCTGCGGCACATAGTCAGTGATCGCAGTGTCGGTGGTGTCGATGGTGACAGTCGCAGCGTTTGCGGCGCAACGGTTGGCATAATCGAGCTTGTAGGTCTCGAAGCCAGCCACGGGGCCAACATACGAACGCTCGTAAGCGTTAGCCGACTTGTTGCCAGTGAACGAACGGGTCGCCACTGCCAGGTTGCCAGCCATGCCGTTGTAATCGCGGCTCGACAGAGCGAGGTAGCGATCTTCAGCCATTACACCCTGCTCGTTCATGATGCTGTCGCACAGAGCGATGTCATCATAATCGCCAGCAGCAGTTGCTACGGGAACGACGAGCGTGCCCTGAGCAGCGGCCAAGTCCATAACCGACAGGTTGATGTCCGAAGCAAGCTTCTGCTTTGCAGCATCGCCAAGGCGACCTTCCTGCAATGCGTCACGCAGTTCGAGAGCATCCATCTGCCAAGCCGAGCACTGGCTGAAGCCGAGGGTTGAAGGAACCGAAAGCTGCGTCATCTGCGAGACGTTACCCGCGATGGTGCTGCCGACGGTGCGGCTGAACGACTGAGCGATGTAGGGCTGCGGACGCCAGATGGTGTCACGAGCGCGTTCCATCGTCACGCCGTTGGTGTTGTAGACGTTGATGTTTTTGCTGAGGATCAGCGCATCATTGAAGCCTTCGAGGATGTTCTCAAAAGCAACAATTTCTTCTTTCGAAAAAGCGTTTGCCATTTCACTAACTCCAAATTAGGTTTTTTTGCCGCGCTTATAGGCCATAACCTTTGACAAGTCGCCGGTCTTCAAAGCCTCTTCACGCAAGCGTTCAAGGGTGGAATCCACACTTCCTGATATGCGACCACCGCCACTGGTGATGGTGCGTTCAGGCGATGCGGCTGCTTTACGGTTTGTTACTTTCAACTGAGTCTCCAGTTTCGCTACCGCAAAGGCAAACTTCACGGGGTCTGTAATGGAAGCAAGCTCTTTGGCCTTGGCTGAGTTTTTGCCAATTGCGTAAACGAGCAATGCCGGGTTTTCGGAGCCTTGTAGAACAATCCCCTGCTGCGTGACGTTGAAGGTTTCGAGAGCCGTAGCTTCCGCATCCTCATAATCGCGCACCCTGAGACTAGCCTTGGCCTTTTCGTAATCTTCGAGCTTCTTCTGCCACGCAGCGGCTTCGGCTTCTTGAGCCTCTCGCTGGCTGGCTTCGGCTGCATCGGCCTCGCGCTTACGCTCATACCAATTAGCCAGTTCTTGCTCGAAAACATCCGAATCGTAATCACATCCTTCGAGCGTAGGCTTTGCACCTAAAGCAACCGGCTTGTTCTCAGTCGCAGTAGTTGTCAGCTTGGCTTCGAGTTCACGGATGCGCTTATCCTTCTCTCGGTTTGCCTTTCGCAATTCACGCACCCATTCAGGCGCTCTGCTTTCTTCCTGTGGAGGCGGCGCTTCCTCCCCTATGGAGATTATAACTTCGTCTTCTTCTTCTTCAGGCTCATTATCTTCAGCGGCGGCATTGGTCTCACCAGCTTCAAAATCTTCCTGATCCAATTCGATGACTTCAGTTTCTTCAATCTCCGTGTCTGCCATGTTCATGATTTACCCCATCAACTCACCCGAATTGCGCGGCGGGTGGAACCGCATTCATTGGGGCAATTGCTTGCCCAATCTTTTCAGCCGTCTCTACAGCCGACTTGCGCTGATCAATATCAATGTTTGATATGGTTTCAGCAGTCTTGGCACGGGTCTCTTCAGTGCGCGCCAGTGTGTATTCGGTATCAGCCTGCGCTTTAACCGCCAAAGCCTGAGCCTTGGTTGCTTCAGCTATCAGATAAGCGGACTGCGGGTCTTGCTGCTCGCCCTGCATCATCATGGCTTCGAGCATCTGCTGCTGCTCTTCCTCAGTCGGCGGGACAACGCCCATCTGCACAAGCTTCTTGCGGAAGAAGTCCTTGATGTCGCCAATGCCTTCACCGTCCATGTTCATGATAGCCATAGACTGAAGGATCATTTGCGTTTCAGGATCAGACGTGACCTGCATCATGCCAGTCAATGCGCGAACAGTTGCTTCGCGGCGGCTGGTGAATGACGGACCAACGTCAACAGCAACGTCAAAGTTGGCACGGCTCAAATCGTTTTCGTAAACCAATTCGCCCGTCTCAGCGTCAATGGTGGGCTTCATCATTTCCACCGACTCAACCTGATCCATTGCGCTAATGGATTTCATCTTACGCCCTTCTTCGACGTAAATATCCTTAGCCATTGACAGCCAAATCTCACCGCAACGACGCATAGCCTTTGCCATGTTAGTCATGTAGATGAATGACTGCATATCCAAGCGGGTCTGGATAAGCTCAACAGCCTTGCCGCTGATGTTGCTTACCATCTTGTCCGCTTGCTGGTTGTTGCCTAGAATTTCAGCCATGTCCTGCTCGGTTAACTGCAAAAGCGCAGCCATCGCCGGAGGAATGTCAGAGGACTTGGTGTAAGCCACAGGCCCAGCAGCCTGCGTCTCGCCATTTGCCCCAGTAATCGGGTTCACGAGCAAGTAGGGATAATTGCGGATGTTATCTTCAGCCCACATTACCTGATGGCCAGCCACCTGCTCAGGCAGTAAGATTGGCTTTTCAACGGATGAAAGTGCGCTGATTTCCCCCAGCTTTGAAAGCTGCATATTCTTCAAGCGTTGTGGGTCTTTGGCTAGGCGGACATGGCCCATGCAACGCTCTACGTTATCGACGAACCAACGCTTGCCGTAATAAGGAACAATCGGGATGTTTTTACCAGCAATGTATCCTGAGTCCTCAAGGATGCCGCCACCGCTCATGATATACTTGTGGACGCGACGACGCTTTACGCGCTTCTGGCGAACTTCAACCGTTCCAACAGCCAGCAAGGTTTCTTCAAGCGTTTCGTCTGCGTCAAAGTCTGCCTGCGTATAACGCTCTTCCTCGCCAGTAATGGTTTGGAATATGCGAACAGTCTCGCGTACTTCCTCAACGCGATAATATTCTGCAACAAACACAACGTCAGGAGTATCCCAGTCAAATTCAAACTGGTGGATTTCCTTTGGCCATGTCGTAGGATCGTCGTTCCATTCAGCCTTATAGGCTTCGCGGGTCATAGAATAGAGGACGAAGCAATATTTAGCGTCCGACTTGTCCTGGCGCTTTGCGTCTAGATCGAAGAATACGCTGCTGTCAGCGTCATAGATCGGCTCAAAGCGGATGCGCTGCTTTTCATTCTCGTCGTCCTCGTCGTCTTCATAGACGGTGCGGAGACGCCATGCACCAAAGCCACCACCAACACCTTCCTCGAAAGCATTATCGAAAGCTTCATCAGCCACACTGTCCTGCTCGTCAGCACGATACAGGCCATTACAAGTCTCAGCCAGCTTATCGTCTTTGCTGCCGTCCTTGGACACAAAGTCAACAGAAATGCGATTGTTGCGATATTCGTTTATGATGCGAATGACGCTCAGGTGAATTTTGTTAACTTCAAAGCGCGGCTTGTTCTCAAACTGCTCACCGATGGGGCCTTCCCATTGCGCGCCAGCAAGAGAGTAGAACCTGCGATCCTGAAGGCATTGCAAACGCTCATCGCGCATGGATGACTGACAGCGATCAAACTCAGTCAATGCCGCCTGATGCACATTGCCGAGCCGTTGTTCTCTAGTCAGTCGAGCCATTTACCACCTGTTCACCGTTGCTAGAGGTTGGACTTCGACAGCCTTTTTAGGTGCTGCTCTCCGACTAGCCTCGCACGCATAACGCAGCGCGTCTATTAAGTGATTATCACGATCAGCAAGAATTGGCAATACTGCGCCGGTCAGTGGATCGGTCTTATAGCTGTAGCAGCTTAGTTCATCGATTGTATGCTGGCAACGCGGGTGAACCACAATGTCATGCGACTTCAGCCACTCGATCCCTTCCTCTACAGACTTGGGGCCTTTTACGGCTGCCATGATCTTAGGAAAGCCATTCTTTTGCATATGGCTGATGGTCTCTGGCCTCGCGCTATCTGCCACGATGGGCCATTTCTCGGACTCTGGGACGGTCAGGAATAGGTCTGGCGTGTCCATGATTTCACAGCCCACCCGATAAGCTTCATAGTCAACGTAGATTGTGCGTCCAATGACATGGCAGCGAACCAAGACTGTTGGGTCTGTCGCAAAGCCCCAGTCAGCGCCGAAGCGGTGCGTTGCATCTTCTGGCGTTTCAAATTCCTCAATGCGCCAGTTGCGAAATACTCGCGCCTCGCTGTTGCTAACATAGCCACCCAGCCAGACGTGCTTGTATTTGTCTGGATCGCGGCTTCGATCATATTCCATCTCTGCTTTGAGAACGTCAGGGAACCAAGGATTGTCCTGATAGTTTACCTCACGAACGATAGCGTCAGGCGGCGGATTGGTTCCACGCAGAAGCGCATCCACTGGGTCACTGGCTTGATTGGGGTTCCAAGTGAACCAAAGCTCGGAGTCAGGCTTACGGATTGTCGGGCGCAGCAGATCGAGCGAACGCTGGCTTAAGCTCTGAGCTTCTTCGACCCAGGCGCAATCGTAGCCTTCAAGCGACTTAATGGAATCGCTTGTATGATTTTGCATACCCTGAAATATAATCAGGCCGTCGCCATGACGTGACTTGATTTGCGTTTCTTGAACTTCGAAATAGGCTTGCACGCCAAGCTGCTCGATCTTTAGTTCTAAAAGGCGCTTGACAGATTGAGCTAATGACTTCTGAATTTCGCGAACGCAAACCGAGCGTCGACGCTGATCCATGACATGAGCTTCAATCATGGCTTCTGCAAAGGCGTGTGACTTGCCAGAACCGCGCCCACCATGCGCTCCCTTGTAGCGTGCTGGTTGTAGGAATGGCTTGAACCAGCGCGGCGTTTTAATCGTTAGGGTTGTCATCGATCACCTTGCGGACGATCTCGTGCATCATGTTGCCGTTGACGTTTAGCTTGGCAGGCTCGTTATAGCCGTGCATTGCGTTAAGCTCTTTTACCGCTGCGACCTTTACTGAGCCACTGCCTTCACGATAGGCTTGCACCAATGCCTTGACCGACATTTCGCGTGACCAGAGTTGCTTCTCTTCAACAGAAGCGCGGAGTTCCTTAACTCTATCCCTCACCTTACCGTTTTTCATAAGCTCGGAGGCTTTGGCATAAATGACGTTATCCTTCATGCCTTCAGCATCATAAGCGGAGCGATAAGCATCGGCTTGACCTAGGCCGTCAGCGATGCCTTGGCAAAATGCTTCTTGTTTTGCGGTTAGCTTAACGTGAGGCATCGAACGGTTCTCCCGTCTCAGCGTGAACAGCCTTCTGCCCAGTGAAGTCCTGCCAACGCTTGATGATTACGTCGCAGTATTTTGGGTCTAGTTCCATGAGGCGTGCGTGACGGTTGGTCTTTTCGCAGGCCACTAACGTTGAACCAGATCCACCAAAGCAGTCGATCACAATATCTCCAGCCTTGCTGCTGTTATTGAGAGCGCGCTCGACTAGCTCAACAGGCTTCTGGGTTGGGTGGACATACTCGCCAGTCGCGCCACGGCTCATATACCAAACGTCTGATTGAGCCTTGTCTCCATACCATTGACCGCCACAGTAGAAGATAAACTCGTGCTGCGGACGATAATGGCTATTTCCAAGGCCAATAGATTTCTTGTCCCAAACGATGCAGTTTTTGACCTTATGGCCGCAGCTTTCAAGGCCAGCCTCAAACTCAGCATAGGTTCGCCAGGTGAAGCAGGCGTAAAGTGCACCACCCTCTTTCATTGAAGCAGTTGCGGTTGCTATTGCATCACGGACTAATGCGATCAGATCATCACCTTGAAGATCGTCGTTAAGGATCATTCCGTGAGCTTTGATCTTTACACCACCAGTTTTTTTATCAAGCGCATGGTCTCCAGCGGCCCTACCTCCACCATAGCTCATGCCATAAGGCGGATCGGTAAAGATCATATCAGCCTTCGCGCCATCCATAAGCTGATCAAAAGCTGTGACGCTCGTGCTATCGCCGCACATCAATCTGTGATTGCCTAGCACCCAAACGTCGCCAAGCACCGTCTTTGGCGTTTCAGGCACCTCTGGAACAGCGTCCTCGTCAGTCAGCCCTTCCGTTGGCTCTGGCTCTAGCAGGCCATCAAGGAACTTGTCGTCAAAGCCTAGCAGGTCGAGGTTAAAGTCCTCTAGCTTTAGGCCATCAATCTCGGCCTTGAGCATATCCATGTCCCACCCTGCATTCAGGGCGAGTTGGTTATCTGCTATGACAAGTGCGCGTTGTTGGGCTTTGGTAAGGTGATCCAGAACAATGGAAGGGACTTCTTCCATGCCTAGTTTTCTGGCAGCTAGAAGACGACCATGCCCTGCGATGATGGTATTTTCACCGTCTATCAGGATTGGGTTTGTCCAGCCAAATTCTTTGATGCTGGCAGCGATCTGGGCAACTTGTGCATCGCTATGCGTGCGGCTGTTAGCAGCGTAAGGTAGTAAATCCGATACTGCACGCTGTTCAATTTTTAATGTCATCTCAGCTTCCATAAAAGGACTGGTGTTTTTGTTATAATCGCTTTGTGTGGTTTGAGCAAGGCTGTCACATCACTCCGTAGTGTCGCAGATAGAACTTAGCCCAATCATCCTGCGGATATTTTTTGGCTTTCCAGTTTTCTCGTAATTGCGCCTTGGTCATGCGGCCATCTTTCCAGCTATTCAGGTCGATCAGGAATTTCGTGCGTTGGTTAGTCACCTTCTTTGACGAATGTCCCGTTTACCATTTTGCCCTTGCGGTCTTTGATCTCATCCCATGCGTGGGCGATACATTCCTCGATCTCGATGTCTTTTTGCGCTGCTAGGATTGTTAGAACGACAAACGCATCACCGATGCTATCCATAAACTGACCATCGCGGTCTTTTGCGATAGCCTCGGCTAATTCGCCTATTTCCTCGATCAGCTTAACAAACTGTGCCTGAACGGTGCTGCCTTCGATCAGGTTTCGATCCTTTGCCCATTGGCGGATCCGATCTGCGTATATCATTTGAATGTTTCCTTGCTTAATATGTTTTCTTAGTGCGCTGGATGTAGGTTTCACCTTCTCGGCGCAGTAATCCAGTCTCTACGCAAATGCGTTTCCACCTCTCAGGCTTTGCATCAATTACCGATTGCTCGATAGGACCGTCACGCAGATCGGCAACAAACTGGTCGAAAACTTCCTGAGTAAAGTCTTGGCATTTCTTCAATGCACGTTCCTTCGTGCTAGGCGGTGAACGATATTGCTCAAGATAGCCGAGACATTGGCGGGGCGTAGGGAACCAATCTAATTCCCTGCAAGCCATTTCCGTCATGTACGATAGAGCTTTCTTGCTGTAGCCGCCAAGCAATCGAACATAGACTGCAAACCGCTTTTGCCCCCCTTCTTCGTCTATGTTTTTAGATGGCAGGGTTGCAGCAATAAATTCAAGCTGACGAGATATTTCCTGCGGGGTAGCAATATCCGCATCAGCGGGAAGGGAGAGCGCTAGTTCCCGAAGGCGGTCGCATTGTTCCATCGTCGTCAAAGGCTGTGAAATCATCTGCTCGACTTCCAACTTCGCGGAGGACGGAGAGGAAACCATCGCGGTTTGATCCATTTGAATTAGTTGTCCGATTTGCTGTGCCATTGGCCTTTTCCTTAATTTCGTAGAGGTCTGTCCATCCATTCATTGTGCTGCGATCTAGCACCTCGGTTATGTCCTGTCCGCATATCATCATGGCTTCCAGCCTAGCGATAGCCCTATTCCAAGCCCTCACCGTCATAGGCTTCTTGCGGAGTTTTCGCATTTCAATCCAACCATCCCAAGCCTCGATTGGAATCCAGCCAGGAAGTTCCCTCTTAATATCCTTTGGGGTATCTTGATGTGTAATTGATGTATTGTCTGAACGTGGTTCAGGGGTGGGGTGAACATCGTTCAGGGGTGGGGTGAACGTGGTGCAGGGGTGAACATCGTTCAGGGGTATGGAAATCCAATATTGATTGCCTTTTCCAACAACCTCTATTCGACGAATAAAACCCATATCCTCTAAGGCGCGAATGTTTTTTTGCACACCGCGACTAGTCAAGGATGCCTTGACAGCTAATCGGTTTATAGAAGGCCAGCAAAGTCCCTCATCGTTAGCCCAATCGGCCAAAGCCAATAAAACCAATTTTTGGGTTGATGTGAGATCATCGCGCTCCCACACAGCGCTCATTATTCTGATACTCATGATACAATCCCTTGCATCACGGTTCTGTGGTGTGTAGTATTTAACATTCAATGCCTCCTATCTAGGCGTTGTTTAGGGCGGGTTGAGCGATGCCTCTCTAACGCTCCCCGCCCACCTCACTAACTATAAAATGCGCTTTAAGTCAATCTCAGTTCCCAGTCAGGATATAGATGTCTGAACAAAGCAGCGCGCAGGGGGAAGTCTCGAACGACGAAGCCCTTCACATCCTCTGCGACAAGCTGTCCACGTTCCATATAGGTGAAGTCAGGCTTATAGCTGGCAGTCTGACCATTACCCATCTTCAACGGCTTTCCGTCTATAAAGAATTCAAACTTAGGCTCGATGGTCAGTCCCTCTATCTCCCTGCCGCGCTGCAATATGTGCAGTTGGTCACAGCGTTTTGCCTCACGTTTGGAAGCGTGAAGGTGACCATGTGAGCAGGCTGTTTTCTTGGCAAAATACTTAGTCACGAAGCGACATCTCCACTCGCTCTACGGCCTTGGCAAAATCATTATCCCTAGTTATCAATTCCTCTACGGTTTTAACACCGTGAATGACCGTGCTGTGATCGACTCTGTTGAGCAATTTAGCCATCTGGATATAGGATAGGTGGGCGCAGTTTCGGTTCATCACATACCAAGCCACCTGCCTAGCCCGAACTTGCTTTTGGCGTCTGCCATTACTGACCAACTTTTCCTTATCAATGTCAAATTCCTGCATGACTGCATTGATGACTGCTGTCCCGCTACGCTTTTTACGCTGACGAATGTGCGGTGGCACATACCATGACGGGAACAATTTCATTTTGTTAATCTCCGATAATATTCTCTTTCATGCGGCTTTAGCTCGCTGCGCTTTAGATGATATAAAGCCAGCGCCCTTAGAAGTGGATCATCTCGGCGTCGCACTGTGCCGCGCATATCAGGGTCATGCTTTGTATCCCATTTGCTTGGATTGCCTTGTCCTGGTAGATATTTGCGTGGAAGGGCAGCACGAAATTCCTGTATGTCACTTGCATCATATTCAATACCGAAGCGATGTTTAACGTGAGAAATAACGGCACTGTCATTAGTAAGATAGGTCACGAGATAGCGCGCTAAAGCCGCCGGTGAACTAGGTGCTTCATATACCATTATGCACCTCGCAGCGGATCGTTAGCCCAGGCTTTGCGCTGTGCAGCTAATTTGCCATTATGAACACGCTCGCCTTCAATGATGCGAACCCTTCGCCTATCACGCAAGACTGCCTCTAACTTACGATTGCCATTCCAATGACGCCAGCGGTCAAGTATTTTCATGTCGCTTCTCCTTATGAATTATTTTCCATTGTAATTTGATTCCATCTGGGCGGATAAATTCCCAGCCCATTTTTTTAAGCAATGCGCCAGTGACATGGCGTGGGGGATAAAAGGCCGCCGCGCCCCCCTGTTTCTCAACGTCAGACGCGGCAGCTAGGCGCTCATCAGCCGTTTCGGTGGCGCTGATGAGGTCGGAGGTCATTGCTCTTTTGCCTTGTTGAATACAGCTTCCAACGCAATCAAGGTCCGCAGATTAACTGGAATCTCACGACGCTCCATGCGCGAAATGATACTATGGTGCACACCAAGCTGCTCTGCGAGTTTTATCTGTGACCATCCAAGGGCTTTGCGTTCTTTTCGAATATCCATGCCGCAGCATAATGCCGATTTAAGCGAATCAATCAAGCAATAAATTTGCATATATGCGAATAATGTGGTTGCTTTACCATTTTTTGTGGTTATTGTGATGACAGCAACAACGGAGGCATTGATGCTTATCAATCATAAAAGCGAAGGATGGATTGTTCTTTGTGACTGCGATGAGGGGCGCGTTCACTATCACACATCAAGTTACCTTGGTGGCTCACGAGACTGCGATGATTGCGGCGGCATGGGCTTTAACTATGCGGAGCCAGCAGACTTTGAAGATCAGCTTGTCGTTACGATTGATGGTGTGACTGGTTATGCAATGCCCTGCGATAACGTCATCATATTGTTTGACGGTGAAGGCGACAGTCTCGGTGAATTTGACATTGGCGATATAGATAGGCTGGCTCCATGAATGGCGGGATACAACAATTTAGTCGCGTGCTGGAAAGCGTTAACAAAATAACTGTCTGGCCAGTTGAGCCAATTAGCGTGGACTTCTACCTAAATGCCAGCAACGAGGAATGGGATGCAGAAATGCGTAACCGCTACGGTGAGAATTGGGCTTCGCTAGACGATGCCGACGAATTTACGCAGCAAGAATGGATTGAATGGAAAGCAGAACAGGAGGCAAATTATGACTGCTAAAATGGAAACACAAACAGCAGCAATAGCCGTTTATAAGGCTATTGCTGCTGTTCAAGGTGAACTTGCGGCCAAAGGCATAAGCAAAGATAGTGAAAACAGCTTTGACCGCTATAAATTCAGAGGCATTGATGCCGTATATAACGCGCTATCGCCCTTGCTTTCAAAGCATGGCCTTTGTGTGTTGCCGCGCATTATCGAACGGGATTTACAGGAACGGCTTAGCCGCAAGGGTGAACCTATGTTCTATGTCACCGTCACCGCCGAATTTGACTTTGTGTCAGCCGAGGATGGCAGTTGCCACACCGTCCGCACCTATGGCGAGGCAATGGATCGCAGCGACAAGGCAACCAACAAGGCCATGTCAGCAGCTTACAAATACGCCGCATTTATGGCGTTCGCAATTCCGACAGAGGGAGACAACGATGCAGATGCGTCAACCCCTGAAATAGCAGCGCATACAGAAAATAATAAAAGTGATCCGATCAACCAATCGCAGTGCGATACACTTCGCGCACTGATTGAAGCCACAGGCTCAAATATAGTGCTGTTTTGCGATTATTATAAAATCAAATCGCTTCCAGAATTGCCAGCTAGCAAATTTGCTCATGCAGAGAAAAACCTTCTCGCTAAGCTTGAGCCTAAAAAGGATGAAGCATGATAGAACAGAGGTCTATTGAGTGGTTCGCACAGCGTTGCGGCCACCTTACAGCATCACGCATTGCCGATATGATGGCACGAACCAAAACAGGATGGGGTGCGTCTAGGACTAACTATGCGGCCCAGCTTGTTGCCGAGCGGCTAACAGGCGTTGCCGAGTCTGGCTTTACAAGTGCGGCTATGCAGCATGGCATAGACACCGAGGCCGAGGCTAGGGCTGCTTATGCCTTCATGAAGGACGTTGGGGTAATAGAAGCCCCATTTGTCCTACATCCACGCCTAGCATGGTGTGGAGCTTCGCCAGATGGCTTTGTAGGCGATAATGGGCTTATCGAAATAAAATGCCCAAACACATCGACGCATATCGCCATACTGCGCGGTGGAGAGATTGCGGATAAATACATCAAGCAAATGCAGTGGCAGATGGCTTGTGCCGAAAAGGATTGGTGCGACTTTGTAAGCTACGATCCAAGAATGCCGGTTGAGATGCAATTGCATGTTCGCCGTGTAGATCGCGATGATAGTTTGATCGCAGAGATCGAAAGTGCGGCAGTTGAATTTCTCGATGAGATCGCTGCTACCGTTGAGGAATTAGAGCACATTTATGGAAAGGTAAAATAATGGCAGGAAGTGTGAATAAGGCGATTTTGGTTGGCAATCTAGGCGCTGACCCTGAAGTCAAATCATTTCAAAATGGTGGCCGCATTGCAAACCTTCGCATTGCTACCAGCGAGGACTGGAAGGATAAGCAAACTGGCGAGAAAAAAGAGCGCACCGAATGGCATAGCGTCACTTTAGCCAGTGATGGGCTTGTCGGTGTTGCCGAGCGGTTTTTACGCAAAGGCAGCAAGGTTTATATTGAAGGCCAGCTGCAAACTCGCAAATGGCAAGATCAATCAGGTAATGACCGATATTCAACCGAGGTTGTGGTTGGCAGTTATAACGGCAAGTTAGTTATGCTTGATGGAGCCAAGGGCGCTGGCAGCGATACCGGCGCACAGCAGCAGGCAGAAAGCAATGCAGGAGACTATGACGATCTAGACGATCTGGGTTTAGTCCCGTTTTAGTTTGACAACCATTTTATATAATATAGGTTTGTAATATGGAAAAAAACTGCACCCTATGTGGACAATCAAAGCCGCTTTCTGAATTTTATAAAGCTCCTGGATGCAAAGACGGGTTGGCGAACCAATGTATTCCCTGCGTCAAAGCAAGGGCGCGCATTAGGCAAATCGTCAAAAAAGATGAAATTCGAGCATACGAAAGAAAGCGTTCAAAATTGCCGCATAGGGTGGAGGCCCGTGCAAAAGCTTTACAAAAGGAAAAAGAGCAAAGGCCGGAAAGGATTTCCGCAAGAAGCGCAGTTACAAACGCAGTGCGCGATGGTCGATTGAAAAAAATGGATTGCGCTTTTTGTGGATCATCAAACACGGTCGCTCATCATCATGACTATTCTAAGCCGCTAGATGTGACTTGGCTTTGTAGTCCTTGCCACACTAGATTTCATGCACTGGAATACATGGCTAAAAATGCCGTAATTCCAGCATAACATTCTTCAAAACTCCCACCCTTGAAATGGAGATTTTCTAATGAACATCGCAGCAGACCAACTTCGCTTATATCTTGAACGCATTGAACGCCTTGAAGAAGAAAAGCGCGGTATCACAGATGACATTCGCGACGTATATTCGGAAGCCAAATCTAATGGCTATGATGCCAAAGTCATGCGTCAGATCGTGAAGCTACGCCGTATGGAAGCCCATGCTCGTCAGGAATGGGAGGCCGTTCTCGAAACTTATAAAGATGCGTTAGGTCTTTAAGATGCTACCACCCCGTCTGCCATCTGCTCCTAAAGCACCGAAACGTCATAGATCGCCAGCGCATTGCAAGTTTGTCCGAAACCATGCCTGCTGCGCGTGCCGGTCTTATGATAGCATCGAAGTTGCTCATGTTAGATCGGGAACGGATGGTGGAATGGGAATGAAGCCTGGTGATTATTGGACAATTAGTCTTTGCCGAGAATGTCATTCTGAACAGCATCGCATAGGCGAAAAATCATTCGAGGCAAAGCACGGGATAGACATGAAGGAACTTGCAAGGGCTTTTGTGAAAGCAAGCCCCAAAAGAAGCGAGTTGGAGAGGGCGCGTGACAAATAAGCGCACGATCAAGCTGGCAAGCAAAGCCCATAGGGATCGAGCAGCCAGCCTTATCTATGAAGCCCCACAAGGCTATGTCGTGTCGATAGGCGAGGAAACACGCAGTCAAGAGCAGAACGCGAAAATGTGGCCTATGATCCAAGACATACAGGCACAGGTTCCAGAGACATCCACATTCTCCGCAGACGATATGAAACTGCGATTCTTGCACGCTTTAGGTCAAGAAATGCGCTTTTTACCTACGCTGGAAGGCGCTGGAATGTTTCCCGTAGGTCAGCGTTCAAGCACATTATCGAAGTCTCAATTCAGCGCCTTGATCGAAATTCTCTACCATTGGGGCGCGAAGCATGGCGTGAAATGGTCGGAAAAATCACAGCGTGTGATTAGCGAGAATGTAAAATAAATTACCTTGTGCGAATTATTCTCTTGCAATGTGTGCGGAAGTAATTATTCTGGCCACATAAGAAGGAGAAATCGAATGCCGATAGAAGCTTTTATTTTGGGATGGATCATCATCATGATGGCTCCTGTAGCTTATGACGAATTTTTTAATGGAGGCAAATAATGCTCGCTGCTGAATTCACAAAAGGGCGTCAAGGCAAGCTTGACACTCTTGACATCGTGCAGATCGTTAATGGCCAGCGCGCCTATGTGGAAACGCATGAAGTAATGGGTAAACGCGAGGCCCGTAAAGTCGCTCAAGCATTGGCTGCAAAGCCTTGGAATTTTTAAGGATTAATCATGAAAAAAGAATATGTCACCGTCAGAATGTCCAGCGAACTTCGCGCTAAGCTCATAGAGTTGGCAAAGCAGGATATGCGTTCACTCAGCGCGCAAATTCATATTATGCTTGAAAGGGCTGTGCAGGAGAAAAGTAGTGACTGAGAATGAAATTCTGACAGAAGCCGCTGAAGTTTTCCGTGAACTCGACAAGATCAACACTGAAAAACGCCGCCTTGATGAACGTATTCGCCATTTATGCCGTCAGTTTGACGTTGCCGGTGGAGTGTGGGGCTTCCAGCCGCATCATCTTCGACGCGCTGCTGAAGCGCGTGGCGTTATCATTAAGGAGTATGCAGATGCGTAAATATCTGATTGGTTTCATTGCTGGCCTCTCCATAGGAGCAGCAGTGCCTGTAGCAGCCGCCACAATAGTAGGAAATACCGGCTATCTTTACGGCTGGAGTGTTACAAAGAACGGCTACGAGATTTGCTATATGCCATACATTTGGACAAGCATCCGAGAAATTGAATGCGATTAGTTTACTGCGATTACGTCAAGGAGACAGAAGATGACCAGTGAAGCAGAACGTATAGCTGCGGGGTTGAGTGAGGCGCAGAGTCAGACGCTTCTTCGAGCCAAAGCAAACAACAAATGCGACGGCTACCATCTGCCCCAACACCGAGACGGTGGTCGCATGAAGCACTCACTGTTCAATCTCGGTCTGTGCAGCATCACCGGCAGGCTTACCGTCCTCGGCCTAGCCGTCCGCAAAGTATTGGAGACAGACAATGCACAACACGGAAGCAACACCACAAAAGCAAAGCAACGGGCGTGTGCAAATGCCTTGGGAGATTTTTTATCGTGGTTAAGGGAGACTGCCAAATGAGCAGTGATACACTTGTTGAGCCGTCGAACGACGAGCAATCCCAATGGCCAGAGGCGACCGAAAACTATGTCCGTGGCTTAGAAGAACGCATCGAGGCGCTGGAAGCTGCTTTGCGTTCGGTAGCCAAAACCTGTCGTGAAGAAATCCCGCTCCCTTATGTCGGAAAAATGCGGGAAGTCTTACTACGTAATCTCGCAGAGTGGTGTGAACAAGCACTGGAGAGTAGCGATGCCTGATTTACCGAACGGGAAGAAATGCCAGAAACTTCCAGAAAATGAAAGTATCTTGCCCGAACGGGAAGAAATGCCAGAAACTTCCAGAAAATGAAAGTATCTTGCCCGAACGGGTAAAGCGGTGGCGCAAAGAGCGCGAGGCGTTTGTTAAGGGATTGGAGAACAGCGATGCTTAGGAGATTACTTTTGAAATTAGCAATGCGGGGCGATGATCGCGCTCAATACACCAAAAGCGGGATGCTTGCCGCCGAGCAAATCCTTTTTGCTGCCGAAAACGGGTGTTTGGAAAGTCGAGTGCGTATCAAGAGGGCGCTTTGCTGTTACGCATACATTCGCGCTGTGTTGGGGCAGGAGAATGGCGATGAACGATAAGACGCTGCAAGAAGCTGAATATTTTCGCCAACAGGTTACAGTCGATATTGAGATTGCTGTTTACGAGAAGACCGGCCTTCAACTGACCGATAAGCAAGGCGAAGCGGCAGCCGACGCAGCAATAGCCACTATGTTCGAACGTCTGCGAACGCCGAGCGAGGTCGCTGTTTTTATGGGTGTTGAACAGTGGTGTCAGCAGCCTGATGACCCTGACGCTGACGTCATTGGCATCTGGCAAGCCATGTTAGCAGCATTCCAGCAGGAGAATAGCGATGCCTGACCGCGAGACATGCACAATCACCGTTTGCCTTTCGCATGATTACAACCGCGAGCTTGGCTTTGATCTTGAGGACGCTGTTAAGGAAAGTTGGAGCCGGATGGTTCCGTGGTTCACCCGTAGGCACGGCATTAAAAGTGGTGCGATTGATTTGGAAAATGGCGCTGTCCGCATCACTTGGCGATATGAGCAGGAGAATGGCGATGAACGATAAGACACTGGTGGAGCGGTTGGAAAGCTTTGTCAGAGCCGTGGAAAGCGGCGAGATATTTTTTGAAGACATTCCCAGCGACTTACTGCTTCGTGCACGAAAACATTTTTGCACACCGACTTCCGAAGCCCAAGCAACACGCATCGAGGCGCTGGAAGCTGCTTTGCAGGAAATGATGCAAGCAGTGTGCGGAGAGACGGGCTTCGTCAATACAATACGCCTAGACACAGGCAGGGAATATCCTTGGCCAGCTTTAGACATTGCCGAAGAACGCGCCAAGCAAGCACTGGAGAGCCAGCCATGAGCATCGAACAGAAAGCGCGTGAGATTGCTTGTTCTTCATATGGTAAAATTGAGGTTCGCAGGCCTTATAACGACATACTTATTCGGCAGGACGCCGATCTTATTTACCTATCGCCAGATGAGGCGCAGGAATTAGCCGATGCCATCCGCGCACTTATTGAGGAACAGAAGCCATGACCCTACGCCAATTCCTCTACGACAACTTTGGTTGGGACATTTATGAATGGAGCGAACATGACATCAGATTCTGAAGCAATTTACATCAAGGCCCGCGAACTTGCTATTGAGCATATGCAGCCGGGGCCTGTTGTGCATCGAGCAATCCTCAAAGGTGCCTACGACAAAGGTACAATGATAACCAAGTGGTTACCAGAGGCGGAAAAGATATTGATCGCCAACAGGGAAGAGGCGGAGCCGGAAGGCTAATAGCCTATGCTATCTGCGCCCAATGGTTGCCATTTGGTCAGCTTGTCCCAGTGCTTGAGAACATAGCGTTTGGCAAAAGGCTCTCGCGCTTTCAACATTGATATGATCTTATCAATGCTAGGGTGCGGGATGCCAGCCAATGCCATTTCGTTAGTGTACTCAGCCGGATTTATTGGTTCCACATCTGGCCAGTAGCCCTTAGCCACATAAGGGCTATCAATACGGATCATGGAGCGGGCCTGAAGCCTATACTCAGCATCCATGCCTTTGCGGCCATAGAAATATCGAATAGCTGCTATCTCAATTGCCTGCCCGTTCAACTCACGATCAGCAACATTAAACGGCAGCAGCCTTGCAGACACAAGGATCATGGCTGAAATGCCAGCGCCAGCTAAAGCGCCAGCCACATTATTTCCGAAGCCAGCAAAATAAGCGCCGCCAGCAGCCGCAAAGAAGATTGCTGGCAAACCCCAGAACCAAGCTGCGTATCGGACAAATTCATACCATTCCTGAAGCAGCACTGCGGCAAAGTATCGAGTGCCGGTGTTTATCGTGATCCCCGTCGGCCCGTTCTGGGCGAAGTGACGATCATTCTCAACGATCTTGATAAACATCTGCCAAGCCTTCCTTAATTAACTTGTCGCCCCAAGCCTTCACATCCATCAATCTGGCTGTGTTGCCGTTGAGGATGTCGAAGTCTGAGCGGGAAAGTATGACGGCATCTGGATCGGGTCTGTCACCGCTTTGGGCAATATCACCTTCGGCGGCAGCACTGGCTTGGGTTGGACAACGATCTGCCCACCGCATCCTGCGAGCATAAGCATCAGCAGCGGAAGCAAGTTTAAGCCGGTTAGTTTCGTTTTCATCTGTCAACCTCGCTATTTCAGTTTGTTTACCCTGCACTTGCTTATTTAGAGCGATTTGCTGGGCAAGAGCATTCTCTGAAGCTGCCTTCATGCCAGCTATGGTATCACGCGCATCACCAAGCTGCTCATATAAGCCATCCCAAAAAAGAAAGCCCTCGATCCGTGCAGTCTGAATCAATCCGAAAGTCAGAAAAAGGACTGCGGCAATGCCGTATATTTTTGCAGCAATGGCGCTGAACGGATTAAACATCTTGGCTATCCCCATCGCTAATCTTTGCACCGTCTTTGTTTGCCTCCAAGCGCATCCTACGGCCAAGAACCCAGCCGAGGGCAGTCATACCCACCAATATCTGAAAATGCGCTGCTAGGCCCAGAATAAGCGAATATAGGAGGTTCCCTGATACTAAATAGACAGCGACAGCCGCAAAGATCGTAAAGACCATGCAGCCACCCAGTATGGCAAAGAACGCCCACGCCCTTCGACCATCTGGTGTTAGAATGGGTGGCATTTTCATTCGGCCATCTCCAAGGCATGAGAGCGAACTTCTTGCACGCGGCGCGTCCAGCCGCGACCAAAGCGCCAAAAAGTCTTTAGGTTGCGGAGAAGACTGACACGTCGATCACATAAGGCATTTATTGCATTTTGCGGCGATCTAATAGCTGACAGTGTGATAGCGCCTATAATGCCATCAGCCGGAACTCCGAGAACGCCCTGAAGGTGCTTTGATGCCCTTTCAACACCAGAATTTACGGCATAATCAAACACGGCATAATCAAGCCCACGAGGCAAAAGGTCGCCTTGTACGCGATCCCAATATTGGAATTTGTAAATTGCTTTGATTTCATCATCGGTGATAAATTTAACCGATTGAATCGGACGCCCACGAGTGCGCCTGTACGCGTCATAAACCTTGCGGGTAATGCCCTTGTTGGTTTCACCGCCAGGATCATGCGGATCGTTTGCATAGCCCCCTTCATGAACCAGAACCAGCTTCAAACATTCGTCAAAATTGGCGTTCATGCTGCCTCCAACATTTCAGGCGTGACCGTGACAGTGCCGACTTCGCCAAAGGATTTGTGATAGGTGATTGCTGTTATTGCCCGTTCTCCAAACCAGCCGCCTCTTGAGGCATAGGCATCACGGGCTGCCAAGGTCGGGTGCTGGATAACCCGCGCCCCTGTGTGTTCCTTGTCCTCTTTGTGATGGCGATGGCCAGTGTGGATATAGACCTTTGCACAGCGGCCCCATTGCTCGCGAAACTGCGTTGCAAATAGGACGGGAAGCTGATCGTTTTTCCGCAAATGACCATGATGAAAGCCAAGTAGCGTGTTGCCCCATTCAATAGCGTAATAGGGCAATTCGCTATCGTGAACGGTTAGGCGCGGCTCGTTTTCATATAGTGCTCCAAACAGCTTTCTAAGCCATAAGGATGACGCCAGATCATGATTGCCTTCACATATCAGCAATGTGACACTGGAATGCTTTTGCAATGCCAGTGCGACGAGTTGGCGGATCAATCTAACTGACACTTCAACAACGCGGCCAAATCGACTGTCAGCATCCAATATATGTCCATGCATAGGGGTGACGGGCGCAAACCCGTCATAATGCATAAAATCGCCTTGGATGTTTACAATGCCATGCTCGGCGGCAGGCGCACCGGCAACAAGTGCCTGCATCGCCTTAATCCCGGTTTCCTCGGCAATGGTGCAATCCCAGTCATCGCCACCTTCACGATGCCATGCGAGCATTCCGACGTGATAATCGGTGAAGGTGTAAAGGGTGGCTAAATTGCCCTGTGAGGCATCAGGAGCAACGATAGGCGCGCAAGGGGTAATTTCTTCAGCCATTGCCTCAACAGCCGCCTGCATCAATTCCTGCTGGCGCTGATGGTCAACATTCAGCTTAACCCATTGTCCAGTTGGTTGGCCCTCTTTGTTGTAATAGGTGGACGCGCCCTTAAGGATAAAGCCATCAGGTGCTGGATGCTTTAAATCATGCTCAGGCGAATATCCTCGTCGAGCAGCCTTTTCTTTTAAAATCTTCAGTGTTTTTTGCGGTAACGAGCGATGGACACCAATTCTATCAGCAACAGCCTTGCCGCTGCCTAGTTCATCAAGTAGCTCTAAAATCTGCCTTTGCTTTTTGGTGTCGCAATACTCGTAAAGTTTAGGATCGACATAGGGCATCAATCACCTCGTTGTTACACGCCCGATCAGAACGCCAAGTATTAATATTATCAAAGGGCCGTTAGCAGTCTGAAATGCTAACAGCGCCAAAATCAACCAAGCTAGTCTTTCGAGAGACGCTCTCCATTCCACCTGGCTTCTATCCAATCATAAATTCTCAAGCTCATCCAAATGACTGTGAGCAATGATGCCAATGGCGGTATGATCTGCACAAGTGAACCAAATGCAGCCAGAGCGGCAGTAGCGTCCGCAACGTGCTTCACATTATCCCCCATTGACTTAAAGATTTCATTTACGGTCATGTTGCTTCACAATCATTTGTTGTGGTCTGGCAATCTTGTTACTTACCGACCCAGCCAGTGTTGGATGTGCCGCTTTCTTTGATGTATATAGATGTTCCTGCGCCGCCATCAGTGCGTTGCCAGACAGAACCAATTCCCGCTATTACAGAGCCTTCTGGTGTGCCTGAACCTGTGTGATTTAATAAAAACGGGCCTGTGTTCAAAACAAGGAAAAGCGCAGACCCAGCCAATTTTGTCGTATCAAAATGCACCCTGTTATTTGCCGCTGAGTTTAACGTTGCTGTCGTTTGTTCTTGAAGAACGCGGTAAGTTGTGTTTGCACCCCATGCTGCGGTGCAGATAAAAAAGTTGTTGTTAACGGCTGTGTAGCTACAGCTTATCAAAGAAATACCGTTAATTGACGTAGCCGATGCTGCGTCGGCTGCGAGTTCAAAACTGTTATTTTCAATTTTAGTATATGCTAAATCAACAGCGCGAATAAAATCAGATGCTTGAACGCGAGTCATTGAAATTACGTTACCGCTGATATTGTTGTTTTTGGAGCCAATCGCACCCTGCACATTGATAAGACCGTCCAAGCTACGAACGGGCGCGGTGATCGTATTGTTAGCAATAATGTTGTTTGATACAACCGTTGAGTTACCAAGAAAACGAATAGCAACAACACCAGCAGCAGATGAGTTTGTAATTTGTATGACGTTGTTGGAACAGATATTATCCGTGACTTTATCTGCGCCGGGGACGCCCGAATTATCATCGAAGCCGATTACAACGCCGCCGTTAACGCCTTCACCCTTAATCACGTTGCCCATCACAACGCAGCGCACTGGGTCACGTAAACTAATGCCTGTTAATTCGTTGTCTAAAACAGTTCCTGAACCTGTGGTTTGCACAGTGAGGCTGTTGCCCGTAATAACGTGGTCATTGCCCGTGACTGCGATAGGTATTTGGCAACCCACAAATGAGTTTGTCGAAATCGTGCTGCCATTGGCTAGACCAGATGAATACCAACCGTGGTTCCAGCACAACTCAAATACGTTTCCTG